>BBPE01000250.1_pt1 | contig 20277 bp, 19 predicted proteins | sample 1344301 | NCBI WGS metagenome assembly BBPE01 (sample SAMD00019089, study PRJDB2971) | groundwater metagenome | isolation source: The Cedars highly-alkaline
ATCGCCGGCACTTCGGCCGGACGTTCGATCACCTGCAGCCCGGCAAGTGCGGCCGCGTCTGCTGCGCCCTGCAGCTTCCCGTCGACATAGAACCAGCTGCCCAAGTCGATCGCAAGCGCGGCAGCCCCGATCATCGCGGGCGCCGAAATCGCAACCATCATCGCGATTGCGCCCTTGCGGTTCCTGGCGAGTGACTTTGTGGCTTTCAGCATCCTGAGCATGGCGAACCCCATTTCTGTTATCCTTGGCAGGGCCCGCTTTCCGACGACGGGCACCCGCTGGTTGGGCCTCCCTACGGAGTGATGACGTAGGGAAGCTCCTGCTTCATGCTAAGCTCGGTCCGCAGCGTCGGGTTGGTGAGGCGGCTGAAGAACTGGATCGGCGTGGCCGAGTCCATCGGCATCGTCACCACGAGCGTGTAGACGTTCGTGTTGGGATTGGCCGGTGCCGACTGCGTGACAGCGACATTTGCGCCTTCCCGGGCCCAGCCCGGAAGCCTGGCCCGGATTTCCGCTTGGGCATTGCCGACCGGCAGGGTGTTCACGGCAACCTGGCGCCCGACATCCCGGGCTGCTGCCTGCATCGTGTTGAAGGTGTAGAAGGCGATGCCATATTCGAAGGTGCCGAACGTCAGCCCCATCAGGACCGGCAGCACCATCGCGAATTCGGCAGCAGCAGCGCCGCGACGGCAAGCACAAGCGCGAGAGATCATCGCAACGGCCCCGACGACCCGGGCCGGCAATTTCGGCAATCCGAAGTGCCCGTATGCAGTGTCTGCCAGTGCAGTGTTACGCCGTGCGATCGTTGCAAGACGCACGCGATTTGCAGTGCTGCCGGGGGCAGCCTTATAGGAAAGCGACATGGTCTTGGCCTTTTTGCCATTTATTATTGCCCACATAATGCACGGTCTGCGGCAAAAGATCAATACGGAACAAGGTTAAGGGCGCTGTCCTTCGTGACGGATCGTAACCCGCTGCTTGCCGGGCGTGCAACGGGCCCCCTGGCCCTGCTGGCGTTCGCTGCCGTGATTCGCTGGCCCCGCCGGCCGCCGCCGCAGGGCAAGGCCCAGAAAGCCGAAGCCGGCGACCAGCATCACCCAGCTGTCGGGCTGCGGCACACCGGGCACAACCGCGATCGGGCCGGGCCTGATAGCCGGCCCGAAGCCGCCGACCCCGCCGCCGCCATCGAAACCGGCGCCCCGCGATGCATCCGCGAAGATCGGGTCAGGCGCCGACAAGGCTGATGCCGCATCGAACCCCCGGGGCAGCGCAGCGATGCTCGGGCAGTCGCGCATCGTGCTGGCCTGCCTTGCTTGCTGCACCGCCTTTTCCACCTTCGGCTTCGCGCGCATCTTGCCCGCAGCCGGCTTCACCTGCTGCACCGTGACCACCGAGCCGGCGCCCATCCCCCCTGCAAGCAAAAGCGCGCAGAATTGCTTCATGCCAATCATGTGAAATGCTTCCGACCGAACAGAACAAGCAGAAACAACAGTCAGCCGCGGCGAAGTTCGCCAAGGCGCGTGCGACCTTTATCGTTGCTGATTTGTTTTATGCGCTCGGATGACGCTTACGACCACGTTCGATATCGCGCGCAACGCTGCCATCCGCAACAAACGCCGCGGTTAATGCAATATTGATTCACAATTCGCGTTTGAAAATCGAACAACTATATTTACGGCCGTTATCCACGGCCCCCGAACAGGGCCGATCCAATGCGCACATGGGTCGCGCCCAGCCGGGCCGCCACATCATGGTCCCCGCTCATGCCCATGCTCAGCCCCTCCAGCCCATGCCGGCGCGCCAGCTTCGCCAGCAGCGCGAAATAGGGCGTCGGATCGCGCTCGGCCGGCGGCACCGCCATCAGCCCGTGCACCACCAGCCCCGAATCGCGGGCTTCAGCCAGCAGCTGCGGCAGCGCCCCGATTGCGACCCCGCCCTTCTGAATCTCGTCCCCGATGTTCACCTGCACGAACATAGCGGGCTGCCGCCCGTTTGCAGCACACGCCTTCGCCAGCGCCGCAACCAGCGACGGCCGATCGACCGAATGGATGGCGTCGAACAGCTGCACCGCCTCGGCTGCCTTGTTCGATTGCAGCTGGCCGACAAGGTGCAGCTCGATATCGGGCGTCTCGGCGATCAGCTCCGGCCATTTCGCCGCCGCCTCCTGCACCCGGTTCTCGCCGAACACCCGCTGCCCAGCCGCGATCAGCGGGCGGATTGCCTCTGCGCCGAAGGTCTTCGAAACGGCGACCAGGGTTGGCATTGCATGCCCCCCGGCGGCCGATTCGGCGGCCAATGTGGTTCGCACGATCGAAAGCCGCTGCGCAGGCGTGCCCGAAGGCTGCGGGGCGGGGGCGGCTGTGGCCATCTTCATGGGGCCGCGGTAAGCGCTCGCCATGCGGCGGGCAAGGGTTCCGACAGTCTGGCTCTTCACCGACGAGCGACTCGGCGGCGCCCGGCCGACAGACCCGCTCTGGATCGCGCTCGAACGCCTGCCACGCGGCGGCGGAGTCGTGTTCCGCCACTACAGCCTTGCTGCGGGAAAACGGTCCGCCATGCTTGCCCGCATCGCCCGCATCGCCCGCCAGAGGGGCCTCATCCTGGTCGGCAGCCGCATCCCCGCCGCGCCCGATGGCGTGCACTGGCCCGGCCATGCGCCACGCGGCCGGGCCGCCGGCGGCAGGCTGGTCACCGCCTCTGCCCACAGCCGCCGCGATGCCATCGCCGCCTTCGGGGCCGGTGCCGACCTCGTCTTCCTCTCGCCCGTTTTCCAGACCAGAAGCCACCCGGGCGCAGCGCCGCTTGGGCCGGTTCGGTTCGGCCTTGCGGCGCGGGGCCTTCCGGGGCCGGTGATCGCGCTGGGCGGAATGACCGCCGCCCGCGCCCTCAGGCTCGCGCCGCTGGGCGCTGCCGGATACGCCGGGATCGATTGCTGGGCCCCCGGCCCGGCCGCGAACCGTCCGCCGACGCGCTAGCCGGGGATCTCCAGCGCGCGCTGCTGATAGGTCAGCCGCCATTCGGCAAGGTCCACCAGCATGATGGCCGCGGCCGCATTGCCCAGCGCCGCCGTGCGCGCCAGCGACGGGCGGGTGTCCAGCTCGCCCACCAGCTCCTGCAGCGCATCGGCGGTTGCAGCCGATCGCGCCGAGCTGCCGGCAAAATCCCCCTGCACGCGAAGGCCGTAGGCGGCCGTCCCGCAGGCCGGGAGCGTTGCGGTTGCCACCGTAAAGAAGATTGCAAGGCCGGCGGCGGTTTCCGCGTCCAGGATCATCGTCGACACCAGGAAGCCGATGCACAGCAGCACTGTCGTCACGAAGCAGACAAAGCCGAACTGGTGCAGCCTGTGGTTCACATGTTGCATCCGGTGCGAGTTGCGATGGTGATAGGCGATTTCCGGGCCCACCTCCTCCTTGATCAGCAGCTCGGTCAGCCGGCCGAGCTCTGCCTGGTCGATCCGGCCCTGCGGCATCGCAAGCTGGCGCCAGATGCAGCCGGCATACCAGTCGACCCAGCGGCGGTTCCCCGTCCGGCTGGTCGCGCTGACGGCGGGCGGCCGGGCGACCGCCAGCAGCCTCAGGCTTCGCATCGGCCGCAACCGCTCGGCAAGCTGGCGGTAATCCAGCCAGCGCTGCTGCCAGCTTTCCGCATGGCCAACCCGCGTGTTGGCAACAATCGCCGCGATCAGCAGCAGCTCGCCGATCACGAAGGCGATCTTCACCGAGCCGCCGATCAGATAGCCCAGCAGCGCCAGCGCCACGGCAGCAGCGGAAAAGGCGAAATTCACAACATGGCCCGATCGGAACGACTGGGCAAACCGGTTCGCCAGATTGTCGACCCAGGCATAGCCATGCTCGAGGCAGTTGAAGCGGTCGGCCGGAATCCGCCCCTGCCAATAGCTGTCGAACCGCGCCCAGTCGGATCGTGTCGCCGGCAGATAGGGGTCCTTGCGCCAGGCGCCGGGTTTCAGCTTCGCAACGCCGGTCACGGCCAGCAGCATCGGATATTCGATGCGCCGCAGCAGCAGCTCCTCGCGCTCGGACAGAAAGGCATTCAGCGCGGCCTGTTCGCCCGCCTCGCGGGGTGGCAGCAGGATCGCAGACAGCGCCTCGGCCAGACGCGGCTGGTCGAACGGCTCGGTCGGGGGCTCCAGTGCGCTGTGCCAGCTCCCGCCGGCCGGCCCCTCGCCCTGCCACATCAGCCGGATTGCCTCGGCCGGATCCAGCGGGATGTGGATCACCGGCTTCCCCATGGACAGCGCACTCGCCACCACGTCGCCGGTGCCGCCGCGCCCGCCGCTTCCCTGTCCGTTCCAGATCGCGACCAGGATGTCGGCCGAGCCAAGGATCGCGCCGCCCACCAGCGAATAGGCCGCATCCGGCGCTGCCCGCTCGCCCGGAAGCTCGAGCACGCGATCGGCGCGCGCCAGCAGGCCCTCGAATTCCGCGCGGGAATCGGCTGTTTCGAAATCCCCTGCATATTCGGCCGCAGGGAAGGGCAGGGGACAATCCAGCCGATAGCCAAGGTAAAGGCCGACCGACGCGCAAAGCCGATCCGCCCCTTCCGCAAGCGCCGAGATCATCCGCAGCTCGGGCCTGTCGCCATTGAACCAGGCCGCGCCCTTCAGATGAATGTCGCCCACCACCGCGCCGACCAGCGCCAGCACCTCCGTCACCCGCGCCTGCACGACGGGTTCCAGTTCGTCGGTCAGCCGGTCGATCCGATGCCCCGTGATGCCGATGTTCAGCACGCAGCGTGGCCGGGGCGGATGCACCATCACATGCGGCACGGCGGCCTGGTGCGGGGCTGCGGCCTGGTGCGGGGCTGCGGCCTCGTGCGGCGCGAAAGTCGTCGCAGCCGGGCCAGCCGCCGCCTGCGGCCCAGCTTTCACCCCGCCTGAGGTTGCCGTCGCCATGATGTGCGCAATGGCGGCAATGCCCGGCCCATGCAAGCCCCGCTCCCGCGCGAGTCCCCAACTTTCAACGCCCAGCCTTTCCGGCCCAGCCTTTCTGGCCCAGCCTTCCCAGTTCACCCTTCCAGCCGCAGCCGTCCTTATCCGCTTGCGCTGAAGCCCGGCGCGCCCTAATCTTGAATGGTGCCGGCCATCCCGCAAGGGGTGGCCGTTTCCATATCGAATTTTCGGAACCGGCGGGATCCTCCCGCCGGTTCCGGTCACGCCGTTCCCGTGCCCGGCCCTTCCGGTGCACGACAGACATCAAGGAGCCACCCATGGCCAACAGCCCCAAGCCGGTGAAGCAGGCCCAGCCGCTGATGCCGCACGCAACTGCCACCTGGCTGGTCGAGAACACTGCACTCACCTTTGCGCAGGTGGCGGCCTTCTGCCAGATCCACGTGCTCGAGGTGCAGGCCATCGCCGATGAAACGGCTGCCACCAAGCTCACCCCGCGCGATCCCGTCCGCGCCGGCGAGCTCAGCCTCGACGAGATCGAAAAGGGCCAGGCCGATCCTGCATACCGGCTGCGGATTTCGCCCGGCCCGGCCCAGATCCGCCGCACCTCCGGCCCGCGCTACACCCCGCTCGCCAAGCGGCAGGACAAACCGGACGGCATCGCCTGGGTGATCCGCAACCATCCGGAAATCACCGACGCGCAGATTTCCAAGCTGATCGGCACCACCAAGACAACGATCGCCGCCATCCGCACGCGTGAACACTGGAACATCGCCAACATCACGCCCAAGGATCCGGTCACGCTTGGCCTGTGTGCCCAGCGCGAACTCGATGCCCTGGTGGCCGCTGCTGCCAAGAAGGCGGGCGTCCAGCCGGTGGAGGATGGCCGCTTCGGCGCCGACCGCGACGCCATCATCGCCGAACTCCGCGCCGAGCGCGATGCGCTGACCGCAGACCCCGAGGCCAGCGAAACCCCGCGCGAGCACACCGCCGACACGCTGTTCAAAACCCCGAACTGACGCCGCTGACCGGCTTCGGCGCACCACGATCGCGGCCTGCGCGACGCAAGCGTTTCGCAGGCCGGGGGCGCCCAATGCGCACCACCGACATCTCGGATGCGAACCGGCAAGATGCGTGCCCGCCCGGGCCGGCTGCGTCGGCGTGGCCCGTTGGAGTTCGTCACCTGCGACCGCGTGACGCGCCTTGGCACCGCCGGCTGAGGGGAGCCGAACCAAACCGCCCACCGACTGCGCCGGCAACCCGCCGGCAACCCGCCGGCAACCCGCCGGCAACCCCTTGCATTTCCCGCCCGGCGGACCCAAATACACTTTCGCGGGCGGCCTTTATCCCCCTTTAGGCGCCCGCACGAATGCCGCAGCCCCTCATGGGGCCCGGCATTTCCTCCCTGAACCCTGGCCGCTGCGCCCAAAAGCGCAGCGGCTCTTTTTTGGGCCGATGGCGCACGGCGCCAGCGCGCCGCACCGGCCGACAGGCCGAACGCGACCGGTCTTCCGCATCGAGACCTGGTATCAGCTGCCGGCTGGGCCCGCCCGCCGCACTACCGCGTCACGAAACACGGCCGCCCGGCCGCCGCAAGCTTCGCGCACAGCTCGGCCGCCTCCGGACGTGCCTCGAACGGCCCCACCTGCAGCCGAACCAGCCCGCCGCGCGGATTGTACACGGGCTTGCGCCCCTTCAGCAGCGCAGCCGATTGCGACACCAGTGTCGCCCAGGCCGTGCGCGCAGCCCGCTCGTCGGCATAGGCGCCCAGCTGCACCTTCCACCCTTCCGCAACGGCTGCCTTTTCAGGCGGCATCGCCTCGGGCATGTCGGCCGCCTTCGCCCGGCCCCTGGCCGACGCCTTTGCGTCTGGCTTGCGCTCCGGCTGCGCCTTCGCGTCTGGCTTGCGCTCCGGCTGCGCCTCGGCAGCCGCATCGGCGCGCGCCGGCCCGTCCTCCGCTGTCTCTTCCCCCGCATCTGCCACAACCAATGGCTGCTCGGTCGCTGCAGCCGGCGCTGCCAGCTCGGCCAGCCCCACCGCGACCGGCCGCCCGGCCGCCAGTGCCTCGGCGGCTGCCTCGCCCCGCGCCCGGTCGTCGGCCGTCATCCGGGCCGCCATCCGCGCCGCCTGGCCCGAGGCCAGCGCAAGCCCGCCGTCGCGCGCGCGCACCACATAGGCATAGCCCAGCGCCGGATTGCGCGGCGCCACATCCCCTTCGAACGTCGCGACCCCAAGCACATAGGCCGCCCGCAGGTCCCCCCGGTCGGCAGCCGTTCCCAGCTGCTTGAGCGCCTCGGTCTTGCGGCCCTGCTGCCACAGCGTGATGCCCAGGTTCGCGGTTGCCGCCACATGCCCCTTGTCGGCTGCGCGGCGGTAATAATCGATGGCGGCCCTGGGATCGAGCGGCACGCCGCGCCCCAGCCGATAGGCCTGTCCCATGTTGAACAGCGCGTCGGTGTCTCCGCGTGCGGCCGGCGTCACCCATTCGGCGACCGCGCCGTCCCAGTCGCCGCTGCGCCACTTGGCGACACCCGCATCCACATCGGCGCGTGCGGGCGCTGCCGCCAGCAGAATCGCCGCGAGAACCGGCCAACGCGTCATGCCAGCCGCTCGCCGCCCTTCAGCAGCAGACGCACCCGGCCCTGCACCGGCAGCCCGTCGAAGGGCGTGTTCCCGGCCCGCCCGGGCAGCCTGTCGGCCTCGATCCGCCACGGCGCGCCCGGATCGAACAGCACAAGGTCGGCAGGATCGCCCACGCCAAGCCGCCCGCCCGGCAGGCCGAAGCGCGCAGCCGGGTTGGCCGACATCAGCGCCAGCAGACGGGGCAGGCTGATGACGCCGTCGTGCACAAGGTTCAGCCCCAGCGCCAGCAGCGTCGCGCTGCCGGCCGCCCCGGGTGCGGCATCGCCGAAGGGCAACCGCTTCTCCTCCTGCGTGCGCGGGTCGTGCCGGCTTGCCAGCACGGCGATCGTGCCGTCGGCCAGCCCCTCGCGCACGGCGATGCGGTCGTCCTCGCTGCGGAGCGGCGGCGAAAGCCGGGCAAAGCTGCGATAGCCCGTCAGCGCAATGTCCGACAACAGCGCATAGGCCGGCGCGGTGCCGGCGGTTACATCCTGCCCCCGGGCCCGCGCCAGCCGCACAAGCTCGATGCCTTCCCGCGTGCTCACACAGGCAAGGTGAAGCGCCGCGCCTGCCTCTTCGGCAAGCCGCAGGTCGCGCGCGATCTGCACCGCTTCCGCCGCAGCAGGGGCAGCCGCAAGCCCCAGCCGTGTCGCCGTCTCGCTTTCGGTCGCAACCGCGCCCGCCGTCAGGAACGGGCACTCCGCATGGGCGATCACCACCAGATTGAGCCCCGCCGCATAGCGCAGCAGCCGCAGCATCACCTGCGCGTCCGCAATCGCCGCGCGCCCGGTCGCAACCGCCACCGCGCCCGCCTCCTTCATCAGCGACAGTTCGCCCAGCTCGCGCCCGTTCAGCCCCCGGGTCGCGGCCGCCAGCGGGCGCACCCACAGCCGGGGCTTGCCCAGCCGCTCGGCCCGCTCCACCAGCGCCGGGTCGTCCAGCGCTGGCGACTGGTCGGGCATCAGCAGCACGCTGGTGATCCCGCCCGCGACAGCCGCCTCCACGTCGGTCCGGAACACCCCGGCGTCGATCAGCCCCGGCGCAAGGCAGGCGCCGTTCGCCTCCACGATCTCGGCCCCCGCGGGCGCCGCCGGCCCGCCGCCGACAGCCGCAATCACCCGGTCCGCCACCAGCAGGTCGCCATGGGTCTCGGTGCCTGCCGCCGGGTCAACCAGCCGTGCGCTGCGGATCAGCAAGCCACTCATGCCCACTCGCCCCGCCGGCTGCGCGTCAGCACGTCCAGGCACGCCATGCGCACGGCCACCCCCATCTCCACCTGCTCGCTGATGGCCGAGCGCTGGATATCGTCGGCAACCGCGGATTCGATCTCTACCCCCCGGTTCATCGGCCCCGGGTGCATCACCAGAACATGCGCGCCGGCTGCCGCCAGCCGTTCGCGCGTCAGCCCGAAGGTGCGGAAATATTCGCGGGTAGAGGGCACATAGGCCCCGTCCATCCGCTCCAGCTGCAAGCGCAGCATCATCACCACGTCGGCGCCCTTCAGGCCGGCTTCCATGTCGGTGAAGGGCACCACCCCCAGCCGCTCGATCCCTGCCGGCATCAGCGTCGGCGGTGCGACCGCGCGCACCTCGGCCCCCAGCGCTGTCAGCAGGTGGAAGTTCGACCGCGCAACCCGGCTGTGCAGGATGTCCCCGCAGATGGCGATCGTCAGCCCCTCGATCCGGCCGCCAGTCCGGGCCTTGAAGCGCCGCCGGATGGTCAGCGCATCCAGCAGCGCCTGGGTCGGATGCTCGTGCCGCCCGTCGCCGGCGTTCAGCACCGGGCAGTCCACCTTTTCGGCGATCAGGCCGACGGCGCCCGAGCTGTCGTGCCGGATCACGATCACATCGGGCTGCATCGCGTTCAGCGTCAGGGCGGTGTCCAGCAGCGTCTCGCCCTTCTTCAGGCTCGAGCCGCCGGCGGCCAGGTTCACCACGTCGGCGCCCAGCCGCTTGCCGGCGATCTCGAAGCTCAACAGCGTGCGCGTCGAATTCTCGAAAAAGGCGTTGATCTGCGTCAGCCCGCGCAGCCGCTCGTCATGCTTGCGCGCCCGCCGCCCCGGCTCCACCCACTGTTCCGCCTCGTCCAGCAGGAACGCGATTTCCCACGGCTGCAGCCCCTCGATGGCAAGGAGGTGCGGGTGCGGAAAAGGGTGGTATCCGGCCGGGGCTTTCACAAGCCTCAGGCCTTAGGCCCCATCGCAAACCGCGGCAAGCCGGGCCAGCGCGCCTTCCAGGATGTGCGCGGCCGCAAGTGCGTCCACCCGTTCGGCACGCTTCGCCCGGCTCATGTCGGCCGCGATCAGCGCCCGCTCGACGGCAGCTGTGCTCCAGCGCTCGTCCCACAGCAGGATCGGCAGCCCAAACGCCTTCGAAAGGTTGCGCGCCTGGGCCCTGACCGATTGGGTCCGCTCGCTGTCACGTCCGTCCATGCTCAGCGGAAGGCCGATCACGAGGCCCCGGATCTCCTCCCTCGCGGCCAGCGCCTTCAGGGCCTCCATATCGGCCGACGGCTTGGTACGCCTCAAGGTCTCGCGCGCGGTCGCAAAGCGCCAGTCCGCGCTTGCGGTCGCAAGCCCGATCGTCTTCGTGCCGATGTCCAGCGCCAGCAGCCGCCCAAGCCCGGGAATCGCATCGGCAAAGGCCGCTGCATCGGTCGTCAGCAGGCTCAAGCCCCGCCCTCGGGCGTTCCGGCACCGGCCACCTGCTCCGGGAACCGCGCCGCGCCATAGGCCGAAAGCCGCGCCTCGGCATCCGCCCGCACATTGGCCCAGAACAGCCCATAGTCATACACGTGGAAGTTCCCGCCCGGCAGCACATAAGGCCCGATCTTTGCCGGCGTCGGGCTGATCAGCAGCAGCCCCCGTGCGTCGCACCTTGCGCCGACCGCCTTTGCCACCATCGCCTCGTCCGATTGCAGCATCCCCGCATTGCGCTCCGGTCCGGCCGCAGTCCGCCCCCCCGTCAGCGGGTTCACGCACAGCATGGCCGCGCCGCCGATTTCCGCGCCCGACACATCCTTCACCGCCGCAAAGCCCTTCAGCGCCTCGGCGAGGTCGCCGTCGGCCGCAAAGCTCTGCCAGCTCAGCACGCAGCCGGCCTGTTCGGGCGCCGAGCAGCCCGGCAGCCCCATGCGCGACAGGTCCGCGGCCGTCACCGGCCAGCCCACCGCCCACACGCCCACAAGCCGGTCGCCAAGCTGCCCGCGCCGCGCTGCCAGCAGGTGCAGGATGTGCCGCGCCCCCTGGCTGTGCCCGCCGATCAGAATCGGCCGGTCGGCTGGCTGTGCCGCAAGGAAGGCGTCGAACGCCCGCTCCACGTCGGACAGCGCAAGCGACAATGCCCTGTCCGCATCCGGCCCCGGCTTCAGGAAGCTGCCGAACGTCGCCTGCCGATAGCGCGGCACCCAGATCTCGGCGACGCCGTTGAACACGCTCGCCTGCATCCGGGTAAAGCGCACCAGCCGCTTGTTGGTCTCGGCATCGTCCAGCGGCGCGTTCCAGGCGCTCCGGCTCAGGAACGCGGTCGGGCTCACGAAGAACAGGGCGGCTGCGGGCTTCGGCGCCGCGCTGAACCCGGCTGGCGCCCACAAGGCCGGGTTGTCGGCAAGCCCCGGCCGCGCGATCCAGCCGGCTGGCCGTGCATAATCGGGCGCCGCCACCGCCGCTGTCGCCGCGAAAGGCTCGGTTGGCACGAACGCGATGCGGATCAGGTCGCCCGCGAACAGCCGCCACAGGATCGAGCCCACGACCACAAGGCCCGTCAGTATGGCCACGACCCAAAGGAATTTCCGCGCCACGGCTCAAGCCTCCCGTTCGGCCGCCTGCCAGCGTGCCCTGATGGTCTTGGATGTCTCGCCCGTCCCGTCCGGCTGCCAGCCCGGCGGTCCGAACAGCCGCCCGAACAGCTCCCTAGCCGACCGGGCAGCCAGGGCATCGCGCGCAATCGCTGCCCATTCATGGAATGCCGCCCACAGGGGGTTCAGCGTCGGCAGCCCCTTCACGATCCCATAGCGCGGCCGATCCGCGTCGAGCTCGGGTTGGAAGGTGCCGAATATCCGGTCCCAGATGATGAACATGCCCGCATAGTTGCGGTCGAGGTAGCGCGGATTCACCGCATGATGCACCCGGTGGTGCGACGGCGTGTTCATCACGGCCTCGAACCAGCGCGGGAACCGCCCGACAAGCTCGGTGTGGATCCAGAACTGATAGACCAGGTTCAGCCCGGCGCAAAAGAACAGCATCGCCGGTGGAAAGCCGATCAGGAACAACGGCATCCGGAACAGGAACCCCAGGCTGAAGAAGCCCGTCCAGGTCTGCCTCAGCGCGGTCGACAGATTGTAATGCTGGCTTGAGTGGTGGATCACATGGCTCGCCCAGAACCAGCGCACCCGGTGGGCCGAGCGATGGAACGCATAATAGGCAAGGTCGTCGAGCACGAAGCAGATCGCGAACGCCCACCAGGTCCACGGAACCTCGAACAGCGCAAAGCGATACAGCCACAGCGCCATCGCCAGCACGGCGCCTGCCGTCAGCGCGCCGGCAATCGTGCTTCCCAGGCCAAGCGTCAGCGAGGCGCCGGCGTCGCGCCAGTCATAGCGGCCCCGCCCGGTGCGCTTTGTCAGCACCATCTCCAGCACGATCAGCGCCGCAAAGGCCGGCACCGCAAGCTGCACCGGATCGGGAAGCGCAAGGTCGGGCGTCATGCCCGCACCCCCCAGCATTCCGGCAGCCAGTCCGGGCAGCGCGCAAGCAGAAGCCGTGCCTCGGGCAGCATCGGCTCCTTCAGCCGCGCGGTCAGCCGGCCGCCCGAACAGCTCAGGCTCGACGGCAGCGCCCGGCGCACGATCCAGCCGTCGGCCAGCGGCAGCAGCAGCGCAACGCTGCCGTCGTGCCCTTTCAGCACCGCGCCATGCCCGTCGGTCGCCAGCATCACCTCGGCAGCGCGAAAACCGGCCAGCCGACCCTCGGCCTCGGTCCGCGCCCCGGCCTCGTCCAGCACCGGCCGGGTGCGGAACCCCAGCGCCCAGGCAAGGCCGGTCAGCGCAAGGATCGCAGACAACGAGGCAAGGAAAAACAGCATCGCAGTCTTTCTAGAACAAGCCACATCCATTCGGAAGGGCAGGGGCGTGGGTGGCAAACCCCCACTAATCTGACAGGCTGTCCACCGGGCTCGTCTGATGCCCTGTCATCATGGCCCCGACCGGGAGAGTGTCCGCCAGGCACCTCGAAGCGAAATGTCTCCGCCAAGGCCCGCCAGCGAGGCCGCCGGAGATGCCCATGCAAGCCAGGTCGCCCGGGCGCTCAGCGGCGCCGGGGTCGGCGCCGACTGTGCGGCAATGGTCGCCGACATGCCGATTGCCCAATCGGCGGCACCGGCTGGGGCCTTGTCGGCCTCATCGACGGTGCCCGGGGGCATGATCGCGCGCCAGTTCGATCCGTTCAAGGTCCTCGATTTCATCGAGAAGGACCGGATATCGAAAATGTTCATGGTGCCGGCGGCCCTGCAGACAGCAATATGGCATGACGGAAACGACCGGCACCATCGTCTATCTGCCGCCGGAGCACCATGACCCGGCCGGCAACCAGCGGATGCGTTCGGCCGGCCTCCCGCTCCCCGGCGTGGAGCTCTGCATCCTCGAGAAGGCCGGCAATGCACTTGGGCCCAACAGCGTCGGCGAGAATGTCTGTCCGGCCGAGGTCGAAAGCGCGGTCTGCGGCCACCCGGCCGTCGCCGAGGTGGCCGTGATCGGCGTGCCCGACGACAAATGGGGCAAAGCGGTGAAGGCGATCGTGGTGCCGAGGCAGGGCGCCAGCATCGACGCAGCCGACATCATCGCATTCGCGCAGCAGCACATCGCCGCCTTCAAGGTGCCCAAGTCGGTCGACGTGATCGACGCCCTGCCGCGCAACGCCTCGGGCAAGGTCTTGCGCCGGACCTTGCGCGAACAGTATTGGAGGGGCACGCCCGCTGCGTGAACTGAGGAGAAGCCCCCATGGACACCGGCATCGTCTCCATCGCCGCCCGCGCGGACATCCACCGCGCGGCGCACGCCTTCCACGATGCGGTCGGGGCACTGGGTGACTATCGCGTGGTGATGACCGACAATATCGCCTCGCTTCGCCCCATGCTCGATGCCGATGGCAACATCCTGGCCGAATGCGTGTTCGGCTTCACCGAGCCCGGCCAGCAATGGTGGACCAACCGCAGCCTCGCCCTGCAATCCCCGCTGGCGCGCGCCTGCCGCTACGAGAGCCAGCCCTTCTGGGCCAATGCGCAGGGCTTCCACACCCTGAACCCCAACAGCTATCTCGACGCGATCGAGCTCGACAATTTCGAGAAGCGGGCGCTCATCAGCGCGGCAATCGTGGTGCCGGTGCACCAGCCCTTCGGCCAGATCGGAATGGCCGCCTTCTGCGCGCCCAACCCGGGCGTCACAGACATGTCCGCCCAGTTCGAGGCGCACGCTGACCTTCTGATGCTGCTCAGCCACCGCTTCATCAGCAGCTATGCCAAGGCCACCCGCCGCCGCTGCTGGCTGCCGACCGACTGCCAGCTCACCAAGCGCGAGATCGAGTGCCTGCGCTGGGCGGCCGTCGGCAAGACCGACCGGGAGATCAGCATGATCCTCTCCCGCTCCCACGCCACCATCCGCTTCCACATCCAGAACGCCGGCACCAAGCTGAATGCCGTCAACCGCAGCCAGACCGTCTTCAAGGCCGCCCAGCTGGGCTTCATCGGCCTCGCCAACTAGCGCGATGCGCCGCAAGATATTCGCGGCGCTGCGCAAATGTATGAATTCGGCGCATATCCGACGCCGTTGGCCGCACCTCAGGTTACCGCGCTGCAGCAATCCGCCTTGGCAGGCCTGTGGCCGCGTGCCATAGCGCGCCGCGCAATGTGGCCATCTAGCATTTCTTCCAAGATCAGCCGGCTCCCGGCGGGGACTTTCACCTGATGGCCGCCGGACCGGACATTCGCATCCGTGACGTCATGGGTTGGGCCAACACCATCATCGGGCCCGACCGCCAGTTCATCGTCATGGCGCTGGTCTACGGGATCGGCATCAGCCTGCTCGCGCTCGGCACGCCGATCTCGGTGCAGATGCTGGTAAACACGGTTGCAGCGACCGGCCTGCCGGTGCCGCTGTTCACCCTCACGGGCATGCTGTTCATCGTGCTGATGCTTTGGGCCGTGCTCAGCGCGCTTCGCGTGTGGCTGATGGAGGTGTTCCGCCGCCGCTTTGCCGCGCGCATGGTGGCCGACATTACCCTGCGCGTCGTGCACGCGGAAAATCCCTTCTTCTCGGATTCCCGGCGGGCAGACCTTCTGAACCGCTATTTCGAGATGATGAACGTGCACAAGGCGGTCCCCAGCCTTGCGGTCGGCGGCTTCACCGTCGTCCTGCAAGCCGCCGTCGGCATCGTCGTCACGTCATTCTACCACCCCTTCTTTCTGGCCTTCAACCTGCTCTTCATCGTCATCTTGTGGCTGATCTACCGGATCTGGACCCGCAGCGCGCTGCAGACGGCCTTTGCGCTCAGTCACAAGAAGTACGAACTGGCCTACTGGCTGGAAACGGTCGGCGGCTCCGATGGTTTCTACAAATCGGGCCAGCATTTCAGCTACGCGCTCGAACGGACAGACGCGCTGTCGGCAAGCTACATCGAAGCCCATCGCAAGCATTTCCGGCGGACCTTCCCGCAGGCCGTTTCGCTATTCGTGCTCTACGCGCTCGCCAGTGCGGTCCTCCTCGCGCTCGGCGGATGGCTCGTCATTCAGGAACAGCTGTCGATCGGCCAGCTGGTCGCAGCCGAGCTGATCCTGTCCGGCGTCTTTGCGGGTGCCGCGCAACTCGGCGTCTATTTCGAAAGCTTCTACGATTTCGCCGTCAGCATGGAAGAGCTGAACCTGCTCTACAGCCTGCCGCAGGAACCGCGTGGGCTCGCGGCTCCGGCGGTCGATCGGCCAAGCAAGGCCGACCTGCTGCTGCAGAATGTCCGTTTCCAGTACATGGGCAGTGATGTCCGCTTCGACCTCGCCATCCCGGAAGGCTCCAACCTCGTTGCGAACGGCGATCCCGGCATGGAGCGGGTGTTTGCCGATTTCCTGAAACGGCATCTGAAGCCCGATGGCGGGGTCGCACTGCTCGGCGGCGTCGACATCGCGTCGATCGACATACTGAAGCTTCGCAGCGACATCATCGTGCTCGACCGGCCGAACATCGTCGAAACCAGTATCGCCCAGTATCTGGCGCTGGCCAATGTCACCGGTGATCCCACCGCCCCGGCCGAGGCGCTGAAGATTGTGGGCCTGCACGACCGGGTCGCAATGCTGCCCGATGGCATGCAGACCCAGCTGTCCGTCACCGGCTGGCCGCTGTCGCTGCCCAAGGCGATGCAGCTGAAGCTGGCCGGCGCGATCCTGTCACAGCCCCGGATCCTCGTGCTGTCCCCCCTCTACGACATGGTCTCGCGCCGCCGCATGGAAGAGGTGTTCGCCTATTTCCGCAACAACCGGACGACGCTTCTCTATTTCACCAACCGGCCCGAAGACTTGACCCTCGACGGCTTCCTCTGGATCGGCCGGCAGGACCAGCAGCTCCTCCAGGACCGCCGCCTGTTCGACACGCTGCGCACACAGGTCGGAAAGGGGCCGGTTGATGCTGGCTGAAGACAAGCGCTACTTCAAGACGCTTGCCTCGATCGAAACACCGCGGGTGATCCGCAACATGACGCGCATGCTGATTGTCGGCATCTCGGTGTCGATCGTCTTCCTGCTGTTCGTCCCCTGGGTGCAGACCATCCATGGCGTCGGGCGCGTGTCGGCCCTCGTCCCGCGCGACCGGGTGCAGAATGTCACGGCCCTCGTGCCCGGCCGGATCGCGAAATGGTACGTCGCGGAAGGGGTTGCTGTCCGCAAGGGCGACCCGGTCGTCGAGATCGTGGACAATGATCCGCGTTTCATCGAACGGCTGAAGGCCGAGCGCGCGCAGCTGACAGCCGAAGCGCGTTCGACCGAGCTGCAGATCAGCGTCGCCCAGCGCGACGTCACCCGGCTGCGCACCCTCGTCGCCGAAGGGCTCAGTGCCCAGCGCGATCTCGAACTCGCGCTGATCAAGGTCGAGGAGCTGCGCGTGAGGCTGGCCCAGGTGCGCGCCAGCAAGGCCAATGCGGACATCCAGATCGACCGTCAGCAGGCGCAGATCGTCAGGGCGCCAAGGGACGGGGTGGTCCAGCAGCTGCTCGTCGGCGACATCGGAACCTTCGTGAAGGAAGGCGAAGCGCTGCTCACCTTCGCGCCGGCCAACACCCAGGAGGTCGTCGAATTGTTCGTCGACGGGCGCGACATCATCTTTATCAGGCCGGGCCGCCTCGTCCGGCTTGAGTTCGAGGGCTGGCCGGCGGTGCAGGTGACGGGCTGGCCGGCCGTCGCCAGGGGGTTTTTCGACGGGGTCGTCTATTCGGTCGATTTCGCGCCCGCGCCCAGCGGTCTCTACCGGGTCCTCGTGCTGCCGGCCCCGGATCGGCCGGCCTGGCCGCCTGCGCCCACCATCCGGCTGGGCGCCAAGACCCGCGGTTGGATAATCCTGGAACGGGTGACCGTCGGCTATGAAATCTGGCGTCAGCTCAACGACTTCCCGCTGGAGTTCGAGCGACCAATCGATCGTGAACAGCGCGATCCCGGTGCGGCGCCGCCCGGGAAGGCGGGCTGATGCGCAGCCCTCTGCGCGGCCTGCTGCTGGCGCTTCTGATCGCAACCCCGGTCCGGGCAGACCCACTCGACCTCTCGGAAATCCTGCAGACCACCCGCCGCAACGCACCGGTGCTGCTGAGGGCCGAGGCCGATCGTCGGGCTGCCGAAGCGCGGCGGCTGGAAGCCGATGGCGCCTTCGACACCTCGGTCGATGCCCTGGCCGAAGCCCGCCTGTCGGGCACCTACGGCGGCCGCTTCATCGAAAGCGAAATCCGGCAGCCGTTCACCAATCGCGGCGGCTTTGCCTATGGCGGCTATCGCCTGTCCGATGGCAGCTTCCCGATCTACGAGGACGAGCGTTTCACCAACCAGCTCGGCGAGGTCCGGCTGGGCGCCATCTTCGCGCTCTGGCGCGACCGCGCGATCGACGAGCGGCGGCTCGCGCGAACACTCGCGGATGCCGGCATCGCCCTTGCCGAAACGGAGGTGCTCATCGCAGCCGTCGGCCTTCAGCGCCGCGCGCTCGAAGCCCACGCCCTGTGGGTCGCCGCCGGCCTCCGGCTGACCGCCTTCCGGGATCTGCTGGCCGTTGCCAGCGAACGGCAGGCCGGTATCGAGCGCCAGGTCCGCGAGGGCGCAATCCCTGCAATCCTCGCCACCGAAAACCGCCAGGCTATCCTCAGGCGCCAGTCGCTCGTCGCCGATGCCGAACGCGCGCTTGCCGTCGCAGCCGCGCGCCTGTCGGTCTTCTACCGCAGTCCGGCCGGCGAACCGCAGATCCCGCCCGCGTCGCGCCTTCCTGCCCGCATCGAGCTCGTGCCGATTGCCCAGCTGCCGCCTGATGGCGTGCTGCCAAACCGCCCCGACGTCGCAGCCGTCGACAACCGCATCGCCCAGGCGCGGCAGCAGCTGGCACAGGACCGCAACCTCCTTCTGCCCCGGCTGGACTTGAAGGTCGAAGCCTCGCAGGATATCGGGCTGATCGGCGAGGGCGGGCCCAGCCGTTCGGGAACCGATACCAAGGTCGGGCTCAATTTCTCGGTGCCGCTGCAGCGCCGGGAAGCGCGCGGAAAGCTTGCCCAGACCCAGGCCGCAGTTGCAGCCCTCGAGGCCGAGCGCCAGCGCATCGCCGAAGATATCGGCGTCCAGCTCAGCGCCGTTTCCACCGACGTGCGCGCAACCGCGAACCTGCTGTTGATCGCGCGTGACGATTCCGTGCAGGCCGAAGCGCTCGCCCAGGCCGAACGCCGCCGCCTCCAGCTCGGCACAAGCGACCTGCTGCGCGTCGCGCTGCGCGAGGAAGGTGCAGCCGACGCCCGCGTCCGCGAAATCGATGCCGCACTCCGCCAGGCGCTCGCCCATGCCGAACTTGCAGCCGCCACCGCCGACCTCAGGCTGCTTGGGCTTTAACCGCCCTCGCCATCACCCGAATCGATCCGCCCGCCGTGCGGCTGCACGACTGCAGTGCGCCTCGGCGGCGCGCTAGACCGCCCAGCGAAGCAGGGCCGCGAGCGGCGCGTCCGCGGGAAGCTCGCCCTTGCGAACGGCAAGCACCCGGCCGCCCGACAGCAGCGTCCGCCGGGCGATCTCGTCGACCACGCCGTAACTGGCTGCGGTTGCGGTGTCCGCGAACGATACGGCGCCGGTTTCCTCGTCAACCGATCCCGGAACCAGGCCGTCGATATCCACCAGCAGGGTTTCGATTGCGCCCATGGTTGCAGCCCTTGCAGCCTGTGCGATGTCGGCCGTCGCGCGCCCGCTTCCGGCGCGCTCGGCAAACAGCGTGCCCGCGTCGGCGATATCCTGCGCATAAAGCCGGTCCAGCAGCGGGCGCACCGCGGCTGAAAGGTCGCCGTCGCCCATGTTGTCCGGCGAGCTGTCGATCCCGAAGGGCACCAGGCCGCGATGGCTGTTCACCGATCGGTAGATCGCGCCAAGCGACGGGTCTGCCGCCAGGAACAGCGGCACCGCGTCGCCCGCCAGGAACCCGCGCAGGGCACCGTCCACCATGCGGCAGAACTGCACCAGGCTGGCCCGCTGGCCCGCCGCGCTGTCCGACCGGCGGCTTTCCGTGCGAACGCCAAGCGACGACACGCCCAGCGCCGAGGTCGCGTCGGCGGGAAGCCCGGGCACCTTCACGCGGGAAACCGGCAGATCGGCCGAGACGTCCAGCAGCCGGACACCGCCGAGCGCAAGCGCAAGGACATGGGCGGCGTTCGGGAAGTTCGCCGCGCGGAACAGCGGCTTCAGGAAAAAGCGGTCGGCCACTTCCGCGCAGGCGCCAAGCGCGTTGGGCACCCGGAAGGTGCGCACGAAGGTGGGGGTCACGAAAACGGCAAGGCTGTGCGCCTGGAAGCGCCAGAAGCCATCGTCTTCAACCAGGTCGTCGATATGCGCCGCAATCGCTGCAATGTCCTTCGAAGGATGGCCGGCAGCCTGCAGCTGGGCCGTCGCCTCCCGGGCAAGGTTGCCGAGCTGTGTCCGGTCGCCGGAGATCTCGCCCGAAACCGGCGTGGTCGGCAGATAGATGGAAACGGAGGCAGGTGCGCGTGCCTCCGCCAGAAAGACGAGGTCGGCAACGGTCGGAACATCAACGTGGAGCATGCACAATCTCCCTGGGGCAACTGAAACTGATCACCGGACAAGCGATGGCAGAAAGACACCGCCAGACCGCCGTGCGGTTGCTCCTGCCCCGCCGCAAAGTCCCGAACAAGGGCTTCCACCAAAAAAGAGGTATTCCCAGCCGGGTGCCGGCGGGTGGGGTTGTAGAAGCCTTCGATGAAGTGGAAGTCGGCGATGCGGGCTTCGGTGCGGAAGCGGAACCGATGGCGATAGCCGCGCGTTCTCGCGCCGCAGCCTGGTCTGCTCCGCGCACTCGATGCTGGTCAGACCATCGGTCCGCCGGCCTTCGTCCCGATCCGCCCGGCGAACCCAGTTCCGGATCGACTGCGCCGTCGGCTCGAACTCCCGCGACAACTCCTCAGGCGTGCGCCTAGCGCGCACCAGCTCCAACATCTGCCGCCGGAACTCAGGCGGATAGGCCCTTCGAAATCC
>BBPE01001790.1_pt2 | contig 20212 bp, 21 predicted proteins | sample 1344301 | NCBI WGS metagenome assembly BBPE01 (sample SAMD00019089, study PRJDB2971) | groundwater metagenome | isolation source: The Cedars highly-alkaline
CGCGCTTTTGCCAGCGCTCATGCATCCCGCTTATGCCCTAACCCCAAGACGAACCGGACCCATCATGAATGTCATCACCCTTTGGCGCGCCCGCGCCTGGACACTCCCCCTGATCCTGTTTTTGCTGTTGACACTCTCGCTGAGCCTGAAGCCGCTGGGCGCTGCGGCCCAGACGGTCAGCGTCAGCGGGGTGACACTGGAAAACCGCATCATGCTCGGCGGCAGCGCCTTGCAACTCAACGGCGCGGGCGTGCGTACCCGGGCGGTGTTCAGGGTCTACGTGGCCGGTCTGTATCTGAGCCGCCCGGCCACCAACCTGGAAGAGGTGCTGGCTGCACCCGGCCCCAAGCGCCTGTCGGTCACCATGCTGCGTGAGATCGACTCGACCGACTTGGGGCGCCTGTTTGCGCGCGGAATTGAAAACAACATCGACCGCCGCACGTTCTCGCGCCTGATCCCCGGCGTGATTCGCATGAGCCAGATCCTCTCCGACGTTCGGCGGCTCAGAGCTGGCGACACCTTCACGATCGACTGGCTGCCGGGCAGCGGCACCGTCATCAGCGTCAAAGGCCAAGTGGCCGGCGAGCCTTTCACGGAGCCGGAGTTTTTCGATGCCATGATGCGCATCTGGCTTGGCGCGCAGCCGGCCGAACAGGCGCTCAAAGACGCCTTGCTCGGCCGCAGCCCCTGAGCCTGCCGCAGCCCCTGAGACCAGCGCACCTTCGATGTCCATCACGACGGCTTGCAGCGCCGGCCAATGCCTGCGCATCTGTTCGACTGCGGCCCTGCCATCGGGTCGATCAAAAGGGGGGCTGCCACATGAACGGCCTATATTCACAGACCTGCACGGTCTTGCCGAGTGGCGTTAACATGACGCCCATGTCCAAATATCAGTTCATCTGCGAAGTCGAGCCGCAGTACCTGGGTGAGCAGTCCACGCCCGACGAAGGTCTGTACGCCTTTGCCTACACCATCACCATCACCAACACGGGCGAGGTGGCGGCGCAACTGATCGCACGCCACTGGATCGTGGACGACGCCAGCGGCCACAGCGAAGAGGTGCGCGGGCTGGGCGTGGTCGGCCACCAGCCCTTGCTGCGACCCGGAGAATCGTTTCAGTACACCAGCGGCACGCGCTTGCGCACGGCCGTCGGCAGCATGCGTGGCAGTTTTTTTTGCGTTGCCGAAGACGGCACTCGCTTTGAGGCCCCGGTGGCCGAATTTGCACTGCGCGCGCAGGCCAATGCACCCGAGGCGCGCGTGCTGCACTGAAAGGCTTCGCCCGCATTGCGTTGCACCCTTTCGCTGCCATGAAATGGTTTCCCCGCTGGGCTGCGCTGGCCTTGGTTTTGCTGCTGCTGGTGGGCTTGGCGCTGCTGCTGCACCAGCGCCCCAGCCTGGTACAAGTCGATCTCGTCACGCGCGGCGCGATTGCTCAGTCGGTGCTGGTCAGTGGTCGCATCAACGCGGCGGCGCGGCTGGAACTGGGATCCGAGGTAAGCGCCACGGTACAAGAGGTGCTTGCACGCGAGGGCGATCGCGTGCGCGCCGGCGCTGTGCTGGTGCGCCTGTCAGACGCCGAGGCGCAGGCCGCGCTGCAACAGGCGCAGGCGCTGCTGGCTGAGGCGCGTGCGCGCGCGTCACAACAAGTCACGCTGAATGCACCGCTGGCCGAGCAGACGCTGCGGCAGGCGCAAGCCCAGGCGCAAGCCGTCGAGCGCGAACATCTGCGCGTGCGTGAACTGGTGGCACAGGGCTTTTTCTCACAGCAGCGGCAAGACGACAGCCAGCGCGCGCTCGAGACCGCGCGCAGCGCACTGGCGCAGGCCCAGTTGCAGGTGCAAGCGCAGCAGCGCAACGGGGTCGAGTCGCAACTGGCGCGCGCGCGCGTGCAGCAGGCCGAGGCGGCGCTGGCGCTGGCGCAGGCGCGGCTGGCGCGGCTACTCATTAAAAGCCCGATGGACGCGCTGGTGCTGGCGCGCCATGTCGAGCCCGGTGGCATGGCGCAGCCCGGTCGGGCGCTGTTGTCCCTGGCTGCGCTGGGCGGCTTGCGCATCGACGTCGCCGTCGACGAGCAGCACCTGGGCTTGCTGAGCCTGGGCATGCCTGCGCGCGCGCTGGCCGATGCCTTCCCGAATCAGCCGTTCGAGGCCACGCTCAGCCACCTGAGTCCGGCAGTCGATCCGCAGCGCGGCACGCTGGAGCTGCGACTGGCGCTAGACCCTGCGCCGGCCTTTGTGCGCCCGGACATGACGGTGTCGGTGGAGCTGCTTGGCCCCAGTCGAACGCAGGCGCTGCTGCTGCCGGCGCTGGCGCTGCGCGCAGCGGATACGTCTTCGCCCTGGGTGCTGCGCGTGCGCGACGGCCGCGCCGAACGCGTGCCGGTGCAGTTGGGTCTGCGCGGCATCGGCATGATTGAAGTCGTCAGTGGCCTGGCTGAAGGTGATTTGGTGATTGCGCAGACCGAGGCCACCGTGCCGGGCGAGCGGGTGCGCCCGCGTGCACCGGCAGCGCCAGCGCACGGGCTGCAACTGCCGGGTTTGGTGGTGCGCTGAGATGTCGGCTGGCCTGTGTAAGCAGCAATGACCCGTCAGCGCCGCCCTTTTGCCGCCTCGCTGCGCTGGATGCCCTTCGAGCTGCTGCTGGCGCTGCGTTTTTTGCGCGAGGGCCGCATGCAAAGCGCGCTGATTCTGGCCGGCGTCACTGGTGGCGTGGCGGTTACTATTTTTCTCACCCAACTGATCAACCAGTTGCAAAGCGGCATCATAGACCGCGTGATGGGCGCGCAGGCGCATGTGGTGCTGCGTCCGCTGGAAGAGGCGACGCTGCGCGTGCCGGCGCCGCCCGACGGCCCTGCGCTGGCAGCGCTGGTGCAGCCGCGCGAGCAGCGCCTGCGCTCACTTGACCAGTGGGAACGCGTGGCCGCACAGGTTGCAGCCACGCCGCAGGTGCTGGCGGTCTCACCCGTGGTCAGTGGCCCGGCCTTTGCAGCAAGCGGCGCTGCCAGCCGGAGTGTGGCGCTGCTGGGTGTGTTGCCTGATGCCTACCGCCGCGTGGTGCAGATGGACGACAAAATGCTGCACGCTCGCTTTGATGTCAGCGGGAACCGGGCACTAATCGGCGTCGAGCTGGCGCGCGAACTTGGCCTGGGCGTGGGCGACCGGCTGCGCCTGAGCAGCGCCAGCGGGCGCAGCGAGACCTTGCTCGTCGGCGGCTTGTTTGACATGGGCAACCGCGAACTCAACCGCCGCTGGGTATTCGTCACGCTCAGGCTGGGGCAGACGCTGCTGGACTTGCCGGGTGGCGTCACGCATATCGACGTCCGGGTGCGCGATCTGTTTGGCGCCGACGCGGTGGCGAATGTGCTGCGCGCGCAAACCGGTCTGACGGTCGAGAGCTGGATGCAGACCAACGCCGGCCTGCTCAACGCGCTGTCGAATCAGTCCGTCTCGAACAACCTGATACGCAGCTTCGTGGTCCTCATCGTCGCCCTGGGGATCGCCAGCGTGCTGGTGGTCAGCGTGGTGCAAAAGCAGCGCGAAATCGGCATTCTGCGTGCCATGGGCGCCGGACGGCGTCGCGTCATGGCGATTTTTTTGCTGCAAGGTGGACTGGTCGGCCTGGTCGGCTCGGTATTGGGCACCGCACTGGCTTTCAGCCTGCTGCAGGTGTTTTCTCGCATTTTCAAAAGCCCGGACGGCAGCGCCTTGTTTGCCCCCATGCTCGATCCGCTGCTGGTGCTGCTGGCCGCGCTGCTGGCCTGCGTGGTCGGCCTGCTGGCCGCGGTCATTCCTGCGCGCAGCGCCGCGCGCATGGATCCGGTGCAGGCGATCCGCAGCTAGGGTCTCGTGTTCATGCACACCGAACCCGGCCCTGTCTTGCGCCTGCGCGACATTCGCAAGAGCTACCACCTGGGCACGCCGGTACAAGCCGACGTGCTGCACGGCATCGACCTGGCGCTGCAAACAGCCGAATTTGTTGCCCTCAAGGGGCCTTCGGGTTCGGGCAAAAGCACGCTGCTCAACATCATCGGCTTGCTCGAGCGGCCCAGCTCGGGTCAGTTGGAAATTGCTGGCCGCTCCACCGACGGGCTGGGCGACGCCGCTCTGACTGCGCTGCGCGGCGGCACGATTGGCTTTGTGTTTCAGTTTCACCACCTGCTACCGGCCTTCACCGCACTGGAAAACGTGCTGCTGCCGTCGCTGATTGCGCGCGGCAGCGCCACGCCGCAGGCGCTGGCCTGGGCCAGCGAATTGCTGGCGCGCGTTGGCCTCAAAGGAGCCGAATACAAGCGCCCGGGTGAACTCTCGGGCGGCATGCAGCAACGGGTGGCGATAGCGCGCGCACTCTCGCTGCGCCCGCCCTTGATTCTGGCCGACGAACCGACCGGCAACCTCGATACCGTCACCGCCAACGAGATTTTTGCCCTGCTGCGTGAGTTCAATCAGGACCACGGCAGCGCCTGTCTGATCGTCACTCACGACACGCGCCTGGCTGCTGGCTGCGACCGCGTGATCGAACTGGTCGACGGCAGGCTGGTTTCGTTTTGACGCTGCTCTGGTGTGGTAGTGTCGCACCAGAGCCCGTGGCTGCTCCGGCCAAAATGGTACGCTTTTTCAATCCACTTCTGCGCTCCTGTGCATGACACCGAACGGAATCCAACGCCGCCACCTGCTTTGCGCCACAGCCGGCCTGACGGCGGCCACCTTGCTGCCCACGGTTTCGAGCGCGCGTGATCGCTTTCCCTCGCGCCCGATCACCCTGATTGCGCCCTGGCCTGCCGGTGGCAGCAGCGACACGGTGTTGCGCGCTTTCGCCCAAAGCGCCGGCCGCTCCTTAGGCGTGCCGATGCTGGTGGAGAACCGACCCGGTGCCGGCGGCACGCTGGGCGCAGCCGCCATGCTCAACGCCCGCCCTGACGGCTACACCTTGACGCAACTGCCGCTGAGCGTGTTTCGCTTGCCGCACATGCAAGCCACGCGCTTCGATCCGGTGCGGGATATCAGCCACATCATTGGCCTGGTGGGCTATACCTTTGGCATCGTGGCCACGCCCACCGCAGCGTTTTCCAGCTTGCAAGAACTGGTGCGCTACGCGCGCGCGCGCCCAGGCACACTGGAGTACGGTCACAGCGGCCACGGCACCACGCCGCACCTGGCAGTGGAGGAGTTCAGCCGCCTGGCCGCCATCGAGCTGAACCCGATTCCTTTCGGTGGCACGGCCGACGCCTTACAGGCCATTTTGGGCGGCCATATCCGCGTCATGAGCGGAACGACCGAATTTGCCCCGCATGTGCGCAGCGGTCGGCTGCGCCTGCTGGCCACGCTGGGGCAACAGCGCAGCCCGGCGTTTGCCGACGTGCCGACCGTCAAGGAAAGCGGCTGGAACACCATCAGCGAGTCGCCGTTTGGCATTGGCGGCCCGCGCGGCCTCGACCCTCTGGTGCAGCAAGGTCTGCACGACGCTTTCAAGCAGGCCTTGCACGACCCCCAGGTGCAGTCGGTGCTGGAGCGCTTTTTCATGCCCACCATCTACATGAACAGCGCCGACTACGCGGCCTACGCCGAGCGCACCTTCAGGGCCGAGCGTGCCACCATTGAGCGGCTCGGGCTGGCCCGCAGGGGCTAACCCGGTTCGGCTGACGCGGCTACCCGGTTGCTTGCAAGGCCTTGTTGAGTTGGGCGAGCGGCTGCCGCTCAAAGCGGCATCGAATCGGCCCGGTTCGCGCACGCACAGCACCAGGCTCGCAGGCACGGCGCCGCTTCACCTCCAAAACCGGCTCGCGGCCGGTTTATCGTGGCTGGGGAGCTGCGCCGTTCACTTTTTCTGCCGGTACTTGCGCAGGGCCGCAATCTGGGCCGCCATGATGGCGAGCTCGGATGTCGCCTTGGCCAGGTCGATGTCGCTCTTGGCGTTCTTGAGCGCTTCTTCTGCTTGCTTGCGCGCATCGCCGGCCTTGGCTTCGTCGAGGTCTTTGCCGCGAATGGCGGTATCCGACAGCACGACGACGTGGCGCGGCTGCACTTCCAGGATGCCACCGGCGACGAAGACGAATTCCTCTGTGCCGTCGGCCTTTTCAATCCGCACCGCGCCGGGCCTGATGCGGGTGATGAGCGGCATGTGGCCGGGCAAAATACCCAACTCGCCGGCCTCACCCGGTAGCGCGACAAATTTGGCCGGCCCGGAAAAAATGGACTCCTCGGCGCTGACCACGTCGACTCGAATGGTATTCATGGAATTCCTTGAATGAGACTGGGCGCTTGCACGTCGAACCCAGCGTTTGCGGCGAGCGGGTCAGACGGGTGCGCGCAGCGAATTTCTTCAGGCCGTCTTCTTGGCTTTTTCGAACGCTTCGTCTATCGTTCCTACCATGTAGAACGCTTGCTCGGGCAGATGGTCGCATTCGCCCGCAGCAATCATCTTGAAGCCGCGAATTGTCTCGCTCAAAGGCACATACTTGCCGGGCGAGCCGGTGAACACCTCGGCCACATGGAACGGCTGCGACAGGAAGCGCTGAATCTTGCGCGCCCGCGACACCGCCAGTTTGTCTTCCGGTGCCAGCTCATCCATGCCCAAAATGGCAATGATGTCGCGCAGTTCTTTGTAGCGTTGCAGTGTGCCCTGAACGGCGCGCGCCACTTCGTAGTGCTCTTTCCCTACCACCAGCGGGTCGAGCTGACGGCTGGTCGAATCCAGCGGGTCAACAGCCGGGTAAATACCCAGAGCGGCGATGTCGCGCGAGAGCACCACGGTGGAGTCCAAGTGGGCGAAGGTGGTGGCGGGTGAGGGGTCGGTCAAGTCATCGGCCGGGACGTAGACGGCCTGGATCGATGTGATCGAGCCGACCTTGGTCGATGTGATGCGCTCTTGCAGACGGCCCATTTCTTCGGCCAAGGTCGGCTGGTAGCCCACGGCCGAAGGCATGCGCCCCAGCAGCGCCGATACTTCGGTACCGGCCAGCGTGTAGCGGTAGATGTTGTCGACGAAGAACAGCACGTCGCGGCCTTCGTCGCGGAAGGCTTCGGCCATGGTCAGACCGGTCAGCGCCACGCGCAAACGGTTGCCAGGCGGTTCGTTCATCTGACCGTAGACCATCGCGACCTTGGAGTCTTCCAGTTTCTCGAGATTGACGACACCGGAGTCGGCCATCTCGTGATAGAAGTCGTTACCCTCGCGGGTGCGCTCTCCCACGCCAGCAAACACCGACAGACCGCTGTGCGCTTTGGCGATGTTGTTGATCAGCTCCATCATGTTGACGGTCTTGCCCACGCCGGCGCCGCCGAACAGGCCGACTTTACCGCCCTTGGCAAACGGGCACACCAAGTCGATCACCTTGATGCCGGTTTCCAGCAGCTCTTGCGACGGCGACAGTTCGTCGTAAGCCGGCGCCTTGCGGTGGATGGATGCGGTCAGCGTCTGATCGATCGGGCCGCGCTCGTCGATCGGCGCTCCCAGCACGTCCATGATGCGGCCCAGCGTGACTTTGCCGACGGGCACCATGATGGGTTCAGCGGTGTTGAACACCAGCATGCCGCGGCGCAGCCCATCGCTCGAACCGAGGGCGATGGTGCGCACCACGCCGTCACCGAGCTGCTGCTGAACTTCCAATGTCAGTGTCGAGCCCTGCATTTTCAAGGCGTCGTAGATGCGCGGCATCTGGTTGCGAGGAAATTCGACGTCGACGACGGCGCCAATGCACTGGACGATCTTGCCCTGAACAGCGCTTTTCGTTGCTGCGTTTTCTTGAGACATGATGGATACCTTTTCGATTGCTCTAAATTCTGTTTCAGGTCAGACTGCTGCGGCACCAGCGACAATTTCAGACAGCTCTTTGGTGATTGCTGCCTGCCGGGTCTTGTTGTAGACCAGCTTGAGTTCGCCAATCACGCTGCCGGCGTTGTCGGTCGCAGCCTTCATGGCCACCATGCGCGCCGATTGCTCGGAAGCCATGTTCTCTGCCACCGCCTGGTAGACCTGGGCCTCGATGTAGCGCAACAGCAATTCGTCTATCACCGATGGCGCGTCGGGCTCGTAAATGTAGTCCCAGTCACGCCCACCGGCGCCGTCGTGCAAGGTGTCGGCGTTGAGCGGCAGCAATTGCACAAGCACCGCCTCTTGCTTCATCGTGTTGATGAATCGGGTGTAGCACAGGTAGACCGAGTTGACGCGGCCTTCAGTGTAGGCATCAAGCAGCACCTTGACCGGGCCAATCAGACGATCGAGGTGCGGCGTGTCTCCCAAAGCCGTGACGCTGGAGACCACCTGGGCGCCGATGCGGTTGAGAAAACCCAGACCTTTGTTGCCAATCGCCACGGTTTGCGCCTTCATGCCCTGCGCCTGCACGTCCCTGAGCTTTTGCGTCACGACACGCAACACATTGGTGTTGAGGCCACCGCACAGGCCTTTGTCGGTCGTGACGACGACAAAGCCGGCGGACTTGGCGTCGTTGTGCTGCATGAACGGGTGCGTGTACTCCGGGTTTGCGCGGCTGAGGTTGCCGGTGATCTGACGCACGCGCTCGGCGTAGGGCCGGGCTGCGCGCATGCGCTCCTGCGCCTTGCGCATTTTTGAAGCAGCAACCATTTCCATGGCTTTGGTGATCTTCCTGGTGTTTTCCACCGACTTGATCTTGCCGCGAATTTCCTTGCCTGCTGCCATTGTGTTTCCTTCAAGAAGTCAATGGACCGCTGTCAATAGACGCCGGTTTTCTTGAAGTCGGCAATCGCGGCTTCCAATTGCGCCTGTGCGTCTTTGTCCATGGCGCGGTCGGCCTCGAGTTTGCTCAGCAGCGCAGCGTGTTTGTGCTTGAGATGCCCGTGCAGCCCGGCTTCGAACGACAGCACTTTCTTGACTTCGATGTCGTCCAGATAACCCTTGTTGACGGCAAACAGCGAAGCCGCCATGAGGGCAATCGACTGCGGGCTGTACTGCGCCTGCTTGAGCAGTTCGGTCACGCGCGCGCCGCGGTCGAGCTGCTTGCGGGTGGTTTCGTCCAGGTCGGAGGCGAACTGCGCGAATGCAGCCAGCTCACGGTACTGGGCCAAGTCGGTACGGATGCCGCCGGACAGGCCTTTGATCAGCTTGGTCTGGGCCGCACCGCCGACGCGCGAGACCGAAATACCGGCGTTGATGGCAGGCCGGATGCCCGCGTTGAACAGGCTGGTCTCCAGGAAAATCTGGCCGTCGGTGATCGATATCACATTGGTTGGCACGAAAGCGGACACGTCACCAGCCTGCGTCTCGATGATAGGCAGCGCGGTCAGCGAGCCGGTCTTGCCTTTGACTTCGCCCTTGGTGAAGGCTTCGACGTAGTCGGCGTTGACGCGCGCGGCGCGCTCAAGCAGACGACTGTGCAAATAGAACACGTCACCGGGATAGGCTTCGCGGCCGGGCGGGCGGCGCAGCAAGAGAGAGACCTGACGGTAGGCCACGGCCTGCTTGGACAGGTCGTCGTACACAATCAGCGCGTCCTGACCGCGGTCGCGGAAGTACTCGCCCATGGTGCAGCCCGAGTAGGCCGACAGGTACTGCATGGCGGCCGATTCAGAGGCCGATGCCGCCACCACAATGGTGTACTCCATCGCACCGGCTTGCTCGAGCGCGCGCACCACGTTTTTGATCGACGACGCCTTTTGACCAATGGCGACATACACGCAGGTCATGTTCTGACCCTTTTGGTTGATGATGGCGTCGATCGCCACCGCCGTCTTGCCGGTCTGGCGGTCGCCAATGATCAGTTCGCGCTGGCCGCGGCCCACGGGCACCATCGAGTCGATCGACTTCAGGCCGGTCTGCACCGGCTGGTCGACCGATTTGCGCGCAATCACGCCGGGCGCCACTTTTTCGATCACGTCGGTCAGCTTGGCGTCAACCGGGCCTTTGCCGTCGATAGGGGCACCCAGCGCGTTGACAACGCGGCCGATGAGCTCGGGACCGACCGGCACCTCCAGAATGCGACCGGTGCATTTGACGGTTTCACCTTCGCAGATGTGTTCGTACTCACCCAAAATCACGGCACCCACCGAGTCGCGCTCGAGGTTGAGCGCCAGACCGAAAGACGGTACACCGTCCTTGTTGGCTGGGAATTCGAGCATTTCGCCCTGCATCACATCGGACAGGCCGTGCACGCGGACAATGCCGTCGGTCACCGACACCACGGTGCCCTGGTTGCGCACATCGCTCGATGCGCTCAGCCCCTCGATGCGGGACTTGATCAGTTCGGAGAGTTCGGCGGGATTGAGTTGCATGACTCTTTCCTTCTTTCGTTAATGGTGATGCGAAGGCGCCCGAAGGAGCAGCCCTCAGGCCGTCAAGGCGGTTTTCATTTGTTGCAGGCGGGCTTTGATCGACGTGTCCAACACCTCGTCGCCGACCACCACGCGGATGCCACCGATCAAGTCTGGCTGCAACTCGACCTGGAGTTTCAGCTTGCGGCCAAAGCGCTTTTCCAGCACCCCCGACAAGTCTTGCAGCGCTGCAGGGTCGATCTCAAACGCGCTGTGAACCACTGCGTCAAAAACGCCCTGCTGCGCGTTTTTCAGCTCATGAAACTGGGCCGCGATCTCGGGCAGCGCAGCAAGGCGGCCATTGTCGATCACGGTGCGCAAAAAGTTCTGCGCCAGCAGCGGCAGCTCGCTCGGCAGCACGGCGACGATCAGGTCAAACACCTGGGCCGACGACGCCTTGGGGCTGTCAGCGAACTCGCGCAACGCCGCGTGGGCGGCAACGACAACCAACTCGTCGAGCCAGCCGCAAGCAGCGTCCGGAGCGGCGGCGCTGGCCTGGAACAGAGCCTGCGCATACGGGCGGGCGATAGTGGCAACTTCAGCCATGGTTTACCTTTGGATGCCTGGGGACGCTGGCTTGGGGATCACAGCTCAGCCTTGAGGCGGCCCAGCAACTCGGCGTGTACCCCGGCGTTGACTTCGCGCCTGAGGATTTGCTCGGCCCCCTTGATCGCCAGCGCAGCCACCTCCTCGCGCAGAGCCTGACGCGCCTTGACGACTTGCTGCTCGGCTTCCAGGCGCCCGGCAGCGATGATCTTGGCCGCCTCTTCGCTGGCACGCAGCTTGGCTTCCTCGATCACCGTCAGGGCACGCCGTTCGGCCTCTGCCAGCCGCGTGGTCGACTCGTTGCGCGACTGATTCAATTCGGCTTCGACGCGTTTGTTGGCAACTGCCAACTCGGACTTGGCCTGCTCGGAGGCAGCCAAGCCCTCGGCAATCTTCAGCGCACGCTCATCAAGCACTTTGGCAATTGGTGGCCACACGAACTTCATCGTGAACCAGACCAGAATCGCAAAAACGATGGCCTGCGCAAAGAGGGTTGCATTGATATTCATCGCAACGCCTTTCTGTGAGTGGTGAAAATGTTAACGCATGCGCGCAATACGGCTGCAGGCAACGGCGCAGCCGGCAGCAGCCGACGTCACTTCAGACCGGCAGCCCTGCCAGTTACAGCACGAACGGGTTGGTAAAGGCGAACAGCAGCGCCACGGCGACGGCAATCAGGAAGGCGGCGTCGATCAGGCCGGCCAGAACGAACATCTTGGTCTGCAAATCGTTCATTATCTCTGGTTGCCGGGCCGCCGCTTCAAGGTATTTGCCACCCATCAGCGCAATGCCGATCGAAGCGCCGACGGCGCCAAAGGCGACGATCAAACCACAAGCCAGCGCGACCATAGCCGAAACGTTTTCCATGATGATTCCTTAAAAACAAGAAGTTGACGAAAGACAAAAAACCAACCGATGCACACGCCAGACGGCGTGAGCTCAGTGCGCATCATGCGCCTGCCCGAGGTAAATCAGGGCCAGCATCATGAAGATGAACGCTTGCAAGGTGATGACGAAGATGTGGAAAATAGCCCACGCCGTGCCAGCGATCAAATGCCCGAGGAATAAGAAGCCACCGCCCAGCGACAGCGCGGCAAAACCACCCAGCAGGGCGATCAGCATGAACACCAGCTCGCCGGCAAACATATTGCCAAACAGCCGCATGCCGTGCGAAACGGTTTTGGCGATGTACTCGATCACCTGCATGCTGAAGTTGAAGATGCCCAATGGGATGGCAATGAAAATATTTTTGCTGGTGCCAAAAGGCGCGCTGACCAGCTCATGCCCCCAGCCGCCCAAGCCCTTGATCTTGATGTTGTAGTAAAAGCACATCAACAGCACGGCGAACGCCAGTCCGAGGGTGGTCGCCAGGCTGGCCGTGGGCACCACGCGCAGGTAGTGCGGCAAGCCGAGCGCCGGCCCGACGGTACCCCAGATATGGGGAAACAGGTCAACCGGAATCAAATCCATGGCGTTCATCATGAAGACCCACAGCGCCACCACCAGCGCCATCGGGGCGATCACTTTGCGGCTGGCGGCGTTGCGAATGTTGGCCTTGGCCTGCTGGTCTACGTATTCGACCAGCAACTCAAAAGCGGCCTGAAAACGCCCCGGCACGCCGGCGCTGGCGTGGCGCACGATGCGCAACATGACAAAGCAAATCAAAGCCCCCAGCAAGGAACTGACCACCACCGAGTCGATGTTGATGACGGTGAAATCAACGATGAAATCCTGCTCTTTGTTGGTCAGATGGACCAAATGCTTGCGAATGTATTCGCTGGGGGTCGGGCCAATATCTTCTAAAGCCATTTTGTTAACCGATCTATCGGAACTTCAACCGTTTTGAATTGAGCGCCGGCGCTGGATCATGAAGCCAAACCAGTTCACCTTCAACACCACCACCAGGCCCGCCAGCAAGGCGAGCCAACTCAGATCAGAGACCACCTGAGGCGCCACCCACAACATGAGCACCGCCAACGCAATCTTGACTCCCTCCCAAAACAAGAACGCCGCCATCGCGATGCGTTCAAACCCGGGAGAGAGCCGGGCCGTGACGCTCATCGTGACCCCAAAGGCCATCACCGCACTCGGCAGCACTACCGCAGCAGCACCATAAAGAACCGACCAAGCCAGAGCAGCCGACTGCGTCAGCCCCCAACCCAGCGCAGCCGCCACCAAACCTACCAGCAACTGCACGCCAAGCAAGCGCCAGACCGAGAAAACAGGTTGACCAGCGCGCCATTGCTGCGCTTGCTCGCGCGACAAGGGCTTGAAATCGGGCTCCTGCACCCCAACTTCATGCTCATCGCTGAAATCTCTGACTTGTTTCACCAAGCCTTGTGACGTTTGCATTGTAGTCGTGACAAATGTAGATCTTGTTGCGGGTGTGTGAGCTGCTGCAAAGCCGCGAATTATACGTAGAAACCCCAGCCTGGCTAGAAGTGTCGGCTGCGCGACACGCTTCAGATCGTGTTTTTTCTTGCCCTGGAACCAGCGGTCTGCGCAGGTCGCACCTGAGGCGGCCCGCGCCGAGTAGGCCCGATTACTCCCTCGTGCAAACCGATCCGGTGCGCTTGCCCGGATAATTCGTTCATGAACGTGCCCTCACAGACCACACCCGAGCCGTCGCTGATTGTCTATCCTTGCCGTTTTCCGATCAAGGTAATGGGTGCGAATGCAGATGGTTTTGTGACCGCCATGGCCCAGGTGGCACTCGCCTGTGATCCTGGCTTTGATCTGAGCACGCTGGAGCAGCGCCCGAGCAAGACGGGGCGTTATCTTGGCCTGACCTTGTGGGTTTGGGTACTGAACCGCGCGCAACTCGATGACTTGTATCGCAGCCTGAGCTCGCATCCTATGGTCAAGATCGTGCTATGAAGATGGCGTTGCATTACCTGGGCCGGGTGGAGTATGCAAGCACCTTGGCAGCCATGCAGTCCTTCAGTGCAGCGCGCACTGCACAGACGCCCGACCAGTTGTGGCTGTGCGAGCACCCGCCGGTGTTCACCCAAGGTCTGGCGGGACGCTCTGATCATTTGCTGGCACCGGGTGCCATTGCGGTGGTGCAAACCGACCGCGGCGGTCAGGTCACTTACCACGGCCCCGGTCAACTGATCGCCTACCCGCTGATCGACCTCAGGCGCGCCGGCTACTTTGTGAAGGAGTATGTGTACCGGCTGGAAGAAGCGCTGCTGCGCACCCTCAACCATTACGGGGTCAGCGGCCACCGCGTGGCTGGCGCACCAGGCGTTTACCTGCGGCTGCGTGACCCCTTCGGCCACGCCTTGCTGGCGCAGCGACCGCAGCAACGTGCGCCCGGCAGCGCAGCCGCCAGCCCCGACTTCAACGGCGTGGGCAAAATTGCCGCGCTGGGCATCAAGATCAGTCGCCACTGCGCCTACCACGGCGTGGCGCTCAATGTGGCGATGGACCTGAGTCCTTACGATCGCATCAACCCCTGTGGCTATATGGGCTTGCAGGCGATAGACCTTTCTACAATCGGTCTGCAAGTCACCTGCGATGAGGTGGCGCAGGTGCTGGGTCTAAATCTTTGCGCCATTCTGAGCCCCTGATGCGGCACAAATTCTGATGAGCACTTCCGACACCGCCCCTGAGGCACCTGCCTACGACGCCCGCGTCAAACAAAAAAGCCAGGCCAAGACGGCGCGCATCCCGATCAAAATTGTGCCCGCGCCGGCGCTGAAAAAACCTGACTGGATTCGCGTCAAAGCCAGCTCACCCAGTAGCCGTTTTCACGAAATCAAGCGCATTTTGCGCGCCAACCAGTTGGTCACCGTGTGCGAAGAGGCGAGCTGTCCCAACATCGGCGAATGTTTCGGCAAGGGCACCGCCACCTTCATGATCATGGGCGATAAGTGCACGCGCCGCTGTCCGTTCTGCGACGTGGGCCACGGTCGCCCGGATCCGCTGGACGTGAACGAGCCCGAGAACCTGGCGCGCACGATTGCCCAGCTCAAACTCAAGTACGTGGTCATCACCAGCGTGGACCGCGACGACCTGCGCGACGGCGGTGCAGGCCACTTCGTCGAATGCATTCGCAAGACGCGCGAGCTGTCTGCGGGCACGCTGATCGAAGTGCTGGTACCCGACTTCCGCGGTCGCGACGAGCGTGCGCTAGAGATTCTGAAGGCCGCACCGCCCGACGTGATGAACCACAACCTGGAAACCGTGCCGCGCCTGTACAAACAGGCTCGCCCAGGCTCGGACTACGCCTTTAGCCTGAACCTGCTGAAAAAATTCAAGGCCCTATTCCCGCATGTTCCCACCAAGAGCGGCCTGATGCTGGGGTTGGGCGAAACCGACGAAGAAATTTTGGACGTGATGCGCGACCTGCGCGCGCACGGCATCGAGATGCTGACCATCGGCCAGTACCTGGCCCCGAGCAGCCACCATCTGCCCGTGCAACGCTACGTGCACCCGGATACTTTTCGTCTGTTTGAGCAAAAGGCGTATGAGATGGGATTCAGCCACGCCGCCGTGGGCGCTTTGGTGCGCAGCTCCTACCACGCCGACGTGCAGGCGCAAGCGGCGCTGGCGCACGCCCTCCCTGCCCAGCCTTGAGCGGCGCAGCGGGCAGTCGGCGTCGGCTGCTTGGCCTGCGGGTGTGAAACGCCGCGCTACGCGGCCCAGCGCCGGGCTGCTTTATGGCAAGCTGCGCCGCTGCTGCTTGCCTCATACAGGGCTGCACGTCCTGTGTCTGCGCCGCGCAAGGCGTTCTGGCTCAGGATGTTCGGAATTCACCCGATACTGCACTTGACAGCGGTACATTTCGGCGTTTCAGACACACCCTTATCCTGTGTGCAAAGTCGGCGCTTGTTCTTGTCATCCGTGCTTTCGATCTGATATTTCGTACCATCTACCCGTTGCCTGCGCTGCCAGACTGGGCTGGCGCCGCACCACACATGAACGCTCCCGATCCGAACCCGCCAGCCAACCCGCTCGATACCGCCCGCTGGCGGGATTGGACCTTGCTGCTCGCCAGCCGACGCGGCCCTGCTGCTGCCACCGATCTTGCTGCACCTGCCGCTGCGTCTTTGACGGTGCAGCCTGCGCTTGTGCGCGATCTTGAAATGTCTGCCGCACCCGGTCTGAACGAACGCCGACTCAATCTGGTCGAGCACACCGCCGCTGTGGGCTGCTGGACTATCGATCCGTCCAACGGGCAGCTTGAGCACTCGGTCGGTTGCGCCGTGGTGCTGGGTCTGACCTCGGCCAGCCCTCTGGGCACGCTAGACGAGCTGCTGCACTGCTTTGCGCCCATGGCGCGCGTCCAGTTGCGCCAGCAGCTCGAGCGCTGCACCCGCCATGGGACGATGATCGAGACGCAAGCGCAACTTCTGACGCCGGGGTCGAACCCCAAATGGGTGCGAACGCTGGGCCACGCGGTGTACGACGGCGCCGGCCAGTTGCTGCACATCGAAGGCACGGTACAGGATATTTCTGCACAAAAGCAGGCACAGGATGAAGCCGTTCGGCTGGCCAATCGACTGGCCGCCACACTGGCCAGCATCAGCGAGGCTTTTGTGACGCTCGATCGCCAGTGCTGTTTTGCTTACGCGAACCAGGAGAGCGAACGCCTGCTGCAGCAAACCAGCGCCGACATGCTGGGGCGTCCCTTGTGGCATGGCATGGGGCCCGTCCTGGAGCAGCGGCTGCGCCTGCAACTGGGACGCGCCCTCAGAAGCAAGCACCGATTCGAACTAGAAGATTTTTTCCCCTCGCTGGGCAAGTGGCTGGAGCTGCACGCCTACCCGTTTGCCGAAGGGTTGACGGTGTATTTGCGCGACGTCACCGAACGACGCCGCTCGCAAGAACAACTCTTGCTGCTGCAAACCAGCGTGTCCCGGCTCAACGACATTGTCGTCATTGCCGAACTGTGTGCCGACAACGGTCCAGAGCCGCTGATCGTTTTCGTCAATGACGCTTTCGAGCGCCTCACCGGCTACAGCCGCTCCGAAGTGCTGGGACAATCCCCGCGCATGCTGCTCGAACTCGATGACCGCCTGCAGGACCTGTTGTCGCATTTGCAACAGGTCGATCAGGCTCGCACCGAGCTGCTGCTGCAGCGCAAAAAAGGGGGCTCCTTCTGGATCGAGCTGGAAGTCATGTCAGTGCAAGCCAGCGCTGAGCAGGCGCGCCACTGGGTGGCGGTCGCACGCGATATCACGCAGCGCAAAAACGCCGAAGACATGATCCGCCACATGGTGCTATATGACGCTCTGACCGATCTGCCGAATCGCCAGTTGCTGCTCGACCGGCTGCAAAAAGCCCTCACACACTGCGCCCGCTCGGGTCAGCACGGTGCGCTGATGTTCATAGACCTGGATCATTTCAAGGTCATCAACGACACGCTGGGTCACCACATCGGCGACCATTTGCTGCAACATGTGGCCAAGCGCCTGACGCAAAGCGTGCGCAAGACCGACACCGTCGCGCGCCTGGGTGGTGACGAATTCGTCGTCATGGCCGATGATCTGGGGCTCGACCGCAAAACGGCGCTTCAAAAGGCGGGCGCACTGACCGAAAAAGTGCTCAATATGCTGCGCGACCCATTTCAGCTCGCGGGCCACCAGCACTTTGCCACGCCAAGCATTGGCGTGACGGTTTTCGACGGCCTGCAGCGCGAGGTCGGTGAACTGCTCAAACAAGCCGACCTGGCAATGTATCAAGCCAAGTCGCAGGGGCGCAACGCCGTCTGTTTTTTCGACCCCACCATGCAAGCCACGATGAGCGCCAGCGCTGCCATCGGCGCCGATCTGCGCATGGGGCTGCGCCAACAGCAATTCGAGGTGCACTACCAGCCGCAGGTGGATCGCCTGGGCGAGGTCGTGGGCGTAGAAGCGCTGCTGCGCTGGCAACACCCCCAGCGCGGCCTGGTGCGACCCAACGACTTCATCCCCGTGGCAGAAGACACCGGTCTGATTTTGCCGCTCGGTCAATGGGTGGTGCAAACCGCTTGCGAGCAACTCGCCGCCTGGGCCCACAATTCATCGACTGCTCACTTGAGCATTTCTGTCAACGTCAGCGTGCATCAGTTCCGTCACCCTGACTTTGTCGATCTGGTGTTGCAAGCAATCGAGCAAACCGGCATCCGAGCGCCGCAACTCAAGCTCGAGCTGACCGAGAGCCTGCTGGCCGACCGCATGGAGATCACGATTCAGAAAATGGGTCGGCTCAGGGCGCTCGGGGTCACACTGGCCATTGACGATTTTGGCGTCGGTTATTCCTCGCTGTCGTGTCTCAAACGCTTGCCGCTGAGTCAGCTCAAGATCGACAAAGGCTTTGTGGCCGACGTCCTGAGCGACCCACACGACGCAGCGATCGCACGCGTCATCATTGAGCTGGCCCAGAGCCTGCACCTGCAAGTGGTGGCCGAAGGGGTGGAAACCCGGGAACAACGTGATTTTCTGGCCTCCCAGGGTTGTGAATACTTTCAGGGCCACTTGTTTGCCCCTGCGCTGCCCATCAAGCAGCTCGAAGCCTTCCTGTACAGCGCCCCAAGCCGCCGCCTGCTTCAGGCGTAACCCTCACGCGCGCCTCAGTTCAAGCCAAATCAGGTCGTTGGACGCGCCCAACTGAGCGGTCTTCTGCCAGATTTGGGTTCAACGGCGTGGCGCCGAGCATAAGCATCTGCACCGGCGGCAGTTTGTGAATGCGCTGCAGCAGCTCGCGAATGCTGGTGCTGGCGGTTTTTTCACGCAAGGTCTTGACTTGGCTGCGCACCGTAGACGGCGCCACCCCATGGCGGCGGGCAATCTGGGTCACATTCAAACCCCGGCACAAGCCCATCAGCACCGCCTCCTCGCAGCGGGTCAGGCCGCTGGAGCGGGCAAACATGGGCAGCGCCAAGTTCTCCCAAATGTTCTGGCGCGACATAATCACCAACACCCGGGATGCATCCATAGCCAGCGGCTCTTTCAGAGGAACGAACGCGGTAGGCAATTCGCGCTGTCTGGCGTACAACAGCAGCAGTTCACGCTGGCCGCGGCAGGCGCGCTGAATCGATCGATTGATCTGTGCCGTCAGGTCGCTGCTGCAACCGACCAGGAAACCGCCCCGTGCAAGTACGATGTCCGCCGTCTGCATCTCTTGCTGCGCCAAGCGGTTGTGCTGCAGGATTTTGCCCTGCTCGTCGAGCATCAGTATGCCGTAATCAACAGCATCGAGCACGCCCAGCGCAGCCACAGCGGCCACACCTTCACTCACATCTGACACTGGCAGCATAAAGCAACTCCATAAACGCTTCACATTGTCTCAAATGTAATTCGCCAATATGAAATGTGTCAAGATATTTATGTGTGCGGCTTGATTTTATCGAACGTCCGGTCAGCAAACGCCAGACCGACCGCCGACAGCCGTTCAGTCCGCCGCAAACCGCACGCGCAGGTAGGCCACGATGGCGCTCGAGTCGGTCAGCCACTGGCTCTGCCCGGCGGCGTCGATGATCTTCAGGCAAGGCACCTTGGTGGCGCCGCTGCCTTGCAGCAGTTCGGCGCGCTGTGCTGCGTTGTGCTGCGCGTCGCGCAGCTCTATGGGCAGCGAGAGGCGGCGCATTTCCTGCCGCACTTTGATGCAGAACGGACAGGTGCTGAACTGGTAGAGCGCCAAGTTCTGGCACTGCAAGTTGACGGTGGTTTGCGCGACAGGCTCGCGCAGCACGCCCTTGGGCTGGGTGAGGCGTTCTTTGATCAACATGAACGGACCGAGCACGATCCGAAGAGTTTTGAAGCCGACGCGGATGAGTTTTTTCATGAGTCGTTTGTTGGAAGCGGGCAATTATTAATCCAGCCATGTGAAGCCTTGAGCCGCATAGCGAACAGGGCGGCCCCGCAAGCAGCTCATGATCCGCAATACCGTGCCGACTGGCGTGACTGAACCGCACCGGGATTCGATGAGGCCTGTTGGCTTGAGTCAGACCGAACTGCTCTGCTGGTCACCTTGTCTGTTTGTTTCTTTGGATTTTCTATCATTCAGCCCCAGCAGGGGCCGCTGGAGCCCCCACGGTTGGGCCATGTATTCATGGTTCAAGCCCTCTCTGTTTCGCTGACTCTTTGGCAGATGTTGTTGTGGATGAGGCTTGTGCCTGCGTGCGCCAATAGTTCGCCTCTGCCTCGGTCAGCGCAATGCAGCCGATGGAGGGGTATTCGCCCTGCAGCCACGCTTGCACTGCCACTGGGCTTAGCCCGGATATTTCACCGTACCCCCCGTAAAAGAGGACGACATTGCCCTTGTGTGCCCAAAATCGAGGTATCGAATCTTGATCAAACGAGCGGGCAATGCCGAAGCCAAACTGTACCGAAAAAATTGACGTTGGAACGCTGGACTTTGGCCGATTGGGCAGGCGTGTGGTGGAGGGCAGA
>BBPE01000624.1_pt7 | contig 20202 bp, 22 predicted proteins | sample 1344301 | NCBI WGS metagenome assembly BBPE01 (sample SAMD00019089, study PRJDB2971) | groundwater metagenome | isolation source: The Cedars highly-alkaline
AAAGTCCACCCCAAAGAGTAAATCAGTTTTAGTTCTTCAGAGGTTCTCTCTTTCACAATTTTATTAAAGTTTACAATGTGGGTCACAAGTTTTTCTGGCGTGTTGTTGTTGCTTAGTGTAGAAAGCGTTAAAGTTTTATATTAAATCCAGCTATAAAGTTAATGCTTTTTAAAAAAGTGTGTCCAATCAACAATTAGTCAACATTTAATTAAATTTAAAGTGATTAAAAGATTGACGATTTCAAACTTTCACTTAAAAAGGCAGTAGTTAAACTTGAAAAGAATATATGGAAAAGAAAAATTTTAGAGGTTTATTAAAAAATCAAGAGGTAAATAACGCAGCAAGGCTGCGTAATATAAAACCGCTAAGTGAGAGGTTCAAAGATTTTCTTCTTCTTCAAAATGGTGTAATTATTATAGGGGGGATGCTTTTAGGATGCGTCTTTATCTACCCGAGTGTTGCTGAGTTATGGGCAATACTAGCGTTTGTTTTATTTTTTTGGGCATCCAAACAACCTTACAGGCTCCCGTTTAGAATGGGCGTTACTTCTAACCTTGAAGATCCTAGTGAAGGCACACTTAGTAAGGATGAGCGGAAAAAATTAAAGGCAAAATATAAAAAAGCAGCGGGAATCACTTATTTTGGAAACGACATTTCTACAGGAGAGGAGTTGTGGTTCAATGATAGTGATTTGAGAACACATTTACTCATTTTTGGTTCTACTGGTTCTGGTAAAACAGAAACGCTTATCTCAATCGCCTACAATTGTCTGGTTCAAGGTAGCGGGTTTATTTATGTTGATGGTAAGGGCGATAATACGCTGTTCGCAAAATTGTTTTCTATATGCCGCTCTCTTGGCAGGGAGGATGATTTATTAGTAATCAACTACATGACTGGTGGTAGAGATGTTTTTGGTCCACAAAAAACAAGAATATCAAATACACTAAATCCATTTGTCTCCGGCTCCGCAGCAGGATTGACAGAGTTGTTGGTTAGCTTGATGGATGAGTCTGGTGGTGATGGAGCAATGTGGAAAGGAAGAGCTATTTCATTAATTTCAGGAATCATGTTTGCTCTTGTATATCAAAGAGATTTTCTTGGGCTACTCCTAGATGTTGACGTTATCCGTGATCACCTCGTTTTAGATAACATACAAAAACTTGCAAAAAGAAAAGACATTCCTCAAGAGTTTTTAAAATCAATCAGAAACTACTTACGCTCCCTGCCGGGTTATCAAGAAAACGCTCCTGGAGGAAAACAAAGTGAAACTGTTGCCGATCAGCACGGCTATCTGCAAATGCAGTTCACGCGTATTCTAGGCTCTCTTTCCGACACATATGGGTATATTTTCAGAACAAATCTTGGTGAGGTTGATTTTTATGACGTTGTTGCAAACAGAAGAATCTTGGTTGTTCTTCTGCCGGCACTAGAAAAATCCCCTGACGAATTAGCAAACTTGGGTAAAATTATTGTTTCTTGCTTGAAGCAAATGATGGCTGTTAGTCTGGGCGATAAACTGGAGGGAAGTTGGGAAAAGGTAATTGAAACCAAACCAACCCTCACCGAATCGCCCTTCCTGTGTATTCTTGATGAGTATGGGTATTACGTAGTCAAAGGGGCGGCTGTTATGCCTGCTCAGGCCCGTTCTCTCGGGTTCTCAATGTGTTTTGCTGGGCAGGATTACCCGAGCTTCAAGAAAAATAATAACTCTGAAGAAGCCATTGCTACTATTGGTAACTGTAATATAAAAATATGCATGAAGATTGAAGATCCAACAGAAACATTTGACCTGTTTGACAAGTCTGCCGCGGAAGCCTACACGGCAGTTACTGGTGGGTACCAGGGCGACACTGATGGTGTTTTTCTCTCTTATATGGATCAAAGAAGCGCAAATGTACAGTCAGTTAAGAGATTAAATCTTTTAGATTTAAGAGATCAGGACCCAGGAGAGGCGCACATATTGTTTAAGTCGACTATTGTAAGAGCAAAAATGTTTTATGCGCAGCCGCCAAAAACTAAACATTTAAGATTGAATTACTTTTTAAGAGTTGAGCCGCCTGAAAAAGATGCGATGATTGAGCAAGATGAAAGCTTGAGAAATTTAGGGCAGAACTTGTGTAACGACGAGCTTGTTCAGGATCATATTGAAGACATTAGGGTAGACAGCAAATTGTCTATTGCCCTGAGAGCAATTCAAGAGCTACGGAAAGATATTAGAAGCCCGGCGCATTTGGTGTTCGCAGGGCTTTCGGCTAGTCTTGAATCAGCAAGGAAGCAGAAAGAGCAGTATATAGAAGCGTCTAATAAAGCACAAAGCTTTGCTGACGAGGAAGAAGACGAAGGCGCTATGAACATTTATGGTTCTGATGTAAATGAAAGTTCTTTTGAAGATGAGCACTATAAAAAATTGAAGGAGCAAATGAAAAGCAGAAGCGGATATAGCAATTCCGAAGATCCATTTATTAATGAAAGTGGTATGCGACAGTCTTTGGAAGACATGGAGAGAAGATCGGGTGCTTCATCAGCCGAGGCGGCGCAAAGAAGCAAGCTAACGCTTGATGAGATGAGATTAATGACTGCTTATCCAAGGGTCAAGCCTAGTCCTGTCTCTTCTGAGAGCGTGCTAGACATAATAAAGGAGATAAGTGAGGATGTTGAATCTGGTGAAGAAACTGAAACCAGTGGAAATAGTGGAAAAAACAGCGGCAGGTTTTAATAATAAAAAGGAAAGTGATGGTCTGTCTTGATAAAATAATATGGGAGAAGTCTGTAGGGCAGTGGGAAAAAAGGGGTGCCACAAAACGGTTAATTTATCTAGCGCACGGCAAAAAACTAAAGTCAGCGGTTTTTGATAGTGATAAACTAGGATTTAACGCTTGGCACTATTGGGCTCATTATGAAAATCCTGATTTGAAAAATAAAGGGTTGCCTATTGATTATATGCATAAAAAAGCACTAAATGAATATACCGGGCTTCATTATCTCGCTTTTTATGGAAAAAAAGAAAATCTTGAAAAATTAATAGAAAACTTTTCTTTATATCCAGACGGCTCCTTATTGCATGCCTGCGCTTGGTCAGGACACGAAGAAACCTTTAGTTGGGCTTTAGAGAAAGCTGCAGAGGCAGAGCTTAATACTGTTTATTTAGGCGAGCCTTTGTGTGTGGTTGCTTTGTATAGGTTGGGGATTTCTGCTGCAAGGAGAGTGATACAAAGGGGTGCCGACCCAGATGCTAGAGATGGCAGCGGAAGAACTGTACTTCATCACTCAGCAAAAATGGGTGAGGTTGATTTTATGATGGAGCTTGAGGGTATGGGCGGTTCTCTTTACTTTAAAGATTCTCAAAGACAAACACCGAACGCAATATATGAAAGTATTGAAAAATTTAATTCCGAAGTTTACATTAGTAATTGGAAACACAGGTTTAATCAAATAAAATTATTTTAAATAGTATATGTTGGCTTATCACTATTCAATGTCCCCATTAATACGGTTTCTATTTTGGCTCTAAAATTTTCACTTTCTATTCCGTCATCAAATTGAACTCCCACCCCTGGTGGTCTGCCTCCTTGCGCCGCTGCCGGCGTAATCCAAACAACGCGCCCAGGAACCGGAAGTTTGTCTTTTTCATCTAAAAAATGAATGAGCATGAATACCTCATCGCCTAACAGGTACTTTCTTTGGGTTGCGATAAACAACCCACCGTTTTTTATAAAAGGCATATAGGTTTTCAACAAATCATGTTTATCTTTTATTACAGTAGAAAGAATCCCTTGTTTTTGAGTAGTCATAAACAGTCCAATAAGTTAATTTGTTGTTACATCGTCGCCATAACGCAGCTTGCCATCGAAAAAGCTGATTAAATGCCCGCCATACCTACTGAGTCTAATTTTTTTCATTGCCTTAGCCTCAATTTGTCTCACGCGTTCTCTGGTAACATTAAATCTGTTTCCTATTTCTTCCAGGGTTAATTCGTCGCTGTGATAAAGTCCGAATCTTAGCCTGATAACCTCTTTTTCCCTGTCATTAAGCAAACCCATACATTCTTCAAGAATTATTTCTAGTTCGTGACGTGCGGCTTTATCTATTGGGGCAACAGAATCGACATCCTCAACAAAATCACCCAGCCTAGAGTCAGAGTCGTCAGAAACTTTTGTGTCTAGAGAAGTCGGGTCTTTTGAAATTCTACTTAGCATTCTTACCTTTTCAATTGATAGCCCTACTTTTTCAGAAAGTTCAATTTCACCGATTTGTCTTCCGTGAACTTGAGCATATTCTGCTTCTATTCTTCTAACCTTATTTCTGCTTTCAAGTAAATGAACTGGCAGTCTTATCAGTCGGCTTTGATCAGCAACCGCCCTGGTGATTCCTTGTTTTATCCACCATGTAGCATATGTAGAAAATTTATATCCTCTTCTGTAATCAAACTTCTCTACTGCTCTCATTAACCCAATATTTCCTTCTTGAATTAAATCCAACATCTCCATTCCTCTTTTTGTATACCTTTTAGCAATTGAAACAACCAATCTAAGGTTAGCTTCAGACATTTCTTTTTTGGCCTTTTTGGCCTTTTGTCCACCGATATACATTTCTTTATGTAAGGTTTTAAATAGACCGATAGACAACCCAATATATTTTTCTATGGCAAACAAGGCCTCTTGACAGCAAACAACATCTTCTTCCACCAGCTTTAGTTTCTCTTTCAATGTGTTGTCGGAGGTGTATTCAATTTCTTTTTTCAACCAATTAACGTTTGTCATGTTGTTTGGAAAAGAAGCCAAGAATCTCGCCCTTGGCATTCTTCCGACTTCAACCACTCTGTCTCTAACTTCTCTTTCGAGTGTTTTAATTTGGTCAGAAACATCATCCATTCTTTTTTGTAATTTATCAATCGCAATTGAACAAAACCTTACCTCAGACATTTTCTCTATTACTTTTATTCTTTTTTTGTTAAACGCATTGGTGTGATATCTGCCCTTTTCTGCGTCCGTTACTAACGCTTTAGCTTTTTCTCGGTGTTCTTCTAGTCTCCCAACAGCATCCTTTCTGTTTTTTTCTAGGACAGCCTGAATTCCAATCGCTTTCACCGGCACATCGTCATCTTCTACGGTGTCTTCTTCAGAAGGCGTGTTTGTCTCATCAATACTGTTTATGTCTTTTATGTCGGCTATAATTTCTTCTTCTTGAACAAAAACAACTTCTTCTACTGTGGTAAGGCTATCAACAACATCCTCTAGTTTTGTTTCGCCGCGCGAAACAGAATCTACCTGTTCGTAAATCTCCCTTAGGGTTAACGGACAACCGAAAATAGCTTTCATCACGTCCGCCTGACCAGCTTCAATTCTTTTTGCTATTTCAACTTCTTTTTCTCTAGTCAGAAGTTCAATTTCTCCCATCTCACTAAAATATTTCCTCACCGGATCAATTCCGCTCTCATAAAAAGCTGCTTCGGTTGGGACCTCATCCAGCTGTCCCTCAGAAGCACCACTAGTGTCATCAGATTCTTCTTCTGATCCGCCAGAAGACAGAACTGTAGAGTCTTCTTCTGCTTCCAAGGCAGGTGCGATTCTATATACCTTTACACCGTTTTTATGTATTTCTTCAAGAAATAATTCAAAGATTTCATCTTTTGCGTGGAGGTTTATTTCCTCCGCTAAATCAGCGTAGGTTAATCTCCCCTTTTCCTTTCCAAGAGTAACGATTTGCTCTAGTTTGACTTGCCATTCTAATCTTTCTAGTGTAGATAATGTTTGTTCAATTAACAAGGTTAGCTCCTAAAGGTATAAACAAGACTAAGGCCGCAATATTATATAGAATAAAAAAAATAGTCAATATTTATTTAACAAAAAATGATAGATGCTATGATAAACAAAAATAAAAAATTAATCATTCCTCTAAATGCAACCAAAGAAGATAAAAAAGGGTTAATAAGAGATTTTCTGTTGGAAAATCCTTCTTTTGAAAAAAAACATCAAATAGGGTTTTTGTGGCAAGAAATTTTATATCACCAATGTCCAGAGGTATTGTTTGAATACATAAGCGTTGGAGGAAAAATAAATCACAGGGATGAAAACAATCAAGGTTTTTTACATTGGTGTTATATAACCAAACAATCAGATTGGGTTTGGGTTTTTGGGCTTAAAAAGCTTGGTGGTGAAAAATGGTGGGTGCCTGATGATGAAGGAAAAACGCCTTTTCATCTCGGTCCGCTTAACAACAATATCGTTTATAACATGTGTATTGGTTTGTGGATTGATAGAATTTCTTGGTTTTCTTTAATTACAAAAAAAAATGGAGATCCTATAGAATTTGCTTTAAAAAATGGTTGGGTTGAACAAGCTGAATGTATGCAAGGGTGGAAAAAATAATTACTCTCAATAATTGTTCTTATTTTGGTGGGGCCTCAATTCTAACAACGCTTTCAGCTAAAAATTCAGCCAGTCTAAGGCAAGCCTCGTCAGCGTTTTTAAAGTAGTGCTTAAAAAGTGCGTCTTTCGGGTGTGGTGAGCTACACTTTATTACAATTAACCCGTCATTCTTTATTCTATCGTTTCGGTTCAACACAGCGATCTCGATTTCAGCAGGGTTTTCTAAAAAGATAGAGTTTCCAGGAGACCAGCTTGGACTTGAGTTGTCCTCAAAAACCTGGAACAAAACAGGTGGAAATTCTAAGCTGCCGTTGTTAGGATCAAAAATTTTTGCGCTTTTAACAAACACTTGGTATTCCATCATTTGTGCTAAAAATTTTTTAATTGGAAGTAAGATTTTGTTTTTCTCTTTCTTTATCTCGTCACTCCTCGAGTTTTTTTTAGCAAAATTTTCGTCTTGTTCTTTTACCTTATTAATAAATAAAGCTAATGCGTTTTCTATACCACTGTTTTTTTTATCGTTATTAGTATTCATAAAAACGCTCAATTTTTTTCATTACCAATAAAAGCAGAGTCTTCTCTTTCAAGTCTTTTCTCAGCAGACCAATCCCAAGGGTCCCATGCTTGTTTTTGTTTTGTTAAATCAAACTCAATCTCAGAAAGCCCTTTCTTCAGCCCCTCCACAGCTTTAATTACATAAGGGCGCTCCAAACCGTGCCCAGCGACCCCTTCGGCGTAATAGTGTCCTAGTATTCCGGCAACCTCTGGGAATGGCACTCTTCTTCCTGCAACATTTAGAACAAACCAAAGGGTTCTGTTTATTGGTTTCAGCCATATGAAGTGGTTTGGAGGTATGCTTCTTATCATTGAAGCTTTTTTCCAAGCGGCAATTAGTACCGTATAAACATACGCGTGATCTTTCGATAAGGCTTTCACGTCTTCATGGTTCTCGTATTTCTTTATCATTGCGTCAGCAAAACTGAAGTCCTTTTTTTCAGCAGTGATACCAATTGATATTTGTTTTAGCCTTTCTAAACACTCGTCTTTATTTCCTGCTATTTGGGCTATAAAGCAAGCATACAAGGCTTTTTCGTAATCTCTTAAGTGTTTTGAGTCTTCCCAAAGCCTGCCTAATTGTGCTGTATAAAATTTTTCAGCTTTTAATTCATCAAGAAGGTTTCCTTCCATTAGTTTATAGGTTGAACAAAATTCTAAGGGTCTCAAGGCCATAGCAAAATCCCCGGAATCGATAGGTTCTTTTATTAAATCGTATTTTAAAACCGGCCCTATCCACGGCCACTTCACTACTTCTGAGCGATTCAGCTCTTTCCTGCCCATTTTTCTTCTGCCCTTACTGTGTGGCATTTTCATCCAAACACTTACGCCATAAATTAATACAGGCACGCCAAAAACCAAAAAAATAGGAATTCTTAAGTCTTTAGAAAGCAAACCGATTTCTGTAAAGTCCCACTCTTGAGTGGAGTAAGCCTCAATCGCCCAAGCGGCTCTTTCAAAGGGAGCGCCTGGTAAAACAAAATTAACGGCTGTTGCTAACCAAAAACGAGTATTTAATAGAGCGGTTTTGATTGCGTCACCAAATAAAAATAAAAAAATGACACTAAGAATAAGTATGAATATGAAAAAAAATAACTCATTATTAGGGTGCTGTTCTGCTTTTGACATGACTGTAAGCCTTATAAACCTTTATTTCAGAAAACAACAATAGCAATAAAAACTAAAAAGTCTAGATTTTTACAGACTATTTAGCTTCATCTTTTGTTTACAGTTTTCCTTGGAAGCTTGACTATTTTTAGCAATCTAATCATGATTTCATCGTGCCGTTTAAAAACACCATGTAGATCTATACCCTCAGGTTTTGCTTTTTTAAAAGCATCAATTTGTTCCCTTGTTCTGTTTTTCATGGCTTCCTGTGCTAGTTTTGCTTCCGTAGACCAAGCAGACGCAAAAGCCTTTCCGCTTTCTTCAATCCAAACTTCCATTAAAGAAAATCTATCTTCTGGCACCATTAATGGTTTGAATAATTCAGGCAACCACTCATTCACAGAATCTATTATCTTATTTAAAATCGTTAACAAATCGGCATCTTTATCTTTCCTTAAAAAATTGAACCTTTCTTGCTCTTGAATAATTCTTGATAAAGCTTTCAATATTATTATTTCAAACCTTGCCAAATAACTTTCCGGCTGAAAAGTCTTTTTTTCTATTGCGTTATCCGATGACCACTTTAAAACAGCGCAAACCATTCTTTCACCAATTTCTTGTGGGTTCTTACTCTTCGCAATGGCTTCAGCGAAAACTCTTTCCAGTGTGTTAAACAGCCACCTGTTTTCTTTATTTTCCCACTGCTCCTCAGGGATACCAATTTTTGTTACCGCAATTCGTGCCAGCCTATTTGCTTCGCACATTAACTCAACAAAACTTTCAGATTGTTCCTTATCGCTACCCTCTACTTCACACGCTTTAGTAATAATCGGTGCTATCGTTCTCATCGCATTCATGGTTCTTATAGCGTCTATTCTGGCCTCAGATTCATATCTTTCTCTAGAATCAGGGTTTCTTCCAGCGATTTTTACAACCTGCTCTCGGTCTTGACTAAGCAACCCATTGCTTAGCCCCATTTCATCTGTTTCTTCTTTTGACAGCCCGTAAACAACTATTTCTAGGTTTTCTTTTTTTATTCTTTTAAATGACATGTTCTCACCTGCTGCCTGTAAAACCAAAATAGGGCGTTGAATATATCATTAAAAAAGAAAACATAAAAGGTTTTTTAAAAACAAAAGTAAAAAATTTAAAGCCAACAACTTAAAATGTGTTACTGCTGAGTTTGTCTGTAAGTTTTAAATTCTTTTGGTTTGTGTTCAATTTTGTTTTCGCTCCACCCAAGAATAAACGCTTCATATAAATCGTTTAAGTCGATGGGTTTTCTGTCTTCTTTTTTTACTTTCAAGTGGTGTATATTATGTTGTGCTTCATACCTTCTTTCCATTGAAAAATGAGTAAACATTGCTGCGACTACGGGCGTGGGGAGTTTTTTGCCTTCACAAACCCTTCCCAAGCATAATGCTACATCATCTTCTTGCAGTGGTATATCAATGCACTTGCCGCTAATCTCTTTAATCCACTTTGATACTTCTACTAGAAAAATAGGCATCAGCCCAAGAGGAAGAACAGACTCCTTTGCGCTAACACCGTCTCCTTGACAAGTAAAACTCCAGTTTTCTGCCTCAAAAATTCCCCTTATTAAATCACTATAAGCTTCGATTTCCTTCTCTCCCCAGTCAACAGAATTAAAACCGGAGTTCACAGTTCTTTGGTTATTCAAGATTCCATCCAGTGGACTCTTAACCAGTTCCATCCCCACAATTCCACTTAGAGAGAATACGTTTTCTTTTTTTAAAGGCTCATTTTTCATTTTTCACCTACAGCTTATTTAGTGTGCTATTAATCTAACATCTTTTTTTCAAAAAACCATTCTTAAAAACTAAAATCTCCTAGCCCCCTTCGGAAAATAGTCTTTTTCGGCGCTCTGCCCGTAACGATAACGTGGTGTCCCATCTATTTTTACAGGAAAGGTTAGGGTTGGCTTTTCCCACTGCTCGTAGCTTGGAGTTTCTTCAAAGTTTTTTTGGTTTTTTATTTGCTCCAGTTTTTTTAAATTAAATTTTTCTTTTTTTTCTATCAAACCTTTTTCTATAAACCAAAGAACCAAGTATGGTGAAATAAAATCGCCACCCAACACCTCATAAAAAGGTACGCCGTTTTCTAGTAAAAACTTTGGCAGTGCGTTAGAAATCAGGTTTGATTCGTGTTCGTTTTGTACTCGAGCAGTCGGGTTGTATTTTACGTTTGAGACAAGTAATAAGTTTATATTATCGTACTGTCCAAAAAAATCAAAAACCGACTTTCTAAAACTTGAAGAGTATTCTTTTGGTGCCCAAAAAGCCGAGTTTAATAATGGAGCATCCGTTATTGCTATTTCACTTTGATTTTTTAGTCTACTCAACCTTAAATCTTGTTCACCAAAAACGTGATTTTGAAAACTTAACATGTGAGAGGATTTTAATAAAACCAAATCCTTCGCATACTCTGGAGAGAATTCAACATCAGCCCAAAGAGTTTTGAAGTGATGCATTAGACCGTGGGCCAATGTAGTTTTTCCAGATGATGGGGCACCAAAGATGTTAATTACTTTCATTACTAAACCTTTTTTTTGAAAACTAAAGTTTTTTTGTGTTGTGTCAACGGCAAACTTGACAAAAAAAATAAACAGAAAAGAATTGTTTAAATTAAACATGATTGAAGAAATGAATCAAGAAAACATAAGCTTAAAACAGTCTATCCTTGAAAAATATTGGTCCCAAAAAGATCCGCTTCTTGCGCAAATTTTAAACCAAATGGAAAGAGTAGAAACGTGGACGGTAAACGATCAACACGTTAATGAGGCGCTGCATAAATTAATTCCTAAGCTTTCAAATGCTGGCAAAAAAGAACTTTTAGAACAGGGTGATAATTTCATCAATCTCATGGCGTACCTCTCATCGTCGAAGGCCATTAGATTGTTGGCTTGGTTCGAGGAAAGGTTTCCGCAGTCAGGTGGGCTTTCAGCCGATCTTCTTTATAGAGCTAAAGAAATCAAGAGAGACGACAAGAGTCAAATACTGGTGGAAAGACTACAGGTTTTAAAAAGTATGCATGTTCTTTCTCAGGTTTTTTCAAAATCAAGAATTCAATTGATTAACGCTCTTTTAAAACAGCAAAACTGAATTAGTTTTTAAACAAATCAAACCATTCTTTTTTCACATCTCTCTCTTTCTGAGATTCCACCTCTTCGTCTGTTGCCCTTCTTACCAATACCCCAGCGGAGGTTCCAGCGCTGGTTGATTGGTGGATTTTATATCCAACAACTATCATTGGATCGTCTTCTCTTATTAGGTTTACGCCGTCGCTCTTCAAACTATCTGTTAAGTATTTGAATGCAGCAGGGAACCCGTCGTTGTCAAATAGCTTTTTGTGCGACCTGAAAAGTTCAATTATTACAGGAAACTTGAACCAAGGTTCTTTTTTGTTTGAATACGCTATTTGAGGATAGCCTATAAGCATTGCGTCTTTTATTTTTTTGCTAAGCATTTTCTTATAAGAAAAAATCAAGTAAGGCTGAACTTGAAGAAGAGCAAGTATTTCGTTTAGAGTGTAGAGGCGCAGATTTTCCCACCAAATTAAACACTTATCTTCACTAATAACAATTTCTGGTGTTGTGTTTTTTATAGCGTCTAAAACAGCGTTTTTTCTTTTCAGTTTTTTATTCACCTCATTAAAAATATTGTTATCTTCAAGACATTTTGAAGGCTTTGGTTTTTTTAATAAATCGTTGATTTTTTTATTTTTCACACCATCAACATTTTCTTCAATTAAATAAGACATGATTGACTTCAGGTCTTTATTCCTGGATTCTACTGTTGAGGTAACAAAAGGAGCCTTAATGGGCTCCTTTTGATTTACAAATTGCTTATATTGATCTTCAGTCCATCTTACTGTCATATTAGTTCTTCATCCCCTTCTTCAGCCCAAATTCAAAGTTTTTTGTATCATTCTCAGGGCCGATTCTTTCTAAAGCCACACTAAACAAGTCGTTTCTTTGTTTTTCTGTTAACCCTGGCGTTTGCAAAGATTGCACTACATCAGAAATATAACTAGCAACGTCTGCCACTTCTGATAATGCATCTTTTTTTTCAATCCGCAGTCCCTTGTCTGCTCCTTTAAAAACCTTTATTACCTTTCTTTCTATGTCTTCGGGTGTTGGTGGACATATCGACGCCACGGAACACTGTGCTGAAATAAGTTTTATGCGCGCTTCATCTTTCATAAACAACAACCTCTAGCTAATATAACGATATTATAAAACATTTTTAATAAAAATAAACTCATTAGTTTTTGTTTTTTTCTATTTGCTCCAATAGCTGCGGATCCGCCCTTTTTATTGCCTCGTAGACAACCGGATCCCATTCGCCCATCCTAAAGTTGGGTTCAGTTTTCGGTTTTGAATATCTGTTTCTTTGGTTTATTCTGTTTGTTAAAGCGTTTTCAAAACTGCTCATAACCTCCATGTCTTTCTCGGGTATCCAAGGCTCGTTAGGAGGTTTTTCGCTTATTGGAACAGAAAAAACAGGTAGTCCATCAGAAACCCTCCAATCTTTTGTTTCTTCATCCATCCACATTGTCCTAGACTCTATTCTTTTTAATTTTTCAAAGTTTTTTAACTTATCGTGATCATCAAAGGAGATGCAAACACCAAGAGATGGAATGTCTGACAATAAACCGCCAGAGGCTGGCATTTTTTTGGAAACCAACATCAAATATCTTTCATTTTTTTCAACAATCGCTCTGTCCCAAAGTATTTCTTTAACCCAAGAAGATTCTTGTTCTTGAATAGCTAAAAAAGGAAACTTGCCATATCTTGGGTGTTTAGGAATCCCCAAAGCAAACCGACTCGAAACAGTGTCACCCAAAAAAAACATTGCACCGTCTTGCTTTATTGAGTGTTTTATTTTTGACCAAGATTTAACCCAAGCCATCAGTTTCACTATACCGACTATGTGTTGTATGTGATTTATTGAGTTATTCATTTTTATTTTTCATTGAAAACATTAAAAAAAAATAACTTTTCAGAAGGAAAAGTCAAGTAAGTTATTTATTTTAATTTATTTTAATTTATTTTTCTTTACAGCAATGACTTCAGCAGGTGAATTCTCATTGTTTAATTTGGAAAATTTTTCTGATAACTTATCGTCTTTTGCGCTTTTATACCACTCTACATTTGTTTTTGTTGGCTCTTCGTTGGGTTCCACTATACAAATTGTGCTTTTCAAACTTAAACCTAATTCTTTTAGGTGTTCCTTTGTTATTTTTTCTAGCCCTCTTATTGACGTTTTGTTTGAAGTAATTGGAAGTTCATTTTTTTCTACAAAGGCTATGTCAGAATTTGAAAAACTATTTATCACATCCGAAAACTCTTTTGTGGAGATCAAATCTTTCAATTCTTTGAAGCTTTTTACTGATGGATTATTACTCATAATTTATCTTTATTTTTTATCTTTTATTATTTTAACCTTAAAAATAAAAACGACAATGGGATTCAATGATGATCTACAAAATAAAACCCCATTTCTCTCAAGTTCTTTTTTACATCTTGAACAGGAAAAAACAATATTAAGGAATCCTCAGTTTCCACCATTAAAACCCTGTTGCCTGTTCTTTTGAAAAATTGATTAATCATCATAGAAGCAGCCTCGCCTTCTGGGCTGTCGGGGGTTGGTGCGCTTAAGTCATCTTCAATCGCTTTACTTGGAATTTGTTCTGCCCAATCATCTAATGGTTCTTTTTTGAACAGCATCATTGTAAAACCAGGTATGGCTTCATGAAAAACAACAACTTTTTCAGATTTTTGCCTAGCAATAGTTAAAACTCTCAAAAATACACGATACAAGCCTCGCTTGAACTCGTGGTTTGTAGTGTCTAGATCGTCTACGTATTCACCCAAAGCAATACCAACATCAACTGAAATTTGTTCTGAAGACCTCATTAAATCTTCAAAGGACTTTAGTTTTCTTCTTTTTAAGGTCCCCTTTTCGTTTTCCCAAAATTTATTAGAGTATTGTTTTTCCAAATCGTTTTTTTTAGTCATAATTCACCATTTCATTTAGCTTCTTTATTCCAAACATCTAATAAAGCAGCAGTGCCTTTAGCATTTAAAATCATTCGCTGTTGCTGTATGTCCGTGCCTAGCATTTCTTCAGAGCTTCCGCGTATTTTGTTTGCTATACCACTCTGACCTGATGGTGAAAGTAAAAACTCCACCTCTACCTGCTTTTTGCTAGATTGACCGCCAACGCCTTCTTTTTCAACCAAGCGTTGATGCATTACAACTCTTAGAGTGGAGGCCAGCATTGATCTGGTTTCTTCAAGAGAACCGATCGGACCCTTCGCCAACGAAACCATACGCTTTAGTCCGGTGACAACACCCGAGGAGTGGGTTGTTGTAAAAACCAGGTGTCCGTTCATAGCAGCACGAAGGCACTCTGCGGCAGTTTCAGGATCGCGGGTTTCGCCGACATAAAGAATTGACCCGCTCCTGCTTGGGTAGCACCTCATAGCACCCTTCATGGCTTCGGAGAAGTTTCCAGATTTAGCTTCTGTTTGTATACATCTACCCATCCTGTGGGCACCGTTTAGTGGCATTTCTGGCGGATCTTCGACTGTTAGACAAAAAGCCCCGTGTAACAACATCCTCTCCTTTATAGCAGAGGCACAGGTCGTTGATTTGCCCTGCCCCGTTTCGCCGCAAATCATTATCAAGCCGCCTTTGTTTAAGTGTTTATCCATTAAAACCTGCTGCAGGGCTTCGCTAAGACCTAAATCCTTTAAGCTTGGTATGTGTTCTGGCATTTTTCTTAATGCATAAACAGCCCCGGAAACACTAGAACCAATCCTGTGCCCTCGAAAGTTTCTGCCTCTAAAGTTAGCAACAAACTCTTCATAACCGTTTTTCGTTTTTTCAACACATTGCTTCAATAAATAGTTTGCACCTTCAAGCAATAAAGAAGCTTGAACTACAGGTAGCGGCCCTGGGTATACGAATGACATCTCAATGTCTTCTTCAAAAATATACCAATCTGAGATTAAATCCTCAGGCTGAACTTTTCTTTCACTAGAATGTCCAATGGGTGCTTGGGCTAGCTTATTATTCATCAGTAAGAACCTTATTAATTTTTATCAACGGTTATAAAAATTTCTTTTTTATCTTTGTCAATATCAAATTTTGGGTTGTTTGAATCAAATCTTGATATTACAGCAGAAGAACCAACACCAACACCTGGTGATCCTTGGTTGGAAGCAATTTGAGTTTGAAGGCCGAAAACAGAGTAATAAATCCACATAAGCACTCCGACCACTATAAACATCATTAAGTTTTTAACAATAGACATCTTGTCTTCAATAGAGCGAACACCAACCTCAACACTATCCTTTCCTATTTTTTGGATAGCGTCCTGAAAATTACCCAACTCTCCGTAATCCTCTACGTCACCCTCTGTTTCTTTATCTAACAACCCAGTTCCAAGAGCCTTACCTACCGGCATTCCGTGCAAATTCATGTTCTCCATCATCATTTCAAGATGTTCTTTCATCCAGTTTGACGCTGTTTTATGCATTAACTTTAGGGCATCAAACACAGAAACGTTAGCTTGTAAAAGAGAAGCTAAGGAAATCAAAAAAGAAGCGCCTTGTTGTGTTTGATAAATTGACCACGGAGGAAGCTTATCAAAAATTTTTCTTCTTACCTCCCCTCTCCATGCGCCTAGGGTTTTTAAGATACAAAAAAACAAAACACCAAAAAATAAAACAACTACAGTTAAATGCTCTTCAACAAACGTTGCAATATTGTTCAATAATCTTGCAGAATCTGTCCAAGCCTCAACGGGAAGCAATGTTTCAAATACTGGAACCATTTCCCACCTGAACATCAACAACATACCTAACAACATTATTGTTAGAACAAGGGGGTAAGCAGCGCCAGCCCAAATAGCTGCTCTCATTTTAGATGCTGCCACAGAAACAACGACGGCCTCTCTTAATCCTTTATTTAATCCGCCGCCTGTTTCACCTGAAGAAATTAGCATGTGTTCAGCGGGCGGAACCCATTCAAGCAAAGCATCTGAAAGTTTTCCGCCTTGTTCCATTGTATCAAGCCAATCTCCAATAATGCCTGCTCTATAATCCTTACTTGCTAAATAACGCTTTCTTATTCTTTTCAGGCTGGTTACAGCGTCAATGCCGTTTTCCAAGTACGCAGTAAGTCTTTCATATAAGCTAATTCTTTTTTTTAGTCCAAACCTGGCTTTATTTATAGCAAACTTTGCTTTTTCAAAATCAAACTCCATAGGCCCTCTTCAATAAATTTTAGCAAATTTTAAAGTATCTTTATTGACTTTTTTGTCAATCTAAATATTTCAAAAGTAAAGGATAGCCACCCCAAACCCAATCAGTGCGGTCGCTGCATTACACAGACCAGCACAGCGCCTAGCCAACATATCAATCTGCCAGATTTAATCGCTTCTATTATTGTGAGGCGCACTAGTGAATATGCAAGTTTTGTGGTTTTTACCAATCTTTTAAGTGAATAAAAAACAAATAGAAATTTTAATAGTGCTGTTGTTAAAAATAAAAAGATGTTTTCTTGAAGATGAAAACTTGACAAAAATAAAAATAAACAGTTAATAAAAAATCTTTTTAACAACTTAATGCGTAGAGGTAATATCGTGTCAATGAATGAAGAAAAAAAGAAACTTCCTTTAAAAATACTAAAAAATAAAGACCTACCAGGTGGTCGAGTTGTTCAAATAAAAGGTTTTGAAAAGGAAGATCAAGCTCTTCTGTGGGGATTAAACGACACCGAGGGGAACGGAAACAATAGAGAGAGTTTATGGATACTCTATCTAAAAGGGTTTGACGCAAAGGTTGAAATGTTCAACTTGATAAAGTTAATAAAATCAACTGAAAAATATCAAATTTTACACAGAGCAGAAATAGATAAAGATTTGTTGAGGGGGATAAAAGAAAACAAAATCGAAGAAATTGGTTTTGATGATGAAAATGACGAAGAAAAGGAAACAAGGTTCAGAGCATTTTTTGAATCCGTGCTTGCTTATGCCATAGATGAAACAGTCAGCGATATTCATATAGAAAAAAGAAGTACGCGCTCAAAAATGAAAATGAGAAAAAACGGTAATTTGATAGAGTATGAAGAGGGAAGCAGGCAAAGCAACCAGTTCATAGAATCCTTGTGTCGTGTAATTCACAATGTGTACGCGCAAAACAAACAAGTCATGTTTAACGAAAGAAAATATCAGTCGGCTTCAATTGATATAAAGATAAGTGGAAAAGATTTAAAACTTCGTTATCAATCAGTCCCGGCTGGTTTTGGTGGCTTCGACGTGGTTTTACGGCTACTTCCAGTAGGTAGAGACGATGAACAGTACACGCCACTAGAAAAACTAGGTTTCACTGATACACAAACAAAACATCTCACAAGCATTATAAACAAGCCAGTTGGAACTTTAATAATTGCCGGTGTTACTGGATCGGGCAAGTCAACGACACTAAAAAACCTTTTAATGCTCTTGAACGCTCAAAGAGAGTACCAAATAAAAATCTATACTATTGAAGATCCTCCGGAATACAAAATCCCATATGTGACTCAAATTCCAGTCCTGCGCCCAGATAACGATCAGGAGCTTGCTGCTATAAAGTCCCCGTTTGATGCGCCGTTAATAGCCTCGATGCGTGGAGATCCTGACGTGTTGATGATTGGCGAGGTTCGTGACGTACTAACCGGCGATGGGCTAAAGAAGGCCGCGCAATCAGGGCACCAAGTGATGACTACCGTACACTCGACAAGTGCTATGGGTATCATTGAGCGATTAGAGGATTTTGGAATTACCAAAACAATTTTAGGCTCGCCTGAATTTTTAAACGGGTTGGTTTATCAAAAACTTGTAAGAATTATTTGTCCAACATGCTCTGTTCCATTTACGTCTAAAATACAAACCCAAGCACCAAAACAAGAAGATATTGAATTAGCTGAAAGATTGTCTTTTGTTGCTGACCTTGGGGTGGATAATATAAAAATAAAAGGTAAAGGATGCAAAGATTGCAAGTACCAAGGTGTTATCGCCAGAGAAGTTTGCGCTGAAGTTGTTGTTCCCGATGTTGAAATGTTAAAACTGTTTAGGAGCGGGAAGCAAATTGAAGCTAAAGCGTATTGGCGGTCCTTGTCTGATGACGATTGGTATTCTGAAAATATGACCGGGAAGACCGTGATTGAACATGCTCTGTCAAAAATGAGGCAAGGCAGAGTTTCACCCTACGACATTGAATCTGTTATGGGTCCAGTAGATCAACCGCACATAGAAAGAGAGCAAATGGAAGCTGAAATTCAAGCCTTCAGAGACGCTAAAGCGGAAAGAGAAAAAGAGAAGAAGGAAAGAAAGAAAGCTTAAAAAAATAAGCTAATTGCAAAAAGTGGTTGGAGAAGATCGGGGGCGTTCTTCGATGCTTTCCAAACTGAGTTTTACAAGTAACCAAAAATATAAATAAAAACACAAACAAAAAAAGGTGCTTAAACACTTTTTTTGTTTGTGTTTTTACGTTAAATAACTGTTTAAATTAACTACCCTGTAAGACTCTTCTTGCAGGCATTTGAATAGTCTGGTTTATTCCAGGATTGGTTTGCGTTTGTTGAGGAGTTGAAATGACAGCGCCCTGTACAGGGATAGCTTGTTTTTTGCCTTTTCTTGAAAAAACAACACCAGAGACCTCTATTTTTTCAACAATCGTTCCGTCAATTAAAATATCTCCTTCTTTCACAATAGCCTTACTGCCATTCAAGAAAATTTCGGCTCTTTTTTGATTACCAAACGATGATGTAGAAAGAACGTTTGGGTAGTGGTTCACCCTCTCTTTAGCTTCTTCTACCCCTCGAGCCTCTGTTTCCGTTTTTTTTATTTGCCCCTGGCTGCTTTGTTGAAGTGGGTTTCCAGTGAGAAGATTAGGTGTTGGCGTCCGGACAGTAAGCTCTTTCATTTTTTCTTTTTCTTGAGCAATTTCCGTTTGAGCTTTCAATATCTCTTTTTGCATTTTTAGTAATTGAATCTGACCTCCAAGCCTGCCGTATGTTCTCAAAGTTAAAGCGCTGTCTGTTGCGATTTGGTCTAGCCCTAGATCACTCTGCGGAGAGGCGTGCAAATTTCGACTAGGGGTAGCTACGCTAGCGCCCAGAGGCAAGCCGCACGGGGAAAGTCCTGGGATTTCTTTAATGGCCTCTGCGTCAGAGCCGTTTAGTAAGCAGCACCCCTCATGCCTTATCCATCGAACAGACGCACCATCTCTAACGCCAAAAACCTTACCTTGTCCACCCAAACCAACAATTGAACAAGTGTTGTTAACCAAAGAAGGGGCTGGAGGAGGGGGGGTTGTTGGGATACCTATATTGGTTTGAATAGGAGCAGGTTGTTGGCTATTTATTGGACTTTTTTCTTGAGCAAACAAGACTGAGCAGGTTAAGCCTGAAATTATGATAACTATTGTTTTTTTCATGTTGTTCATTTTTGTTTTTTCCATTTCTTATTAGCCACATTAAAATCCATTATCTGCTTTCGTCAATAGATAATGGAGTCCTTCTTAAACCGCCGCCACGGTTTTCTTTGTCTTTTTCCGCCTGTTCAGAAGGAAGCATTAAAGCTTGCCCTTGCGAACCCTCTAGGTTGCCAACCTCACCTTCTTCACCCCTAACAGCTCTTAGTTCGTCAGGTAAAGCAATTGTTATATTGCCTTTGGGTCCAACAATTACAGGAATCACAGGCTCTGGAGCAGTTTTTACAACATAATCTATTTTTAGGTTCCAGCTACCCTCTGGATCTAGCATTAAGTTGGTTAAAGAAACGTTTGAATATTCTAAAAATTCACCCAATCCATACAACTGCGCCATTATATCGCCACTAATTGATAAATCGCCTTTTCCAACTCCCATTTTTATGGGTGCCGCTTCACCGGGAACATCTCCTCTGCTTTCAAATGCTAGCCTTGGAGGTTCCGGCAACGAAACAGACTGAACTACCTCTCTCGATGCGGCTTGCCTATAATCAAGTCCGGCTAATTTTAAAAACTGAAGCTCTGAAAGCATACCAACACTCATTCTGTTAGCTGGCAAAATATCTTTCCAGGCTCCTTTTCTGTCGATTAACTCGTCTCCAATCAGTGT
>BBPE01004064.1_pt2 | contig 20039 bp, 18 predicted proteins | sample 1344301 | NCBI WGS metagenome assembly BBPE01 (sample SAMD00019089, study PRJDB2971) | groundwater metagenome | isolation source: The Cedars highly-alkaline
AGAGTTGCCCCGTCGCTATGGCCGTCATAACCACATTACATGAATTTTATTACTACTACTTCCTTCGGAACTTCGGCTCTTCGCTTATACTCAGAGCCTCATGTCGAAAATCCCTAAGGATTTTCTTATCCTCAATTCTCTCCACTTCGTTTCGAGAATTTCGGAAGCCAAGGACCGGAATCGAACCGGCAAAAAGCCGCTATCCACCAAGGAACCTACGGTTCCATTGACCCTTTTCCTTTTTCGTCTGCAGGCGGCTGCGTTAGCCATTCCGCCACCTTGGCAAGTATAAAAAGTTTGCGACCCAGATATCGCCTGAATTGAGCTCGAAAGCCCAACATCAGAACAATCTGATGTTTAGCAAAGCAAATGGCTTGGACGTTAGTGGTCGCGGACTGAACACCTCGTTGCCTTGGTGCTTACATCCCGACTCTATCAAACTCTTCTTCTAAGAATGTCCTTTAGAAGTCTCTTTTCAGGACGGGTTTCGGGCTTAGATGCTTTCAGCCCTTATCCCTTAGTGCGTAGCTGCTCGGCAATGCCCTGTCGGACAACCGATCGACCAGAGGCACCGTTGCCTTGTTCCTCTCGTACTAAAGGCAACTTTCCCTCAGACCTCAATACACCCCTAATAGATAGTAACCGACCTGTCTCACGACGGTCTAAACCCAGCTCACGATCTCCTTTAATAGGCGAACAACCTCACCCTTGGCCGCATACAGAACCTTTAGGTTCTGTGCTTTTGGTAAAGCTTTTACCTTAAAAGGTTTTGCTGCACGGCCAGGATGGAAAGAACCGACATCGAGGTAGCAAGCCACCGGGTCGATATGTACTCTTGCCGGTGACGACTCAGTTATCCCCGGGGTAGCTTTTCTGTCATCAATAGCCCCCACCAAGGAGGCATATTGGTTCGCTAGACCCGACTTTCGTCTCGTGATCCCTTGTTATGTAGAATCACATCAGGCTGACTTATGCTCTTGCGCTCTACAGTGGATTTCTGACCCACTTGAGTCAACCTTAGGGCGCCCTTGATATCTTTTCAAGGGCGTACCGCCCCAGCCAAACTGCCCACCTATCGGTGTCCTCCTCTCGGAGTTAGGGGCGTAGTTCTAGAGGGGTAGTGTTTCATTGTTGGCTCCACTCGACCTGGCGGCCGAGTTTCGACGCCTCCTACCTACGCTATACATCTAAAACCACAACCCAGCGACAGGCTGCAGTAAAGCTCCACGGGGTCTTCACTTCCCATTAGGGGTCCCCAGACTCTGCACTGGGACGTAAAGTTCACCGGTTTCTAGCTAGGGACAGTAGAGCTCTCATTAGTCCATTCATGCAAGCCGCCAATTAAGCGGCAAGGTACTACGCTACCTTAAGAGGGTTATAGTTACCCCCGCCGTTGACAGGTCCTTCGTCTCCTTGTACGGAGGTTTCAGATACCTGCACTGGGCAGGATTCAGTGATCGTACTAGCCCTTACGGGTTGGCGATCACCTATGTTGTTATTAGACAGTTAGAGCTCCCTCGTCACTGCGACCTGCTGTTTTCACAGCAGGCACTCCTTATCCCAAAGTTACGGAGCTAATTTGCCGAATTCCCTTAGCTAGAGTATACCGACACGCCTAAGTCTTCTCAACTAGGGGCACCTGTGTCAGATCTCGGTACGGCCACTCGACCCCCCTTTTCACGGGCCCCTGGGGTCAACCAGCTTTCGTCATCACGCATTCATCCACTTCTCACCATTACGGCTCTCCGTGGATTTCAACGCTTGAACAGCGCGACGGCGCTGCCTGGTCTGCCCTGAGGCGTCAGGTCGCTAATGCGATACGGTTGAGTGGTACAGGAATATTAACCTGTTTTCCATTTGACATACTCGAATTACGATATGTCTTAGGACCGACTAACCCTCGGCTGACGAACATTGCCGAGGAAACCTAGCCCTTTCGGCGGTTCCGATTCTCACGGAACTATGCTGCTACTATTGCCAGGATTTTCGTTCCCATGCGGTCCACATGACCTTACAGCCATGCTTCTACCCACACGGGACGCCTTCCTACAAGATCATCTTGCGATGCTCCATTGATGGTATCGGTGGTCGGCTTGAGCCCCGTCCATTTTCGGGGCCCCAAACCTCGACTGGTAAGCTGTTACGCACTTTTTAAAGGATAGCTGCTTCTAAGCTCACCTCCCAGTTGTCTGGGGCTTGGGACGCCCTTTAGTGTTAACACTTAGCCGACACTTGGGGACCTTAACCATGGTCTGGGTTGTCTCCCTCACGGACTAGAAGCTTACCCCCCAGCCCGGACTCCGATCTTCTACGACGACAGCAGTTTTGGAGTTTGACAAGAGGGCGGGCAGTTTCCCGCCCAGCTCCTCTAATCAGTGCGCTCTACTCTGCTGACTATCTCTGATCAGGTCATGCTGCGACATGTTTCGGAAGGAACCAGCTGTCTCCAAGCTCGATTGGACTTTCACCCCTAGACGCAGGTCACACGAGTGATTTGCATATCAACACCGCTAGGGACCTCCACGCAACTTTCGTCACGCTTCATCCTGCCCACGCCTAGATCGCCTGGTTCCGGGTCGTAACCTAGTGACTTCACGCGCTTATACACGCCGCGCCTCACCCGAAGGTTGCGCGCTTGTCGCTTTCGCTTTGACTTCGTTGGTCTCAACTTAGTCTCGCCACTTGGATACATTCCCTGGCCCGTTCTTCAAAACGTATGATATGACACTGGCAACATCGCTCGTACTAATGGGTCGCCCCATATTCCTTCACGATGAAGTTCCTTTTATGCCATATCGCTCCATCACCACCCAATTTCAGGCTCTTTGCACCCCCCTTTTTAGGGTACTTTTCAGCTTTCCCTCACGGTACTATTGCGCTATCGGTCTCAAGAATGTATTTAGTTTTGGAAGTTGGTGCCTCCCAAATTCCCGCGAGATATCCAACCCACGGTACTCAAGACCAAACCACAATCCACTAACTTGCGTCTACGTGGCTATCACACTCTTCGGCGCCCCTTTCCAGGGGACTTCGGCTTAATTAGTTTGGACTGTATTATGGCTTGGCTTACAACACTACATCTCCTTGACTTCTCTCGAAGCAGGATTCAGTTTGAACTGTGCCGTGTTCGATCGCCTTTAATAACGGCATCTCTTTGATTTCTTTTCCCGCCCCTACTAAGATGTTTCAATCCGGGGCGTTCCCGATCCTTACGGATCGCCTCCCGAAGGAGGCAGGAATTCCCATTAGGAAATCCTCGGTTCAATGGTTCCATGCACCTACCCGAGGCTTATCGCAGCTTGGCACGTCCCTCATCGGCTCTTGAGCCGAGCCATTCACTGGATGGCATATTTGCCATATTTTCACTTCACTAAACTCAGTGAGCGTCTGGGTCGCAAACTTATACGTGGCTTCATTTAGCAAAAGAAATGTTCTATATTATGAAATATATCACAGTAATATCATTTAGTCTGCTATTTGCCCTTCCCTGACAATATTTTCGTCAGGTGCATTGATGGACTCGCTGGGATTTGAACCCAGGGCCTCCGCCTGTTTTGTGCGAAAACCTGCTGGTTTTCTAATGCACTGTGTCACAGTTCGAAGATGCACCCTGCACCATTTCAAAGAAGTGGTGGACCTGCAACTCCTATGGGGTTTCAGGTGATGGAACATCTGGTGGATTGCAAAGGCGGCGCTCTTCCGCTGAGCTACGAGCCCTAGCACAACTCGCTAATTGCTCGTGCTCATACTAACAAGGGCTCATCCCATGTTTTATCATGTCTACCCCGCGACAATTTTTCGGTTCCGATCGGCGTTTAATTTCGTTAGGAGGTGATCCATCCGCAGATTCCCCTACGGATACCTTGTTACGACTTAACCCCCCTCGCGAAACCCAGGTTCGAACGTGACAATCAATCACGCCCTCATCCAGACCTCACTCGGGTGGTTTGACGGGCGGTGTGTGCAAGGAGCAGGGACGTATTCACCGCGTCATTTTGAGACGCGATTACTATGGATTCCAGCTTCATGAGGGCGAGTTACAGCCCTCAATCCGAACTACGATTGTCAGGTTTAAGAGATTGCCTTCACCTTTCGGTGTCGATACCCATTGTCCTGATCATTGTAGCCCGCGTGTAGCCCGGGAGATTCGGGGCATGCGGACCTACCGTTGCCCGTTCCTTCCTCCTCTTTAGCAGAGGCGGTCCCCACTGTGTACCCATCTCCCTTAAAAAGGGAATGCTGGCAACTGTGGGCGCGGGTCTCGCTCGTTGTCTGACTTTCTGCACCCTTTTCCGTAAACGCTTTTGCGCCAGTAAAAGGGTTTAACAGGATGCTTCACAGTACGAACTGACGACGGCCATGCACCACCTCTCAGCTAATCTGGCAAAGTCTTTAGCTTGACCTTCATATCGCTGTCTCCCCCGGTAAGATTCCCGGCGTTGAGTCCAATTGAACCGCAGGCTCCACCCATTGTAGTGCTCCCCCGCCAATTCCTTTAAGTTTCAGCCTTGCGGCCGTACTTCCCAGGTGGCGAGCTTCACGACTTCTCTACGGCACCAATTTCACTCGCAGTGAAACTGACACATAGCTCGCATCGTTTACGGCTAGGACTACCCGGGTATCTAATCCGGTTCGCGACCCTAGCTTTCGTCCCTCACTGTCAGACCCGTTCTAGCTAGACGCCTTCGCCACTGGTGGTCTCTCAAGGATTACGGGATTTCACTCCTACCCCTGAAGTACCTCTAGCCTCTCCCGGTCTCGAGCCTAATAGTATTCCTCAGCAGCCTGACGGTTAAGCCGCCAGATTTCCCAAGGAACTTATTAAGCCAGCTACGGACCCTTTAGACCCAATAATAACGGTCACCACTCGAGCCGCCGGTGTTACCGCGGCGGCTGGCACCGGTCTTGCCCGGCTCTTGCTAACGGTTGTTTTTTAGACAACTGGACAGCTCCTACTGAGTAGGAGCACTCGGGGTTCCCTTATCACACTTGCGTGCATTGTAAAGTTTTCGCGCCTGCTGCGCCCCGTAGGGCCTGGATTCGTGTCTCAGAATCCATCTCCGGGCTCTTGCTCTCACAACCCGTACCCGTCGTCGGCTAGTGGGTCCGTTACACCCACTACTACCTGATAGGCCGCAGATCCATCCTTGGGCACCGTAGTTTTGGGTCACAGGGCATTCCAGCATCTATGACCTATTTGGTATTATTCCCAGTTTCCCGGGATTATCCCAAACCCAAGGGCAGGTTATCCACGTGTTACTGAGCCGTCTGCCGAGGGCCGAACCCTCTCGACTCACATGGCTTAGTCGAACCCCGATAGCAGTGACCTCTGGCAGGATCAACCAGAATTGATTATCCTGTACTGGAAGTATTTTACCGATCGGAATTGACCGAATTGTTGGGGGTAAACGTCAGACATGAAATAGCTCACGTCTCCACTTGACACCATTGTATATGATTTATGACCATATAATGATTTTGCTATCCTGGGACCATGTAGGACCTCAGAAATGCTATTTGAATCGCTTATATAAAGCGTGCATTACCTACTCTATGCCAGTATTTAAGAGTTACGGTAACCATGAGGCCGGGGCCGAGATTTGAACCCGGGTCATAGGATCTCTGCACATCCCTCAAAAGGGTTGATCGTCAACCTGCAGACAGGAGTCTCTACTTCGTAGAGACCCTCTCACTGCCGACTAAATCCGGAGATTTAGACGGAGTGGCAGATGTTCCATCTGCCACACGGAGCAGTGAGCAGGTTAATCATCAGAACGACGTATCTCGCTCCGCTCGATACGTCATATGGTCCTACTGAGCGAGCATATGCGAACGAACGTAGGGCGTTTTTGATCAACCTTTACCTCTGCTACGCAGAGTAAAGTTGTTTCTGCAAAGCAGGAACGACCTTTTTATTTAAAAAGGTTGTGCCACAGTCCCATAGGATAGCCAACTACCCCACCCCGGCATGTGCACACATCCAATGCGTTACACTAAAATAAGCTTTTGCTCTAAAACATATTTTGTGGAAATTTGATGTTGAATGGGCACGGAATAATCGGTAAACTTTTAAAGCGAAAACACTAACTAATTCCAACTCTTGGAGGTACTACATTGTTAATCAATATTGGACTTATCAGGGGAGTATGCCAGATGCCCGCATACATAGCACACGAGAAGGGGTTTTTCAAAGAGCTGGGCTTGGATATCTCATACTCCATTAACCCCGCAGCTTGGGTATTGCCCGCCAAACTTATTTCTGGTGAGATATCCTTTGGAATCATTCCCTGGACACGGACAGTGAGCGCGAGAGATAATGGAGACGACATGGTCGTAATCGCTGGTTCCGGATATGAGGAGGCGGCTACGGTAGTTCGAAGAGACTCTGGGATAACCCGCCTTTCCGAACTAAAGGGAAAAAGAATTTCACTTCCAGCCGAAGGTGGTATGAAGGACCTGACATCACAAGCTTTGTTCAAAAAATACGATATAACTCCAGAGAACACAGAAATTATACGGCTTCCAAGTGGGGATGCGGCCATGCTTTCTCTGCTAAGCGGCAGGGCAGATGCCACAACCAACGTAGAGCCCTATGCCACAATGGCAGTTAAACTAGGAATAGGCAAGGTAATCGCCAGAGGTAAAGACGTGTTACCAAAAACGCCAGGCTGTAGCATCACTACTACCAATGAGTTTATTCAAGACCACCCCGAGATGACGTTAAATTTTTTAAAGGCGATCCTAAAAGCAGAGGAATTTTGTAATAAAGAGGCAGTAGAGGCAGCAGAAATCAGCTCCAAATACACCGGAATTTCCGCCGAGATTATACGAGAGGCTCTAAAATACAATCAGCCCCGCATTGATATAACCGGCAGCATAGACGCGATGATGCGAATTGTAAGACTGATGAAAGAGTTGAGATATATCGAAACGATGTCTCAAGATTTTTATAATTTCGAATTGCTCAAAAAGGCAATAGCTGAGTTGAAGTAGTCATGGGGCAATCTCTTTTGGATATAGGGTTTGGTGTAGCTGGACCGACAGGCAAGGGACCGTGGAGCAAAATTCTTGCAATCCTTTGCGTCCATCGAGTGCTGTGGCTTCCCTGGGGCGCTCTGTGTGCCAGCACCGGAGCACTTCTATTTATGGCACAGGGAGCCCCCCTTCTCCCATTATGGAAGCTTATTTTGGGCATCTTTGCAGCAGGCTTACTTACAAGAGTGATTTCTCAGGCCGATATGTTATACGACTGGTGGACAGGGGAGGATGAACGCCTTGGTCCGCCAAATTCAACCCTCCCTCTGGTAACCGGGCTCCTCTCACCGAAAACCGTCTTCTTCTTCATGGTAGTTGAGACGATATTCTGTCTGTGGGTTGCCCTCTTCATATTTAATCCAACCACCTTTTTGTTGGCGGTCCTAATGCTCATCTGGGGGCTGACATACTCCGCAAGCCCACCTTTAAAAAGGCTGACAGAACTGCAACGGCGCATTTACCGCTCCCTGAGCGGGCTTATAGTTCTGGGCGGCATCGCCATGGTGGCCCCAGAAAGGATTATCTCATGGGAAACTTTTGTGGTTTCTCTGGCAATTATAATAGGCTGCCTGTCCTACCACGATAAAGATTCGATGCGCTTTACACCGTTAACGCCAAAGGAAACGATATCATTCACGGTTGTTATGAGCATATTTGAATACTTATGGCTCATGGTGCTCTGGCAAACCTTTGCATTGAACTGGGCGTTCTTAATGCTGTACGTTGGGCTGGCAATTTTCAAAATTAGGGCGATTTCCCGTGCTTACAATCACCATGGAGAGCATAAAGCCCATATTAAACTGACACACGTAGGCGTTATAAACTACACTATCATGCTCATCATAATCAATATGGCTGCGGCTTATAATATTCTCGCTTCCGTGTGAGTGACGCCATTAATCATCGAAAGCTTTTTCCAATTGAATTGTCCAACTTAATAGAAACTGCAGGGGGAGTTACACTGGAATTATCAATCTATAAGGGTCCGGGCTTTGAGATTTTACTTGAAGTGACGGGCAGAAATGCCCAGATGAAGGCAAGAGGTCCGCTCTCAAAAGTAGTAGGATATATCCCCAAAGGGTTTAATAGGAGTGCATCACTGGAAAAGATAGCAGCTGTTCGGAAAGAAGACGTCGTAATCTCTTATGCAATGCCGCCCGTGCCGAGCGCACCTTTTAAAAGGCTTGTGAAGGCACAGATTAATCGCCTCCTTTTGCGAAGCTCCATGCCAGAGAGTTTGATGTTATTGGTCACGGCCAGATGCCAATGCAAATGCAAGCATTGTATATTTCACGGTTTTGAAAAAGGACGCGAGCTTTCCACTGAAGAATTTTATAGCGTGATAGACCAGGCCCTTGAACTTGGAGCGTACCACGTAAGCTTTGAGGGCGGGGAGCCAACGCTCCGGGACGATATATTTGATTTGATCGATCATGTCGATAAAAATATGGCCTCTACCCACCTGATAACGAATGGCCTCCGCTTGACAAAAGAATATGTACGGAAGCTGAAGAAGGCAGGACTCGAATACCTTCACGTCAGTCTTGATAGCCCCTATCAAGAGGGACATGATGAGTTCAGAGGGGTTGAAGGGACGTTTGAAAAGGCCTCTGCAGGAGTTAAGTATGGTGTCGAAGAGGGGTTGATAGGGATAGTCGAATATACCGCCACCCCCTACAACTCTGATTTTGAAACGTTAGAAGAGCTATACGGACATTGCAGGTCGCTCGGAGTACATGAGATTTTAATTAGTGATGTGGTTCCAGGGGGGAGGTGGGGACACCATGAAGACAATATTGTAAAGAAAGAGGATTATGATGGGATAGTTGCGTTTAGAGATGAGGCAAATAAGAGAAAAGATGGCCCACGAGTATCTACTTCTTTCTCATACAGAGACCCGAAGGTCATGGGATGTTTCGCGGGCAGAAGATGGGTATGGGTAACGTCAACTGGTGAAGTGATGCCCTGTCTGCATGTCCATCTTTCCTTTGGAAATGTGCGCGATCTAAGCCTGAAGAGCATCTGGAAAAAGATAAGAGGGGACCCTTTGTTTAGTAAAAAACCCGAAACATGCGCATGGAGAGACCCGATGTATAGGGCTCATTCAAACCAAATTGAGACCGCACTTAAAGAAGAAACTTTACCATACAGGACGGGGAAATAGACAGGGACGAATCCCATGAAATACGATGTAATAGTGATGGGGGCAAGTCCTGCCGGACTGATGGCCGCATGGAGAGCCGCAAGGGACGGGGCCGAAGTCCTGCTCCTGGAGGGGAGAGAAAGTTTCAACTCCGACCAAAGCCCAGCAGATACCTCTTTTGATGGCTTTTTTAAGATGATCGGACTTGAGCCCAAAAAAGAATACATCATCCACAGGGTCAAAGGAATGAATATAGTCTCTCCCTTTGGGACGGTCATAACAATAGATGCCCCTGGATTCTCAATGGATAGGAAAAAGTTTGACGCCCATTATGCTGAGATGGCAAGAGATGCCGGTGCAGAAATCAAAATGGATTCCAGGGCCATATCCTTCAATGGTGGAGAAGTGGTTGTGAAAGAGGAGGGGATCAAGAAAGAATACGAGAGAGATATTGTTATATGTGCTTCAGGCAACTCCGAAATCGTTAAAAAAGCGGGGTTAAAGACGATGAGGCATCCGAAAGACCTTGCATATGCAATCCAGGCTGAGATTGAGGAGGTGGATGTCGACGAAAATTATTTCCACTACTTCTTAGGTAAGGACGTTGCGCCTGGCTGGAAAGCCACGATTTCTCCAAAAGGAGACGGCAAAGCAAGCGTTGGAGCATTTGTAAGGGGAGCTGGGCCAAAAAAGTATTTTGATATATTTATGCAGCGCGACATGTTTGACAGGTCCAAAGTCCTTAGCATATCGCATGGAGCAGACCAAATAATCACAATGCCCAATGAGATAGTGGGTGATGGGCTGATGGTTGTAGGGGGGGCTGCTGGACAGGCCGGCATTCCTTACGGAATGGCTGCTGGCATGCTTTGCGGAGAGGTCGCTGCAGAAGCTGTGAAGATAGGAGACCCTTCCAAGAGGTTCCTTTCTAAGTACGAGAAGGAGTGGAAGAAGAGGTTTTTAAATCATTATAAGGCTGGACGTTTTGGCTTAAAGACCATAGAAAAGATGTCTGATGCAGAGCTTGATGAGACGATGAAGGCTTTAAAGGGCGTGAACATATCCCAGGTGCTCTCAAAACATAACACCATGAGCATGGGGCTCCTCCTTCTATGGAAGAATCCAAAGTTGATAAGATTTGCAAAATATCTTCTTTAGACTACCTGATGCCATTCAGTATTCTAATGCCATTTAGTATTGCTTCAGGTTTTAATGAATAGAGGAGGCTTAATTCAACATGTCCAAAAAACAGACACCCTTTACATTTCATCGATATTTTTTCCCTCCTCTCTTTTGAAGAGCTCCATGCATTGCCCAGCCCATCCTTGATGTTGCCCATGCTTTCTCTGTGAACCCTGCAGTTTTCTATCCTGCCATCCGATGAAACATGAAGAATGACTTTATTGGCGTGACATTTGAAATCTGGGCTTAGATTTTTTATAATTTTAAGATATGTGTTGGAGTTAATAATCGGGGCGCCCTCTTTTTTCAATTCAATTATCCTGTCAACGGTCTTCCCGTATCTGTCTATATCTCTTATCCCTATCTCTTCCCACACTTCTTGAGAGATTCCCTGGTATTCATAGATGGGTTCAAATGATATCCATCCTCCCATCTCTCGGGCTAAATATATCAGCTCCTCAATCTCGTCCAAATTCTTTCCGCTGATGACGCAGTTGATTAAGGTGGGGATTTTCATATCTCTTGCCCCTTTGATTCCATCCAGCACCTCATCCAACTTGATGCCCCTCAGTTCCTCGAAGGATTGATAGCCATCCACAGAAACAGACAGGTAGTCAAGGTCTGAGAGCTCCCCAATCCTTTTTTTCAACAGGACTCCATTGGTTACAAGGGATGTCATCATCCCAAGGTGATGAGCATGTTCAAGGATTTCTGGAAGATCCTTCCTCAAGAGAGGTTCTGTGGTCCATGCGTTGTAGAGTAGTATTCCCAAAGATTTTGCCGCTTTAAGAAGACTAAATATCTCCTCTCTGCTCATTTCTCCCCTGTCTTCTTTCCAGTATGGGCAAAATTTACAGCGCAGATTGCATTTCGAATTGATTCCATGAGAAAGAATTAGGGGCCTGTTTTCAATTTTCAACCGCCAAAGAGCTTTTAACCAGATAGGGTATGCGGGAGTCCTCATATTAAACAAACTCCTCAATAGGATAAGGTAAAACAGCGTCTTCTGGAATATTTTTTAGATATCTTTCCCTATATGCGGAGTCCTCATGTGCACATTTCTCTGGCTTTTTGCTGAAGAGTGGGTGCTTTCTAATTTTACTCCAAATCTTTGATAATTTTTCCTTCCTCACATTGCCGAAGGAGATGGGAGTATGCATGCAGGGCATGACCTCTCCGCTGGGAGAGATGTAGCACCATTTTCTGCCTGCAAAGCATCCAAAAAAACCAGGTCTTCTTAACTGGAAAAGGTTCGTGATAAAATTCTTCCCTTTCTTTTCGGCTACCTCTTTCTGAAACCTGATTATTTCTTCCTCCTGCTCTTCACCTAAGACGTCTTTACCTGCCCATTTTCCACCTGAAACAATTTTGTCGATCATCAGCTCAAAGACGCCGAGCTCTTCACAGTAATCCGCCATCCTTTCCAAACTCTTTCTATCACAATTTTCTGGATTTGCGATATATAAAACGCCAGTTAGAATTCCCACATCTACAGAATTTTTTATCCCTTCTGTAGCGCAATCAAAAAGCCCTTCAACGCCTCTGAACTCATCGTGTTTCTCCCGATAGGGGCTATCTATACTTACATTTATGTAATCCGCCCCGTGCTCCTTGAGCTTCTTGACATAATCCTTGGATAAATGCTGGCCATTTGTCACAATCATTGAAGTGGCCTTGCTTTTGTCGATATACTCGATAAGGTCGGTGAGGTCTTTTCTTAAAGTTGGCTCGCCGCCCTCAAAAGTGATTTGAGATACGCCAAGCTCCAGTGCCTGGTCAATAACATCGAATATCTCGTTCTTAGATAGCTCTACTCCTTCATCCATTTTATGCGCCAGACAGTGCTCGCAATTGCACTGACACTCTCCTGTAACCATAATCGTCAGGTTGTCCGGACTATGAAGTCCAAAGGCTCTTTTTATTTGAGAGAATACCAGCCTTTTAAAAGGTGCGCTCGGCACAGGAGGGAAGGCGGTTGAAAGATATAGTTTGTCCCCTCTTATGTCAGCTGGGACGCTTTTCAAATACTCATCAAACTTCTTCTCCACTTTTCCGAGGAAGGGAGAAAGTAGCCCTTTGGTCTTTATTCTCATCCCGGTGCCTGTATAGTCCAAAATCAGCTTAAATAGGATTGAATTATACGCGACAAATTTCATATTAATCAACCTTCAAATGATGTCTTTGTAGTTAATGGGAAGCTCGGAAGCGGAAAATTTATCGATATATTTCGACCTGAATTCCGCATCGAGCATCACGCAGGACCTCTTCTGCTTAAATTCCTTAAATTGACACATCCGCCTCCATATCCTTTCCACACTTTCTTCCCTGATATTCCCAAAAGAGATTGGCACATATGTGCAGGGAGTCAAATCTCCTGAGTGTATCAAGTTCAGCCATCTCCTGCCTGCCATACAGCCAAAGAGCTCTGGAGATTCAAAGACGCCGTTGTAGAATATTCTCGACCCCTCTTTAGAAGAGTTTGCTTTACAGTACAGTTCCCTGATTACCCTTCTGTGCTTATCCTCCAGAATTATATCCTTCCTATCTTTGTAGTTCCAGGTTGGGTGGCTTTCCCAGATGGATAACTCATGAACTCCGACCCTGGATGCAAGTTTATATATCCCCACAAGTCTTCCGCTCTCCACAAGTTTTGGGGTCACGTGTGTATGCATGGAGACATAGAGGCCGTTCTCCACCGCATTTTTCATGCCGTTTATAGCCTTATCAAATGCTCCTTTTTGTCCCCTCGCAGCATCATGCTCTTCCGGGTTGGGGCTTTTAATACCTATTATTACAGCGTATACTCCGTGCTCTTTCAGTTCCGCTGCTGCCTCATCTGTCAATAAGGGACCAGGGGTAAAAACGCTTGCAATGGACTTTTTCTTGTCCACGTAATCTATGAGTTCGAAAAGGTCCTCCCTTAAAAGCGGGTCCCCTTCTGCAAATCCAATTGTAATCGCCCCAAGGTCTTGGACTTGCCCTATAAAATTCTTCACATCTTTTGTTTTGAGCTCTTCCCCATGCTCAATTATGTTACATTCACTACACTCAAGCGTACAATCGGAAATATTCATTGAGACTGCCTGGGGAGAGAATTTTCCTCTCAGCAATATATCTATCTCGGCTTTTATAGCTCTTCGGAATGGTTCGCTTGGAATCGGTGGAAGCCATGTGCTTAAAACCACTTCTTCCTCGGTCGCCTTAATTGGCCTCTCATTCCTCAGCATCTTATTTACTTTTTTCAATAAAGGATAGGCCAATTTAGAAAATACGCCTGATGACTTGAGCTCAATGTTATCCTCGGCGATTTCGAGCCAAATTTCCAACCCCTTTTTCTTGTAAATCCCTATTTCAACCATTTCTTCCGCCAGCAGACGAAGTGAGCGCCGGGATTGGGATTTGAACCCAAGTGTCTCGAATGAGACAACAGGTCTCGAGCCTGCCGCGTTAGTCCGCTCTGCCATCCCGGCATATATCTAAAAACACTAAATTTAAATAGCTATCGAGTGTACGTTTGAAAGGTTTATCATGTCCAAGTATAAAAAGAAAGATGCCGAGCGAAAAGGTGCAAAAAAACAGAGAGAGATAGAGGGGAAGCTTATGAGAGAAAATCTGGAAGGGTCGGAGGGGATAAAAGATCACACGAAAGTGACTGTAATTTTGCCAGGCGGTGCAACAAAACGTTTTGACGTTTCTGCAAAGACGAGGTATGATGATATGCTCCTGGGCTTCAATCTAAATCCAGAAATTGTCGTCGTTCTAAAAAATGGGGTTCCAGTACCACTGGATGATGTTGTAGAAGCAGGCGAATTAAGGGTCTTGAAAGTGGTGAGTGGGGGATAGATATATTTAATGAACCCCTTAAAGGCGTATTGGTCCTCCGTTTACTTTATCACGAAACAAAATCTATTGTTATTAACTGTAATTTTGATTTATCAAACGACTCTACGATACTTTTCTTGAATACTCCCTTTTCCATCAAGAAATTGCTTACTTCTTTAATCAGTCTCTTCCAGTTATTAACCTTTATATATTGCCTCCAAATGCGTCTTGATACTTGCAGTCTTTTCTTGATTTGAGGAATATATATATAAGTTTATTCTTTAGAGGTTCCCAAAACTTTTCTATTGAATCATCATTCAGGAAACTAATTAATTTGTTTCCTTCACTGTTGTCTATGATTTCTTTTGGGATTGGCATTTTACCTTTCACCAACCATTAATTTTTCCATCTCTTTTGCAAATTCTTTTGCTCTTTGCAATGAAGTTTTTGCTTTGGATTTCTTTTCAAATTCAACTGTTTTATACTGAAGCATCCCTCTCTTGCTCCTCTCAAAATCAAAAGATTCAATTATTTGGTCAGCCCTTATGCCTGCTAAATTTAATGCTTCTTCTTTTGTTTCTTCATAATTCTCAATTAAAGATTCTTTTAGTTTTTTCCTAACGTAAACTATCAACGCATCGGCTGTAACTTTATGAACAATTTTTTCTCCAACTTTATAACCATATGTTGAAAGAACAGCATTGGCATAATAGAACATAGCATAATAGGAGCAGACAATAGTCCATAAATCAGAAAGTCCTCTTTTTTGAATTTCTTCAGCAACTCGCAGACTTTCTTTTGCATTATTTAAAAAGATATTTATAACATTATTTTCTACTCTTGTTTTTTTCAATAGTCCTTCTGCTAAGTAGGATTTAACATTGCTCTCAGCTTCATTTATCCTTTTTTCACTCAGCATTTTCCAACAACCTGTAATATTCTTCTATTCCAATTAAAATTATGTTATTTTTAATAGCTTCGCTTACTACTGTAAATTCCTTAGTTTTTGCCATATGAATAAACTCTTTATAGGTTACAAACGTTAAATGAATTTTTTCAGGCCATAAAGAGATAACTGATTGAATCTCTTTTTCATCTCCACCTATAATCAATAAATCAATGTCCGAATGTTTTGTTTCTTTTCCGTTAACATGGGAGCCGAACAACAGGGCTATAAATAGGAACGGCAATTCAAAGAGTCTCCTGTGAAGCACCAAAAAATCTTTGTTCCTAAACAAATCTTCTTTTCTTTTGTATTCTGCTTCAAAAATAAGAGGATGAATCTTCTTGTTCAGAGTTGCTTTTTTATTTTTGCCAAATGATTTCAGAGTTATCAATCCTTCTTTTTCAAGATTTCTGATTGTCAGATAGGCATTTTTATAATCAATTCCAGAATATTTGGCTATCTTGGCTATGTTAAGCTCCTCTTCCTGTTTCTCTATCAATACTTTAATAATCTCAATATTATTCCTTTTTACCATAATATTATGGTTATTTCACCATATATTTAAATGTTTTGGTTTGTGGCTTTTCCTGTTTTACTTTAAATTCTATTGTTTATTTAAAGCGATGTTTAGGTTTATTTTGGGGTTATAATCTGCTCTTAGAAAGATTGCCCTCTATGATTTAAAGCGTTTACTTCTATTTTTAATCCCTTAAAAGTCATTGTGAGTGAGGGGAGTAAGCCCCCTTCTGTTTCAGCGGCATTCATCTAAGCGCCATACTTTGGGCATCGGCTGGACTCCTTATCTGCCCATCTTTGGCTTGCACCTACGAGGTTTCGCCGTTCCAGCCACGACATGCACGACCTCATCGTCAAAAATCGCAAAAGCGATTCCCATACTCGAATCATCGCATTGGTGTAGCGTGGTATCGTTTCTGTTCCAGAGCCAAGACTCTCGCCTTGTGTGCTTGCACACACTCATATGTCCAGATGGTGGGGGGACTTTCCTCAACAACCCTTTTCCGCTTGTTCCAGATGGAATATCTGAAACTGCCTGCGAATCTCTGATTCGAGGCAAGCGCAAAAGCGTTGACGGAAAAGGTGTCGGCAGCCGCCCTTCCTCTCTCACAAGTTGTTATTATCCAGAAGAATCATATACCTTTCGTAACTTTTAAACATAACCGAGGAGTCATGAACAACATGTTAAGATTAAAAGATGGCGAACTTGCGATAAAACTCGCTAGAGAAGCGATTGAGGGATATTTAAACGAACGTACCACAATATCACCGAGGCTTTCCGGAAAGTTCATGGAGAAGAGAGGGGTATTTGTAACACTACACAAAGAGGGTTTGCGAGGTTGCATCGGCCAGCCATATCCAGATATGTTCCTTGGTGATGCTATCGTGGATTCCGCCATAAGCGCTGCAGTTAGGGATCCGCGGTTTTCTCCCGTTCAAATAAACGAATTGAAGGAGATTACGATAGAGATTACGATACTCGCACCGCCCAAATTAATAGAGGGCAAGGCAAATGAACGGCCTGAGAAAATACAAATTGGCAAACATGGACTGCTTGTAAAGTTTGCCACGCTTTCTGGCCTGTTGCTCCCTCAGGTGGCGACCGAATACCGCTTTGATGCAAAAAAATTTTTATCCCAGACGTGCATCAAGACAGGGCTGACGCCAGACATGTGGCTGGATGAAAGAGTGAATGTCTACACATTCGAAGGTCAGATTTTTGCCGAGGTTGAGCCGAATGGAGCGGTTGTGGAAAAGAAAATTACCCCAATTTTACCCTTTCACCGGTAACCATGTAGACGACCCTGCCAGCAATATTGCATGCATGGTCTGCCATTCTCTCTATGTGGCTCGCTGCAAATGAGAGATGAGATGCGCCGCCAATCGTGTGTGGGTCTTCGATCATGAGAGTTATCAATTCCCTGCGAACCTGGTCATATAACGCATCCACTATATCATCTTTATCTGATACGCTTCCCACCAACCTGGCGTCATACGTTGCAAATGCTTTTAAGCTGTCTTCCAGCATTTCCAATGTGAGCTCAGACATGCGCGGGATATCGATGAGCGGCTTAACCAATGGTTTGTCAGCCGTTGCAAGCGTGATTTCGGCAATATTTGTGGCAAGGTCGCTCATCCTGTCCAGGTCTGTTATCATCTTCATACAAGTACCGATAACCCTCAGGTCCCCTGCCATCGGCTGCTGTAGTGCTATCAGTTTCATGCATTTGTTCTCTATCTCAAACTCCATCTTATCGACCAGGGGATCGTACTCTTCAATGACTTTGGCAGCTAATTCCTTGTCCTGCTTAGCCAGAGATTGGACGGAATCGTGAATTGCCTTTTTGGCCATATCCCCCATTTTTAAAACGTCTTGTTTTAATTCCTCTAAACTCTGATGATACGTTTTCCTTATCATCGACATCGCCCCCTTATCCAAATTTCCCGGTTATATAATCCTCAGTGCGTTTATCCTGTGGACTTTCGAAGATTTTAGAAGTCGGCCCATACTCTATTAATTCCCCTTTAGTAAAGAAGAATGCGGTATAGTCTGATACCCTTGCCGCCTGCTGCATGTTGTGTGTCACGATTACGATGGTATATTCTTTTTTAAGGTCCTGAATCAGGTCCTCTATTTTAGAGGTGGCATTCGGGTCCAATGCGGAGCAGGGCTCGTCCATTAATATAACTTCTGGCTCTACTGCCAGGGCTCTCGCAATACAGAGCCTCTGCTGCTGACCGCCAGACAATTTCAGCGCAGGTTTGTTTAATCTATCTTTTACTTCCTCCCACAGGGCCGCCTCTTTTATACTTCTCTCCACTATTTCATCTAACTTTTCCCTATCTTTTATCCCATGGATTCTTGGACCATATGCCGCATTGTCGTAGATGCTCATCGGAAATGGATTTGGCTGCTGAAAAACCATGCCAACTCGTTTTCTGAGCTGCACCACATCTATATGGTCGCTATATATATTTACATCATCGAGCAAAACGCCTCCCGTGATGCGCACACCATCTATCAGGTCATTCATGCGGTTTAACGCCCTTATGAACGTCGTTTTCCCGCAGCCAGATGGCCCAATCAGTGCGGTAACCATATTCTTCTTAATCTTAATGCTCACATCCGTCAGAGCTTGATGCCCCCCATACCAGAGGCTTAGATTTGCTGTCTCCATTTTGTTTGTGGTCATAATAATCTCACATCCCTAATTGTCCAGACCAATGTCAACAGCACCCCGATTCCCAGAAAGCACCCGGACATTTTGCCGAGAGACGCCGACAGGGGAGTTCTAGCTTCCTCAATTCCATGTTCTCTCAAGTATTGCGCCACTCTTCCCTCCCATAAACCTGCAAATCCATCGGTGATGGCATCACCCGCAGCTGCCCCAACAATTGCCCCCAGAACCCCTGCAAAACTCGCGCCTATAAGAGCGGCGATTCCCAGGAAGAAGGTATCAACCGAGCCAAATACGATGTCGGCTGAACATGATTTTATCGTTCTTCCGGCGAGTTTTAGAGGAATTAGCGATAAAAGTGCCAGGAGGATGAGGGTAGGTCCCATCATGATTTTGTATTGTATAGTTATCGATAAAAGGCCAATCGCTATCAAAGAAATCACCAGAACGCTTGCAAAACTTACCCGTAAACTTTCTCGTTTCATTTTTATCCCCTTAGAGCCCTGGTATAGTATCTCATAATCAAGTTTGCAGTGAGATTTATGAACAGCACAGTCAAAACCAATACTGCAGCAGTACCATATGCACGTTCCATAGATAACCCTTCCATAGCCAATATATATAGATGAAATGACATTGGCCTAACTGAGTCGAACAACGATGTTGGCAGTCTTAGAGCGGTGCCGGCAGTGAGCATGATTGCTGCCGTCTCCCCTGCAACCTTCCCCGCTCCCAATATTATGCCCGTAAATATGCCTGCTGCAGCACTTTTTAAGACAACATTTTGTATAGTTTGCCATTTGGTCGCTCCTAAAGATAGGCTGCCCTCTCGGTATGAATTAGGCACGGCTTTTATAGCCTCTTCGGTGGTCCTGAGAATCATTGGCAAAATCATACATGCCACGGTCAACCCGCCCGATAGAATTGACCATCCAAACCCCAAATAAATAACAAAAAAAGCAAAACCAAACAGACCAAACAAGATAGATGGTATGCCAGCTAAACATTCTGCCCCTGCTCTGATTATTTTAGTTATGGTACCCCGGTGTGTATACTCAGCCAAATATATCGCACCACCCACCCCAATTGGTGTCGCTATCACTAGAGCTACTGCTACGAGAGCTATTGTTCCGATTATCGTTGGAAATATGCCACCTTCTCGCCCCAAATCTCGCGGCGAATCCAACAAGAACTCTATGCTTATCACGCCCATACCATTTAGAAGTATATGGCCAATCACAATGACTAAAATAGCGAGCGTTATCAGGCCAGAAGCCCACAATACGCCCATCGCAATTTTACCTGAATTCATGCCATATCCCTCTTTTGTACCATATTGATTAAGAAAATAGAGAGCAATATCACTACGAACAAGATAATTCCTGTGGCAAATAATGCTTGAAGATGGTCTCCGGTAGCGTACGCCATCTCCAGAGCAATGTTGGCAGTAAGCGCCCTTGCTGGGTCTAATATGGACTGCGGAAAGATTGGGGCATTGCCCAAGACCATTATGACGGCCATGGTTTCACTTATAGCGCGCCCGAAACCAAGAATCACCCCTGCCATAATACCGGAGCGTGCTGCAGGCAATATAACGTTTCTAATGGTCTGCCAATGAGTTGCCCCCAATGCCAGCGATGCTTCTTTATAGGTACGCTGCACTGAACGAATAGCATCTTCAGATACGGCGATAACCGTAGGCAATAACATTATTGCC
>BBPE01001123.1_pt1 | contig 19824 bp, 15 predicted proteins | sample 1344301 | NCBI WGS metagenome assembly BBPE01 (sample SAMD00019089, study PRJDB2971) | groundwater metagenome | isolation source: The Cedars highly-alkaline
CGCTGGCCTCACCGGGGCCTGCACCGCGGGCGACCTCGGGCCTATGGCGGCGCAACGCGCCCCGATCATGATCAACGTGCCCTTCATCGGCCACATCTTCGTTTTCTCCATTCTGGCCATCAGCATGGAGCAAGGGCAGTTGCTGTGGGGGGCGGCGCTGGCGGTGCTGCTGGCCGGGCTGCTGCTCACGGTGCTGGCGCTGCGCACCCTAGGCCGCGCCGCCGGAGCCGAAGCGCAAGAGGTCAAGGGCCTGATGCAGTTTTCGCTCGGCTGGCAGCTCACCGCCATGTTCGGCGGCCTGCTGCTGCTGGCGCTGTTTGCCCTGCCGCTGGAGCATTCGGCGCTGGCCAAGGCGGCATCGATGTCGCATTTCGGGCTTTTTGCGGCGGCCCAAGGTGGCATGTTTGGCGCGGAGGCTGCGGGGCTGATCGCGCTCATCTTTTCTATGCCCTTTTTGATTCATCCCTTTGTGTTCTTTATGTTTGGCCGCGCCATGGCCAACGGCGGAGCCATGCCGCGCTGGCCGGTCTATGGGCTGGCGGCCATCGGGCTGACTGGGGTGTTGCTGGCGCTGGCGCGCTTTTAGCGCTGGTAGGCACTGGGCGCTGGGGCCGGGGCGCTGGGCCGCCGCGCAGCAGGCCTGAGGCTCGGGTAGGCCAGCCCTGGGCGCAGCCCTGTGGCAAACTTACCACAGCCGCCGCGCGGTTTTCCACCCTGGCCTATTGCAGGCTGGCATAGTACTTGCTTTAATCGATCTGCGTTTCCCTTAACCTTTAGCAGGAGCCCTCCATGCGCACCGTTCCCTTTGCCCTCTCTTGCCTGGCCTGCGCGGCCGCCTTGGCGCTGCCCGCTGTGGCACAGGCCCAGCTCTCGTTCAACCTCGGCGTGGTGTCGCTCTACAAATACAACGGCATCGATCAAGATTCGCGCCAAGCTGAGCGCGAGCGCGATGTCCGGCCGGCGCTGCAAGGCGGGGTTGATTACGATTTCGGCAACGGCTTTTATGTCGGCAACTGGAACTCCACTGGCCGCTTTGGCCAGGCCGACCTGGAAATCAACCTCTACGGCGGCTACAGCGGCGAGTTCGCCAACGGCATGGGCTTCGACGTGGGCTACATCGCCTACATTTACCCCGACGAGCGCGGTTTGGACGGCGGCGAAGTCTATGGCAGCCTGAGCTACGGCATTTTGACGACCAAGCTGAGCTGGGGCACCAGCGGCTCGATCGACGACCACGCGCGCCTGAGCTTTTTGATCGAGCAGCCGCTGAGCGAGCGCCTCACACTCGAAGCCGGGGTGGGCTTTCGCAACACCGCCAACCTCAACAGCGGCGCCACCGACTACCGGCTCGGCCTCACCTACGCCCTCACCGAGAGCTTGAGCACCTCGGCGATCTGGTCCGGTGCCGACACCAACCGCGTGGGCCAGGCCGGCCAAGGTCGGCTGATCCTGGGTTTGACACAATCGTTCTGACACAATAGGGCTTGGCGGTCTTGCCCAAGGCCGCTTCAACCCTAATTTGCAGGAGCCTATTTCATGCGCAGCCAAGTCATCGTCAGTTGGGGCGAAGAAAAAGAGTACGCCTTCGACCTAGAAGAAATGCAACCCATGCCCAGCGACGTGGCGCGCAGTTGGCTAGACCAGCAGTTCATCGAATTGGAATGCGAACCGCTGCGCCTGAGTGGCAAGGTGCTCACGGCCGACAAGGTGGCGGTGATTGCGCGCACCGCGGGCGAGCAGCATTTTTCGGAACCTGCACACCGCCCCTGGGCGCTGGCTTTTGCCCAAGCCGCCAGTGCAAGCCTGGCCAAGCCGGTGTTGCACATCGATGTGCCCTCGATGACGGTGAGCTACTAAAGCCGTTGGGCCCGCCGCCACTGGGGGCGGACCATCAAGCCTTAAGCGCCGGGCCGCGTGCCAAAGCGCTGTTGCAAGGCCGCCAGCAGCTTGGGGTGCACCCCACCAAAGCCGCCGTTGCTCATGCACAGCAGGTGGTCGCCCGCTTGTGCGGCGGCCACGGCCTGCTGCACCAGGGTGTCGATATCGGCTGCCACCTGCGCCCGTGCGCCCATGGGAGCCAGGGCGGCGGCGGCGTCCCAGCCCAGGCCACCGCTGTGGCAAAAAGCCAAGTCGGCCTGCTCCAGGCTCCAGGGCAGTTGCGCCTTCATGGTGCCCAGCTTCATGGTGTTGGAGCGCGGCTCAAACAGCGCCAAAATGCGCTGCCCGCTGCCGCCGTGGCGGTCGAGCTGGCGCCGCAGCCCGTCGATCGTGGTGCGCATGGCACTGGGATGGTGCGCAAAGTCGTCATAGACCGTGAGCGCCGCGCCGCCAGCCACCGCCACCCGCCCACGCACTTCGAGCCGGCGTTTCACGCCCTCAAAGCGGCCCAGCGCCGCGGCCGCCTGCGCCACCGGCACGCCCACGTGCTCGGCGGCGGCGGCAGCGGCCAAGGCGTTGAGCTGGTTGTGGAACCCGCTCAGGCCCCAGCGCACCTGGCCCGCAGCCTGGCCGCGCTGGTGCAGCACAAAATCATCGGCCTCGCCTTCGGCATAGAAGTCGCTCACGGCGCTGCCAAAGCTGCGCTGCTCGCTCCAGCAGCCCTGGTTGAGCACGCGCGCCAGGCTTTCTTCCAGGCCGTTAAAAATCACGCGGCCGCTGGCGGGCACGGTGCGCAGCAGGTGGTGGAACTGGCGCTCGATGGCGGCCAGGTCGTCGAAGATGTCGGCGTGGTCGAACTCGAGGTTGTTGAGCACGGCGGTGCGCGGCCGGTAGTGCACGAACTTGCTGCGCTTGTCAAAAAACGCGGTGTCGTATTCGTCGGCCTCGATCACGAACGGGGCCGCCGCAGCGCCCAGCCGCGCCGACACGCCAAAGTTTTGCGGCACGCCGCCGATCAAAAAGCCCGGTTGCAGCCCGGCCTGCTCCAAAATCCAGGCCAGCATGGCGCTGGTGCTGGTTTTGCCGTGGGTGCCCGCCACCGCCAGCACGTGGCGGCCGTGCAAAATGTGCTCGCTCAGCCACTGCGGCCCGCTGGTGTAGCGTGCGCCCGCGTCCAGAATCGCTTCCATGAGCGGGAATTTGGGCGTGCCGTCTGGCCCTAGGGCGCGCGACACCACGTTGCCGACCACGTACAGGTCGGGCTTGAGCGCCATTTGCTCGGCCCCAAAGCCTTCGATGAGCTCGATGCCCAGGGCCTGCAACTGCTCGCTCATGGGCGGATAGACGCCGGCGTCGCAACCGGTGACGCGGTGCCCTGCCGCGCGCGCCAAGGCGGCCAAGCCCCCCATGAAGGTGCCGCAAATGCCTAAGATGTGAATGTGCATGGGCCGCGATTATCGGGCTTGCAGCAGAAAGACCCGAAACTCCTGCGCAGGAACGGCGGGCGAATACAGAAAACCCTGAAACTGCTCGCAACCGAGTTCGCACAGGTGCTGGCGCTGCTGCTCCAGTTCCACACCTTCGGCTACCACCTCCATTTGCAGCGCATGCCCCAACTGGATGATCGAGGCAACGATGGCGGCATCGACCGCGTCGCTGTGCATGGTGGCGATGAAGCTGCGGTCGATCTTGATCTGCTGCAGCGGAAAGCGCTTGAGGTAGCTCAGGCTGGAGTAGCCGGTGCCAAAGTCGTCGAGCGAGAGCCGCACCCCCAGGGCGCGCAACTCCTGCAGCCGCTCCAGCGCTTCGTCGGCGTCGTGGATCAGGATCGATTCGGTCAGCTCCAACTCCAGCAGTTGCGCATCCAGCGCGTAGTCTGCGAGCAACTGCTGCACCCGCTCGACCAGGCCGCCGGGGTGAAATTGAAGCGCCGAGAGGTTGACCGCTACCGCACACGGCGTTCCCGCAGCCTGCCAGGCGGCGGCCTGGCGCACCGCTTCTTCGAGCACCCAATCGCCCAAGGCGACGATGAAGCCGGTTTCTTCGGCCACCTCGATGAAATGCCCCGGCAGCACCAAGCCGCGCTCGGGGTGCTGCCAGCGCACCAGCGCCTCGCAGGAGCGCAATTGGCCGCTGCGCAGGTCGATGCGCGGCTGGTAGTGCAGCACGAACTGCTGCGCACGCAAGCCCTCGCGCAGCGCGTGGTCGAGCTGGATGCGCGCCAGCAAGTCGGCATTCATTTCCGGCCGGTAAAAGCGGAAGTGGCCCTTGCCGCGCTCTTTCACTTCGTACATGGCGGTGTCGGCGTGCTGGACCAACTCGTCTAGCGTGATGCCGTCGCTCGGGAACAGCGCTATCCCCAAGCTGCACGTGAGGTTGAAGTTCATCTCGTCGATTTCGATCGGGCGCACCACCGCGTCGATCAGGCGCTGGGCCGAGATTTCGGCTCCGCTGGCCTCGGTTTCGTGCAGGTGGATGACGAACTCGTCGCCACCCAGGCGGCACAGGGTGTCGGTCTGGCGCAGGCAGCTTTTGAGCCGGTTGGCGATCTCGATCAGCACCTTGTCGCCAAACAAATGCCCGAGCGAGTCGTTGATGCTTTTGAAGCGGTCCAAGTCCAGGAACAGCAGCGCGAAACCGTGCCCGCTGCGCTGCGCCAGCCGAATGGCGTGCGCCACGCGCTCGGTTAAGGTGAGGCGGTTGGGCAAGCCGGTGAGGGCATCGGTGTAGGCCAACTGCTCGATGCGCTGCTGCGCAGCGATTTTTTCCGACAAATCTTTGGCAAACAACACGGTGTTGAGCGCCTGCCCCTGGGCGTCGCGCAGCACCACCCACGAGACCTGCAAGGCCAGCGCCGCATGGTCGGTGCGCCGGTGCCAGAGTTCGCCCTGCCAAAAGCCCTCGCCTTCGAGCTGCAACTGCAGCACCGCTTGCCAGTCGATGTGGCTGGGAGAAAAAAACAGCGCATGGGCGGGCACACCCGCCAGTTCGTTTTCCTGGGTCTGCGTCAGGCGCAGCGCCGCCGGGTTGCACACCAGAATGCGCTGCTGCGGGTCGGTGATGAAAATCGCATCCAGGCTGGACTCGAACACCTTGGCCGCGAGCTTGAGTTGCGACTCGGCCACGCTGCGCTCGGTGATGTCGCGAAAGGCATAGACGCGCCCGATCGGGCGTCCGCGCGCCAGTTGCGGCCGCGTGATGCGCTCGAGCAAGCGCCCGTTTTGCAGCAGCAGCACGTCGGTGGCTTCGAGCAGGGGCGAGCGCCGAATGAGCCCGAGCTGCTGGCGGTAGGCATCGGGGTCGGCCACGCGGCAGCTCAGCCAGTGGTGGATGGCTTCGTCGTTTTGCTGCGTCAGCAGCGCCTCGGGCAGCTCCCACAGGCGCGCAAACAGGCGGTTGAAGGCGCGGATTTGGCCGCCAAGGTCGCAGACCAAAATGCCATCGGCGGTGGACTCCAGCGTGGCGCGCAGCTCGGCCAGCAGGTGTTCGAGCCGCTGTTGCGTGGCGTGCTGCTCGCTCTGGTCTTGCATCGCCACCAGGTACAGCGGCGCGTCGGCCTCGCTGTGCACCGGCGTGATGCGGCGCAACACCTGCACCGTGCTGCCGTCGCTGCGGCGCAAGGTGGTTTCAGACTGCAGGCTGTGTGGCCCCTGCTCCTGCGCCAGCGAGTCCCAGTACAGCGCATCCTCGGGGCCCACGGCCAAATCGGTGACCAAGCTGCCACAAATGCCCTGCACCGGCATGTGTTGCAGCACTGCGGCAGCCCGGTTGGCGCAAAGTATGCGCCGCGTCTGCGCATCGACCAACCACACCGCTTCGAGCAAGCCCTCGATCAGCGGCTGCCAGTGGAAATAGCTCACAAACCTTCCTCGGCGCGTTCGACCGGGTCGAGCACGCGCTCGAAAAAATAGCAGTAACGCGGCTTGGGCGAGAGGCAGACCAACACCGGGCGCGGCAACTGCTGCAGGCGCAGGCTGCGCTGGATGCTCAACTGCGGCTCCTGCTGCAAATCGAGCACATGCACCACCTCCGCGCTGGTGTTGCGGCGCTCATAGACCATGACCTCGGGCTTGAGCGGGCGCGCGGTGTTGACCGACAACACCACGGCGTAGCGCTCGTCGCTGAGCTGCACCACCGAGCCGGGCGGATAGATCCCCATCATGCGGATGAAGGCGCTCAGGGTGCGGTGCGCGTGCTGCGCCTTGTGCTGGGCAAACAAAATCGACAGCGCCTCGTGTGGCGTGACGGCTTTGAGCGGGTTGTTCGGGTTGCACAAAGCGTCGTAGTGATTGACCAGGGCCAGTATGCCTGCAGCCACGCTGATTTGCTCGCCACGCAGGCCCTCTGGGAAGCCGCTGCCATCGGCCAGTTCGTGGTGTTGAGCGATGGCTTCCAGCACCGCGGCCCCCAGGCCCATGCGCTTGCCCCAGGCCAAGCTGTGCGCTACGTGTTCGCGATAGACCCTCTGGTGTACGGGGCTCAGGCCCGCGTCGCGGTAGCGCACCTGCTCGGGCAGGTCGATCTTGCCGACGTCGTGCAACAAACCCGCCACACCCAGGGCGTGCAGCGCCTCGGGCGCCAGCCCCAGGGCGCGCCCAAGCAGCAGGCTGAGCACCGAGACGTTGAGCGCGTGCTGGGTGCGGTGATCGGCGCTGGTGTCGGCCAGCAGGCGCAGCGCCGATTCCTGCTGCTGCAGCATCTCGCCCAGCAAGTTTTGCACCAACTGCTGGCTTGCCGCGCCGGCACTGGCTGGGGCGGATTGAATTTTCTCAAACACCGCCTTCACGGCGCGGCTGCTTTCGGCATGCTGGCGCTCGCACTGGCCGCATGATTTTTTCCACGGGTCGCCCGGCTCGGCGGGGGTGCTCGCGCCAGTGGGGGCTGCGCTGGGGTTGACGGTTGTGGCCTGTTCGGCCGACGGGGCCGGGCCAGGTGCAAGCGCCGGGTCGGTGCCCTGGGTGCTGTGCGCCCCAGCGCCGGGCAGCGCGTGCGCATCGCTGAGCTCGGGTGCGTAGCGCAGCTCCCGCAGCCCTAGGGTGCGAATGGTGTCGATCTGCTGCTGCGTAGCGATTTTGAAGCGGTTCAGGGTGAAGGGATGGTCCATCCAGCCCAGATCGAGATAGACGTACAGCCCCACGCGCAGCTCCGAAACTGCAATCGTAAAGGTTTGGGGTTCTGCGGGCACTGGCCGGGCTCCTTGGATGCTGCTGTTCCTTGTTTGTCGCATTATCCGCAAAAACAGCCCAGGTGCCATGGTGGGGTGCTCGGTTTGGCTGCGCCGTCGGTGGCAGGGCTTGCGGCCTGCTAGCATGTGGGGATGCGCGTCCCCTTGTCACTTGATCAAATTGAACTCGGTGCACCCCTGCCCTTGAATATCTGGGACAGCAACGGCGTGTTGCTGCTGCGCCGCGGCGAGGTCATCCGCGACCATGAACACCGGCAGTTGCTGCAAGCGCGCGGCCCGGTGGCTGATGATGACGAATACCGACAGTGGACTTTTCGCTACACCGCCGAAATCGACCGCAAACTGCGTGGCAACGCCAGCCTGTCGAGCATAGCCAGCGTGGCGCGCCCGATGGGGGTCGGGCCCGATCAAGCCGAAAAAGAGCTCTCGGTGCCCGCACGCTGGGCCGACTTGCACACCAGCATGGGTTTGTTGTTGCACCAAGGCGAACTAGCGCAGGATTTTTTGCGCCGCTTGGGGCTCATACGCGCGCGCATTGAGGAGGTGTTGCAATCACGCATCGACGACAGCCTGTTTGTGCTGGTGCAAATGCTGCTCGATCGCACCCTGGGCTACAGCACCAGCCACGCCCTGCTCAGCGCGCTGCTGTGCCGGATTGCCGGCAAGTTGTTGCTCAAAGAGCCGACCGCGCCCGATAGCCTGATCAATGCGGCGCTGACCATGAACATCGGCATGACGCGTTTGCAAGACGAACTGGCGCTGCAAGCCGAGCCACCCAGCCCCGAGCAGCGCGCGCGCATCGACCAGCACCCGCTGCTCGGGGTGCGCAGCTTGCAGCGCCTGGGGGTAACAGATGAAACTTGGCTGCGGCTGGTGCGGCACCATCACGCCAAACTGCCGCCCTTGAGCGACCTGGAGCGGGCCGATCCGCTGCTGCTGAAGTCGCACCTGATCAGCTTGGTCGATGTGTTCGTGGCGCGCATCAGCCCGCGCGTCAGCCGCAAAGGCTTGCCTTCGCAGCGGGCGGCGCGCGATGCGTATCTGGCCGCCGACGGCCAACCCAACCCGCTCGGGGCGGCGCTGATCAAGGCGGTCGGGGTTTATATCCCCGGCAGCTATGTGCGGCTGGCCAGCGAGGAGCTGGCGGTGGTGGTGCGCCGCGGGCGCCGGGCCAATGCACCGCTGGTGTTTGCACTGGTCGGGCGCAGCGGCATGCCACTGGGCGAGCCCGCGCTGCGCGACACCAGCGAAGCGGCTTACGAAATCAAATCCGGGCTGGCTGCCGACGAGGTGCGGGTGCGCGTGAACACCGCCAAGCTGCTGGCGCGGCTGTAGCGCAAGCGCTTCAGCGTTTGGCGCGCTGTTGCTGGCGGTATTCCCACGGCGGGGTCGGGGCGGGGTCGGCCCACAAGCCGCGCTGCTCGCGCTGCGCCTGGCGCTCGGCGCGGGCATAGCGCCAACGCTCCAGCCAACCCTGCTCAATGGCATAGGCTTTGTAATGCCACGCCAGCCCAGCGCGCAGCATTTCAAGGTTTAGGTCCTGGCCCTGCAGGCGCAGCGTGCCGACCAAGCGCCCGTGGCGGTCGGTTTTGGCAAAGAACACCTGCACCTCTTGCTGCAAGACCTGGGTTTTCAAGTGCGCACCCGATTCCTTGCCCCAGGGCTGAGCGCGCTCGGGCGCATCGATCCCCAACAGCCGCACCCGGTGCCGGCGCTGCTGGGCATCGAGCACGGTCACGGTGTCGCCATCGGCCACGGCCACCACCCGGCCCTGCAGCGGGCTGGACAGGGCCCAAGCGGGTGCGCTGGCCAGCGCCAGCGCCAGCGCACAGACCACCCGCAGCAACCAGGGCCACCGCTTGGGCAACAGGCTGGTAGGGGCGCGAACTGCGGTCATGCTCCGCAGTTTAACCCTGGCGGCTTGCCACCTAGCGTTGAATCACGGTACCGGTTTTGGCTTGGTCGCGCGCCAAGGCTTCGCGGTCGGCCATGCGGCGGAAAAACAGCGTGACGAAGGTGCTGGAAATCACGATAAAGAGCGAATACAGCACCGGAATGAGCAACACATCTTGCTGCATGACACCGGTAAACGTCAGGGTGACGATCAGCACCGCCAGTGGCCCGTTCTGGATGCCGGTTTCGAGCGCGATGGTGCGGCTGCGGTTGCGGTCTTGGCGCAGCAGGCGCGCCAAGCCAAAGCCCAGCGCCATACCGATCAGGCCCAAGCCGATGGCCGCAAAATAGACGCTAAAGGGCGTCGTGGCCAGCAACACGTGGTTGCGCGGCACCCAGGTAACGACCAAGAACAAGATCACCACAATGCCCATGAAGCTGCCGATCAACTCCATCGTGGCCCCAACGTTGGGGTTGGCCTTGCGCAGCAGCATGCCGAGCAGGGTGGGAACCAGCAGCACCACCAGCACCTGCGCCACGTTGGTGGCCGGAACTCTGAACTCGCCACCTATGCCTGCCATCCCGGTATAAAAGGCCAGCAGCGACGGCACCATGACCAGAGCCACCAGGGTGGAGATGCTGGTCATCATGATCGACAGCGCCAGCACACCCTTGCTGAAATAGGCGAAAATGTTGGAAGTGGTGCCGCCTGGCATACAGCCCATCAAAATCAGGCCGACGGCAATGGCGGGAGGCAAATTAAGCAGCATGGCCAGCGTAAAGCCCAGAAAGGGCATGATGCCGTACTGGCACACGAGGCCAACCAGCACGCCCTTGGGGCGGCGAAAGGCGATGAGAAAGTCACGGTAGGTGAGCGAGGCGCCCATTCCCAGCATGATGACCATCATCATCAGGCCGAGCAATTGGGTTTCAAATTCGGTGATCATGGGGTTCGGTCTCCGGTTTCATTCGATGGGTGGTGGCGCTTAAGGGTGCAAGTTGGCCTTGAGCCGCTCTTGCCACTCGGCCTTGACTTCGGATTTCAAATCCTTGCGCAGCACCTTGCCGACCGCCGTTTTTGGCAGTTCTTCGCGAATCACGATGGTTTTTGGCACCTTGTAGGCGGCCAAAAACTTGCGGCAGTGGGCTATCACGGCCTCGGGCTGCAGGGCGCCCTCGTGTTCGGGGTTGTGCACCACGTAGGCGCGCACGGCCTCGCCGGTTTTTTCGTCCGGAGTGCCGACCACGGCCACTTCGAGCACCGCATCCATCTGCGCAATCACGTCTTCGATCTCGTTGGGATAGACGTTGAAGCCCGAGACCAAGATCATGTCTTTTTTTCGATCCACAATCTGCATAAAGCCTTGCGCGTCCATCACCGCCACGTCGCCGGTGGCGAGCCAGCCGTCGCGCAACACCGCTGCGGTTTCGGCCGGCTGGTGCCAGTAGCCTTGCATGACCTGCGGCCCACGCACGTAAATCTCACCGGCTTGGCCAAGCGCCACATCGTGCCCGTCATCGTCCACCAAGCGCACCTCGGTGCCCGGTGCCGGGATGCCGATGCTGCCCAGACGCGGCTCACCGTGCAGCGGGTTGAAGCTCACCACGGGCGAGGTTTCGGTCAGGCCGTAGCCTTCGGCGATCGGGGTTTTGGTGACATCGCGCCAGCGCTTGGCCACCGCGCTGTGCAGCGAGGTGCCGCCGGCGATGGAAGCCTTGAGCTTGCGCGGCGGGTAGGCGACGAACCACTCTTCGTTGAGCAAACCGTTGTAGAGCGTGTTGACGCCCGTCATCCAGGTGATGGGGTAGTTTTCGACCGCGCGCTGCAGGTTTTGCACCGGGCGCGGGCTGGGGATGAGGATGTTTTGCGCGCCGATGGCGAGAAAACCCAGCAGGTTGGCGGTAAATGCCAAAATGTGGTACAGGGGCAGCGCGGTCAGGACGCACTCCTTGCCCGGTGTCATGTGCGTGCCGCCCATGGCCAACATTTGCTGCACGTTGTTGAGCAGGTTGCTGTGGGTGATCATGGCCCCTTTGCTCACACCGGTGGTGCCGCCGGTGTATTGCAGCAGCGCCAGTTCGTGTGGCTCGATGGCCTTCCAGTAGTTCTGTGCGTGCAAACGCCCGCCCGCCTTTTCCAGGGCGGCACGACCCTGCGCCAGCGCCGCGGCGATGCGCGTGTGCGGCACCGTGACCGGTGGCAGCACCTGCGCCCAGACCTTTTGCACCCCACGAATGATGGCTTTGGGAATGACCGGGAAAAACTCCGGTACCCCGGCCAGCACCACGTGCTTGATGGTGGTCATGGCCAGCACCGAAGGCAGCTTGTCGGCAAACATATCGATCAGCACCAGGGCCTTGACGCTGGCGTCTTTGTACTGGTGCACCATTTCCGCCGGGGTGTAGAGCGGGTTGGTGTTGACCAGCACGCAGCCGGCTTTCAAAATGCCAAACACCACCACCGGATAGGCCAAACCGTTGGGCATTTGCACCGCCACCCGGTCGCCCACGTGCAAATGCAGCACCTCGCGCAGATAGGCGGCGAAATAGTCCGAAAGCTCATCGACCTGGGCAAAACCCAGGCTGCCGTTCATGCCGTTGGGTGCCACGCAAGTGAAGGCCGCCTTGGCCTTGCTCTCGCGCGCCCAGCGGGTGCAGGCATCGTGGACGAAGGCCCCTAGGTTGGGGTGGCTCAAAGGCGGCAATTCGGGCGCGATACCGACTTCTCGGTACACATCAACCCAAGGGCGGGGCTTGTCGGCGGACGGGTGTTGCATGATCGGCTATGAAATGAAACGAACGATCGTGCTATTTTGCAACAAATGCGGCCGCCACTACCGCATAAAAAGTCATTGATATGTCGAAATGGCGACATTCCAAGCTAGGTGTTAACCCTGGTCTTGGAGCAGCCCATGTCGTTTTTCGCATTAACAGGCTTTGCAAGCACCGCACCATGCGCGCTGGCGGCTGCAAACAGCAAGGCTTGCGGGCCGGATTCTGCTCGCGGTGGGTTCTGCGCGCGGCAAGGCGCAAAGCCAGGGGGCGCGCTGCCACCACAGGCTGCGAAGTTACAAAACCGGGTGCTTTGGGCTACATGGCACCCAAGCAACAAAAAAGGCCAGTTTGAAAACCGGCCTAAGCTGTTGATTTACTTGGTGGCGCTTCAGGGATTCGAACCCCGGACCTGCGGATTATGATTCCGTCGCTCTAACCGGCTGAGCTAAAGCGCCCCGTGAAGCCCGCAAGTATAGCAGGCTTCACTGGTGCCTAAACTGCGCCGGGCGCTTTTCGACGAAGGCCGCCATGCCCTCTTTTTGATCGGCGGTGGCAAACAGGGCGTGAAACAGGCGGCGCTCGAAGGCCATGCCATCGGCCAGGCTGCCCTCGAAAGCCTTGTTGACCGCCTCTTTGGCGGCCATGACGGCGATCTGCGAGTAACCGGCAATGGTCAGGGCGGCGGCCAGTGCCTCGTCTTGCAGCTTGTCCAGTGGCACCACGCGGCTCACCAGGCCGGCGCGTTCGGCCTCGCTGGCGTCCATCATGCGGCCGGTGAGGGCCATGTCCATGGCTTTGGATTTGCCCACGGCGCGCGGCAGGCGCTGGGTGCCGCCCGCGCCGGGGATGATGCCGAGCTTGATTTCGGGCTGGCCGAATTTGGCGTTGTCGGCGGCGATGATGAAGTCGCACATCATGGCCAGCTCGCAGCCGCCGCCCAGGGCAAAGCCGCTCACCGCGGCGATGATGGGTTTGCGGATGCTGCGCATGGCTTCCCAGTTGCGCGTGATGTAGTCGCCCTTATAGACATCGGCAAAGCTGTAGCTGGCCATGGCCCCGATGTCGGCCCCGGCGGCAAAGGCTTTTTCGCTGCCGGTGAGGACGATGCAGCCTATGCCCTCATCGGCATCGAAGGCCTTGAGGGCGGCGCCGAGCTCGTCCATCAGCGCGTCGTTGAGGGCGTTGAGCTGTTTGGGGCGGTTGAGGGTGATGAGGCCGACGCGGCCTTCGCTGCGCACCAGGATCAATTCGTAGGGTTGGCTCATGGGGTGTCTCGCTAGGGGAATGGGAAAGCGCCACTATAACGCGGCTGCATGTCGGGCTCGGCTGGGGGCTTGGCTGGCTGGGGGCTTGGCCAGGCGGACTTTGGGCCGCAGACGAGGGGTTGGCGCGGGGTGCGCAGCAGCCGGTGCAGACTGTTGGGGCAGGCTGTTCGGGCGGGCCTTCTTGGGTGCAAAATGGCGCTTTTCAACAAAACCGCAGGAGACCGCATGAACCCGATCGCGCAGTGGGCCGCAGACGGCGTGTTGTACGAAGAGCGCGCCGCCGTGGCGCTTTTGACGCTGAACCGCCCGCAGGCCCTCAACAGCTTCACCCGGCCCATGCACCGCGCCTTGCAGCAGGCTTTGCAGCACGCGGCGGCCAATCCGGCCTTGCGCGCCTTGGTGCTCACCGGGGCCGGGCGCGGGTTTTGCGCTGGGCTGGATTTGTCGGAACTCGATTTCACGCCCGGCCCGGGCTTGCAAGAGCGCGCCAATCCGGGGCCGATCATCGATGCGTGCTTCAACCCGACTGCGCGCGCGCTGATGGGTTTGCGCATGCCCACGATCGCGGCGGTGAACGGGGTGGCTGCGGGGGCCGGTGCGTCGCTGGCCATGGCCTGCGATGTGGCGATTGCCGCCCCAGGGGCCAGTTTTGTGCAGGCGTTCAGCAAAATCGGGCTGATACCGGACGCTGGCGGCAGTTGGCTGCTGGTGCAGCGGCTGGGGCTGGCGCGCGCCATGGGGCTGGCGCTCACGGGCGACAAGCTGACGGCGGCGCGGGCGCTGGAATGGGGCCTGATCTGGGATGTGGCCGATGAGCCCGTAGCGGCCGCCTTGGCCTTGGCCGAACGCCTGGCCGCGCTGCCCACGCAGGCGCTGGTGGCCACACGGCACTTGCTGCGGGAGGCGGGTACGCGCAGCTTCGATGCGCACCTGGAGGTGGAGCGCGATTTGCAAGCCGCGCTGGGCCGCAGCGAGGACTATTTCGAGGGCGTGAACGCCTTTTTGGAAAAACGCGCGCCGCGCTTTCAGGGGCGCTGAGGCGGCCAGTCGGCGCTCACTCGGGACACCAGGGGCGGGGCTGGGCGTTGTCTGGCTGGGCTTCGGCTGGGATGGTGGGCGCGGCCGGTTTGGGCGCGGCCATCCGCTGCAAGCGCACGGTGTGCGCGCCGGGGTGGGCCGGGTCGGGCCAGCGCAGCGGCAGGCGCAGCAGGCGGCCGTCGCGCGCGACCAGGGCTACGATCTGGCTTTGCCCTTGGGCGCACTGGGCCACATCGTCGAGCTTGCGCACGCGCCAGGCGCTGGCAGGTGCCGAGGTTGCGCCAGGGCTTGCGCTAGGGGTTGCGCTAGGGCTTGCGTCTGGTGCCGGGGGTGGGGCGGCCTCGATCTCTGCGCCCAGCCATTCGTCGCCAGCGGCCAGCCCAGCTTGCTCGGCCAGCGAGCCGCGCAGCACGTTTTTGATCTGCAAGCCCTCGGCTTCGCTCACGCGCAGCCCCAGGCGCTGGGCCAGCGGCACGGGCTCGGTGAGCCAATCTATGCCTTGGGCGCGCAGCAGCTCGGGCAAGCCGGGCACGGGGCCGGAGGCGGTGAGCAGATCGGCGCAGCCATGCACCCAGGCTTGAATTTCGGCGGCGTAGCTGCGCCCGGCGCATTGCTCCAGCACCGCCAGCAGGTCGGCCTCTTGCATGGGGCCGCCTTGGCAGCGCTGGTAGAGAGCGCGCAGCACCTCGTCGAGCGTGGCGCGGCCTTCGGCGCGCAACTGCAAATCGAGCGCCAGCGCGACCAGCGCGCCTTTGGCGTAGTAGCTCACGGTGGCGTTGGGGCTGTTTTCGGTGACGCGGTAGTACTTGGTCCAGGCCTCGAAGCTGGCTTGGGCCAGGCTGTGCACCAAGCGGCCTGGGCTTTGCAGCACCTGGTTGAGGGTCTTGCTCAGCAGTTGCAGGTGGCAGGCCTCGTCGATCAGGCCGGCGCGGCGCAGCAGCAGGTCGTCGTAGTAGCTGGTGAAGCCTTCGAACAGCCACAGCAGCTCGGTGTGGTTTTCGCCGTCGTAGTCGTAGCGGGTGAATTCTTGCGGGCGCAGGCGCTTGACGTGCCAGGTGTGGAAGTACTCGTGGCTGATCAGGCCGAGCAGGGCGGTGTAGCCCTCGCTGGCTTGGGTGGTTGGGGCGCTGCGCTGCGGCAGGTCGCTGCGGCGGCAGATCAGGGCGGTGCTGTGGCGGTGTTCCAGCCCGCCGTAGCCATCAAAGCGGGCGTTGAGCAAGAACAGGTAGTGCCCGAAAGGCGGCGCTTCCTGTGCGCCGTGCCAGAACGCGATGGCGGCCTCACAGATGGCCTCGGTGTCGCGCTGCAGGCGCGCGCCGTCAAAGCCCGGCCCGGCGCCGCTGACCACCAGCCGGTGCGGCACGCCGCGCACGCTGAAGGCCGCGCTCCAAAACTGGCCCAGCTCAAAGGGGCTGTCGGCCAGTTCGTCGTAGTCTGCGGCCTGCCAGCGGCCTAGGCAGTGGAAGGCAGGGGTAGCGGGGGTTTCCACCGGGGCGGCCGCAGGGCTGGCAGCATCGGCTTCGGGCAAGGTGGTGGCCGCTTGCCAGCCCAGGGTGGCCGCGCCGCCATGGACCTCGATGCGGTGCGCCAGCGCTTCTTGGCCGTGCACGCGCAGGCACAGGCTGGTGGGGTTGAAGAAGGCGCGCTCGGCGTCCAGCCAGGCGCTGCGCACCGAGGCATCAAAGGCATAGACTTGGTAGCGCAGCCGCAGCACTTGGGCTCCAGCCGGGGTGGCGGCTTCCCACGTGTTTTTGTTGAGCTGGCGCAGCGGCACGGCGTGGCCGTCGCAATCGGCGCTCAAGCCCTGCAGGTGCTGAGAAAATTCGCGCACCAGATAGCTGCCCGGAATCCATACCGGCAGGCTCAGGCGCTGCTGCCGCGCCGGCTGCGCCACGCACAAGGTGAGCTGGTAGAGGTGGGCGTGCAGCTCGACGAGATCGACGCGGTAGTGCGGGCCGGGGGTGGGCATGGTCAGGATGGGGGGCCAAGTCCGCTCAACGCGCGGCCGCCGCTGCCGCAACCAGGCGCTGCTCGAGCAGCTCGAACCCGGCCGCGCCCGATAGGCGCGTGCCGTCGGCAAAAAAGGTGGTGGGGGTGCCAGTGATCTGATGCCGCTGGCCAAAGGTGAGGTTGCGTTGCAAGGCGGCGGTGTCGCAGTTGGCTGCGGCGGGCTCGACGTTGCGCAGCATCCAGTTTTCCCACACCTGGGCGCGGTTGCGCGCGCACCAGATGCGCTCCGATTTGTCGAGCGAATCGCGCCCCAGTATGGGGTACAAAAAGATGTGGATGGTGACGTGGTTGAGGCGGCTCAGGTCGCGCTCCAGCCGTTTGCAAAAGCCGCAGTTGGGGTCTTGGAACACGGCCAGCCGGCGCTGCCCGTTGCCGCGCACGATAGTGAACGAATCGCGCAGCGGCAACTGATCGAAGGCAATGGCGTTGAGCTGCTCGACGCGCTGCTCGGTCAGGTTGTTGCGGCTGCGGGTGTCGATCAGTTGGCCTTGGAGGATGAAGCTGCCCTCGGCGTCGGTGTAGAAAATCTGGTTTTGATTGACACGCACCTCGAACAGACCGCGCATCGGGGTCGGGCGCACCTCGTCGATGCGCGGCAGGTTGGGCAGGCGCTCGGCCAGGTTGGCGCGGATGGTGGCTTCGTTGGCGCTGGCGGCGGCGCTGGCCCCCAGCAGCAGGCACAGCACGCAGGCGAGCCAAGAGAGGTGACGCAGCAAAAGACCCGTGGCTGGCCCGGTGTAGGTGTGCATGGTGCTTGGTGGTTTAGAGGGAGCCTGGCGCGGGGCGGACGGGGCCGCTGCCTTGGGCCTGGCGGATGGCGCAGAGCTTGAGCGGGTTGAGTTGGTCAAACGCACGCAGACCCCAGCGCCGCAGCGCCTGGATGCGCGTGTCGCCGTGGCCAAACAGGCCGTAGAGGCCGTCGGTGAGGGCGGCCATGCGGTCGAAATCGGCGCGCCGGGCGCGCTCGTAGCGGCGCAGCAGGCGCCAGTCGCCGGGGCTGCGCCAGTACTCGCGCTCGCGCAGCACCCGGCCGAGTTCGGCCACATCGCCCAAGCCCATGTTCAGGCCTTGGCCGGCCAAGGGGTGCATGGCGTGGGCGGCGTCGCCGGCCAGTGCCACGCCGGGCCGCACCCAGTGGCGCGCGCGCGACAGTTGCAGGGGCCAGCCCGCGGGCTGGCCTTCGGTGCTCATGGCCCCCAGCGCGTGGCCGCAAGCTTGGCCCACGGCGTCGGCGAAGGCTGGCGCCGACAGGGCCAGCAACTCGGCGGCACGTGCGTGCTGCACCGACCAGACCAAGGCCACCAAGTCGCCCCCTGGGCCATCCATGGGCAGCAGCGCCAACACGTCGCCGTTTTGGAACCATTGACGCGCCACCCCCTCATGGGGGCGCGCACAGCGCAGCCGCGCTGCAACGGCCGTGTGCGCGTAGGCTTGCACCTCGTACTCGATGCCGTATTGGGCCCGGGTGCTGCTGTGCTTGCCTTCGCAAACCACGGTCAGGGCGGCTTGGACGGGGTGATCGACGGGTTCGATCGTGCCCTGATACGCCAAGGCCTGCAGCAGCCGCTGCTCCAGCGTGGGCACATCGACGATCCACGCCAGCGGCTGCGACGGATCGGGCAGGGTCAGGCTCAGAGTGGCCGGGTGTCCATCGCCGGGCTCGCAGACCCACATCTGGCGCACCGGCGTCGCGGCCGGCGCCTCGGGCCAGACGCGCAAATCGCTCAGCAAAGCGTGCGAAGCCTGGTTGAGGGCATAGGCGCGGATGTCGGGGCCAGCCGCCGGGGGCGCTGGCTGGCGCAGCAGCGCCACCCGCAAGCGCTCGCGCGCCAGCAGCAGCGCCAGCGTGTGCGCCACCACACCGCTGCCCAAAATGGCGACGTCGTACCGTGGGTTCATGCGCGCATTGTAGGCCGGGGCGGCGGCTGGGGCATCACGCTGTGGGCATCAAGGTTTGGGCCTCAAGGTGTAGGCATCATTGAAACGCCACCTCGGCAAAGCTGCGCAGCTTGCGGCTGTGCAGCTGATCGACGCCACCGACGCGCAGGCGTTCGATGGCGCGCAGGCCGATGCGCAGGTGCTGATCAACGCGCTCGCGGTAAAAGGCGTTGGCCATGCCGGGCAGCTTGATTTCGCCGTGCAGCGGCTTGTCGCTCACGCACAGCAGGGTGCCGTAGGGCACACGCAGCCTAAAGCCGTTGGCGGCGATGGTGGCGCTCTCCATGTCGAGCGCCACGGCGCGGCTCTGGCTGAAGCGGCGCTGTGGCGTCTGGCCGGGCAGCAGCTCCCAGTTGCGGTTGTCGGTGCTGGCCACGGTGCCGGTGCGCAAAATGCGCTTGAGTTCGGCACCGCTCAGGCCGGTCACGTCGGCCACTGCGCCTTCGAGCGCGAGCTGGATTTCGGCCAACGCGGGGATGGGCACCCACAGCGGCAGTTCTTCGTCCAGCACGTGGTCTTCGCGCACGTAGGCGTGGGCCAGCACGTAATCCCCCAGCTGTTGGCTGTTGCGCAGTCCGGCGCAGTGGCCCAGCATCAGCCAGGCGTGCGGGCGCAGCACGGCGATGTGGTCGGTGATGGTCTTGGCGTTGCTGGGCCCGACGCCGATGTTGAGCAGCGTGATGCCGCTGCCGTCGGCGCGCAGCAGGTGGTAGGCCGGCATCTGCGGCAGGCGCGGCAAAGCGCGGCCCGGTTGGCCTTGTGCAAGTTCGTGCAGCAGCTGTTGTTCGGCGGCGCTCAAACCCGCGCGCGGCGTGAGCACGTTGCCGGGCTCGACCAGGCCTAGGTATTCGCTCGCAGGGTTGGCCAGCGCCTCTTGCCCGAGGCGGATGAACTCATCGACGTAGAAAGGGTAGTTGGTAAACAGCACGAAGCCCTGAAACCAGGCCGGGGCGGTACCGCTGTAGTGGCGCAGCCGCTGCAACGAGTAATCGACCCGCGCCGCACCAAACAGCGCCAGCGGCTGCGCTTCGTGGGCGGCGCTCTGGTGCGTGCCGTTGGCGATGCCGTCGTCCATCTGGCTCAGGTCGGGCAGGTCGAAGCAGTCGCGCAGGGCGGCGCGCTGGGCCGGGCTCAGCTCGCCCTCCAAGTGCTCGTGCTCGGCCAACGCAAAGTGCAGCGGGATCGGTTGGTTGCTCACCCCCACCTCGAGCGCGCCGCCGTGGTTGTGCAGCAGCAACTCGAACTGCTCCAGGTAGTAGCTGGCAAACAGATCGGGGCGGGTCAGGGTGGTTTCGTAGCGGCCGGGGCCGGCGACGAAGCCATAGCTCAGGCGGCTGGGCGCGCCCGCGCCGGGCCCGCCGTGGGCGCGCTGGCAGTGCAGGCGCACGAAGGGGTAGCAGGCGCGCACGCGCTGGGGTGCGCTGGTGCCGCCGGCGCGCACATACTGGTGCAGCGCCTGGCGCAAATGCGCCACCGCGCGCTGGTACAGCGCCTGCACCTGAGCCAGCGCGGCCGCGGCGTCGGTGTAGCTTTGGGGCGGGGTGAAGGGAGGGCTGTGGGGCGGGCTGTGCGGCATGGTGGGGGCATTGTGGCGCAGGTGGGTGGCAAGTGCGCTGGATTGCACATCAGCCCCCACCCACCGGCGTGCGCAAGGTCACGAACTCCTCGGCCACGGTCGGGTGGATGCCCAGCGTGGCGTCGAACTGCGCTTTGGTGGCGCCGGCTTGCAGCGCCACGGCAAAGCCTTGCACGATCTCGCCGGCTTCGGCGCCCACCATGTGCAGGCCGAGCACGCGGTCATCGGCGTCGTTGACGATCAGCTTGATGAGCGTGCGCTCGCTG
>BBPE01001106.1_pt2 | contig 19789 bp, 21 predicted proteins | sample 1344301 | NCBI WGS metagenome assembly BBPE01 (sample SAMD00019089, study PRJDB2971) | groundwater metagenome | isolation source: The Cedars highly-alkaline
CTGTCGGGTTCTTCGCTCATATTCTTCACTGCAATCTCAACTGCTTTACCAAAACCAACTATTAAGGGCACATTTTCTGTTCCAGCCCTTAATTTTCTTTCATGTGGGCCCCCATGCATCATCGGCATAAGGCCTACTTTTTTTCTTACATACAGGATACCTATTCCTTTGGGCCCATAAATCTTATGGGCAGAAAGAGAAAGCAAGTCCACGCCCATTTTTTCAACATCTAGGGGGATTTTACCGAAACTCTGAACAGCATCTGTATGGAATAGGACACCTTTTTCTTTGCAGATATCTGCTATTGCCTGTATTGGCTGGACTGTCCCTACCTCATTATTAGAATGCATAACTGTTGCAAGTATTGTCCTGTCGGTTATTGCATTTTTTACATCTTCAGGACTGACCAACCCGGTTTTATCAACATCTAAATATGTTACGGAAAAACCGTTCTTTTCAAGATACTGACAGGTTTTCAATACTGCAGAATGTTCAACCTTTGTTGTAATGATATGTCTGCCCTTATTCTGGTATGAGTATGCAACACCTTTTATTGCAAAATTATCAGCCTCTGTACCCCCTGAAACAAATATTATATCAACCGGTTCTGTTCCAAGTGCTTCACCTATAACGGTTCTTGCCTTTTCAATTGCAATTTTTGCAGATTGTCCTTTTGAGTATATACCTGATGCGTTGCCGTATTCCTGTTTATAATAGGGAAGCATTGCCTCAAGCACCAGTGGATCTACAGGTGTTGTTGCATTATTATCAAGATATACAATTCTTTTCATAGCCTCCTTCCTACCTGCTTACCTGCCAAGCTCGACAGGTGAACTATTAAATATGTTATCAAATCATAGTTTTTTGTCAAATTACGCCTGCATTAAAAACTTCTTGATAAATTTATTTTTTTATTTAGAATAAAACCTATGGATTTTATTTACGCAATACTTGCAAGTCTGTTGGTAAGTATAATCTCACTGGTTGGGATCTGTACTTTGATTTTTAAAAAAGAACTCTTAGAAAGAATTCTTATATCTCTGGTTGGCCTTTCAGCAGGAGGACTTATAGGTGGGGCTTTCTTTCATCTGCTTCCAGAAGCAATTAAAAATCTGAATTTATTTAAGGTTTTTGTTATTACACTTTTCGGTTTTCTTCTTTTCTTTGTCATTGAAAAATATCTTTTCTGGAGACACTGCCACCGCGGGCAGTGTGATGTTCATATATTTAGATACCTTAACCTGCTCGGTGATGCTGTGCACAATTTTATAGACGGTGTTATAATAGGAACAGGTTTTAGAATAGGGCCTTATATAGGCATTCCAGCAACTGTTTCTATCATTATGCATGAAATTCCGCAGGAAATAGGAGACTTTGGAGTTCTTGTATATGGTGGATTCGGTAAATTTAAGGCTCTTTTCTATAATTTTCTTTCGGCACTAACCTCAGTGCTTGGCACAATATTAGGATTTTATCTATCATCTCACATCCAAGCATTTTCATTCTTTCTCCTGCCATTTGCAGGTGGAGGATTTTTATATATTGCAATCTGCGACCTTATACCAGAAATTTATAAACAAAAAGATACAAAAAGAACTAACACAGCCATGCTGTTTTTTGTGCTCGGCATTTTGGTGATGTTTCTTTTAAGATTTTTTTTCCATATCTGTCCTTAAAGATAATAAAGAAAAAAATGAAAACAGGAAAACAGGTTGAGAAAGATTCTGTATTAGATATCGCAGGATTTATTTTATGCTCCGCAAGGACGGCACCAAAAACAAAGGGGTTGGACAATATAGAAACCATACTCATAGACGATGAACAGACAAGAAGTAAGATTGTAGAAAAAATGAGACAGATCTCAAAGAGTGAACACAGACCTTCTTTTGAAAGAGACGCTAATTCTATTCAGTCTGTTCCTGCTATTGTTGTAATAGGTGTGAAAGCAAATCCTGCGGGACTAAACTGTGGATACTGCGGATATCCGACCTGTGAGGAACTAAAAAAGACAAAGGGTGTCTGTGCATATAATTCAATTGACCTTGGGCTGGCGACTTCTTCTTCTGCAATAATTGCAAACAAGTTCAATGTAGACAACAGAATTATGTTTTCAATAGGAAGAGCCGCACTTGACCTGGGACTTTTTGAAAAAACCTCAGAGACTTCACCATCAGGTAAGGTTGTTCAGGCGCTTGGAATTCCTTTAAGTGTAAGCGGTAAAAATCCATTTTTTGACAGGAAATGACCTTTTTTCTTCTTCCATTCTCCCCTTTCAAACCATATTACCGTAATAATTCCGTTCACGACTGTTGTAAGGACAATTGACCACCATATTCCGTTTGTCCCCCATATTTTGGAAAAAAAGAATGCAAGGGGTATCTGTAGCCCCCAGAGTGAAAAAACCGTAATAACCATTGTTGCAAGTGTATCGCCCGCACCCTGTAAAGCCCTTCCAAGAACAACGCCAAGCGCCGTGAACACATAGGATAGGGGGACTATCCTTAAATAATCGGAACCTATTTGTATAACATCTGTTTCTTTGTTAAATACGGCTATGATAAAAGGAATAACGATTGACCCACAACATGGTTTGCAAAATCATAATTTTTTGAACCGATGTATCTTGAAACAATGGCAATTGTCCCCGATGATATTCCCACAACAATGGGAAATAAAATCATAAGGATTGTTCCGCTTGTCGCAACGGATGCAATTGCAATACTTCCTAATTTCCCTACCCAAAAAAGGTCTATGAGGGTTTGTATATTCTGCAATACGGCGTTTATAAGCATGGGTATAGAAAGGTTTATAAGTGCCCGGACGGTATTTCCGCTTGTTATGGTATCGTTATTGTATTTTAATTGTACTATCTTCAAGTGGTGGTAACAAATCTTTGTTTTACCTGCCCAAAATTTGCTCTTAAATAAGCAAAATTTTGGGCAGGAAAACAATGAAAAAGATTTCTTTGACGCCTACCAGAACCTCCAGTAGAATACCAACAAAAAGGAGGTTCGGGTATAGGAGAAAGAGAGTGTCTTTATAGAATGAGAATGAGGATATTCGAAGAGGCAGATAAAAACCGGGAACCAATAACCTCCCTCTGCAAAAGATATGGAGTGAGCAGAAAGTGGTTCTATAAGTGGAAGAAGAGAAGAGATAAAGAAGGAGATGAAGGTTTGAGATCGAAGATAAGAACAACCCCTAAGATGCCCAATAGAGTGCCAGAAGAAATAGAAGAGCAGATTCTAAACTTCATAAATGTTGACTAACGATACATTAAGTATACAACTTAATGTATCGTTAGTCAACACATAAGAATATAAGTGTGCCCTGAAACTGTATACGTTTTTTCATATTAAATCTTTCTTCTCAACGGCCGAACTTAAACGTTATTATATCTCAAGATAGCACGCCTACTAAAAATAGTCAATGAAGTGTATAAGTTATGTCAACAGTTTGATTATATGCTTGGCAAGATAGTCGTCAATTTCATTGTGTCTTGGTACAGGTTGTCTTTTGCCGGTTTTGGGATTCACGTAAAGATCATGATTTCTTCCGTGTCTGACAAAAACGCATCCTGCTTCACCTATCTTTTTGATGAGTTCTTTCAGTCTCATACGGTAAGGGCAAGTTCTTTGATTTGGTGTTCTTTAGGGACTTCGTCCATTGCCATAAGCAGATAGGCGTCCCTTAAGTTTTCTTCCAATTCCTTAAGAGTCTTGCCCTGAGTCATTATCTCCGGATGTTCGAGAAGTTTGCCAACCCAAAACTTTTTCCCTTTCCAATATATCATCTTCATTTTTGTCCTTCTTGCGGTTCTAATGATAGATCTCACCTGCCCGAAAACGCTACTGCGTTTGAGGGTCAGGTGCAGCGCCTTGTTAGACACATTTGTTCACACAACTTGATAGATCAATGGTCGAAAATGAGGGATTGGTATCGGTTTTCCATTAGTACGTGCTGCCTCAAGCCATGCTTCTTTTGCTTTCAATACCTCTTCCAGTGCCTCTTCTGGCGTTTTGCCAAAAGCGGAGCAATGTTTTAAGTCGGGTATATCTGCAATGTACCCCTCGTCTTCGTCACTGTAAAATACATTGACATGGTAATCTTTCATGCTTCATCCTCCATTTGAAGATTATATCGTTCAACAATCTGCAATAATTGTTTCACCTGGTATGACTTTGCTTTTCCTTTAACATCTTGGAGATTTACCAATTCTGGCACGTCGGGATGTACAAAAATATGATGGCTGCTGTTGATACGGTCCAACCGAAATCCAAACATCTTAGCACCCGCTACTGCCTCTGAAAATCTGATATTTTTTGAACCGGAAAGTAGCTTTTGTAGCAGTTTACTTTTATTCATAATCTTTCTCGTGTGTCTAACAATTAATATACGAATTCGTTTTTTATAGTTTTCTGTACTGCCATAAGCATTATTGTAGCAGATTCACTTAATCTTTCAATATAAATTGGTTGACCGCATTTCGTAATTTGCCAGAGTAGAAATGGAGCTGTGCAACAGGCTCACAATACACTTACAGGATCTACATCTATAAAAAAGCGCATCTTTGTTGAATGTTCACATCTTTTTATACATTCCCATATACCGGTTTTTGCACTTTCCCACAATTCTTCTGGAATCCTTACTGTAACAGTCCATCTGTATTTGCTTTTCAAAAAAGATAAAGGCATAGGAGCAGGTCCTACAACGGATGCACCTGTCTTTCTTAAAAATGTCTGGAGTTCATAACAGACTGTATCAGCCGCATCTTTTGCTTTCTGCTCTTTATTCGCTTTTGATATAATCTGAAGAAGTTTTGAAAAAGGAGGCAGGAAAAGTTCTTTTCTGCTTTCTATTTCCCTGCTATAAAAATCTTTATAAGAATGTATTTTTATATCGCGTATTACATAGTGCTGTGGATGATATGTCTGTATAACAACCCTTCCGGGTATAATACCCCTTCCGGCACGGCCTGAGACCTGTGTAAGAAGATGAAATGTTTTTTCAGATGACCGAAAGTCTGCAAAGTTTAGTGCCGTGTCAGCAGATATTATACCGACAAGAGTTACATTCGGAAAATCAAGTCCTTTTGCTATCATCTGTGTTCCTATCAAAACATCAATATTACATTTTGCAAATTCACCCAATATCCTTGAATGTATTCCTTTTGTCTTTGTTATATCAGTGTCCATCCTTTCAACTCTTATATCTTGAAAAACCCTGGCAACCTCTTTTTCAACTCTTTGCGTGCCGACCCCCTGAAATTGTAGATAATCCATTTTGCACTCAGGACAAATTCTTGGCGCTTTCATATTAAAATTACAATAATGGCATATAAGTTTTTTTTCTGTGCTATGAAAAATCAAAGATACATTACATCTTTTGCATTTTATTACACATCCGCACTTCCTGCAAAAAAGATATGTTGAATGGCCTCTTCTGTTTAAAAAAAGAACTACCTGCTGGCGTTTGTCAAGAGTTTCTTCCATTCTTAATATTAAATAATCTGACAGTACAGGGCTTCTGTTTCCTTTTACAATCTCTTTCTTCATATCAACAATATCAATTGCAGGTAGCGGTCTTGATTCAACCCTGTGTGAAAGTGTCAGATGATGGATTTGACCCTGGGATGCCCTATAAAATGTTTCAAGTGAAGGGGTGGCACTACATAGAATAAGAACAGCACCGTGCTGTATTGCTCTGCGTCTTGCAACATCTCTGGCATTATACCTCGGTATATCATCCTGTTTATAAGAATTTTCCTGTTCTTCATCAACTATAATAACCTTAAGATTTTGGACAGGAGCAAATATTGCAGAACGGGCCCCTACAACTATTTTTGCATCTCCTTTGACTATCCTTTCCCATTCTAATCTTCTTTCTGCACAGGTAAGATGACTGTGCAAGACTGCAACATTTCTTTCAAACCTTGACCTGAACCATCCGACCATCTGAGGGGTAAGTGAAATTTCGGGAACAAGGATTATACTTGAAAATCCATTTTCAAGAGCAAATCCGACAGAACGCATTGCCACTTCTGTCTTACCGCTTCCTGTTACACCATAAAGTAAAAACTCGGTATATGATTTTCCTATGCTGTCTGTTATAGATTTAAAAGCAGCATACTGCTCTTCATTTAACTGAACAGATGTTGCTATGGGGTTCCATTCTTCTTTTTTAGTCTTGCGAGTTTTTACTTTTCTTTCAGGAAGTATAGTCCAGGAAGGAACACAGGATAAAAGTGCTTCGCCGATAGAACAGAAATAGTTTTGGGAAATCCATTCTGCAAGTTGCAGGACATCATCATCTAGCACCTTTTTGTTATCCAGAACCTTTTCAATCTGAAGAACCTTTTGTTCCGGAATATTACAGGATATATCCATCCCAACAACAAAACCAATCTTTTTTTTATGTCCGAATGTGACCTTAACCCTGTAACCTGTAAGGTCTCTGCCCATGTCCTCATCTTTGATTTTATAATGATACAATCCTCGCAATGGTAGAGGGATTGCAACTATTGCATATGGTTTTATTTCCATATTTTTCCCGTCTTAACCTGTTTTATTTTCCCTGCCTGTTATATAAAGCAAAAAGTTCTCAAATTTTAATTAGATAGAAAGTCTTATCTAAAGGGGTTTATTTTTTTACTGCCTTATTATATCATACCAGTATGCTCGTAGTCTCTGCCTCTGTATCTTTTAATTATAATAAGGAAAAATTTTTTTCTTGACACCATTAGAAGTTTATGATAAAATTTTTATTGGAGATGGTCGTGTGTGACAAGATTTTGTTGCGTCCCCGACAGAGGGTTCACTTATAATAATTAGCCTCCTGGGAACTGACTGTTTTTAAGGCTTTCGGGGACAATTTAGGATAATTTTATGAGAAAAAAAAGAAATTTCCTGGTGTTATACGGTGGAGCCTATCTCTTTCTTCTGCCTAACCTTTTAGGGTTTCTTGTTTTTACGATAGGGCCCGCCCTCTGGTCCTTGTTCCTTGCTTTTACCGAATGGGATATTCTTACTCCATTGAGGTTTGTCGGTTTTGCCAATTTTGTCAAACTGTTAGGGTTTCATAGTACTCCCACCGGCCTGGTCGCCAATGATCCTCACTTCTGGTATTACCTCTGGAATACCATTTTCTACATGCTCTTTATTCCGGTGGGCATGGCTCTATCTCTGATAATGGCGCTTCTTTTGAAGCAGAAAATAAAGGGGATTACCATCTACCGCACCATCTATTTTCTGCCCACGGTATGTTCCGGGGTGGCACTTGCTATTCTATGGCGATGGCTCTATAACCCCGACTTTGGTTTGATCAACACCTTTTTAGCCCGGGTCGGCATCCAGGGACCGGGATGGTTATCCAGTATCGAATGGGCAAAACCGGCTATTGCTTTTATGGGGTTGTGGGCAGGCCTTGGTGGATTTAACACCATCCTTTATCTTGCCGCTTTACAGGGGGTGCCGCGGCATCTCTACGAGGCAGCGGACGTGGACGGTGCCAACTTCTGGCAAAAGTTTCTATACATCACTCTGCCCTGCATTACTCCCACTACATTTTTTATCTTTGTGATGAGCGTCATTGGCGGATTCCAGGGCGGGTTTATGTCCGCCTATATGATGACCGGTGGTGGACCAGCCGGCGCCACCACCACCATCGATTACTATATTTATATTAATGCATACCAGTGGTTTAAGATGGGCTATGCTTCTTCTATCGCATGGGTACTCTTTGCCCTTGTTTTCATCGCCACACTACTGAACTGGAAGTACGGAGGAAAAGGGGTAAAGTATGTTTAAGGGGCAGAATGAAAAACATCTAAGTCTGGCAGAATCCAAGCGTCGGAAGAAAAAGAGGGATATAACCTGGAAAGCCCTGTGGATTTTCATCTTAAGTTTAGGTGCGATAACAATGTTAGTGCCTTTTCTGTGGATGCTTTCCACGTCCTTAAAGGAAGCAGGTGCGGTCTTTACCTTCCCGCCTCAGTGGATTCCCAGTCCCATTGTCTGGAGAAATTACATTGATGCCTGGCGCGCAGTGCCTTTTGGCCGGTTTTATCTTAACTCCATCTTTATTGCTCTCTGTCAGACCGTGGGTGTTCTTCTCACCAGTTCTTTAGCTGCCTTTGCTTTTGCGCGCCTAAAATTCCCAGGCCGGGATAAACTTTTCTTCCTTTATTTGGCTACAATGATGCTGCCGGGCGCGGTTACAATGATTCCCACCTTTATTCTTATGAGACTTTTCGGCTGGATTGACACCTATAAGGCTTTAATTATCCCGGGATTGTTTACTGCTTTCGGAACGTTTCTTTTAAGGCAGTTTTTTATGTCAATTTCCAGCAATTTAGAGGACGCAGCGCGAATTGACGGATGCAATAAATTGGGCATTTACCGCCATGTGGTTATTCCTCTTTCTAAACCCGCACTAGCCACACTCGGCACGGTAACCTTTATTGGTTCCTGGAATAATTTTATGTGGCCCTTAATCGTTACCAACAGTATGGAGATGAAGACTTTGCCGATAGGAGTGGCTTCTTTCCAGGGGCTTTATACGACCGACTGGACTCTCCTGATGGCTGCCTCCATAATTGTGATGCTGCCCACACTGATTGTCTTTATATTTAACCAGCGGTTCTTTGTGGAAGGGATAAAACTGACGGGAACCAAATATTAACCTTAATGAAGAATTGAGTTTTCGGTATCTAAATCAAAGAGTTGTATCTGTTTGGGGTCAAAGGAAATCTTAATTTCCTCCTGTATTTTTCTTATCTCTCCGCTTACAAACCGGCGGCACAAGAGCAAATTTTCTCCGCAACGCAGGTGCAGCAGGGTTTCGTTGCCCAGAGGCTCCACCACTTCAACCTGAACCGAAATCTGGCCATTTTCACCAATGGAAATGTGTTCAGGTCTGATTCCTAAATAGATCTTTTTCTCCCGGTAAGGACTTACCTTTTCTGTAATTTCAGGTGCAAGCAAAATCTTAAACACCTCTGTTTTAAAAAAGAAGCGGACTTCTTCTTTGACAATCTTACCCTCAAAGAAGTTCATTGGGGGTGAACCGATAAAACCGGCCACAAATTTGTTGACCGGGAATTCATACAGGTCCAGGGGTGCGGCAATCTGATGAACCAGGCCGTCTTTCATAACCACAATCCGCTCACCCATGGTCATTGCTTCTACCTGGTCATGAGTGACATAAATCATAGTTGCCTGAAGCCGCTGATGAAGTTTGATAATTTCCAGCCTCATCTGTACCCGCATCTTGGCATCAAGGTTGCTCAAGGGTTCGTCAAAGAGAAATACCTTGGGTTTGCGGACAATGGCTCTGCCTACCGCCGCTCTTTGTTGTTGTCCTCCGGACAATTCTTTGGGAATGCGGTGGAGCAGGTCATAAATACCTAACATCTGTGCTGCATCCTTAACGCGCTGTTTAATCTCAGGGGCCGGCAATTTTCTTAACCTTAAGCCAAAAGAGAGGTTATCATAGATAGACATATGGGGGTAGAGGGCGTAATTTTGGAAAACCATTGCGATGTCCCTGTCTTTGGCTGGCAGGTCATTAACCAGAAGATTATCAATGTGAATTTCTCCTTCGGTAATGTCCTCCAGACCCGCAATCATCCTTAAAGTGGTAGACTTCCCGCAGCCAGAAGGACCTACCAGGACCACAAACTCTTTATCTTTGACCTCCAGGTTAAAATCCTTGACCGCGATTACTTTACTGCCGTAAGTTTTACCTACTTTCTTCAAAATTACTTTTGCCATTTTACTCCAATGGAAGTATGTGATATGTTATATAAAAAACGCATTAAACACTTAGGTAAATAGACCATAGGTTATTTAGACTGTAAGTATAAACAAAAAATACTAACAGCCTATAGCCCACAGCCTAAATAACCTGAATAGCAACTTAAACAATTATTTATTACACTGCACATATCATATATCATACAAATCCCCACTTGTTATAAGTTTATCATATAACTTAAATTTTGTCAATACTTTTTTATCTTTGTTTGAGAATGGGAAAAACATCCCTGCCTGCGGTACCTGCCCTTAACCTGTCTTGTAGACAGGGATTTTTGAATTTTCTACCCTGTTGTTGAAAATTTATTGTAATATTTCTTCCATAAAATATAATAAATATTGTGAAAGATGTGTTTACTCAACCGAATTTTATTACACAAAAACTATGCCTTAAATGCAGGGTATGTTGTAGATTTTCAAGCCCTGATACACCGATAAGACCATATCTTGATGCAGAAGAGGTCCTTAATCTTTCCCCGTACATACAGGATATATATCTTCCGCATATTGACAATAGAAGGGGAACAAGAATCGGATTGGTTCAAAAAAAAGATGTGTGTGTATGCCCGTTTTTTGACACTGATAAAAGTTCCTGTAATGTCTATAAGAGAAGACCTTTTGATTGCCAGTTGTACCCTTTTGTTGTTATGGAAAATAAACATCGCAATGCCATTGTGGTCGGCGCAGATTTTTCCTGTCCAATCATAAGAAGTATGTGGGGAAAGGAAAGCTTTAAGAAATATGTAGAATACCTTGAAGAATATTTTAATAAAAATCTTACGGAATACCTTGAAAAAAATCATTGTTCCATTATGGAATATCAGGCGTCTGTGCAGAAACTTTTTTCTGTTAAACGCTCAACAGAGAGATTTTTACCCATAGGGTTAAAAAAAATTTGCATCAGAGACAAAGATATTATACAGAACTTTTTTAATAAATATAACTCCTTTTTAAGTTCATATTCTTTTCTGTCCATATTTATATGGAAAGATATTTTGCATATTGCATGGAAAATTATTGAGGACCACCTTTTTATATTTGCAAAAACAGGAGGCTGGTTTTTGCTTTTGCCGCCGATAGGCAACGGCCATCAATTAAGCACAGGGATGGACATTCTTAAGCAGTTAAACGGCAAAGATTCAGCCGTTTCAAGAATAGAAAACCTTGCTCTGCAGGATTGCGAGGAACCTTATTTGGATTTTAAAAAATCTGATTTAGAATATATCTGCCTTACAAAAGAACTTGTAGAATTAAAAGGAGATAGATATAAATCAAAAAGAGCTAACTGTAATTATTTTAATAACAGGTATAAATATACATATAGAAATTTTTCAAGGCATCAAACACAAGAAGCCATTGCTCTGTACTTAAGATGGGCAAAAAAAAGAATAAGAAACAATCAGTCGCAGGACAAATACAATGAGGATGAATACTATAACATGCTTATATCGGATTCTGCTCTGGCACACCAAACAGGAATGCTATATGCAGAAAGGTTAGGGCTTGAAGGAAGGGTTATATATATCAACAATAAAATAGAAGGGTATACATTTGGTTTTCCTTTAAGACAGGATACATTCTGTATTCTTTTTGAAATTGCAGAACCGGAAATAAAAGGACTTGCACAATGGATGTTCAGGGAATTTTGCAAAGAACATATTTCTTATAGATATATAAGTTTGATGGGAGACAGCGGCCTGGAAAATTTAAAAAAAGTAAAAACTTCTTACCGTCCCATAGTAAAAATACCGGTTTTTACAACCTCATATTTTATTTGAAAGAAGTATCATTTTTTACACCCTTTTTAAGCCTTAAAAGATACTCTATAGATAAATCAAGGTCTCTAAATAATTTACTTAAACGTGTCAATGACCTTACCCTTGCAATAAGTTCAAGTCTGTCTATGGGTTTGGTAAGAAATTCATCACAACCGTTTTCTATTGCCCTTTCTCTTTCTTGCGGAAGGGCCGTAATCATTACAACAGGTATAGGAGAGGTTGCATCGCTTCCTTTTAATGCTTTCAAGACTTCAATTCCATCCATAACGGGCATTCTTATATCAAGAAGTATAATATCCGGTTTTTCATTCTGTGCAAGCATAAGTCCCTGTTTTCCATCAACGGCGGTAGATATCTCGTGCCCTTCTTTTTTAAGAATGATACTTATAATCTCTCTTGTAGATTCTTCGTCATCTATTATAAGAACCCTTCCCATGTCCCTCCTTTTTAATAGTTTAAGACAGCTGCACAACCCCAATCCCACTAATTTCAAATGCACCAGTGCACCAGCGCACCAGAGCACCAGGGCACCTGACCTTTGTAGCCTTTTCTAATCTTTTCTAATCTTTCGTATACTTTTTTTTAATTTTTTTTGGGGGATGGAAAAAGACATCCCTCCCCGACAAGTCGGGGCAGGCCCCATTAGAAACTTAAGGAGCAACTGGTGCTCTGGTGACTGGTGCTCTGGTGCTCTGTCCTACCCGACCTTCATTTTTTGAATTTGTTTTTACCTTTACATACACACAATCTTCATTTCTTGCCCTTTTACATTTATATTTTACAAATTTCTTGCCATAAATCAATCTTTTAAACTATAATATTATACATGATTTATGACGAATTTCAAAAAAAGGCAATTGAACATCTCAATAGCGGTTTATCTGTTATAGTTTCTGCACCAACAGGGGCCGGTAAGACTGCTATTGCAGAACATCTTATCTCAAAATGTCTTCAGGACAGAACAGGTGTAATATATACAGCCCCATTGAAGGCTCTTTCAAACCAGAAATTCAGGGATTTTAAATCCCAGTTCCCAGGACACGTAGGCATACTTACAGGGGATGTTTCAATAAACCCTCAATCGCTTGTTATGATAATGACAACAGAGATATTCAGGAACAAAGTTCTTGAAGAAGCACATGCGCTTAAACAATATTCCTGGATAATATTTGATGAGGTCCATTACATAGACAATCCTGAAAGAGGAACTGTGTGGGAAGAATCTTTTATATTCCTTCCGGAACATATGAACATACTTGCACTTTCTGCAACAATTCCCAATGTCCACCATCTTGCAAGGTGGATACAAACTATTCATAAAAAAGAAGTAAAAGTTGTAATAGAACATAAGAGGCCTGTTCCTCTTCATTTTTATTTCTATTGTCACAATAAAATATATAACAACATTGAGGTCTTAAAAAAAAGTACAAACAGAGAAGCACCAAACAGGCTTAACTCACTGATTGAATATATACAGAAGGTTGAAGGATTTCCTTGTATATATTTTGTATTCGGAAGAAACAGAGCTGAAAGTCTTGCACTTGAACTTATTCACCATAATTTTCTTAAAACCGATGAAAGCCAGAAGATATCTTCAATGTATAATTTACTGTGTGAAAAATTTTCACTACAAGATGAACCATCGGCAAAACAGATTTATCCGCTTATTCAGAAAGGCATAGCATACCATCATGCAGGGATGCTTCCGACACTTAAAGAAACCATAGAAAGATTATTCACAAGCAGGCTTCTTAAAATAATATTTACAACAGAAACATTTGCACTTGGTATAAATATGCCCAGCAGAACGGTTATATTTGATGAGCTTAAAAAGTTTTACGGCAACAGAATAGAGAACCTGAAAACAAGGGACTTTTATCAGATGGCCGGAAGAGCAGGAAGAAGAGGCATGGACAAACAAGGGTCTGTGTACTGCAGAATAAATCCTCGCTATACAACCCCTGACAATATAAAACGGATAATTTACGGAAATCCCGAAGAGGTAAAAAGCCAGTTTAACGCATCCTATTCAACACTTCTTAACCTTTATCAGAGATATGGAGAAAATTTTTTGAATATATATCCATCTTCGCTTCATTATTTTCAAACCAAAAAATACCAACACAAGGAGACAACCCGCCTTATGAAAGATAAAATAAACTGCCTTAAAGAAAGTCTGAATATAAAAAACGGCACTCTTACCGATAAAGGTATATTTGCCAAAAGTGTTCCGAGTTATGAGATTTTACTTTCTGAATTGTATGAAAAAGGTGCACTTGAAAAATTAGATAAACTCTCTCTCGGGATATTAGCCAATGCCATTGTATTTGAACCAAGAAAACATCAAAAAGAAAAACCTCTATCAAAAAAAATAAACGCCCTAAAACAGATGTGCGATAATTTTTATAAAAAAATAAACTATCTTGAATCAAAATACAGGATCTATCCGAAAAGCAAACAAGCACATTTTCACCTTGCAGAGGCAACACATATGTGGCTTCAAGGGGCAGGATTTCAAAATCTTTTTCAATGGACAGATACAGATGAAGGGGATGTAATAAGATATTTCAGGATGAGTATTCAAGTTTTAAGAGAAATCCATAATTCTCCGATACTTTCAGATGGACTAAAACAAAGATTGAAAGATACAATACACTATTTTAACAGGGATGTTGTGGATGCGGAAAAACAACTTTGTGAGTAAGTCCCTGAATAGAACAGGCGGACATGTGCCTGGGAAAACCTTTGTTCGTATATCGTCGTAAGTATCTTTTATAGAATGCGGTATACGGAATATGGTCCACGGACTATTGGGGCGAGTATAATGTGCTCTTAAGTTTTTATTTCTGGAAGGATAATGGAAAGTTTCTCTGCAAAAACTGTGCCTCTAAATGCCTTCCCTTCTGGATATAAACTTATTGTTGAGTGTAGAAGTGTACCCACAGGAGACCAAAAATACATCGCCTAAATTTATAAAAGGCACACCTAGTTTTTCTTCTCCATTTTATATATTACCTCATTTTTATCAAGAATCTTTAACTCTTCTTTTGCAACACCAATCCTGTAAGAAGGGTCATTTTTAAATTTATCAATATCTTCTTGAAGCTTTCTGTTTTGTTCTTTTATTCTTATGTTTTCCTCAGACAGATGTGTTATAGATTCTTGCATTTTTCTTAGCCTTAAATAACCGGGAAGAAGCATAAGAAGAATAATAAAAAAACATACTGCAACAGTTATTACTACTTTTTTTGCTTCCATAAGATACCGCCGTATATTGCCGAAGAACCAAGCGATTCTTCTATCCTTATCAACTCATTATACTTGGCAACCCTGTCTGTCCTTGAAACAGAGCCAGCCTTTATCTGTCCTGAATTTGTGGCAACTGCAAGATGTGATATTGTTGTATCTTCTGTTTCACCCGAACGATGGGAAATAATTGATGTATAATGATGCTTGTGTGCCATCTCTATTGTATCAAGTGTTTCTGTAAGTGTGCCTATCTGATTTACTTTTACAAGCACTGAATTTGCAACTCCCTTTTCTATTCCCTGTATAAGTCTTTTTGTGTTTGTTACAAAAAGGTCATCCCCGACAATCTGTATCTTACTCTTAAGTTTTTCCGTTAACATCTTCCATCCGTCCCAATCATCTTCTGCAAGTCCGTCTTCTATAGATACTATCGGATACTGTTTCACAAGTGCCTCATAAAAGGCAATCATCTCTTCCGATGTTTTTACGGATTTTTTTTCTGCTTTTAATATATATTTTCCCGGCACCTTGGTTGCACATGTTTTATCTGCGCCATAGAAACTGCTTGCTGCAGGGTCAAGTGCAATGGATATATCTTTGCCGGGCTTATATCCTGCAGAACCTATTGCCTCAACTATTATATCCAATGCCTCGGTGTTAGAAGAAAGATTGGGTGCAAATCCGCCCTCATCACCGACTGCTGTACTTAACGACTTTTTCTTTAATATATTTTTCAGGCAATGAAATGTTTCAGCACCCATCCTTAGGGCATCACCGAAAGATATAGCGCCTATGGGCATAATCATAAACTCCTGTAAGTCCACATTGTTATCTGCATGTTTCCCGCCGTTTAATATATTCATCATAGGTATAGGTATTACCTTTGCATTTAAACCCCCGATATATTTATACAAAGGGATGTCAAGGGAAATTGAAACCGCCTTTGCACAGGCAAGAGATACACTCAGGATTGCATTGCTCCCAAGTTTTTCCTTGTTAGAAGTGCCGTCAAGGTTTTTCATAACCCTGTCAACAGCGACCTGATCTGCGGCATCCATTCCTACAACATGTTTTTTTATAAATATATTAACGCCTGAAACTGCTTTTGTGACCCCCATCCCAAGGTATCTTTCCTTATCGTTGTCCCTTAACTCAACTGCTTCATGCTCACCTGTGGATGCACCACTTGGAACGGATGCTCTCCCCATCGTTCCGTCTTCAAGAATAACATCTGCTTCCACAGTGGGGTTACCTCTTGAATCAAGGATTTCTCTTCCTGCTATATTTACAATGATCTTCTTCATCTGTTCCTTCCGACTGCTCAATTATATACTTAAAACCTTATCTGTCAGTCTATTTTTTGTTCTACTAATGGTGCAGGTGTATTTTCTTCCTGTGCCGCAGAAACAAATTCTGTTTCTTCGCTGTAGCGGAAAATCTTCCCCTCGTAATTTCTTAATGTATACACACCATTAGACTCAGATACAATATAGTTTGGAGCAATAGGTATCTTCCCCCCTCCACCGGGGGCATCAATAACGTATGTAGGGACCGCATAACCTGTGGTATGTCCTCTTAATTTTTCCATCAATTGAATACCCACTGAAACAGGAGCTCTAAAATGACTTGTCCCTCTTGCCAGGTCGCATTGATACATATAGTAAGGTCTTACCCTTATTGCTAAAAGATCATGCATAAGTTTTTTCATTATGTATAGCCTTTCATTAATACCTTTAAGAAGGACGGTCTGGCTTCCCATAGGAATACCCGCATCAACAACATCTGAACAGGCTCTTTTACATCTTTTTGTAATCTCTTTCGGATGATTAAAATGTATGGACATCCACAACAGATTATATTTTTTAAGTATTGAAATTAAATTTCCTGTTATACGCATCGGAAGCGTAACAGGAACACGGCTTCCAATCCTTACAATCTCAACACTTGATATTGAACGGATACCTTTCAGTATTGTTTCTATCCTCTCATCTGGCAGCATAAGAGGGTCTCCACCTGATATAAGAACATCTCTTATCTTTTTATTTGCTCTTATATATTCAAAAGCCTTTTCAAGGTGTTCCGAGATAGAAAAATCACCTTCTCCTACAAGCCTTCTTCTTGTGCAGTGTCTGCAATACATTGCACACTGGTCCGTTGCAAGAAGAAGGACCCTGTCAGGGTATCTGTGGACAAGCCCCGGCACCGGAGAATCCTCATCCTCAGAAAGAGGGTCTGTTGTTTCCTGTGCTGTAACATATGATTCAAGAACGGTAGGGACCGCCTGCCTTCTTATCGGACAGTATGGTTTTTCTTTGTCCATAAGGCTTGCCCAGTATGGAGTAATTGCCATTGCAAGTCTTCCCTTTGACTGCAGTATCCCCTTTTCTTCTTCTTCTGTTACATCAATAACCTTTTTTAATTGTTCAACCGTTGTAATTCTATTTCTTATCTGCCAACCCCAATCCTCCCATTGTTCTTCTTGGACATCTTTCCAGAGTTCACACCGCCTGTAGTCTGTGTACAATTTTCTCCTCCTCCTTCTTATCAGAGCCCGTCAGGTTATACCTTTTACAAGCAAGCTCCAATATTGTATTTATCAGATCCTTATATTTTATGCCGCAGGAATTTGTTATCTTTGTAAAATTACTTTCATCAGGGTCAAGCCCCGGTAACGGATTTATTTCAAGAACATATGGAACACCATTCTTGCTTAAACGAATATCTGTCCTTGATATATCCACACATCCTATTGCCTGGTGAGATTTTAGCGCCACTTCTTTTAATTTTCTTTCCTCTTGTTTTGTTATACTTGCAGGGCATTCAAATTCGGGAACGAGGTATTGTTTTTCATCACCCTGGTATTCCTTTACCCTCCATGAATAAAATGATTCTCCGCCGGCCTTGCATTTTGAAAAATCTATCAACATAGGCGGAAACACATAAGGCTGGCCGTTTCCAAGAACTCCAACAGTAAATTCTTCCCCCTCTATGAACTCTTCAACAAGGGCAGGCTGTTTATATGTTTCTATTACTTCTCTTACCCGGTTAGGCAACTCTTTTTCATTACAAACAACACTTTTTGCAGATATACCCTTTGCCGAACCTTCACAATTGGGTTTTACTATTAAAGGAAATTTTAGTCCAGTATCAAGGGCTTCATCCGCGAGAGTAAAAACCTGAAATTTTGGGGTTGGAATTCCCTCTGTGATAAATATTTTCTTTGACTTAGCCTTATCAAGTGCAAGCGCAAGTGCAAGGACACCTGAGCCGGTATATGGAATACCGAGAAATTCAAGTATAGAGGGAACCTGCGCCTCTCTGCTGGAGCCGCCAACCCCCTCTGAAATATTAAAAACTATGTCCGGCTTTTTCTTTAAAAGATGGGGAAGAAGAACACCGTTTGCCTCCATAACATCAACCCTGTTCCCTCCGTCTTTTAGTGCCTCTGCTATTGAATTAACCGTTTTTATAGAATCAAATTCCGATTCATAATCCTTTGGTTTTGTAGAATCATAGTGTTTTATATTGCATACTAGCGCAACTTTTCTTTTCATATTCTCCTTATATTGTATCTTTCCAATGCCTCATCCAATATCTTCATAATCAAATCCTCGTAACTACATCCTGCTGCTTTTGCAACAACAGGAAAAACATCCTGCGAAGACAAACTCGGAAGAGGATTAATCTCAAGCACATACAAACGGTTATCCTTATCAAGCCTGATATCAACCCTTCCAAAGTCTCTGCACTCTACAGAATGATAAGCAGCAAGGGCAACCTTCTTGATGTCCTCTTCCATCTCAGATGATATTTGAGCAGGACAAACATAATCAAGCGTGGTTGAGTGTATTCTTGAAAATGTATAACACCTGTTCCCAAGTTCAAGTTCTCCGTCTATTTTAATCTGAACAACAGGTAGAGCCCATGCATCATCGTTTCCTATTATTACAACAGTGAATTCTTTTCCTTCAATAAACTCCTCTGCAAGAGCAGGCTGTTTATATGTATCTATAAGCCACTGACATTGCTTTACCAAACCCTGTCTATCTATAAAGATGGAATTATCGTTTATCCCTTTACTTGACCCCTCAAATCTCGGTTTTACAATAATAGGAAATTTCAAGTCTATGCCGTCCAACTTACAGGGATTTTTAACAGAGATAAACTTAGGCGTTGGGATATCATTGGCAATAAATATCTTCTTTGCAAACATCTTATCAAGTGTAAGTCCCAGAGTAAGGGCATCAGAACCAACAAAAGGAATGCCCCTCATTTCAAGCAGGATGGGCACCTGCGATTCCCTGTTTCTTCCACACAAGCCTTCTGCTATATTAAACACAATGTCCACCCCAAGGTTATCAATGGATGAAAGAAGGTTTTTCACATTTCCAATTCTTACAACCTTATAACCAGCGGATGTAAAAACCTTGCTTAATGCATTTATCGTCTGTCCATGATCAAACTCTGCATTTAGATCTTCAGGATCTTCCTTTTTTAAGATATAGTCTGACCTTAAATCGTAAGTTAAACCAATCCTTATAGACATACTGCTTTCTCCTTAAAAACACAAAAAGGGACCTTATAAAAGCCCCTTTTCCATTCCTCTTAGAATACAAAAACCCTGAATATAGTTAAATAGCTTAAAACAGTGCGAAGGCAAGAACAACCCATTTGCAGCGGGAAAACATCCTCCATTATTCATCCTTCAAAATCTGATAATGGATTCTACATTTTAATTTTCAAATACTGTATCCCAAGAGGAAATCTTAAAATCAGTTTGGTTCCACTGTTCTGGGTTTCTCCCTCCATCCCATTATGTTTATTAAAATGATAACTACTACCTATTGTGTCTCTTCTGAATTTCAAATGTACCACATAAATTAAATCTTGTCAAGTACTTTTTTTGGAGATGTAATTAAATAGTCAAGATGTCCGCTTTTTCTAACAAGT
>BBPE01001177.1_pt8 | contig 19696 bp, 15 predicted proteins | sample 1344301 | NCBI WGS metagenome assembly BBPE01 (sample SAMD00019089, study PRJDB2971) | groundwater metagenome | isolation source: The Cedars highly-alkaline
CACTCAGCGCACTCCCGCCGCAGGGGCGGGGGGACGGCGCGGTCCCGCGCGGCCTCGGCCCTCAGGGCTGCCACCGCCGCCTCCTGGCGCGCCAGGACCAGGTCCTGGATCATGTCCATGTCGTCCACCCGACAACCCTCCCAGTGCGGGACACACCCGCGTCCCGCCAACAGCAGGCCGGAGATTCCCGCTTCAGGCGGTCTCAGGGCAAGGGGTATGTGCGTCCAGGTCGCGCGAAAGGAGACGGCGGTGGTCAGGAAGAGCAGAAGTTGAGGCCCGTGCCGATCAGCGTGTTCATCACGAAGCAGGTCGTGGTCTTGCTGTTCACGAGCATGGCCCCGCCGATGATGTGGGTCAGTCCTGCGCCGACCACACCCCGCTGCTCGCCCTCGGCCCCCGCCTTGAGGTAGGCGATGCCCTTCCAGACCGCGATCACCCCGAACATGGCCATGATCACGAAGACGTGGCCGATCAGCTGCGCCCACTGGTCGAGCATGGGTATCCCGCCCGGCGGCCTGTAGGCGAGGTTGGCCGTGTTGCTGATGAAGCCCGAGCCTCCCACCACGGGGTTCGAATAGCCCATCGTGCGCGACACGGAGGCGATAAAGAACGGCAACTGGATGAGCAGACCGCCATAGATCATGCGGGGAAAGGGATTGGACGTGTTCGAACCACCGCGCTCGCTCTGCGTCGCCAGGGCGTGGACCCCGGTGATCACCAACCACGCCCCCCAGAGCATGGCGAGTCCCCAGGCGACGACCATGAAGGTCGGCACCACGTTGGAGGAGAAGTTGGCGGCCATGCAGGTCAGGCCGCCGCCCCGGTCGGTGATGCAGTTGCCTCCCGCCAGCGCGCCCGCCGTCGCCGAGCCGCCCGCCACGCCGAGCTGCGGGTCGGCAAAGCCGAACAGGGTGACGGGCGACGCGCCGACGGTGAACCAGAAGGCGTGGATCGCCCCGCCTCCGAGGAGGCGACCGAGGATCTCTCGGTAGGGTATCTCTTCGCGTCCGACGTGCTGGACGATCTTCATGCCCCCCGAAGCGACCAGGTAGATGCCGACCACGGTGGAGCCGCCCCACAGCAGGGCCATGACGGGCAGGATCGTGTCCCGTCCGACGCTGGCGATCACGCCACCGATGGTGTCGCTCGCCGCAGCCTCGGGTACGACCGCCGCCAGGGAGATGGCCAGGGCGAGGGAGGCGACGCGGAACCCGAATACGGTCATGAACTCCTTCTCCCCCAAGGCATGGGCCATAGGAGAGGATGGTCCCCCCGCCGCGCAAACCGCAAGGCCGCGTCCCGGGATGTCAGGAACCCGTATCGGGTCGGGCCGCCGGCCCCGACCGCGCTGCGGGGGCAGCCGTCTCGGCGGGGATTACCTCGGCGAGGGTGCGGGAGAAATCCTCCCACCACGCGCGCCAGCAGGCGGCCCCGTCTAGGCCCGCCCCCTGGTCCACGCTCCTCCTCGGCAACCTCACCATTCCCGACACCCCCGCATCGTGCTGCCAACCTTGAAAACCCAGGTCCATCCTACGCGTGCGGCGCGAAAGGACTACCCGAAAAACAGGGCGGCGCGTTTACGGCAGTCCCTGGCGTTCGTGCGTCGGCACGCATGGCCCACGCAGGGGCCGTTCGTTCTGGTCAACGCCGCTGCGGACACGTTGGTGGCTTGGGAGGACGGGAAGCCGCGCCTGGAGATGACCGCCTCGTGCGGATGTCCAGCCACGCCCACGCCGATCCAGGCCGACGGGTTCTTCGAGTCCGTGACCAACCCCGAGTGGTTTCCGCCGCGCTCGGTGCTCGCCGACCCCGAGTGGCGGGCACGCCTGTCCGACCCCGGCTGGGCGGCGCGGCACGGCTTCGAGCGGCGGAACGGGAGCGTGGTGCAGAAACCTGGCCCAAAAAACGTGCTGGGCGAATGGAATTTTCCCCTGGATGGAGGCGGCGCGATCCTGCTGCACGGCACCAACGACCCGTCCTTGTTCGCGGGCGGCGGGGGACGTGCGGACCCGCGCAGCCGGGGATGCGTGCGGCTGGAAAGCCCACTGGATCTGGCGGCCTGGGCCGTGGGCGGGGATGTCGTGGCGATGCCGGACATCGTCCGTTCGGGCAGCAGGCGGCCCGTCGCCGCGCGGGGGCGCATTCCCGTCCTCCTCGGCTACCTGACCGCTTTCCCCAACGCCCGGGGCGGCGTAGATTTCCACCGGATCCCTACGGGTGGCTGACAAGCCCGCGGGCGTGATGGGGATGTCGGGGATGGCGTTGACGGCGGGCGGGCTGCGGGCAGCGGCGGCGGCGGGGATCGGCGGGGCAGGGTTCCTGCTCGACGCGGGTCTGGCCGCTCTGGCGGCGTGGGGGGCATCGGCCAGCGCCCGGGCGGCCTGGCCGCATTGGGAGGTGGCCCGGTCGGCCTGGGGAAACCCCCGCGGCCTGCTCGATGCCGTGATGGGGGCTGCCGAACCACTGCGCGCGGCGGGGGCCTACGCCCTGTCCTTCGCCTCCCTCGCGCTGCTCGGCCTGCTCGCAGCCGTGTTGGCGGTCGCCGCCCTGGAGGGGGCGCGGGCGGCACTGCGCCGGGTGTAGCCGCCGCAGGCGGCTGCGTTCACGCCTGGGGCAGGGTGTCCCAGGCCGGAGATTCGTCCCCCTCGCGCACGGGCGCGCCGCCGACGGAACCCGTAGCGCGGCGGGACCGATCGGACCGCGCCGATTCCGCCGCCCGCAGGGCAAGAATCTCCGGGATGGACAGGGATGCGCGGCGTCCCGCCCACGTCCCCTCCACCGTCCCCGACGCGGCGTGCAATTCGACATCGCCGCGCAGCACGGACACGCCAAGCGCGTCCAGCGCCCGCTGCTCGCCCGCCGCGCGTTCGGCGGAGGTGCCGAGCCGCGCGTCCACCGAGTCGGGAGGGCGCGCGCCGGCCAGGGACAGGAAGGGGTCGCGCGGGGGCGCGGTCGCAGGAGGGGGGGGCGGCGACCCGGGCGGCAGGCCCGTCGACCAGGCGGAGGCCAGCGCCGCTGCCGGTCCCGGGTCGAAGGACATGGCGAGGCCGTATGACCCCTCCCCGAGGGGGACGACCGCCCATCCCTGCCAGGCGCGGGGGGCGTGTCCGCCACGCCACGTCCCCGCCGCGGGGTCGAACCCCGCCGCCCGCAGGACGCGGGCCGCGTCGGCGGGGGAGGGGAACAGGTCGCCGCAGGCCGCCGCGCAAAGGCGCGGTTCCAGGAAGCCGCCCATGCGCCGCGCGGCTGACCAGAGGGTCGGGCCGGCGGGAACACCGCCGAGGATGTCCTCCATGGACACCGCGTCGTCCACGACGACCCCCTCGGGGATGACCGATGTCAGAGCATACCAGACGGGCGGGCGGCCCTGCCTGTAGACGGGCCGCAGGCGGCCCACGAACTGCAGGAGTTCCTCCTCGCGGTACTGCGCCTGGATCACCGCCGCCCAGCGGCCTGGGTAGCAGGGCAGGTCGAGGAAGGCGCGTCCGCCGTCGCGCATCCGCAACCCCCGCGGGACGGGAGGGAGGGCCAACGGACGTCCGGACGCGTCGCGTCCGTCGCCCCGCGCGTCGAACGGCTCCTCGGGGTCACGATCGTCGTGCGTCAGGGCGGCGACCAGACCGTCCACGGTGCGGACCGGGAGCTCCATGCGTCCCACAGACACGGCGGCGGCGTGGTGGCGGAACATGTCCAGCCCCCGCATCGCGCCGAAATGGCACCAGTCCAGGTTGGGCGGGGACGACCAGTCGCGGCAGACGGCCTCGCGCACGAGGATGGAAGCGCCCGCGACGACGCGCCCGTCCGCGTGCGCCGCGCACACCGCCGCCACCGCGTCGCGCACCCGCGCAAGCGCCGCCGCCGCGCGGAGGCGTGCGGCGGGCGGCGCGTCCTCGGGGGGCACCAGGGAGGCGTTGCTGAAGGTGGCCGAGGCCACGGCGACGGTGCGCAGGTTGAGCAGCGCGCCGAAATCCTCGGTGGCCCGGTGAACGGCGATGCGGTCGCGGGGCATCCCCCAGACCTTGGCGACGACATCGGGTGCCGCGCTCGCGTCGAGGAGGATCGTGGGCACCCCATCCCAGTTCGGCGCGGTGCGCCAGCTCACCCGCACCTTCTGCACCGCCGCCTCTCCCTCGCCCTCCTCGACGAGCTGCAGGCGCGCGTCGCGCGGGCCCTTGGCGAACGCGCCGCCCAGGCGCGCCAGGGCGGCGACCCGCCGCGCCGCACGCCGCCGGTCGTCGGGTGCGGCCGATTCGGGGATGGCGGCGAGCGCCTCCTCCGCCTCGCGCAGCGCGCGGGCGGGATCCAGGGCCGCGTCGCGCAGGAGGAGGGAGATGCGGTCGTCCACCACCTGCCAGACGCGCAGTTCCTCGCGGATCTCCCTGCCCACCGGACGCGCGCACCAGGCGCGGACGGCCTCGAAACTGGTGGACGGGGACAGGTTGCCGTCCCGGCGCACGCCGTCGCCGCAGACGCGCAGGGCGGCCCGCACGAGGTGGCGGCCAAGCGGCGTGCCGTCCACCTCCCGCCCGCCCCCGGCGGCGAGCAGGGCCGATGCGGGGCACTGCCCCCTCGCCAGCGCCGCGAGCAATATCCTGCCCGCCTCGCTGCGGTCGGCCAGCACGTCCTGCGGGTCCAGCCCCCCGTCCCGTTCGGCCTTGGTGAGCCGGGGAGGACGGCGGGGCGCGGCGAGGGTGGCGGCCCGGACCTCTGCGGCGTGGAGGAACAGGTGGTGGACCCGCTCGTCGGCGATGACCCCGCGCGCGTCCTCCAACTCCTCGGGCAGCGACAGGGCCAGGAAGGGGTGGGGCATGAACACGAGGTGCGCGCGGCGCGCCCTCTCCCTCTGGGCGATGGCGGGACACCCGTCGTGGCGCGGGCAGACCTCCTCGCGCGCGCCGCCGCGCCCGTCGGGGACGGTGGCGCGGCAGAAGGTGGAGGAACCCACCCCGGCGGCCATGGCGAGCTCCACCTTCTCGGGGAAGGCGCAACCCGCGCGGACCTTTCCCGAGTAGACCTCCGTGCGGAACCCGCCCGCCGGAGAACCGGCCGCCCGCGCCAGGACGGCTGCCCCGGCCGCGTCGCGGCGCAACTCCCCGATGCGCCGCATCGCGTCCGCCTCGTCGGTGACCCCGAGCGCCGCCGCCGCACGCGCCAGCTCCGCATCAGGCAGGGAGGGGTCGATGTCCAGGACGACGGCGCGGGCGCGCAACTCATCGATGTTTCCGTAGGTCGGCAGCAGCATCACGAAGGGGCGGCCCTCGCCCGCCGCATCCCCGGCGTAGGTGCGCGGGTCGGCGGCGAGGCGGCGGATCATGCGAGACGTCTTTCCCGCGCCCGTGGGCGCGTCGAGCACGTGCAGCCCGCCGGGGCGGTCGGACGGGGATTCGAAAGCCTCGTCCAGGAACGCATCGATGGCCGCCTCGATGGCATCCCCGATCGCCTCTCCGACCGCATCCCTGTCCCCGCGCAGGGGAACGCCATGGTCGCCCTCTGCGGGTGGCTCGTACCAGCCCCTGAGGGGGACACGGGGCGAGGCGCGCAGCCAGGACAGTTCCCAGGCGGCTCCGTCGCCCGGAGATGGGGCCGCAGCCCGCCCTTCCGTCCTGGTCGTGGTCGGAGCGGGCGGCAGCACCCGGAAGGAGCGGCTCTGCCCCTGGCCGGGTTCGGGATAGCCTTCGGGTGCGGCCACCACCTTGGACGCGAGATGTCCCACCTTGGCGGCCGCGTCGCGGGACAGCCGGACACGCCACCTCGCGTCCACGGCGGCGGTCTCGGCGAAGACGTCGCATACCGCCCGGGCGATCCGCCCGCACGCCCCCGCCGCTTCGTCGCCGCCTGCGGCGAAGGCACGCAGCAACTCGCGCTTGTTCGCGGTGACCACGCTGAACACCAGCGAAGTCAAGTACTTCTCCCGCATGTCCGAGACGCGCCCGTCCGCATCCACGGGATAGCCCGGGAAGGCCCGCGCGACGGGGACGCGCAGGCCTCCCGCGTCACCCCAGTCCTCCGCGCCGATGCGCAGGCCACCCCCCGTGTCGCCACCCCGAAAGAAGGGACGCGCGCGCGCCGCCTCCTCCAGGAACGCATCCACGGCCGCCGCGGATACCTCAGGCGCGTCCTCGGGACCCGCGATGATCGGGTTCGATTCGGGCCACTGGAACCATCGCCCCGTGGAGTGATGGAGGCCGTGCAGCGTGAGCGGCTTGCCCTTGGACAGGATCTCCAGGCCGTCGCCGGGAGATGCCTGGTCCACGTCGCCCGGCGCGCAAAAGCGCAGGTGACGGTTGCGCGGCGCGTCGCCCGGCGGGTGGCGGTAGACGAGGGCGACCTTGGGGGCGCGCCCGATGCGGACGAACGGAGTGCGTCCGAGAACACGAAAAGCCGCGTCCCGGACGGCGGCGGACAGGGCAGGGTCGAGGCAGTCGATGTCCAGGCAGAAGGCGTTGCCGCTCGCCGGCCCCATGGCGCATGCCACGTTGAGCGATCCGCAGTCGCGGCACCATGCCTCCAGCTCCTCGTCCGTCGGCAGGCGCTCGGACAGCTTCCCCCAGGCAATGGTCTGGTCGCCGCTGCGACCGGGGCGGCGACGTCCGTCGCGCTCCTGCGGGAACACCGACCAGCCCCTGGCGACCATCAGCGGCCCCGCCAGGGAAAAAATGCCCTCACCGGGCGCGTAGAGGAGGTTAAGGCGCTCGGACAATGTTTTCTCCGCGCCTCTCCTAGGGGGTTCCCGTGACGCGCGTCAAGCGGGAGGCAGATGTCCCCCCGCCGCGTCCCATGGACGCAGGATGCGCCGCCGCTGTCTGCGCCACCGACGCGGCGCTGTGCGCGGCGAAGGCGGCGGGCCGCAACGCAGTGCGCGAGGCGGTGGGGAAGGCGCTGGACGCGGGCTGCACGGCGGCCTAGCCTGCGCCACCGATCTCGCGGGGACGACCATGCCACGAAACACGAAGGCTGCGCTGGCCCTGGTGGCCCTGCTCGCGCCGTCCGAGGCCGCCAGGGCGCAGGCCCCGGCCCCGATCCCGCAGGAGGCCGCGGAAGCCCTGCAGCGCGCGCGGGAACGCCCGGTCGCCTCCCCGGCCGCACGGCCTGCCGCCCCGATCCCCATGCCAGGCACCCTGCCGGGGATAGATTTCTCCTCTCCCTTCGGGGTTCCCTTCGTGGACACGCCGCAGAGCCTCATGGGACGCGCCGCCGTACCGCCGGCGACCGCGACCCCTCCCCACACACCCCCCACCCCAAGGGGCGGGGCGGTCGAGGAGGCCGCGTCTCCACCCGCTCCTGCGGCCCAGGGCGGCGGGGACCCCGCGCCGTGCGGGACCGGGGCTAACCTCGCCGATCTCTTGTCCCCCGGCTGCCTGGACGCGCTGCGGGGCGGGGGGCGGGGGGCGTTCGTGCCTTCTTCACGGACGTTTCCGCCCCTGCAGGCGAGCGAGGGGGTCACCTGCAGCGTTTCGATCTCCGCAGGGCAGCCGCCCGCCCCCGTCTCCGCCACGTCGTTCGCCGCCCCGGACGTGACCCGCTGCGTGGAGAGCGCGGTGCGCCTGGGCTTCGGGGTGGCGGGTCTGACGAATATCGCCGTGTCCGTCCCGGGGCGGGGCGTGCTGGGGATCTCGTGCTTCCGAATGCCTGACAACGTCCAGGCGGTGCAGTGCCGCGAGCAGCCCCCGGCCTTCCCCATCCGCTGAACGCGCCCGGGGTCACCGGGCGGGCTGGGGAGACGGCGGGGGGGGATGGGGAAGGGAACGCCCCAGGGATCCCGTCATCGCCTCGCGCCGACGGCGCAGGAACGCCGGCTCGTGCCGCGTCCCGGATGGGGACGGGACCCCTGAAGGGACGTCTGGCGGCGCGGCCTCCCCCCCGGGCGGCGATTCGGCGACCGGGGGGCGCGGTCGCATGAACGACGGCAGCGCCTTCGGAAGGGAGGCGAACTGGGACACGGGGCGGGGAGGGCGCGGCTCGGGGAGGCCGGGCGCGGCGGCGAGGCGGGCGGGCCTCCCGACCTCGGCGGCGCGTGCCGCTTCCAGGCCGGCCAGCTCCCAGTCGCGTCCCGACGGGCTGGCGAAATCTGCGGGGGGCCTGGAGGAGATGCAGTGCCCCAGGACGGTCAGGCGGTCCTTGCCGCGCCAGGTCGCCACGCCCCGCTCCAGCACGGCGCGCGAGCCGAGCATGTGCAGGTTTTCCTGCGCGCGCGTCCAACCCGTGTAGACCAGCGTTCGGTCCATCATCTCCGCGTGCGCCTCGGAGAACGGCATGACCACGGCGCGGTACTGGGACCCCTGGCTCTTGTGCACGGTCAGCGCGTAGGCGAGGGGGATGCTCCGCCACGCGCGGGCGGGCAGGGCGACCAGGTCGCCGTCGTCGCGGCGAACCAGTATCTCCGCCGACCCCGCGCGCCCCTCCGCCCCGGCCCGCACGCCCTCGACGATGCCGAGGTCGCCGTTGACGACGGTGATCGGCAGGCCCGTGGCCACGTTCACCAGGCGGCTGTTCTCGCGGATCATCACCCGGTCGCCCACGCGCGGGGCCGGCTCGTCGCCCCGCGCGGACGCGCGCACGCCCGGGATGGCCTCGCCCCGCTGGTTGAGGCGCAGGGAGAGGCGGCGGTTCATCTCCCGCGTGCCCACCGCCCCGGCGTGCTGGGGAACGAGCAGGGCCACGTCGCGGATCGGGTCGAGGCCGCGGGCGGGGAGTTCCTCGCACACCAGGCGCTCCACGGCCAGGGCGATGTCGTTCTCGGCGACATCGTCGAAGCGCACGCCCTTCTCGCGCAGGACGTCCAGGTCGGGAACGCGTCCGTCGCGCACCGCCGTCGCGCCGATGGCGATGCCGCTGTCGCGTCCCTGGCGGTAGACGTTGACCAAGCCCACGCTGGGGATCGCCCGGCGGTCGCCCGTCCTCGCGTGGAGCAGGTCAGCCAGGACGTTGCCGCAACCTACGCTGGGGAGCTGGTTGCGGTCGCCCACCAGCACGATCCGCCCGTCGGACGGCACGGCGCGCAGCAGGGCGGCCATGAGTTCGGAGTCCACCATGGAGGCCTCGTCGACCACCACGGTGACCCCCCGTGGCAGCGGATTGGCGGCGTGGAGGCGGAACGTGTTCGCGCCGCCCGGGAGCGCGGGCGGCTGCTGTCCGAGCAGGGACTGCAGCGTTCGCGCCTCCAGGCGCGTCGTCTCCGACAGGCGCTTGGCGGCTTTGCCGGTGGGCGCGGTGAGACGCAGGACGGAGCGACCCATCGCCGCCTCCAGGGCGACGAACGCCTCCATCACCGTGCTCTTGCCCGTCCCCGGGCCGCCCGTGATGATCGAGAACGGCTCGGTCGCCGCCATGATCGCGGCCGTCCTCTGCACCGGGTCAAACCGTGCGAAGGGACCGTCCTTGGCGAAGACGCGGGCGGCGACGGCCTCCACGGCGACCGGGTCGGACACGCCGCCGCCGCGCGACAGAAGGGCGGACACGTCGCGGGCGATCTCCGCCTCGCGCCGCGAGGTGGAGGCGCGGCCCACGCAGGGCACCGTATCGCCCGACCTGTCAGGGGCGGCGTAGATCATGTGCGCCGCCCCCGCCGCGGCGCGGAGGTGCTCCGACACCGCCTCGTGCGGCAGCCCGGTGCGGCGGGAGACGGCAGCGGCGAAGTCCTCCATCGGGGTGTAGGCGGATCCCGAGGCCTCGGTCTCGCGCAGCGCCTCCTCCACGGCGGCGGAGACGCGGCGGGAATCCCCGGGGCCGATGCCGATCCGGCGCGCGAGCGCGTCGGCCCCCTCGAACCCGACATCCTTGAAGGGCACGGCCACGTAGGGGTTGTCCGAAAGACGGTCGAAGGCGGTTTCGGCGAAGGCGCGCAGGACGCTGTCCACCGCCTCCGCGTTCCAGCCCGCCCCCTCCAGGAGCAGGGCGGCGCGCCGCGTCGACGTGCGCCTGCGCCAGTCCGCCAGGATGGCAGGTCGGTGGCGGTCGGGCGAGGAGGACAGGGCGACGAGGACAGAGGGATCCTCGACGGCGGCGGCCAGGGCTGATGGTCCGCGCACGCGCACCAGCCGCTCGATGGCGACCCGCGCGATACCGTGCCGCACCTCGCCGAACACGCCGGCGAGGAAGCGCAGCGCGCCGTCCTCGGTGGCCGGCAGGTCCAGGCGCGCGCGGACGGCGGCGAACTTCCGGTCGGGAACGCCCCGGAACGTGCCCTCCCTCCACTCGCCCTCGAAGCGAACGAAGTCGCCGGACGAGAAGCCCCGCAAGGGGCCTTCTGCCTTGGATCTCTCCAGGCCCCGCGGGGTCTCGACCTCCACCTCAAGGAGGCAGCGACCGGACTCCTCGCTGTCCCAGAGGACGCGGGTCACGATGCCGCCGACGACCTCCGTATCTCCCCTGTCCACGCCGGCACCCCCCCGCCGCAAGGCGCTCCCCGCCCCCGCCCGTCCGAGGCCTCGCGGGACGCGGGCCGAGGGCGGGAGCCAGGTCGCCGATAATACGGCGTTGGGCCGGCAATGTTTCCCCGGAAAGCAACAATTTCCAAGTCGGGCCTAACGCCTCGCCCTAGGCTATGGCAGGCCGAACGCCTCGCGGACGGGCAGGCCGACCATCCCCTCGCCGAGCAGGATGCAGGCCACGCCTCCCACGAGAATGGCCGGACCCATGGCGGCAGCCCCTGAACCCAGGCCGCCCGCGACGCGCCGGCGCGCCGCGTCGGACGCGCGGTCCACGCCGAGCAGGCGCATCGGGTAGGCGTAGAGGGTGAATACAAGGCAGGAGGACACGAGCAGGGCGGGGGCCATGTCCGCCCCCACGAGAGCGCCGAGGGCGGCGATCATGAGCACATCGCCGCCCGCCACAGCGTCCTCGCCCCAGCGCCAGGAACCCACCCACATGCCGAACCACAGGAGGGCGGCGGGAAGGAACATGCCCCACACCCGGGCGGCGTGGTCGGGGGCGATGGGGGAGGCAAGCAAGCCGACGAGCAGGGCAGGGACGACGAACGCGTCGGGGACCAGGAAGGTCTCCCAATCCACCCAGGCCGCCGCCAGGAGGAGGGCCAGCACGAGAAGGACGAACAGGGAACCTGCCGATGGACCGAGCCGCCAGGCCACCGCTGCGAATACCAGGGCCGACAGCGCCTCCAGGGCGGCATAGGCCGGGTTGGCGCGGTGCCCGCACCGGGGGCACACGCCGCCCGCGAGCCACGCGACGAGCGGGTAGGCGCGCCAACCCAGAGTGGCCCCGCAGCCCTCGCAGCGGCTGAGCGACCACAGAGACGTGGAGGCCAGTACGCGTCCGACCGCGTCGGGATCAGGTTCCGGTCCCAGGGCGGCCAGCCCGGCCTCGCGGCGCGGGAGCCGCCACGCCGCCACCCCGGCGAAACCGGCGGCTAACGCGCCGACCAGGGCGGCAAACAGGGGCCACGACCACGGCGCGTGTTCCAGCAGTGCATCCGCCACGTGCGGCACCTCCCCCCGAAGCGACACCCCGGCACACCCGGGCATGACCGGAGCATTCTGCGGCGGCAGGGGAGGGCGGGGCAACGTGAACATGCGGGCGAGACGCAGGAGTATCGGAAATATGGTGGGCGGCGCGCGTTGGCATGATCACCAAGCCGCCTTACAAGGGGAGGATGACTTCGTCGCCGCGTTGCTCCAAATAGCCGCCAGGCTTTAGGAGGTAGGGACACGTCCTGCTGACTGGGCAGGCGGGCTCGGGCTTCGACCGCGACGCAAAGTCCTTCCGTCCACACTCCGAAAAGCCGACAGCCTCTGGCTACGCCCCTGCCACGGTCGATGTCCGCACGGGGACGGCGGCCTCGTCCGTGCTGGCATCCCCAGGCATGGGGGCGATCCGTTCGCTGGCCATGGCCGCCGTCGTGCGGCTGGGCTTCTGGCCCCCGGCGGCGGGTGGAGCGGGAAACTACTATTCCTCCGTCATCGCCTTTCTCGCTCGCGCGGCGCGCCGACAGGTCCCGCGCTGAACGCGGGAGAGCGTCGGATTTCCCTTGAAGGCTTTCGGGCGAGGGGGATGATGCGGACACGGCAGGGTGGCCCTGGACATGCACGTCCCCAGGGCTGCCCGACGAGGAGAGAGTGAAGCATGAACGCCAACAAGGCAGCCGCCCCGTCGGTCCGCCCCCCCCAACGCCCACCCGCAGCACGCCGCCCGTCCCGCAGCGCGATGGTCTCCTCGCCCGAGGCCCGGGCCAAGGCAAGGGCCGAGCAGGAGGAGATGATCCGTGCCTACCTCGCGGGCGGCGGTAGCACGACGGCCTGCCCGACGATGCCCGCAGCGGGTTCGCACTTCAGCCCCAGCCTGGGCACCGACCTTTGAAGTTTCTTCCCAACCGCGCCGCGGACGCGGTCCTGGCGGCGAGTGGGGTGCTTCTGCTCGTCGGCACGGTGATGCTCTCCGGCCTGCACCCGCCGCCCTTCGGCGACAGCGACACGCTGACGCGCATCGCATGGCTGCGGGACGCGGGTTTCGGCGGGATTCTTGACCCCGTGTTCGACCGCGACGGGGCACCCGACGGCATGCTGCTCCAGTGGACCTTCCCCTTCAACGCTCTCTCGCTGGCATGGATTTCCCTCCTCGGTGAGGCGGGAGCCAGGGCCTGGTCTGGGCTGGCGGCCATGGGCCTCCTCTGCTTCGCCGCGCTGCCCGCTCTTCGCCCCCTGGGAGCGCGGCGGGCCTGGCCGTGGCTTCCCGTGTTCGCCGCACTTTCCATCATCGTGGTCGCCTATGCCCAGCCAGGACGGCTGAACCACCACCCGTGGACCGCCGCCTCGGCCATGCTCTGCTTGGCCCTGGCCATGTCCTTGCGCACCACGCCCACGGCGGGTCGCGCTGCGGCCGCAGGGGCGGCTTGCGCGCTGGCGATGTGGCAGAGCATGGAGACGGTGCCTGCCGTTGTCCTCGCCTGGGGCTTCCTGTGGGCTTCTGCGGCAGAGCGTCCCTCTGCCGCAAAGGCTCTGGCGCGCGGTTTCGCCATTGGGGCGGCGGCGTTGATCCCAGCTCTGGCCGCGGACGGACCCTGGCCGCATTTTCACCCTTTCACCCCTCACCGCCTATCCCTGTTCCACGCCTTCCTCCTTTTTGGCATGGCGGTCGCTGCCTTCGTCGTCCGGCCGCTCACGCCTCGGCGTGCGGGGGCGATGGCATCAGCAGCTGCCCTGCTCCGCGCTGCATGGCCCTCGGCGGTGGTGCTGGGGGGCTGCGCGGGGGTGGCAATGATCGCCACCCCCAGGTCTACCCATGGCCCGCTATTCGACGATTATTTTTGGAGTTCCGTCGGTGAACTGGTCTCGGTAACCCAGGCCCCCGCCATGGTTCTTCCCGCACTGGCCATCCCGGCCCTGGTCGGCCTGGTCTGGGTGGGCCTTGCGGCGAAGCGTCCAACTCCCTTCCGCATGGCCGCCGCAGGCGGCATGGCCTGCTGCATCCTTCTTGGCATGGTCTGGGTGCGCATGGCCACCTACCCACAGATACTTGCACTGCCCCTCGGCGCGGCGCTTGCGGCATCCGCCCTCGGCACTCGGACGAGGGTTCTGGACAGCACCCTGACGAGGATGATGGTCGCCAAGATGATTGGGCTAATTGGAGCGCTCATGATCGCCTTGGCTCTGTTCGCGCCCGCCATTCCAGCAAAGAGGGCGACGGGATCCGCGTCGTGCCTGCTCTCCGCCGAGGCCGGGAACGTTCTGGAGGAGACCGTCGGCCGGGGCGGTACGGTGATGGCGGATGTGTGGCTGACCCCTGGCCTGCTTCACGCCACTTCCACACTGCGCGGTGTTGGAGGCCCCTACCATGGGAACCCAGACGGGGTGGAACGGGCGGCGGCGTTCATGACTCTGCCAGCCGACGCAGCGGCCGACGCAGCGGCGGAATCAGGGGCGGTGTTCGCTCTGCTCTGCGCCGCACCCTGGTATGTCGCGGCTCGGCCCTGGACCGCTGGATCGGTCATGGACAGCTTGGCCCGAGAGGGTTCAGCAGGGCATCCCCGCTTCGAGCCTGTGCCATTGCCAGGAGGGGGAGGCCTGCGCCTGTTTCGTATCAGGCAGAACCACGACAGGACGGGGGATGGGGGATAAAAGGGTTGGGGGAAGGGGAAACCCCTTCCCCCAACCCTCAGGGCATCATGTCAGGCTGACGAGGAGGAGGCTTCCGAGTCACGCGGACCGATGGGTTCCCCAAGCGAGATCGGGATGCGGCGGGGCTGGGCCGAATCAGGCAGCACGCGCTCCAGGCTGACGGACAGTAGGCCGTTGGCCAGCACGGCCCCAGTGACCCGGACATGATCGTCCATCACGAACTTGCGCGCGAATGCGCGCCTGGCGATCCCGCGATGTACGGATGTCGCCGCAGCGGGATCACCCGCCTCGCTCGCCGGAGAGCGACCCTCGACGGACAGTACGCGCCCCTCGACGCGAACGTCCAGGTCGCTGGGCGCGAAGCCCGCCACCGCAAGGTCGATGCGGAAGGACGGCCGCCCATCGGGCGAGGGGGACAGGCGCACCAGATCATAGGGCGGATAGTTGCCCCCAAAGCCCGGCTCGGACAGGAGCTTGGCGAGGAAGGACAGGGAATCGTCGAATCCGACCGCGCTTCGGCGCACGCGGTCGGGCATCCCAAACGGGAAGATGTTGGCGTTCATGGGGTCCTCCTTGAGCGACCTTGCCAGCCTACGCGCCCCCGAAGGCGGCGCGGGCGGGGAACTCCCCCGCAAGAGAAATCTTGCCTGGCCGCCACTCGGTTGTCAAGCCTGCGGCGGCAGGGCTGGCGGCGGCTGGGGCGCATCGGGCGTTGACGCTCGCGACCTGGGTGGGGGAAAGTCGCGGTCAGCCCCCATGCACCCCCAGCCGCCGCCAGCCCTGCCGCCCGCCCTGGTCCACGCCGCGCAGGCGCGGACGGGATGGGATGCGGCGGGCGAGCCCAGGTTCCTGCAGGTCCTGATGCCCAGGGACACCCCCGACGCGGGAGCGCGGGCGGCGGAGCAGGCGCGTCGCGAAGGGGCAGCCCGGGGGTGGGCGGGCGAGCCGCGCCTGGTCGGAGCTGCGGGGGCGGCGGGCGGGACATCCTTCCTGTTCGAATTCCCACCGGCTCCCCGCCGCGCCGCATCCACGCCAGGACCCACGCCCGCCCCAGCGACCGCCCAGCCGCCGACCCGCGCCGCGACGGCGGGGTGGTCCCTGGTCGTGCCATTGGAGCAGCGCGAGGACGGGCGCACGTCCTGGCCCAGGGTTGGCTCACCCTGGGCCAGGGCCTGGGTGGTGCCGTCGCGGCACGAGGGCGGCCTGCGCCTGGTCGGGACGGCGGGCGACAGCGAGGACCGCGAACGCCTGGACCCAAGGATTCTAGGCTCGCCAGAGGTGCTGGACCGCGCGCTCGCGGCGACGGCGCGCAAATACGGCGCGCCCGCCGTGGCGCTGGTCCGGCTGGACATGGACGGGACGGTGCGGGCGTGGGTGCGGCGCGCTGGGGAGACGCGCGAAGGGACGCGGCGAGCGGTGTCGCCGGACGCGGCGGGATGGCAGGCGGCGGCGGCGGAACTGGTGCGCACGCTGTCGGCTGAGGGTGCGGAAGGGGGTGCGGGAGTGGTGGGTGCGGAGCGGATCAGTCCTATCCTGCGCGTCACCGAGTTCCGCCCGCAGTCGGAGGGTGGGACGAGGGTGACGATCCTCAACGACACCTCCGACCCCGAGGAGCGGGCGGAGGCGCGGCGCGTCGCGCGCGGCCTGCCGGGTCTCCTGCCCATCGCCCATGCGTCCACGGAATACGGTCTGGAGATCACCGCGTCGTGGTCGGGGGGGAGCCGCGCAGCACTTGAGGAGGCCCTGCACGCGGCGGGAGCGACGGTGGAAAACGGGGAGGATGTGCGATGACGGCGGAGGAATTGGGCGTGCTCGTGCGGTCCTGGGGGCGGCTGCCGCCCTCGTTCGGCGAGGTCGCCGCGCGGGCGGCGCGGCGGGCCGCTCGGGAGGATGGGGCGGACGCGCTTGGTGCGGCGGTCGCGGAGACCATGGCCTTCGGCCTCGGCCTGCCCGAGGGTGTCGCGCCGTTCCTGGCGCTGGAGGGCAAGCCAGGGGTGGCGGGCGACGAGGATCCCCTCGAACCCGCCGCCAAGGTGGTGCTGGGTCTGCTCTGTGGCGTGCCGGGCGGGTTGCGCAGCCCCAACGGGTACCTCGACTTCGCGCAGGCACTGGGGCGGGCGGCGGCGCGCGTAAGAACCAACTCCTCGGCGCGGCTGGTCGCGGCGTGCCTGGAAGCCCACGGCGACACGCCCGTGGGCGTGATGGAGGCGGTGCGCTGGGAGGACGGTGCGCGGTTCAGGTTCGCGTTCACCCCCGCCGGGCTGCCCGTGCCGCGGGAGGGGATGGAAAGACGCGCCGCCCTGCCGCTCGGGGCCTTGTCGGGGCTTGGCCACTTCCTGGATGCCGGGGCGGCGCTGGCGGAGAACGCCCGCGCCTCCGAGTCCGGGCCGCCCCCGCGCCGGCCCAAGCCCGGGACGCGGCGCGCCTAAGCAGCGTCCCGGTCAGCGCGGAACGCGCGGGCCCGGGATCTCGACATCCAGCTCCTTGCCGTTGTGGAGCGAGGCGAGCCTGACCTCCAAGCGCTCCAGCGCGTGTCCGAGGTCAAGCCCGCGCAGGGCGACGGTGCGCCCGTCCATGGCCAGGATCGCGTCCACCCATCCAGACGCGCCATCCACGGCGAGACGGAACTCAGACGTGCCATCCACGCCGCCCCGGGGCAGGGTAAGCGCCCAATCCCCGGGCTTCCGTCTCTCCCAGCCGGGTTCGTCCACGAGGGCAGCGTCAAGGGCCGCGCGCTGCTCGGCCTGGTCGATCCGCGACATGTCCGAAAGCAGGATCCCGATCCCCGCGGCCTCGACAGCGAACACGTCCCCGCCGCCGCATTCCTCGTGTCCGTCCATGGTCGGTGACATCCCCCCCAGCTCCCAGAGAGCGCAGACAAAGGCCGTGCTGCGCATGGAGATACTGGGAGCGGGCCGCGCAAGCCGCAAAGCGCAAAAGGGGCAAGCGCCGCATGGCGCGGCGCGCCAGTTCGTGCTAGTGCGGGAAGACCATGGCCCAGGTTGACCCGTCACGCCCCGTTTCCGCGTGGCTGCGCGACCGCCCCGTCCCGTTCAGGCGGGCCTTTGCAGCCGCGTGGCGCTGCGCGGGAATCGCCTGCTTCGTCGCGCCATGCGGCGCGCGGGTCCTGAGGCTGGGGCGGGCTGCGGCAAGGCTGGATGGGGACGGGACGGTTGCGACGACGGAGTTCCTGCGCGACGGTCTCGGATCCGACCGAGGGGGCAACCCGTTTGAGGCGGCTTCTGAGGCGGCGTGGAGGACCGATGCGGGGGGGGTGTTCAACGATGCACGAACGGAGGTGCCATCGGCCCTCGACGGAGGGGGAACGGCCGCGGCGGCGGCGGGGTGGGCCGATTTCCTGTCCATGCTCCGCGTGGCCCTGTCGAGGGAGCCCGGGGGATTGGAGTGGCTGAGGGCCGTGCGGGCGATCAGCGTCACGCCGGGTTTCGCCGCGCCGGTGCGGACAACGCTGGACCCGTCCGTGGCCCAGGATGTCGCCGCCCTGCTCGATGCGGCCTGGGCCCCATCTGCGGCCAAGGCGCTCAGCCAGTGGCGGGCCAACTTCGACCTGGACCTGCTGTCCGCACTGGAGCGGGCCGGACTGAACAGCCCCGCCGCGTGGAACGCCGCAACCCGAACCCCCGAACGCGGGCAAGCGGCAAGAGCATTTCCCTGGGCTCTGCGCGCCGCGATATCGGAACCCGCGCTGCGCCGGGCCGTCGACGAACGACGGCCCCTGGCCGAGGCCCTGGCCGCGCGCTTTGGCGTGTCCACGGCAACCGTGCGCCGCGCCGGGTCGGGCCTGCCCGGCGCGGCCGCGGGCCGGAACCCGGGAGACCTGCTGCGCCGAGTGGAGTCGCTCGGACCGCAGGTCCGCCTTCCCCGAACTTCCTGGGGATGGATCGCCTTCGCGGCGGTGGCCGGGTACGCACCCGAACGCCTGTGGCGCGCCGCCTGCGCGGGCGCGGCCGAGGGGGAGTGGGACGCGTCCGGGCCGCTCGCCCGGGGCGCGCGGGAGATCCCGCAACTCCTCCACGCCCTGGGTCCGTGCCTGCTCGCGCCTCTGGCGGCCTGGGGAGCGATGGGGGACCAGGAAACTGCGGTGCTGCTGGCTCGGTCCCCCAGAACCTTGGCTGCCTGGGTGGCGCGGCACGAGGAATGGGGTGCTGCCGATGCCGCACGCCTCGCGGCGGCGGCGGGCACGGCCCCTGTGTCGGAGGGCGAGGCGGGCTGGACGCGGCTGCACCCGACCTGGCGCGGGTCGGGCGGGATCATCGCGGAGCCTTTGTCCTCCCAAGCGGAACTCGCGCGGGAGGCCGTGGCCATGGGCCACTGCGTGAACACCTACGCGGACAAGTGCCGGGATGGAGGCTGCCACATCGTCGCCTTCCGCGACGCCGCGGGCGGGCGCGACGGGGCAACGGCCGAGGTGGACGCGGTGGTGCTGGAACGCGCGCTGGCCGAGGCGGCGGCAGGCCCTCTGCCCCTGCCGCCGCGGCCCGCGCCGCCCCCGGCATTTCTGCAGCTGAAGGGGCCGGGCAACGAATCCCCGTCGCCCAGGGTGGCGGCGGCGGCGTGGGAGTGGTTCTCCGCCGCCGCAGCGGGAACGCTGCCTGGGTTCGACGCGTCCGCCGCGGCGCTCGACGCGCGGGCCAGACGGGAAGCCGCGCGCGGGCGGGGGGCGGCCGCCCCCGTCCCGCCGATGACCGCCGCCCTGGCGACGGCGATCCTGGATGGCCACGGGCCGCTGCTCCCCCGCGCGCTGCGCCGGCGGCTGGCGCGCGTCCAGGCGGGCGGGGATGATGCGCCGTGACGGGCGCGCGGGCGGGCGGGGGCATGGCGGGGGAATGGGAGGGTTTCGACTCCCTGGCGGCGCTGCGCGGGGTGTGGGGACACGCCGCGTTCCGCGACGTCCAGGGGGCGGTGGTGGAACACGTCCGCGCGGGCGGCTCGGGCCTCGCCCTGCTGCCGACGGGCGGCGGCAAGTCGCTGTGCTACCAGATCCCGGCCATGGTCAGGCCGGGCCTCGGCCTGGTCGTGTCGCCCCTGCTCTCGCTGATGGAGGACCAGGTGTCTGGCCTGGCCGCGCGCGGCGTGTCCGCGGCGGCCCTGCACTCGGGCATGGACGAGGCGGGACGCGCGGCGGCCTTCGGACGCGCCGCCTCGGGGGGGCTGGACCTGCTCTACGTGTCGCCCGAACGCCTGGGACGCGAGGATTTCCGGCGCTTCGCCGCAGGGGCCGGGCTTTCCCTGGTGGCCGTGGACGAGTGCCATGTCGTGTCCTCGTGGGGCAACGACTTCCGGCCCGCATACCGGGAGATCCCCGCCTTCCTCAGGCTCGTGCCGCGGCACGTCCCGCGGGTCGCCGTGACGGCGACGGCAGACCCCCTGACGGTGGACGACGTGCGCCGCCTGCTCGGCCTGGGAGGCGACCCCGTTTTCCGCTCGCCCTCAGAGCGGCCCAACCTGACCCTTTCCGCCCGGCGCGCGGGGAGCCTGGCGGAGCTGGTCCGCGAGGGGATGGCCTGGGCCGATGCGCGGCGGGGCCGGAGCGGCATCGTCTACTGCCGGACTCGGGCGGAGACGGAGGCGTGGCAGGACCGCTTGGCGACGGCGGGACACCCCGT
>BBPE01000039.1_pt4 | contig 19609 bp, 20 predicted proteins | sample 1344301 | NCBI WGS metagenome assembly BBPE01 (sample SAMD00019089, study PRJDB2971) | groundwater metagenome | isolation source: The Cedars highly-alkaline
CCCCGCCCCGAAACCGCCGAAGCGGTTGCGGCTGCGGCCGGCGCGATCGATGTGCTGGTGAACAACGCGGCTACCGGCCGTCCGGATGAATACAGCGACGAGGGCTTTCGCGCGGTCATCGATGTGAACCTCAACAGCCTTATGGCCCTCAGCCTTGCGCTGTACCCGGCTCTGAAAGCCCGCAAGCCGGGCCAACCGGGGGGCGCAATCGTGAACATGGGCTCGCTTTCAAGCTTCCTCGCACTGCGCGAAACGCCAGCCTACACCGCGTCGAAGGCCGGGTTGCTGGGCCTCACCCGCGCGCTTGCCGACAAATGGGCGCCCGACGGAATCCGGGTGAACATGGTCGCGCCCGGCCTTATCCGCACGCGCATGACCGAAATCCAGCGCACCGATGCGGACTATGAAAAGCGCCTGCTGAAGGCCGTGCCGCTGCGCCGCTGGGGCGAGCCCGAGGAAGTCGCCGAAACGGTGCTGTTCCTCGCGTCGCCGCGCGCACCCTATGTCACCGGCCAATCGATCGCGATCGACGGCGGCCTGATGCTGCGCTGAGGCTTCAGCCTGCGGCCGGTGCGCTTTTGCCCGGCGGGCTTTCGGCGCCTGCGTCCTCTGGCCCTTCCACGGCTGCGGCCTTCCCGGTCAGTTCGCCGACCGACCGCGACACCTCGACCGGCTTTGCCGCAGCAGCTTCGGCCGCCCTGATGTCGGCCACAGACCGGTCGACACCGCGCTGTGTCGCAGCCCCGGGCGTCTGGGTCTCGCTGCCGCCGCAGGCCAGCAGGCCCAGCGACAACAGCATGATTGCAGCCCTCCGCATCCATCGCCCTCTCAGTTCGGCGCCTTTCCAGGCTCCTTTCCTAACGCCTATGCCTCGGCCATGAACAGCCCCGCAAGCCCGCCCGGCCTGTCGAGCCCGATTCACCTCGCCTCGTGCAGGTCAGTCGGGCGCACCTCGAACGGCCGGGCAACATCGCAATCGACGGGCCCCAGGCAGGGGCCGCCCGCGCGGCGCTGGCCGCCATGGCAGCCACTGCACAGGCTGCGGGTGCCCGCTGCTATGTCCAGCTCTCCCACGCCGGGCGGCAGACGCCCATCGGCCTCAACCCGCGGCCGGCCGGCCCCAGCGCCGTGCCCGTTGCCCTGCCGGGCAAGCAGTTCGGCCTTCCGCGCTCCCTTGCAGATGCCGGGATCGAGGCCCTTATCGAGGCTTTCGGCGCTGCTGCCGCCGTGTGCCGCGACGCGGGCTTTGCCGGCGTCCAGCTGCACGCGGCGCACGGCTATCTGCTTTCGTCATTCCTGTCCCCGCTGGCCAACCGGCGCACGGACCGCTGGGGCGGCAGCCTGGAAAATCGGGCCCGGTTCCTGATCCGTCATTGCCGGTGTGAAAAGGCCCTGTTGCGGCATCAGCACCGGGAATCGATTATGGCAAAGGCGCTTCGTTCGTAGCAGGCGCGGTATCGGCCGGCGCATCTTGCGGCGCTGCATCCGGCGGCGGCGGGATGTCGGCATCCTCGTCGGCATCGGGCAGGTTTCCGTCGAAGATCTGGTAGCGCCTCAGCTGCAGCCAAGCAGCGCGCGTGGTTGCATAAGGGTCGGCAGCACCCTGCAGCAGCTGCTCGCCCTGGTCCCGCAGGCCCGAGCGGATGTCAAGCACCCGCACACCCAGCCAATAGACCCGTTCCTCGAACGACAGAAGCCGGTTCTGGACCCGGTCGACAGGGTCCACCAGGAAGTCGATGAAGAACCCCGCCCCGTCCCTCACGGTCGATGGCCCCAGGAACGGCAACATCAGGAACGGCCCCGAAGGCACCCCCCAGACAGCCATCGTCTGGCCGAAGTCATGCGCCTCCTCCGTAAGGCCCATGTTGCTTGCATGGTCGGCGACAGCCAGGCCCAGGGCCGTGTTGATCAGGATCCGGTCCACTGCACGAAATGCGCTCTTGATCTTGCCCTGCATCACGGCATTGCCGAAGTTGGCCGGCTCCTGAAGCAGGTTGTAGCCATTGCTGATCGCCCGCCGCGGCTCGGCGGGCAGAACCGTGCGATACGCATTGGTGACCGGGCTCAGCGCATAGCGGTCGATGTTCATGGTCCAGAGAAATATGCGGCGGTTGGTCGTTTCCCACGGATCGCGCTCGGCGACGTCGGTGATGGCCACCCGGTCGAGCCGCTCGCCACTGTGGGCGCAGGCGCCAAGCAGCAGGGCCAACAGCAAGGGCAGCAGAAGTGCGCGCAACATCATTGCCCGCTAGGCGGATGCAGCAGGTGGCACAAGAGCGCAGCGCGACAGCCTGGCCCGGCTATCGGCTTGACCGGATATAAAGACATGTTTAAGTCTTTCTGCGATGCAGAAGATCCAGGACATGTTCGCAGCCCTTGCAGACCCGACCAGGGCCCGCATCCTGCTGCTCGTGCGGGATCTGCAGCTGTCTGTCGGCGAACTCGCCGACATACTGGATCAGAGCCAGCCGCGGGTCTCGCGCCATGTCCGCATCCTTGCCGAAGCCGGGCTGGTGCGGCGCCACAAGGAAGGTGCCTGGGTCTTTGTGGGGGCCGGAGACAGGCAGCTTGTCGATCATGTCGTCGCGCTTGTGCATTCCGTTACCGGACCGGCCGATCCGATCGCTGCCGAACGCAGCCGGCTGGCGCAGGTGCGCGCCGACCGCCAGCAGCGTGTCGACCAGTGGTTCGAAGCTCATGCGGGCGAATGGGATCTGCTTCGCCGCCTGGGCGGCGACGACGCGGCCATCGAACAGGCCCTTGCCGCGGCAGCCGAGCAGCCGGCGGTCGGGCGCCTGCTCGACATCGGAACGGGCACGGGCCGCATCCTCGAGCTTCTGGCGGGCCAGGCCGAGCAGGCAACCGGGATCGACCGCTCGCCCGAGATGCTGCGGATCGCGCGAGGCAAGCTTGCAGCGGCCGGCAACCAGAAGGCCGACCTCCAGCAGGCCGACATGCGCGCCTTGCCCTTTGCCGACGCCGCCTTCGACACCGTCACCCTGCACCATGTGCTGCACTTCGCAGACAATCCGGCAGCCGTTGTGGCCGAGGCTGCCCGCGTGGTCGCACCGGGCGGCAAGCTGATCGTTGCCGACTATGCAGCCCATGACCGCGAGGATTTGCGCAGCCGGTTCCAGCACAGCCGCCTGGGCTTCGAGGACCAGGCGCTTGCCGCGTTGATCGCGGATGCCGGGCTGACGCCAGCGAAGATTTCCGCCCACCCCGGGCCGGAACTGTGCGTGACGCTGTGGGAGGGACGCAGATGACACCGGTGATGGCGAACGAGGCCGAGGGCCTGTGCGCGCGCAACGCGCCGCTGTTTGCGGATCTGCCCGGCGATATTGCCGTCTCGTTCGAATTCTTCCCACCCAAGACCGAGAAGATGGCCGAGACGCTGTGGCAGTCGGTCGCCACGCTTGCGCCGCTCGGACCCCGTTTCGTCTCGGTCACCTACGGCGCCGGCGGCTCCACGCGTGAGCGGACCCATGCAACGGTCGCCCGCATCGTCAGGGAAACCTCGATTCCGGCCGCGGCCCACCTGACCTGCGTGGAGGCCAGCAAGGCCGACATCGCCGAGGTGGCCGACGCCTACTGGGCGGCCGGCGTCCGCCACATCGTCGCGTTGCGCGGCGACCCGCCTGCGCGCGACGGCGTCTTCCAGTCCTTCGCCGCCCATCCGGACGGCTACAACGACGCCGCCGAACTGTGCGCGGCCCTGTCCGGGCGGCACCCGTTCGAGCTCAGTGTCGGCGCCTATCCCGAAACCCACCCCGAAGCGAAGAGCACAGCGGCCGATCTTGCCCACCTGAAGCGCAAGGTGGACTGCGGCGCCAGCCGCGCCATCACCCAGTTCTTCTTCGAGCCCGACACCTTCTTCCGCTTCCGCGACCGCGCGTCCGCCGCCGGGATCGCAGCCGAACTGGTGCCCGGCATCCTTCCCGTCTCCAGCTTCGCCAATGTGCAGCGCATGTCGGCCCAGTGCGGCACCCGCATCCCCCAATGGATGGGCCGCCTGTTCGAGGGGCTGGACGACAAGCCCGAAGCCCGCCAGCTGGTCGCTGCCACCATAGCCGCCGAGATGGTCCGCCACCTCTACGCCGGCGGGGTGCGCCATTTCCACTTCTACACCCTCAACCGCGCAGAGCTGGCCTATGCCATCTGCCACCTTCTCGGGGTCCGCCCAGCATGATTGCCCAATCGACTGCCGAAGCCACCTTCCGCGCCGAAGCCGCGCGCCGGATTCTCGTGAAGGATGGGCCCTATGGCACCGCAGTCCAGGGCCTCGGCCTCAGCGAGGCGGACTATCGCGGCACCCTCACGGTCAACCACGACCAGAAGGGCAACAACGACATCCTGAATATCACCCGGCCGGATGCCATCGCCGCAATCGCCCGCAGCTACATCGAGGCCGGTGCCGACATCCTCGCCACCAACAGCTTCAATGCCAACCGCATCAGCCAGGCCGATTACGGGACCGAGGCCCTGGTGCACGAAATCAACCTTTCGGCCGCCCGCATCCTGCGCGCCGAGATCGATGCCGCCACGGCAAACGACGGCCGCCCCCGCTTCCTCGCAGGCGCCCTCGGCCCGACCAACAAGACCCTCTCGCTCAGCCCCCGCGTCGAGGACCCGGGCTTCCGCGAAGTCGATTTCGACGGCATGAAGCAGGTCTACCGCGACCAGATCGACGGCCTGCTCGATGGCGGCGCCGACTTCATCCTGATCGAAACCGTGTTCGACACGCTGAACGCCAAGGCGGCCGCATTCGCCGCCATGGAGGCCGAGGAGGCGCGCAGGGTGCGCGTGCCGATCATGCTTTCCATGACGCTGACGGATCTTGCCGGCCGCAACCTGTCGGGCCAGACGGTCGAGGCCTTCTGGGTCAGCCTCGAACATGTCCGCCCGCTCTCCATCGGGCTCAACTGCAGCTTCGGCGCAACCGAACTGCGGCCCCATGTGAAGCAGCTCGCGGGCACGGCCGATGCCCTCATCATGGTCTATCCCAACGCCGGTCTCCCCAATGCCTTCGGCGGCTACGACGAGGCACCCGATACCACCGGCGGCTTGATCCGGGGCTGGGCCGACGAAGGCCTGCTGAATGCCGTGGGCGGCTGCTGCGGCACCACGCCGGCCCACATCCGGGCCATCGCACAGGCGGTCGAGGGGCTTGCCCCCCGCGCCATTCCCGCCCGTGCGCCGGCGTTGCGGCTGTCGGGCCTTGAGGCAGCGGTTTTCGCATGAGCGCAGCCGGCTTCATCAACATCGGCGAGCGCACCAACGTCACCGGCTCCGCCCGGTTCAAGAAACTGATCGTCGCCGGCGACTACACCGCCGCGCTCGATGTTGCGCGCGACCAGGTGGTGAACGGCGCGCAGATCATCGACATCAACATGGACGAGGGCCTTCTCGACAGCGAGGCGGCCATGGTCACCTTCCTGAAGCTGCTGGCGGCCGAGCCCGATATCGCCCGCGTGCCGCTGATGATCGACAGCTCGAAGTGGAGCGTCATCGAGGCCGGCCTGAAGTGCGTCGCCGGCAAGGCCATCGTCAACTCGATCAGCCTGAAGGAAGGGGAGGGCCCCTTCCTTGCCCAGGCCCGCGCCATCCGCCGCTATGGCGCAGCCAGCGTGGTGATGGCCTTCGACGAACAGGGCCAGGCCGACACCGCCGCCCGCAAGCTCGAGATCTGCGCCCGCGCCTACGACATCCTTGTCGCCGACGGTTTCCCTCCCGCAGACATCATTTTCGATCCCAACATCTTCGCGGTGGCCACAGGTATCGAGGAGCATGACCGCTACGCGCTCGACTTCATCGAGGCAGCGCGCACCATCAAGCAGCGCTGCCCGCACGCCCGCATTTCGGGTGGGCTTTCGAACCTCAGCTTCGCCTTCCGCGGAAACGAGGCGGTGCGGCGCGCGATGCACGCCGTGTTCCTCTATCATGCGATCCCGGCCGGCCTCGACATGGCGATTGTCAACGCCGGCCAGCTCGACGTCTATGACCAGCTCGACCCCCACTTGCGCGAAGCCTGCGAGGATGTGGTCCTTGCCCGCCGCCCGGACGCGACCGACCGGCTCATCAACCTCTCATCCCGTTTCAGCAACAGCGGGCAGATTGCTGAAAAACAGACAGAAGAATGGCGCTTCTGGCCGGTCACCAAGCGGCTGGAACATGCCCTGGTAAACGGCATCGACGCCCATGTGGTTGCCGACACCGAAGAAGCCCGCCTGTCGGCCGACCGGCCCATCTCTGTCATCGAGGGGCCGCTGATGGACGGCATGAACGTCGTCGGCGACCTGTTCGCCACCGGCAAGATGTTCCTGCCCCAGGTGGTGAAATCTGCCCGGGTGATGAAAAAAGCGGTCGCCCACCTCATTCCCTACATCGAGGCGGAGAAGGACGAGGGCGCAAAGCCCAAGGCCCGCATCCTGATGGCGACCGTCAAGGGCGATGTGCACGACATCGGCAAGAACATCGTCGGCGTCGTTCTCCAGTGCAACAATTTCGAAGTGATCGACCTTGGCGTCATGGTGCCCTGGACGAAAATCCTGGAAACCGCAAAAGCCGAAAAGGTGGACATGATCGGCCTTTCCGGCCTGATCACGCCGTCGCTGGACGAAATGGTGACGGTCGCGAGCGAGATGGAGCGCGGCGGCTTTACCATGCCGCTGCTGATCGGAGGTGCGACCACCTCGCGCGTGCACACGGCGCTTAAGATCGCGCCGGCCTATTCAGGCCCCACCATCCATGTCCTCGATGCCAGTCGCGCCGTCGGCGTTGCGTCGAACCTGCTTTCGGACACGCTGGCAAAGCCCTATGTCACCGAAATTGCAGCCGAATATGAGGATATACGCGCCAAGCGGCAGGGCGGGCAATCGGTGCTCGCATCGCTCGCTGGTGCGCGGGCCAATGCGCTGCAGATCGATTTCGCTACCCGGCCTCCCGTGCAGCCAGCGCACACGGGCAGCTGGGACTGGCAGGATTGGCCGCTCGCCGATCTCGTTCCGTTCATCGATTGGACCCCCTTCTTCCGCGCATGGGAACTGCACGGCACCTTCCCGCAGATCCTGGAGGATCCGGTGGTTGGCGATGCGGCCCGTGGCCTCTGGGCGGACGCGCAGGCCATGCTGACCAGGCTGGTCGAGGAAAATTGGCTGACCGCCAAGGCTGTCGCTGCAATCTGGCCGGCACGCCGGGGCCGCGCAGACGCCGACGGGGAAAGCCCGGACGATATCCTGATGTTCGCAGACGACGCGCGGACTGTGCCTGTTGCCACCTTGCCGATGCTGCGCCAGCAAGTAGGCAAACGCGCCGGCCGGGCCAACATGTGCCTGGCCGACTTCGTCTCGCCCGAGGCGGACTGGGTCGGAGGCTTTGCCGTGACAACCGGCCACGGTATCGAGCCGCATCTGGAGCGCTTCCGGGCTGCGCACGATGATTTTTCCGACATCCTTCTGAAGGCGTTGGCAGATCGGCTTGCCGAAGCGCTGGCGGAAGCCCTGCACTTCAGGATGCGGACCCAGCTCTGGGGCCACGAGGCCCCGTCGGCGCCCGACCATGCAGCGCTGATCCGCGAGCAATACCAGGGCATCCGCCCGGCGCCCGGCTATCCAGCCTGCCCGGACCACAGCCTGAAGCCGCTGCTGTTCGATCTTCTGGATGCGCCCGCGCGGACCGGCATCTCGCTCACGGAAAGCTTTGCGATGCTGCCCACGGCAGCCGTGTCGGGCTTTTACTTCGCGCATCCCGACAGCGCCTATTTCGGCGTCGCACGCGTCGGCGAAGACCAGCTGTCGGATTATGCCGCCCGGCGCGGCGTCAGCCTCGAACAGGCGCGCCAGTGGCTACGCCCCAACCTCGACTGACGCCCGCCCGAACCGGTCAGCGCGAATGCCCGCTGTCCGGTTTTGGTGCCTCCGGCTTCATCGGCTCCGCTTTCGAACGGTCGTCTCCGGCGGCGGGTGCCGGCGTGCCATCGGGCTTCGCAGGCCCGGGCGCAGGGGCCTTGGTGTCTGTGCCGTTTGCGGGTGGCCGAGGCGCAGGCTGCCCCGTATCCGGCGCCGTCGTGGGTTGGGTTGCAGGAGGCTGCTCCTGGGCAAGGGCAGGGGCTGCAAGCAGCAGCGCGGCCACAGCCGAAAGGCTGCGCAATTGATGCGTCGTCATCATGATTCCAATCTGTCGCAGGTGGCGCTTCATCCAGCGCCTCAGCAACAATAGACACGTCGGTGCGGCATGTCGTGTCTCGGGCGACAGCCCGAGGCGGGGGCAGGTTGAATCGGCAAGCCCTGCGCCGGGCCGTGCACTTCTGGCAGACGAGCCGTTGCCGCTCAGCGCACGTCGACCACCACGCGCCGAGTCGCTGCTGCCTTGGCCTCCCACTCCCGCTTGCGTTCCAGCACGATCTCGAAACGCCCCTTGCGCGACGCCACGAAGCGGAAGCACTGCTCTGCGCTGCGCCCCGGCCCCGCTTTCAGCCTACACCGTCCACTTGTGATGCATCTGGCTGTCGGTTCCCATCACGAAGGTGTCCAGCCGCTTTGCCTGCCAGCTGGAAACGCCGCAGCCCGACGACAGCACGCCCCCCAGGTTCGACCAGTCCGACCAGGCACTTCCGTTCCAGTTCTTGGTCCACATGCTGCAATTCGTTCCGCGGGCGAACAGGTCGATCCTGTTCGGGCCCCAGCTCTCGGCGCCGGGCCTGTCGGTGACCGTCGGCCAATCAGCCGTTCACGTCACGCCGCAGCTGCAGTGGCCGCCCTGAGGGGCGGATTGCGTTCGAACTGTTCGAGAAAACGAAACACTTCAATACTATAAACAAGGTTATTGAAGTTTTGTTGACATCAGGGAGCTTATGGGTATGGTGCGTGGCTGCGACTGAATGGAGGCTTTCCATGGCTCAATCCAACCGGCGAAGACCGCGGCGCGAAATCTGGCTGGCCCTGATCAGCGGCATTGCGACCGGCTACCTTGCCCTGATTGGTCTTTATCTTCTGATCCGGTAATCGCCCGCACGGCCTCGGCGCCGCACCGTATTGCAGTCGCATTGCCGTCGGCCATGCATCCGCCTATGCGTCGGCTCCATCATGGCCATCCATTTCCACGAAGCCGATCTGCCCGCCGATATCTTCGCCCCCGGGCCGATCGCGGTCGACACCGAAACCATGGGTCTCAACCCGCTCAGGGACCGGCTGTGCCTCATCCAGCTGTCCGACGGGCAGGGCGACGAACATCTGGTCCGCTTCTCGGGCGACTATGCGGCCCCCAACCTGCGCGGCATCCTGGCGGACCCGGCTCGGCTCAAGCTCTATCATTTCGCCCGGTTTGATCTCGCGGTCATCCGCCACTTCCTCGGGGTAACCGCAGCCCCTGTCTATTGCACCAAGACAGCAAGCCGCCTGGTTCGCACCTACACTGATCGCCACGGCCTGAAGGATCTGGCGCGCGAGTTGCTGGGCGCCGAAATCTCCAAGCAGCAGCAATCGAGCGACTGGGGGGCGGCCACCCTGTCCGATGCGCAGAAGGACTATGCCGCGTCCGACGTGCGCTATCTGCACCGCATGATGCACATCCTCGACGAGCGTCTTGCCCGCGAACGCCGGACCGGGCTCGCCCGGGCCTGCTTCGATTTCCTGCCCTGGCGCGCCGAGCTCGATCTTCAGGGCTGGCCCGAGATCGATATCTTCGCACATGTCTGATACCCCCCATGTCTGACCTAGCGGTGCGCCAGCACGAGGCGCGACGTCGTGCGATGCTGCCCGGCGGCCCGCGCGACCTGTTCATCGCAACCGCCAAATGGATACTTCCCCTGGCGTCCTTCGTGCTTCTGGTCGTCCTCGTCGTCCTGCCGCTGTCCGCGAGGCAGGAGTTCAGCTTCCTGCTCTCGAAAGACAGCGCCGCCCGCGCAGGCGAGCGGCTGCGGATGGAGGAAGCAACCTATCGCGGCGAAACCAGCCGGGGCGAACCCTTCGAGATCACGGCGCGATCCGGCGTTCAGAAGACAAGCGCAGTTCCGGTCGTGGTCCTGTCAGGCCTGTCTGCCCGGCTCGAACAGCAGCAGGGCCCCGCAACCGTCACCGCCCCCCGCGGCGAATTCTTCATCGAGGAAAGCCGCCTTCGGGTCGATGGCCCGGTGGTGGCTCGCTCCGCGTCGGGCTACAGCCTCGATGGCAAGGCGATCGATGTCGACATCTCCGCCAACCGGGTGAGCACCACCCAGCCGGTCGCCGGAACCCTGCCTATGGGCATCTTCAGCGCCGACAGCTTCACCGCCGACATCCAGGGCCGCGAAGTCCGGCTCGAAGGCAGCGTCAAGCTCCGCATCACCCCCAACCGGACATTCGGATGATGAAGCTCCTTGCCTGTCAGGCCCTTTTTGCAATCGCGGCCCTTGCGCTTTCGGCCGTTCCCGCCAGCGCCCAGGGCATCACGACCTCGGCGCTCCGCGGCCTCGATACCAAGGCCCCGATCGATGTCGACGCCGACCGTATCGATGTGCTGGACCAGCAGAACCAAGCCATTTTCACCGGTAATGTCCGGGTGCGCCAGGCCAACCTGACAATGGAGGCGAACCGAATCAAGATCGCCTATGTGCGCCCGGCCGGCAGCAAGGGCGGCGATCCCATCATCCAGCGCCTCGACGCAGATGGGAACGTCCGCCTCGCCACCCCGACCGAACGCGCCACCGGCCGCTTCGGCATCTATGATGTGGACAAGCGCATCCTCACGCTGATCGGCGACGTGGCGCTGACGCAGGGAACAACCAAGGTTAATGGCAACCGGCTGACCATCGACCTCGCATCGGGCCGCTCCACGCTCGACGGCCGCACGTCCACCGGGCAGCCGGGCAGCCGGGTTTCCGGGCGCTTCGCGGTGCCGGAGCGGAAGAAATAGGGCGGGTCAGAAGCCCCGCGCCGAAAGCCAGTCCTTCACGGTCGACACCGCCTGCCCAAGCTGCCCGGGCCGGCGCGCATCATGGGGCGTGGCGCCTTCTATCGGCACCAGCGTCCGGTCCGTTGCCGCAACCGCATCATGCAGCCGGTGCGTGTGGCCGGGCGTGCAGGCGTCGCCGGCCGAATTGCCCACCACCAGCCTCGGCAGGGCAGGGCGGCTGCGCGCAGGCCCGGCACATCCTCGCAACAGGCCCGAGCCTCCTCGGCGCCGCGGCAGCGGACCGCCGAACGGTGAGTTTCCTTCAGGCCCCCGGGCCCGGCGGCGGCAGACCCGTCGGTGTTGCTCATATCGTCTGTGCGTGCGGGGAACAGTGGCCAAGCCTGCCGGCCCGGCCCAGCGCCCGAAAGCTTCAGGCCTTCACCGCCGTCCCGAGATAGTTGACCGACAGGTCGGCCGACAGGTGGAAGCCTCGGGCGGGCCCCCAGCTCAGCCCTTGCAACCGCTCCATCCGCAGGCCGGCCTGCGCCAGCTTCTGCGTCAGTTCGTCCGGTGTCAGGAACTGCGTCCAGCTGTGGCCACCCTGCGGGATCAGCCGGGTCAGCTTTTCGGCACCCGCAATCAGCACGGCCCAGCTTCTCGGTGTCCGGTTCGGGGTGGAAAACACCAGCAATCCGCCGGGCTTCAGCATCTGTGAGATGCCGTCAAGAAACGATTTCACATCAGACACATGTTCGACAACTTCAAGGCAGGTTATCAGGTCAAAACGCCGGGCGTTCCTCTGCGCGAACGTCACCACCTCGTCGCAATGATAGGCAATGGAAAGGCTCTGGCCTTCGGCGTGGGCCCGCGCCACGGCAATCACGTCGGCGCCTGCGTCGATCCCCTCGACGGTCGCCCCCATCCGGGCAAGCGGCTCGGCGACCAGCCCGGCTCCGCAGCCGATGTCCAGCGCCTGAAGGCCGGACAGCGCCGTCCGGGCCTTGCGGTCCAGCCCGAAATGGTCAAGCGCAGCCTCGCGGATGAAGCCGAGACGGGTCGGGTTGATCCGGTGCAGCAGCTTCGACTGCCCATCGGGGTTCCACCAGTCGGCAGCCAGCGAGCCGAACAGCGCGACATTCTCGAGATCCTGGGTTGCGGTCATGGGCAGGCTGATAGCGCGCCGCGTTCGCTCAGTCGATTGAGAAGAACTGTCGTGGCCACGAGGCAGGATCCACCTTGGGCATCAGCCGCCAGCCGTGTGCCGTCAGCATCTCCATCGGCGCGAAGCGGCGCTTGTAGTCCATGCGCGGGCTGCCCTCGACCCAATAGCCCAGATAGACATAGCGCATCCCGACCTGGGCCGCGCGCAGGGTGTGATCGAGGATCATGAAGGTGCCGAGCCCCGGGCGGGCATCCGGACCGGTCTCGTAGAAGCTGTAGACCATCGACAGTCCGTCCGACTGCTTGTCGGTCAGGCAGGCGCCCACCAGGCGGCCCGGCTTTCCGCCGACCGACGGTTCGCGATATTCCACCACCACCGTGTCGACCGGCGATGTCTCGATCATCTCGGCAAAGTCATAGCCGTCCATGCTCGCCATGCCGCCCGTCGGATGCCGATCCTTCAAATAGCGGCGCAGCAGGTCGAACTGTTCCTCGGTTGCCCAGGCATCGCAGGCTGCCACATCCAGGTCGTCATTCCGCTTCAGCAGCCGGCGCTGGGATTGCGAGGGCCGGAACTGGTTTGCAACCACCCGCACCGAAATGCAGGCGTTGCAGCCTTCGCAGCTAGGCCGATAGACGACATTCTGGCTCCGCCGAAAGCCGATCCGGCCCAGGCCTTCACTCATCCGCTGGGCATCCGGGCCGCGAAGCTCGGCAAACACCTTCCGCTCCGTGCGGCCGGGCAGATAGGGACAAGGGCTTTCCGCCGTCACAAAAAAGCGCGGAAAACGGGTTGGCTGGTCGGTCATTCAACGCCGCTCCCGACCGGCGCGGCGCCAGCAGGGCCGGCTGCAGCTGCCGACGCAACAGGCCAACAGGCAATCTGCCTTGCCCCCTGCAGCCTCAGCCAATGCGGATATCGGCAATCCCACCTCTGCTTCACCTTCGCCTCCGTCACGTCCGCTCCCCGGTCGGATGCCCGCGGATGATGCACAAAGGCAGGGATGGAGGCAACGACCTACGTGCAGCGTGGACCACCCGTGACAGGCGTTAACCGCGCTTCCATACCCGGCGCCGGGCAGGGCGTCGGGAAGCCCTTCCGGGCCGGTCGCACGGCCCTCTCCGCCACGCGCTGTACCACCCGTAACGGCCCCGCGTTCCAATGAACATTTCAGGAACGGCGTTAACGGGCGGAAAGTGCATCCATTATGGATGTGCCCCGTCAGCCCAGCTCGACCCGGTTCACCTCGTAACCGGCGCCCCGAAGCGCCTCGACAAGCCGCTCCAGATGGTCCCCGCCCCGCGTCTCGCACTCGATTTCCGTCATCAGGCCCTTGGCCGGCAGATTCGTGAAAATCCGGTGGTGCGACACCTCCAGGATGTTCACCTGCTGCTGGTCGAACACCCGCGCGACTCCGTAAAGCTGCCCCGGCCGGTCCTTCAGCCGGATCCTGAGGCGCGCCAGCCGGCCCGAGCGCGCCAGATCCCGCAGCAGCACATTGGCGAGGAGCCGGGTGTCGATGTTCCCGCCGCAAAGCACCAGGCCCACGGTCCGCCCGCGGAACCGCCTTGGATGCGCCAGCAGCGCCGCAAGCCCGGCCGCGCCTGCGCCTTCCACCACCGTCTTCTCGATCGACAGCAGCATCGAAACCGCCCGTTCCAGGTCACGCTCGCCCACCAGCAGCACATCCGACACCAGCCTGCGCACCACCGGCACCGTGTGCGTGCCCGGCGTCTTCACCGCGATCCCCTCGGCCAGCGTGTCGCCGTCGGCAACCACCGGTTCCCCCATCAGGGTCGCCTTCATGCTGGGATACAGCTCGGCCTGCACCCCCACGATATCGCATTTCGGCGCCACCTCGGATGCCGCCACTGCGCAGCCCGAAATCAGCCCGCCGCCGCCGATCGGAACCACCAGCGTGTCGATCTCGGGCACATCCTCGAACATTTCCAGCGCAACCGTTCCCTGGCCGGCCATCACCAGCGGGTCGTCGAAGGGGTGCACGAACACCAGCCCCCGCCGCTCGGCCAGCAGGTGCGCATGCGCGGTCGCCTCCTCCAGCTTCTCGCCGTGCAGCACCACCTCGGCATCATGGCTCTCGGTCTGCTGCACCTTTATCAGCGGCGTGAAGCGCGGCATCACGATGGTGGCCGGAATGCCCAATCGCCGGGCATGATAGGCAAGGCCCTGCGCATGATTGCCGGCCGACATCGCAATCACGCCGCGCCTGCGCTCGTCGTCGCTCAGCGAAAGCAGCCGGTTCAATGCGCCACGCTCCTTGTAGGCGGCTGTGAACTGCAGATTCTCGAACTTCAGATACACCTTGGCACCGGTCAGTTCGCCCAGCGTCTTCGATTCCAGGGTCGGCGTCCGCACGATCTGCCCCTTCAGCGCCGCCGCCGCTGCCATCACGTCCGCCGGTGCAATCGCCAGCGCGGTCTCGGTCTTGCTCGGGGTCGTCAGGCTTGCCATCGAAAATGTCCTTGGCTGTCGATGCGCTCCGGCCTAGAGGAACCGCTGCCCGCCTGCAAACGCCCACGCTTGCATGGGCCATCGGGGAGGGGCAACAGCAATCCCCATGGCAACACTCGGATTCGCAGGGCTCGGCGTGATGGGCTGGCCCATGGCGCGGCACCTTTGCGCCGCGGGCCACACCGTCCGCGTCTTCAATCGAAGCCCCGACAAGGCCGACCGCTTCGCTGCCGCCTATGGCGCCGCTGCCTGCCGCAGCGCAGCCTCAGCCGCCGACGGCGCAGATGCCTTCATCACCTGCATCGGCAACGACGATGACGTCCGCGAAGTCACGGACTGCGCCTTCCCGGCGCTTCCCACTGGCGCGCTGTTCATCGATCACAGCACGGTCTCGGCAAGCCTTGCGCGCGAACTCGCCCTTCGCAACCCGGCGGTCCGCTGCATCGATGCCCCGGTCTCCGGCGGCCAGGCCGGTGCCGAGGCCGGCCAGCTCGCCATCATGTGCGGCGGCGAGGCCGACTCCGTCGAGGCCGCGCGCCCGATCCTCGAATGCTATGGTCGCCGCGTCGTGCGCATCGGCCCGCCGGGCCACGGCCAGCTTGCCAAGATGGCAAACCAGGTCGCGATCGCGGGCGTCGTCCAGGGCCTGTCTGAATCGATGCATTTCGCGCTCAAGGCAGGGCTCGACACCGAAGCACTGCTGGATGCCATCGGCCAGGGCGCGGCCCAAAGCTGGCAGATGGACAATCGCGCCCGGACAATGGTGCAGGGCAAGTTCGATTTCGGCTTTGCGGTAGAACTGATGCGCAAGGATCTCGGCCTCGTCCTCGCGGAAGCCCGCGGCAACGGCGCAAGCCTCCCCGTTGCCGCCCTCGTGGACCAATTCTACGCGGACCTGATGAAGATGGGCGGGGCCCGACAGGACACCTCGTCCCTCATCCAGAGGCTCGGCTGATGCGCCTGTTCACCGCCCTCGCCGCTGCAATCCTGTGCACCGCCCCGGCCCAAGCCGCCAAGACCCTCATCGTCAACGCCAACGGCTACACGCTCGATGTCGAAGGCAATCTCCGCCGCTTCACCACGCTCTTCATCGGCGATGACGGCAAGGTGCTTGCCATCCTCCCGCGCGGCGCGTCCGAGCCGAAGCTCGCGGCCGGCGACTACAAGCTCGATGCCGGGGGCCGCACCCTGTTCCCGGGCCTAATCGATGCCCATGGCCATGTGATGGGCCTCTCCGTCGGCCTTCGCCAGCTTGACCTCTCGCCTGCCACATCGCTGGCCGATGCACAGGCCCGCATCACCGCCCATGCCGCAAGGCAGACCACCGCGCGCTGGATCCGCGGGCGCGGATGGAACCAGGTGGTCTGGAACCTCGACCGCTTCCCGACGGCCGCCGATCTCGACACCGCCCATGCCGAGCGCCCGGTCTGGCTCCAGCGTGTCGACGGCCATGCGGGCTGGGCCAACAGCGCAGCCCTGAAAGCCGCCGGAATCACGAGGGCGAGCAAGGATCCACCGGGCGGGCGCATCATCCGCGACGCTGCTGGCAACCCGACTGGCGTCTTCATCGATTCCGCCATGGCGCTGATCGAGCGCGCGGCGCCCCCGCCGTCCGCCGGCGAGCGCGAGAAGGGCTTCGAAGCCGCGCTCGATTACATGGCGTCCCTTGGCCTCACGGGCGTCCACGACATGGGCACCGCGCCTGAGGATTGGTCGCTTTTCCGCAGCTTCGGCGATGCCGGCCGCCTCACCGTCCGCATCACCTCATATGCAGCCGGCATGGAATCCATGGAAGCAATCGCCCCCTTGCGCCCAACGCCATGGCTCTATGGCGACCGCCTGGCGCTCAGGGGCATCAAGCTCTACACCGATGGCGCGCTCGGCAGCCGCGGCGCCTGGATGCTCCGGCCCTACACGGACGAGCCCGGAACCAGAGGCCTCAGCTTTCTCGACGACACCAAGCAGAAGAACCTGTTCAGCCGGGCGAATTTCCTCGGCTACCAGGTCGCGGTCCACGCCATCGGCGATGCAGCCAACCGCCAGGCGCTCGACAGCTTCGCCGAAATCCGCCCCACCTATGGCGACGGTTTCCGCAACCGCATCGAACATGCCCAGGTCGTCGCGCCCGAAGACATCCCGCGCTTTGCCGAGCTGAAGATCATCGCCTCGGTCCAGCCCACCCACGCCACATCCGACAAGGCGATGGCCGAAGCCCGGGTCGGTGCTGCAAGGCTGGAAGGCGCCTATGCGTGGCGCAGCTTCCTGAAGGCAGGCGTGCGGATCGCCCTCGGGTCCGACTTTCCGGTCGAGCCGGTCAACCCGTTCTGGGGTCTGCATGCAGCCGTCACCCGGCAGGACCGCGACGACCGGCCCCCGGGCGGCTGGCGGCCGCAAGACGCGCTGACCCTTCAGCAGGCGCTTGCCGGCTTCACTGTCGATGCAGCCTGGGCCGGCGGGATGGAGGGCAGGGCAGGCGCCCTCACCGAAGGGCATTGGGCGGATTTCATCTTCCTCGATCGCGACCCCTTCGCCATCGGCCCGGCCGAGCTCAAGCAGGTGGGCGTCGAGGAAACCTGGCTTGCGGGCAAGCGGGTCTATGTGAAACCATCCGGGTAAACCCGGAAAGGCAAACCGGATGCACTCGCTGTTGATCGAAGGGCATCCAGGCACGAACCGGCAGGCGAGCCTTCTCCTCGATGTCTATGCCGCCAATCTGCCGCCGGGCAGGGTTCAAAGCCGCTTTGCCGTGCGCGGATCCTCGCATTCGATCCCGTCCTTGCCGATGGCTCTGCCCGGATGGGAAGCGCGCATCGCCAGCGCGGCCCGATCGGCACACGCCCTCAGGCGGCAGCCGAAAGCGATGCCGTCCCTTCCTTCGTGAGCGTCAGCCGCGTCAGCCCGATACCGAGGCCGGGCAGGGCATCCGCAATCCGTTCGGCGACAATCTCCGGCGTCTTCAACGTGTTCGGGTCCTCCCCCGGAAACGCCCGCGCCCGCATCGTCGTGCGCGTCCCGCCCGGGTCGACCAGCAGCACATTCACGCCCAGTGCCCGCATCTCCTCGGCATACACGCCGGCCATATTCTCCAGCGCCGCCTTCGACGCCGAGTAAGGGCCCCAGTAAGCCTCCGCACGGCTCGCAACAGACGAGGTGACCGCAACAATCGTGCCCCGGCCCGGCCGCAGCATCCCGTCGAACGCCCGGATCAGCCGCCACTGCGCCGTCACGTTCAGCGCCATCACGGTCTCGAACTCCTTCGGGCTGGCATGGGCCAGCGGCGACAGCGTGCCCAGGGTCGCGGCGTTCAGCACCAGCAGGTCGAGGCTCTCCCAACGCCCGCCGATGGCCGCGCCCAGCCGGTCGATGTCCTCGCCGTTCAGCAGGTCGACAGGCGCAATCGTCGCCGTGCCGCCGGCGGCATGGATTGCATCGTCGGTTGCGATCAGCCCGCTTTCGCTGCGCGCCGTCAGCACCACATGATAGCCGTCCCTGGCCAGCCGGATCGCGGTGGCTGCCCCGATTCCCCGGCTCGCGCCGGTCACAACTGCAAGTTTCTGACGCTCACTCATGCCTGTCCACGCCTTTCCGCAATCAGCCCCAGCTGCGGCCCGGCTTCCACGGCCTCATGGTCGGTCAGGCGTGTCGGGTAATCCCCGGTGAAGCAGGCGTCGCAATATTGCGGGGCGTTGGCGATCCGCGCCGGTTGCCCAAGCGCGCGATACAGGCCATCGATGGAGATGAAGGCCAGGCTGTCCGCCCCGATATAGCTGCGCATCGCGTCCACATCCATTTGCGCTGCCAGCAGCTTGTTCCGCTCGGGCGTGTCGACGCCATAGAAGCAGCTGTTCATGGTGGGCGGGCTTGCCACGCGCAGGTGAACCTCCGCGGCGCCGGCCTCGCGCAGCATGTGCACGATCTTCACGCTGGTCGTGCCCCGAACCACCGAATCGTCGATCAACACCATCCGTTTCCCCTGGATCATCGCCCGGTTGGCATTGTGCTTCAGCTTCACGCCCAGGTGGCGGATCTGGTCGCCGGGCTGGATGAAGGTGCGCCCCACATAGTGCGAGCGAATGATCCCCAGTTCGAAGGGAATGCCGGCCGCCTGGGCATAGCCGATGGCAGCAGGCGTCCCCGAATCGGGCACCGGCACAACCATATCGGCGTCCACCGGCGATTCGGCGGCCAGTTCCGCCCCGATGGACTTGCGAACCTGATAAACCGACAGCCCGTCCGAAAAGCTGTCCGGCCGGGAAAAATAGACCTGTTCGAAGATGCAGGGACGCGCCTTCACCGGGGTGAACGGCTTCAGCGACTTCAACCCCTCGCCGTTGATCACCACCAACTCGCCGGCCTCGATGGAGCGGATGAAGCTCGCCCCCACGATGTCCAGCGCCACCGTTTCCGAGGCCAGAATCCAGGCCTCGCCCAGCTTGCCCAGCACCAGCGGCCGAATCCCCAGCGGGTCGCGGCAGGCGATCAGGCCTTCCTTGGTCAGGCAGATCAGCGAATAGGCGCCTTCCACCTGCTTCAGCGCATCAATGAACCGGTCCAGCAGCGTCCGGAAGCTCGAGGTCGCAACCAGATGGATGATAACCTCGGTGTCCGAGGTGGACTGGAAGATCGAGCCCCGCCGGATCAGCTCGGCCTTCAGCGTCATCGCGTTGGAAAGATTGCCGTTGTGCGCAACCGCAAAGCCGCCGGCCGCCAGCTCCGCATACAGCGGCTGCACGTTCCGCAGCGCCGTCTCACCGGTCGTCGAATAGCGGTTGTGCCCGATCGCGGCATTGCCAACCAGCCGGTCGATCACGTCCGGCCGGTCGAAGTTGCCGGCCACATGTCCCATGGCGCGGTGCACATGAAACTCTGTGCCGTCGAAGCTTACGATCCCGGCTGCCTCTTGGCCCCGGTGCTGCAAGGCATGCAGCCCCAGCGCCGCCATGGCCGACGACTGTGCCGCGCCCCACACACCGAACACGCCGCACTCCTCGCGCAGCTTGTCGTCGTGCGGCCCGCCGTCGAAGGGATCGGTCGAAAGCGCCGCCATCCCGGTGCTGTCGGTCGCCATCGCCTGGTTCCCCTAATCCTGTAAACAGTTCAGCCCCG
>BBPE01002270.1_pt1 | contig 19463 bp, 20 predicted proteins | sample 1344301 | NCBI WGS metagenome assembly BBPE01 (sample SAMD00019089, study PRJDB2971) | groundwater metagenome | isolation source: The Cedars highly-alkaline
CTGGATTTTTAGAAATTTCAAAAAACTTATATACTCAAATGATTATTTTCCGTAAATGATGAACGACCCCTCCAGATTTATAGAGGACAGGGAAAGTCTGCTCGGGTCTTTTGAAGCTCTGTTCCGAGCAAGAGGCATGAGCGGAATCTATGGACGGGTCTTTGGAGCTCTTATGTTGTCTGCCAACACAATGACGCAGGACCAGATCAGTGAATACACTGGTTATTCAGTTCCGGCCGTGAGCGGGGCACTTGATGAGTTGATTCGACTCGGATTGGTCCAAAAGTTGCGGCGCCATAACAATCGTAAATACTTTTACACGAGCAGAGTGGACCTGGATGCCATGTTCAGGCGCACCCTTCAGGCGATTCACGAAGAATACGTAACGCCTGTTTTGAATCGGCTGGAGAAAACGGAGCAGATGCTGCAACATAGTCATGGCGAAGAGACACGGCAGCATCTTGAGACCGTCAAGCGCTACCAGGGCGAACTGAACGATTTGAAGAAATATCTGGAAAAATTGCTTGAAGTGAGGTGAGTGATATGGTCATCGTCGATAGACATAAATGTGGGTATTGCGGAGCGTGTGTGGCTGTCTGTCCGTTCTGTGTGATAGAATTGGTCGGCACATGGATCGAGGTCGGCGAGGAGTGCAAAGAGTGCGGATTATGCGCCAAAGTTTGTCCGATGGGCTCGCTGGAGGTTGTAACATGAAGGACAAATACGATGTGATCGTCGTTGGTGCAGGTCCAGGCGGGTCTATTGCCGCGAAGACCGCTGTTGAACATGGTCTTGATGTGCTGCTGATTGAAAAGAGAAGCGAAATCGGCGACCCTGTGAGGTGTGCGGAGGGAATCAGCAAAGAAGGGCTGGAACGGTTTATTGAACCAGACAAGCGTTGGATCGCTGCCATGACGAAGGGAGCAAGGATACACTCTCCAGATGGCACGAAAATTGAAATGACAGAGGATATGGCTGGGCCAGAAGTGGGTTATGTCCTCGAGCGCAAGATATTTGATCGTGTGCTGGCAAAAAATGCTGCCATGGCGGGCGCAGAAGTTATGGTGAAAACCAGGGCCACCGGCCTGATTATCGAAGACGGTTTTGTCAGGGGCATAAGGGGAGAGCATATTGGCGAGGGGTTTGAAACAAGGTCGGACATAGTCATCGGTGCGGATGGCGTGGAATCCAAGGTCGGACGGTGGGCAGGAATCGATACCACGCTCAAGTTGTCGGACATTGAATCGGGTGCTCAATTTCTGATGGCCGATATCGATTTTGACCCAAACTACTGCGACTTTTACCTTGGGAATAAGCTCGCACCGGGAGGTTACGCATGGATATTCCCAAAGGGCAAGCATGAGGCAAACGTTGGATTGGGAATACTGGGGAGTAGGTCAGGCGGTATGCCAGCGATAGAATACCTTCAGCGCTTTGTCGAAACGCATTATCCTGATGGCAAAATACTTGAGATAGTGGTCGGGGGCGTGCCAGTCAGCGCCCCGATAGAACGCACCACTGCCAGTGGCCTGATGCTTATCGGTGATGCCGCCAGAATGGCAAACCCAATTACTGGCGGAGGAATTCTTCATGCCATGGAATCAGGAATGATGGCTGGCGAGGTGGCGGCAAGTGTGATTTCCAGAGGCGACGTCTCTGTCAAAGCGTTGGGTGAATATGAAAAGAGGTGGCGCTCTACGATTGGTGCATTGAACGAAAGGTCATACAAGGTAAAAGAACTGTTTATGAACCGCTCGGATAAAGAATTAAATGACCTTGCACACACAATTGAAAACGTTGATTTCACAGAACTAACTATTAGCGGGCTGATTGGGGCACTTATTAAAAAGAATCCAAAACTGTTTTGGAAAATTAGGCAACTATTTTAAGCTCGTATGCGGTAAGGTTAAAATCATTTAATCATAATCCAGAGTAGGTTTGATATGTATATCATAATCATCGGATGTGGCAGGGTCGGCAGTCGTCTGGCACAGTTGCTTTCTGCAGATGAAAACGATATCGTTATAGTCGATACGGAATCGGCCAAGTTGAAGGAAGTCGATTCAGAGTTTGATGGCATTACCATCATCGGCGACGGGACGGATCAGGATATTATGGAAAAAGCTGGTGCGAGCAGGGCTGACGTATTTGTGGCCACTACAGATGACGACAATGTAAATTTGATGGCGTGCCAGGTCGCAAGACAGGTCTTTAACATAAAGCGCGTTATTGCACGGGTAAACGACCCGACACGAGAACAAACGTTCAATGATTTAAAAATCGATATGACGGTATGCCCAGCATCGATTGCGGCCGCTCGTTTTAAGAATGCCATCATGCATCCAGATTTAATTACGACCATTGGCGAAAGTGTCGAGATCAATGAGATAAAGATTAAAGGTTCGGTAGGTGGAAAAGCGCTGAAAGACATAAATATGCCAAAAGAATCCACTATGGCGGCGATCATCAGAGATAAAAAGATGTTAACTCCTTCTGAAGATGTGGTACTCCAAGATGGCGACATCGCCATTGTAGTAAATTTAGATAAGGTCTCTAAGGAAGTCAGGAAAAGTTTAGGGGCGGAGGAATGACTAACCATTGAATGAAGACCGAATGATAGATGGCGGCCTCGGGACAGCATTACATTATGTCGGGCTTATTCTACAGCTTTTTGCCATTCTCGTAGCCATCCCGATTCTTATAGCGATATATTTCAAAGACGGACTTTATATGATTTTGTCATTTGCAACAGTTTCCATATTTTCATTGACGATAGGTTATATCCTTCGAAAATATACATCACCAGAGGAGCTGGATATTCGAAGTGCCATGGTCATTTCTGCGCTTATCTGGCTTACTTTGGCGGCGTTTGGCGCAGTTCCATTTGTATTGGCAGGAGTTCTCTCACCGGTGGATGCAGTGTATGAGAGTATGTCAGGATTTACGACGACCGGGCATACGATGATTGTGGATTTTGAAAATTTGCCTGCTTCCATCTTTTTCTGGCGCAGTTTGATGCAATGGGTTGGTGGTGCCGGAATTATACTTTTGTTCATAGCAATATTGATTCATGGTGTGGGAGGGGCAGCAAAGAGATTGTATATCGCAGAAGGCCGGACAGATCGTATTGAGCCGAGCATTATTCATACATCGCGTTGGATCTGGAAATTTTATGTTGTATTCACCATCATCGGAATTATGCTGCTTTTCATCGCAGGCATGCCGCTTTGGGATGCGATAAATCATTCCATGACTGGAATCGCTACTGGCGGCTTCTCCATAAAAGACGGTGGCATCGCCGCCTATGATTGCATTGCTATTGAAACAGTTATATCGTTAACAATGATATGTGGGGCTATAGGTTTCGTTCTTCATAAAAAATGGATTAATCGAAATTTTCGTGATTTCATTCACAATCCTGAAATCAAATTGATGGCTTTTTCAATCTTGATATTAACAATTCTGCTTACGGTTGAACTGGGCAGCAATATGAGGTTGGCATCGTTCAATGTAATCTCAGCTCTGACCGGGACTGGTTTTTCTAATGTTAAATGCATGGCAGAATGGAGCGACCTCTCCAAGATATTACTGGTAATACCTATGATAATGGGAGGAGGATATGGATCAGCTGCAGCTGGCATAAAACTTATTCGATGCGTTATATTTCTGAAATCGATTGGATGGTTGATTAAGAAATATTTATTGCCCCAATCTGCAGTTGTCCCATTGAAAGTGGGCGGCACAGTTATTAAGGATGACGAAATAATGATGGTTGGATTATACATACTTATTTATCTTTTTGTTATGGTAATTGGAACGTTGATATTGATGATGCATGGCCATCCAATGATAGACTCACTCTTCGAGGTCGCATCTGCGCAAGGCAATGTTGGCTTATCAATCGGATTGGTCGGCCCAGGCATGGCACTCTCTGAAAAAATAACCATGGTCATCGTTATGTGGATGGGCAGGCTTGAAATATTTCCAGTATTACTACTGTTGACCAATATGATCAAGCGTCCTTAATAAAATAATGGAGATTTAATTATGTATGTAGTCATCGTTGGCGGCGGGCGAATCGGTAGTTTTCTCGCCAAGACACTGTCTGACGAGGGGAAGCAAGTTTCGCTGGTCGAACTGGATAAGGACGTCTGTCAGACATTAGCCGAGAAACTTGATATTTTGATAATCAATGGTGATGGGACCGACATAAAGTACCTTGAGGACGCTGGTACTGAAAAAGCAGACGTTTTCGTTGCCGTTACAGGAGATGACAAAACCAACCTCATATCCTGCCAGATAGCCAAAAAGAACTTTAGCGTTGGCAGGACGGTAGCAAGGGTAAATGAGCCGAAAAACGAGTCGGTGTTTAATGAGCTGGGCATCGACATTGCCATTAGCACCGTAACGGCAGCATCCATAGTAATAAAGAACGCTGTAACATCTGGCGAACTCATGACGCTCTTAACTTTGGAAGGGGGCGGGATGGAGATGGTGGAGCTCAGGATACATGAGGACTCGTCAGCTGCCAACAAAGCGATAGAAGAACTCAGGCTCCCAGATGATTGCGTCCTTACCGCAATTATCAGAGGAGGACATGTGATTTTCCCAAAGGGCAAAACGGTGATAAAAGTAGGAGACCTGGTCATGGTTCTTACAACCACTGAACGCATCGACAAACTGGAGAGAGTATTTGTCGGAGAACGAGCATGAAGATTGCCGGAATCGATGAAGCAGGCAAAGGTCCAGTTATAGGTCCGATGGTCGTCGCAGGGGTAATGGTGTCGGAGAATCGGCTCCCCTCCTTGGAACAATTGGGCGTAAGGGATTCCAAGGCGACGTCACCTAAAAGGCGTAAATTTTTAGCTGAGGAGATAGAGAGAATTGCAGAATGCTATAGCCTCAATGTCAGCGCCGAACAGATCGACGAATTACGCAAGGTGATGAACATGAATTATGTCATGGTCGTCTGTTATGCAAAGGTGCTCCATCGGTTAAATCCAGACATGGCATTTTTAGATGCGGCTGACGTAATCCCTATACGATTTGCGCAAAACGTGCGCGAGAAGTGCGATAAGCCCATTAAAATAATTTCAGAGCACAACGCAGACGCCAAATATCCGATCGTTTCGGCTGCATCCATCATCGCCAAGGTCAGGCGAGATGCGGCGATACGCGTTCTGGAAAGTGAAATCGGACAGGAGATAGGTTCTGGTTATCCATCGGATGCCAGGACACAGCGCTTTCTTGATGGCTGGATTAAGAAGCACAACTCCCTACCGCCTTTCGTACGCCATTCTTGGAAGACGGCGCAGGCGGCGATGAAGAAGCACGCATCGAGTTTGTTATAGGTTTTAGTAATTACGATTTGGATTCTGTAGAAGACCGTTTCTCACCTTCGGAAACGAGCCTGCAATATCAAAACACATAAATATGTGTATTCACTTATTATAACGAGGTGATACGGATGGTTAATATAACGCTTGCAATTCCAGAGGAACTGCATCGCATCGTGAAGCAGCACAGCGAGGTCAAGTGGAGCGAAATAGCAAGGCGGGCGATGTGGGACTATGCGAAGAGACTTGAGCTGATGGATAAGATAGTTGCGAAGAGCAAGCTGACCGAGGAGGATGTGAAGGAGTTAGACCATAAACTCAAAAAAGCCATATTCAAGCACTACAGGGAGTTAATCGGATGAAGTTGGTCGTCGACACCAACATCATCATGGCCGCTATCATCAGAGATTCAGCCACAAGGAAACTCCTGCTCAACCAAGAGCTCGAATTGTATTTACCCGATCATGTATTCTGCGAGCTGAAAAAACATAAAGATGATATCACCAATAGAAGTGGTCTTAGTGAAGACGAGTTCTACATTCTGCTGTACACCATTATGGATCGCATAACCATCGTATCCAAAGAGGATTTTGCAGAATATATTCCCAAAGCATGGAAGATCATGGCTAAGATCGACGAAAATGACACACCCTTCCTAGCATTGGCCATGTCATTTGAGAACGATGGAATCTGGAGCGAGGACGACCATTTTAAGGAGCAAAACGAGGTAAAGGTCTGGAAGACCAGGGATCTTATCGATGTTCTTTGATCGGCGTTCCATCTGTAACATCAGGGAATATTTATCTTCGTTCAGATAAAGGTTTTTTATTATCAAAAAGAAGGGGGGATGGGAGCTGCATCCAGCCTATAAACGCGTAAGGAGGATGCAGTTCTACGTCCCAAGGAGGGGATTTCAATATCTTCTTTAGTCTTAGTCAGGTGGAGATTTTCAATCTTGAGCAGACGCGGTTTCATCCACATCATCTAGTGGCATCAATTTTTGCGCATCCGCCAGTTTCTCGATCGTTTTTTTAATTGCCCCGGGGTCGCTTGTTTCAAGCCTGAAATATTCTGCAAAAGCACGCGTCGTCGTCAGCATCTTCGTGCGACCGTGCTTGGTCGCTTTTACCAATCCTCTTTCCACCATCTCTGCAATGTGTGAGTATGCCTTATTGCCTCTGATCTCGACCACCCCTGCCTGCGTAATCGGCTGTCGATATGCTATCACGGAGAGCGTCCGGAGCACAGGAGCCCCAAATTCTCTCGGTGCCATGTCTCGCACCAGCTCCGCATATCTTGGTTTGACCTGCATCACATATTTTCCATCGATTCCAGTCAATTCCAGCGATGTGTCCCTTGTTTTATATTCTTCCAAGAGGGAATTCAAAATATCTGCTACATGCTCAACTGGTTTGCCCAATAGTTCTGCCAGTTCTTTCACGCTCAAGGGTTGGCCTGCAGCGAAAAGTGCAGCCTCTAATACCTCTTTATCGCTCATGCACTTTTGGACCTCGATTTTATATATATATCGCCAAACAGCTCCTTTTGCTCTAACCGTATCTTTTTTCTAATCGCTAAAAATAACAATGGGATATATGTCTGGACGATGGAGGAGGGATTCTTTTCTTCGACCAGTTCTGAAAATGATATGCGCTTTTGTTTCTTGAACCTCTTTTTCAGCTTTTCCATCACCATTTGAATTTGATTCTCCAAGTTCTCCTGGTTTACTACCTGAAGGGCGTCCTCTGTCGTCGGTCGATTTTGCTCTCTCCTAATGCCTCTTACTCTGCTTTGTTCCCTTCGGTCTATCGCATTTTTCAATTCATCTATCAATTCCAAAAGCGTCACAGGTCGCTTCGACTGTCGGCGCACATTGGGGCGCAAAACAGGATACTCCTCTGTCTGGGAGTAATCGGGTAGGAAGTTGAAGAATTCCTCTTCCTCCACCTCGTCCTCATCTTCTACCAGCGCCTCCGACTTCATGCGCAAGAGTATCGAGGCATACAGAAGCGTCCTTCCCGAAACCCATAGGTCCAGCTGTTCCCTATCCTCTAATTTCTTGAGGAATCTATCTGTGACATCCACTATGTCGATGTTCCATGGGTCTATCTCGCCGCTTTTAGCTAGGTCCACCAATATTTCAACAGGTTCTTCCAATTAGTTCAACCTCACGCCAGTTATGCTGGATATGTTATCCTCTTGCATGGTAACGCCGATGGTCCTATCTGCAGACTTCACCATTGACTCCCTCAGCGATACCACGATAAACTGTGCGTTTTTGGACGCATTCTTGATCATGTTCGCCACCCGTTCGACATTTGCTCCATCGAGGAACATATCTATTTCATCAAATGCATAGAAAGGAGCTGGCCTGTGTTTTTGAATTGCGAATATGAAAGCAAGTGTCGTCAAGCTCTTCTCGCCTCCAGACATTGAATCCATTCGCCTAATCGTCTTACCGGCTGGTTTGGCTTTGATGGATAGTCCTCCTGCAAATGGATCCTCCCAATTGTTAAGCACCAACTCACCCTCTCCATCAGAGAGCAGGGCAAATATCTCTTTGAAATGTGCATTGATGGCGAGAAAATTCTCCATAAATGTGTCTTTCTTCATCTGCTCGTACCGCTGGATTCTATCGATAATCTCGTTGCGCTCTTTGAATAGTGTATCTCTTTTGGTTTGTAGTATATGCCCTCTCTCCTGGACCTGGTCATATTCCTCGATTGCCCGCATATTGACGGGTTCCATCTCTTCCATCTTAGTATTCAAAGTCGCGATATTTTCCAATAACAACTCATGTGGTGGAACATCCTCTACCTCCTGTATGTCGCATGCCTTGACTTCCATGTTAATTTCATCGATCTGGGCTTGCAGGTCGTCTTTCATTGTCACAAGGACTTCTATCTTGACCTCGACCCTTCCAAGATTGTTTTGAATATCGTTCTTCTCGACTTCTACCTTCGCCACCTCCTCGAGTATCCTGTCCCTTACTTTGCGCATATCGACCAGTTCGACTTCCAACTCCTCCTCTCGCTGCATCTTTTCTCTCAATCTTTCCTCGAAGATGGTAATCTGATCCTGATACTCCTTTGTTTTGTCCTTTAACTGTTTTTTGCGCTCTTCTAATTCGTTTAATCTTTCCCCGACCTCATCTCTCTTTGTCGACGTGAAGCCCTTTTCTATGTTTATCGTGTTTATTCTGGCATCGATGTCGCGCACTCTATCCTTCGATCGTTGTATCTCTGCTTTGACTCGCTCTACTTCTTCGGTCAGCGCTGGAATCTCTGACTCCTTCAGCAATCTCTCAAGTCCCCCTATCTCTTTATCGCTCTCGCCAATCTCGCCATCGATCTCCGAATTTTGCTCCTCCAAAGAATTCATCTCGGCGCCGAGTTTTCTCCCCTCGTCCACCCGTTCCTTCAACCTCTTTTCACTCGCCTTAATCTGTTCCTCATATAGCTCACTCCATTCTTCTAGTTCGACCAGTTTTCTTTTCTTTCCAGATATTTCTACATCTATGTCGGTTGTGCCCCTCGATGTGGATGCGATTTGCCCATCGATTGCATCGATCTGGCCGATGATATGTCGCCGTCTCGATTCATATTCGGTGACCTGTTCTGCTAATTTCTTGAGCCCCTCTTTTTCCAATGCAGCGAACTTGAAGCGAGAACTCCCCCTCGAACCACCTGTCATCGCGCCGCTCTTCTCCACCAGTTCGCCGTCAAGCGTCACCATTCGTATCGCAGTATGATTGCCCATCAATTTCCGCGCAGTATCCAGGTCCTCGACGATGAGAGTATCTCCAAAAACATACCAAAAGGCAGGGCCGAATTTTATATCGTAATCCACGAGGTTTATCGCGTAATCGATCACTCCCTTTTCCTTGGCGAAATTCTTTCGCACCGATCCAGGACGCATCTTGTTCAATGGTAGAAATGTAGCTCTGCCGACATTCTTTCGTTTTAAAAATTCGATGGCGCATGCAGCGTCCTCGTCGTTATCGGTCACTATGCACTGCATCCGACTGCCTGCGGCGACTTCCAATGCCGTGGCATACTTCTCATTGACCTTGCCAAGTTCGGCTATCACTCCGTAAATGCCAGATAATTCGCGTTGTTTTTTTGCTTTTAGAACAACTTCGACAGAGTGATTGTACGTGCCCATCTCATCCGCAACTTTTACTCGCGCCTCTGCTTTTGCATACTCCTGCTGAACGTCCCATAACTTCTTTTCGATATCGCTTAATTCGCGGGTCAGAGCAGATTTTTTACCCTCTAACTCACTTACATCTCCTGACATCTTGCCAACTTTTTTCTCGAGTTCTTTAAGCTCACTATGAATCCGTCTCATCTCAATTTCAGACTCAGAGATGCGCTCCTTGGCGTTTTCCATCTCTCGTTTGACCTCGCTTTCCTCTGAGGACTTTCGCCTTATCGCATCAAGCAGTCGGTCCTTTGCTCGAAGCATCTCATTCTTTTCGCTCTTTTTTCGCTCTATCTCCTCCTTGAGTTTTGTTAGTTGGTCCCGTGTATCAGCGAATTTCATATCCACTTCTTCAATCCTGGTCAGGGCAACCGATAATGTGCTATTCAGTTCGCTTATCTCCGCGAGCATGCTTCCTTTTCGAACCTCTTCTTCCGTAAGCTGTGTCGTCAATTGTTCAATCTTATTTTTTGTTTTGTCAATCTCAACAAATGCCCTTCTTCTTTGCTCTTCGACGCTATTTATCTCATGTTGGGAGAACTCTATAGCCTGTCTATTCCGTGCTATGTCCCCTCTAATTGACTCGATTTCTCGTTTTATCCCTATTTGTTCATCTTCTCCTTTCTGGGCGATCTGCTCATTCAAAACGCGCAATTTCCCTTCAAACTTTGTGATTTCACCTCTGATTTCGGTCAGCTCATGAATCAGGCCATCTTTTTTCCGATTTCCCGCATCCAGCTTTTGGAGCACTTTTTTAAATTCATCTTCGACGCTTTTCAGTTTTGCAAGCAGGATAAACGCCTCACAGCGCCGCCTTTCGTCCCTAAGCGTCCGATACTTGAGCGCTTGCTCGCGCTCTTCTTGCAGTTGAACCAGCCTGGCGCTTACTTCGTCGAGTATGATGTCGACCCTTTCTATGCGCTCTCTTACGGTCTCCAGCTCTTCGTGTGACCGCTCTTTCTTTGCATCGAATTCCGCAACCCCTGCGATATCGTCTATTATCTTTCGGCGCTCTACAGGACCCATTTCGATGATATCGGTGACATCGCCCTGCATGATGATGTTGTATCCTTCTGGCGATATCTTGGCTTTGGAGAGATATATGTGAATATCATTCAGGCTGCATGCCTTGTCGTTAAAATAGAAGTAGCTATAATACCCCTTGTCCGTTCGCTGAATCTTTCTGGTGATCGATATCTCGTCTTCATCCACTGGAATCTCCCTATCAGCGTTGTCAAATCGAATGGTCACCTCTGCAAAGTTGGGGTTTTTTCTTCCGTTACCATTATAAATCAGGTCCGTCAGCTTCTCAGCTCTCATCATTTTGGAAGTGAAAATGCCAAGTGCGAAAAGAATAGCATCGACGATATTGGACTTCCCTGAGCCATTTGGTCCAGAGATGGTCGTGAAGTCATCGAAAAACGGAATCTTCACCCGTTTCCAAAAGGATTTGAAGTTCTGGAGCTCAATCTCTTTGATATGCAATGCCGATCACTTCTTTATCGCTTATCACATACTTTCATTTTTAACATGTTGGTCTTCTACTCTCGTCGGGAGGCGGCATCTTCATATGAATCAGATTCGAGACATCAAGAAGTTCGGTCGTTAAGCCACGCATCCCCATCCCCCGTGTAATACAATACAAATATGTGCTACATATTATATAATACGATAAAAAGAACATATAACTTATGGTGCTATAACGCTTAATACGACAATTAATGCCAGAGTAACTTTACGGCGAAAGTCTTCTTCTATCCCGAGGGAACAAAACGGTTTCCCTGATGTTTGCCAAGCCCAACATACTCATAAGTAACCGCTCCACACCCATACCCCATCCTGCATGCGGGGGCATTCCGTATCTAAATGCGTCGAGGTAGCACTTAAATCCCTCTGCATCCAGCCCCTTGGATTCGATTCTTTTTCTCAAAAAGTCATATGAATGCACTCGTTGCGCTCCGGATGCCATCTCCATTCTTGGGTCCATCAAATCGAATGCCTTGCATACCTCTGGACGGTCTTCATACGGCTCTACATAATATGGCTTGATATCTGTGGGCCAGTCTACTATGAAATAGTACTCGCCGATACTTTCGCCAACGGCTTTTTCCGCAGCCGTGTCAAGGTCGTCTCCCCATTCTACGCCCTTGCACTCATCATGTCCTCTCGCGATGTCCATCGCTTCATCATAAGATATCCGTCTGAATGGCGTCTTTGGTACAGACAAACTGATGCCGAGAACATCGAGTTCATGCGCACAATGTTTCGACACATGACCATGTGCGTGCTTGACAACCTCTTCCAATATCGACATAACCTCCTCATGGGTAACAAAAGACGCCTCTATGTCAATGGATATCACCTCGTTCAGGTGCTTTCTGGTATCGTGCTCCTCTGCTCTGAATATTGGACCTATCTCGTACACCCTGTCCAGTCCCGCCGCCATCATCATCTGCTTGTACAGCTGTGGACTCTGACTGAGGAACGCTTCCCCCTCAAAATAGGTGATCGGAAACAGGGCAGTCCCTCCTTCGGTCGCGGTTGCGACCACTTTTGGCGTATTTATCTCGATGAAGCCGTTGCTCTCCAGGAATATGCGAATCGCAGAGAGAGTATGATGTCGGACTTTAAATATTGCCCGTATCTCGGGGCGCCTGAGGTCTACAAATCTGGCATCCAATCGCGTATCCAGGTCTGCGCCGACCTTTCCGGTGACATCTAATGGAAGCGGCGACTCCGCCCCGCTCAGAACACGAATCTCATTAGGAATGATTTCATAACCGTTGGGCGCTTTCTCCTCGCGTTTAACTGCGCCAGAAACCACTACAACCGACTCTCTGCTGATGCTCCTGGATATTTCGCTCAGTTTTTTGTCCACCTTTTTCTTTGGCAGCGTGACCTGCGCCAACCCTCTCCTATCTCTTATCACTATGAAGGTGATGCCTCCCAAATCTCTAATCTCATGAATCCATCCTGCAACGGTGACGTTTTTGCCGTCATCATCCGGTGTTATCTCGCTTGAGTAGTGAGTTCGTAACATGTTAAACACTCAGCCTCTTGATTGAACTTCTCGTCTTAAAGATGCACGTCATGTTTAAAAGTATAATCTAAGATGGATGCATTGCATTTCAATATTGAGGGGTTATCTCTTATATCCTTTCTTCCTTTGCCGAATATCGTGAATAATAACCTCTTTTTCTTTTTTCAAGACTTCGTAAGTAATTCTCCAGTCTCCAATCCTAATCCTGAAGGCCATAGAATGGCCTTTAAGTTTTTTAATGTCATAACCCAAAGGCGCAAAGGTATGTTGCAGTGCCTCGAAAACTTCAAAACATCTTTCTCTTACTTCATTGGGGGCTTTTTTCAGTTTGTGCTGGACTGACTTGAGGATAACAACTTCAAACATTAAATCACGTTCTTAAATTCTGAAACTTCACGAAATCCCCTTTTTTATATTCCGCCCGCCCTCTTTCAATTGCCTCTATTTCTTCCTGCTCGGGTTCAACTTCAGGAATAAGTATATCCTTCAACTCATGAAGCTCTTCTCTTAAAGATTTTATCTCTCTTAAGACATCGTTCATGGTGGCGTTCATACTTCTACCTCGTACTTTAACGTATTAAAACCTTCTTTCTATGGTCGTTCTGACTGAAATCAAGATAGTTTAATGGATAATCTCACCTTTCAAACCTCTTCCTGACCGAATTCGCATGCGCCTCCAGTCCCTCTGCCTCGGCAAGCGCTATTATCGTGTCCTTCAGGTCGCGCAACCCGGACTTGCTGATGATATGGATGCTGGACTTCTTCGCGAAATGAGCTACATCCAAGCCGGAAAGCACCCTTGCATATCTCATCGTTGGCAGAACGTGATTTGTTCCGACGGCGTAGTCCCCGGCGGCGACCGGAGAGTATTCTCCAATGAATATCGCGCCAGCATGTTTGATATTCTTCAATACGTTCAGCGGGTCGGGAACCATTAGTTCAAGATGCTCGGGTGCAATCGTGTTGACAAAGTCTATTCCCTGTTCGAGGTCGTCTGCTACCAAAATAGCGCTTCGCTTCAGTGACCTGGTGATTACATCCTTGCGTAGTGATTTTTTCACCTGCCTCTCTATCTCGCCATCGACCTTTTCTGCCAGTTTTTTGGAGGTCGTGATTAGGATTGCAACAGACGATGCATCGTGTTCTGCCTGTGCAATCATGTCCGATGCGATGAAGGATGCGATTTTTGCCTCAGAAACTTGATCTGTTAGGATGACGATCTCGCTGGGTCCTGCTGGAAAATCGATCTCCACATCATTGCGCACCAACATCTTGGCAGCTGTTACATATACGTTCCCAGGTCCGACGATTTTGTCAACCTTTGGGATGCTCTTCGTACCATATGCCATTGCCGCTATTGCCTGCGCCCCTCCCACCTTGAATATCCTGTTTGCGCCTGCTATGCCGGCTGCTGCTAACGTGAGAGGGTTTACAGTGCCATCTGGCCTGGGTGGAGTACAAATGCACACCTCTCGAACGCCAGCCACCTTTGCCGGAATCACGGTCATCAGCGCTGTGGAAGGGTAAGACGCGGTGCCACCAGGGACGTATGCACCTATCCTGTCCAATGGCGTGGTCTTCTGTCCGAGCATTATACCTGGTCTAAATTCAGTCAGCCATAACTCATCATTCAACTGCTCGTCGTGGAATGCGGCTATATTGCGCGCCGCCTTCTCGAGGTGTTTGATGAGTTTTGCATCTATGGATGCCTCAGCATCCTTGATATCCTCTTCTATAACCTCAAGGTTTTTCAGTACCGCATCATCAAACTTCTTCGTATACTTGATGACAGCGCTGTCACCGTTCTTCAGCACATCCTCTAAAATCCTCTTCACAACGCTCGTGACTTCCTCGACATCACTGCGCAACAAGTTTCTCATTTGTGCATCGTTCAACTCAGACAGTCGTTTGATATTCATGGCATCATCCTCGAAGCCTAACAAGTCTTAAATCATTTTAATCCTTCTGATTACATTTTCCAACATCGCCTTATTGTCGTATGACGCGCATATATGTTCCAATTCAGACTTAGACAATGTCATCATTTCATCAACCAGTTTTATCATATTGGGCACAGCTCTGACCACGTTGTCCACTATCGTAATGCTTGCCGCCTGAGCTGTCCTCGACAACGGGTTTAAATCCACGACTATCACGGTTTTGCCCATGTTTACGAGCGCTTCGCATCGGTCTCCATCCTCCAGCGGAACCAACACGACGTCTGCCTTGTATATTCCATCTTTGTCCACCTTTGCCCGTTCATGGGATATGTTGGGAATGCGCGCATTCGCTCCTTTCCCTAGAACATCCTTTGCTCCATGTGCCTCCAGATGATGGATTATCTTCTCTACTCTCTCTTCCGTCCTGTGAAATAGGTTTACTTCTAGTGGTGCGTTTAGTTTTACGCTCAGGCGTCCTAGTCCTTCTGGAGCCAATGCAGCAGTATTGCCGTTAACTGAGATGACTGGGTGCTTTGCTGCTAACATCATTGCAACCGCAACCCTATTTGCGGTCATTACAGGCTCAATCGTCTTTTCGCCGACCAGATAATCAAATGCCTCACCCCGTCCATGCGCGATCAACCCCTCTGCGCAGACGATGCCTGCTTTAAATCCGTCCACCAGCTTCTCCCGAATCTTCAGCGATTCGTATCGAGGGTGGTCTCTTGACATTATCATAGCAATTGCGCTCCATGATGGCATATCCTGCTCGTATGAACTTTTCCGAACTCTTTTAACGCATCGCATCCATTAACAGCGAACACGGTGTTGCCCAGCATCGCCATGCCTGCCATTCCACCATCAGATTCAGCCGCTTCTATTGCATCAGCCGCTTCACTGCTGAGAAATCCTGTTTGGATGGCGAATTTTTTGGACAACCGAATAAACTCGTCAAATGTCGGTCTATGGAGCAATTTCTTCATGGCGGTTTTCCCTGCTTTATTAATTTCTTTTCTCATGCTCGTATCCTCCAAGACCTCCCTTGTGATGATTTCGCCAAACACCACGTAATCGATCATGACATCACTGATGGGAATCCTGTCAACGACACCTATCCCCGGCGCTCCTGGCTCTTTTCGCATCACTACGCCGCCGTATGACTGTCCAATCACATCTCCCAGACCGGTTTTATTCACCACCTCTGCAATGTGGGCTATCTCTCCAACCTGGTTATATGTGAGGTTCAGGGACAGCGCCTCGTTCAATGCAAGCGCGGTGCTCAACGCACCGGCTCCACTGGCTCCAAAACCGCATCCAATCGGGACGTCTATCTTGCTGTGCACCTCGACAGACCGATTGGCTGCCAATTCCTTCACGACGAATTCGGTGGTTGGCGCCCTTGTGAGGACGTCATTTAAGTGAATGGATACTCCTTTTCCATCTTCAACCACGACCTCTGTCACCGTCCCTGCCTTTAGTGTAAATCCACAGCCCCTGGACCCCATGCACTCGGGTTTTTCTGACTCACAAATCTCAAAAAAGCCTGTGATATGCGACGGCGCATATGCCTTAGCTTTTATGGCGTTCATAATATTCCAACTATTGCGTCTATTACCTTTTTTGCGATGTCTCGTTTGGAACCCTTGACATGCACAATGTCCTCGCCGATGATATACACTTCATTCTCGTCCTCGCCGATTCCGCCCTTGCCGACATCGTTTGCCACGATCAGGTCCAATCTAACCGCATCCTTCAGTGATTTTGCCCTGTCGATCAAGACATCTGTCGCCACATTTGTCTCGGCTTTAAAGCCAACCATCGGCAAATCAGGATATTGTTCTCTGACCAATCCTATCAACTTTGGAACGGGCTTCAGGGGAAGCGTTAAATTCTTGCCAGAGGGTATCTTGTTCGGCGCTCTATTGACCGTATAATCAGATATGGCAGCGGCACAAATGAATATGTCATATCCTCCTTTTAACTCATCGAGCACCGCATCTGTCATCTCTCCAGCGCTCTCAACGTGGATGTGGCGCATCATCGGATATGGACTATCTCCCCTGTGCACTAACGTGACATCTGCGCCCCTGATGAACGCCTCTCTGCCGAGTTCCAATCCTGTCCTGCCAGAACTTCGGCTGGTGAGTATCCGGATGGGGTCGATTGATTCTGCTGTAGCCCCGGCGGCGATCAACACCTTTTTCCCCTTAAGTCCTTTTTCCGAGAGCGTGCGCAGTACGTACAGGACGATATCCTCGACATCCGCTATCTTCGCCTTTCCTTCCTCTAAGCGAGGGCCCACAAATTCGATTCCAAGCCTTTTCAATCGCTGGATGTTATCGGCGACGATGGGCTGCGAGTACATTGATTCGTGCATCGCAGGAGCGATGATGATTGGAATTTTAGTGCCCAGTGCAGTGGATGCAAATGTCGTTACAGGAGTATCATCTATGCCAGTTGCGATTTTTCCAATCGTATTTGCCGTGCATGGGGCGATTAATAATAAATCGGCTTTGCCAGTCCCATCTCCGCACAATTCAATATGCTCTACATCTCCTGTGAGCCCGGAGATTACATTTCTCCCGATTGCGTATTGCAGCGCATCCTGGTGTATGACCTTTTGAGCCGCATCGCTCATCACCGCGTAAACGTCAGCCCCGTGTCTGACCAGCTCGCGCGCTAATTTGACGGCTTCGACGGCGGCTATGCTGCCCGTGACGCACAGCACGATTTTTTTGCCACCGAGCTCATCACCTTTGGAGCCCCTGATGTCGGTTGTGGGATGCAAGATATCACTGTTTACGCATTATTATGGTCAACCCATATATATCGAACTCCTGGGAATGAACAATGGGGCCACCGTACCAAGATACGCCAATTCGATAAACGCCAGGTGAGACCTGTTCTCTGTTGTAATCAGTTTGCCCCCAGCTATATGACAGCGACTCCCCTGGCTTGAGTGATATTCTGTGAAGCGCAGTTGGCGAGAGAACGAGGGTCCACGCATCGTTCACCATTTTTTCAACATGCCAGGGGGCTGTAGTCGGTAAATACACCGTACTGTGTCCGATGTTTTTGATTGTGAACTCTACTGGTTCTCCAGTTAAATAAGCATCCTTGCTGACCTCAATCGCTATCAACGCAGGTGCTGGCAGCGGTTCAGGCGCTATGGGAGTCAACTTCACATAATATATTCCAGATAACGATATGATAATCACTATCAGGACTAATATAGTCCTTCTTTTCATCATCTCATCTCAATGAGAGAAGAGAGACAATAAAAGATTATCGTCTCCGCATCGCCAGAAATGCTGCGGCAAGCAAGAGTACGATGGCTGATATTGCCCCAAATCCTGGAATCACATACCATGGTTTAGGTTCTGGTTCAGGCTCTACTACTGGCGGCTCCAACACAGGCGGTTTGATTGGCACTGGCCTCTCTGCAATTGCATGACACCAATCACAATCGTTCATTTCGTCCAGCAGATTGCCATGGCACGGGGCACACGTTGGGAAGAATGCCCAAAAGTTAACGCCATCGTGTGCTATGTGGATTTCATCGGCAGGGAGGTAAGGGGAGCCAGACGACATGAACCACCCGTATGGCGTGTGTGCCCTTGCTCTGACCGCGAACAGATGGTACTCATGGCACTGGATGCACGTGTACCTATCTGCCAGCTCGACTCCATGTGCTGTTTGTGGCTCTGGCACAAATTCCACATGGCAAGCGAAGCAGTCCGTATCATTTGGTAATAGTACATAATGCACTGTTGGATTACTATGACACCAGCCACAGCCCTCTACGCTGCCATCATCGTGCATGGATATCAGGTCGGTGCCGTGGCATATGGTGCAGTTGATCGTCAGCGATGTGTGAGATGTTTGCATGCTCGCCGCATCTGGCGTGTTGAACGTCTCTCCTGCATGATCCACATGACAGTCCACACAGTCTGTAATCCTGCCAGGCGTCCAGTTAGCCCATCCTGGCAGGGCGACGTCTCCTAAGGCATATGGCGTAAAGTGGAATCTCTGGTCGACCGCGTGGCACCCTTCACAGGTGGCATCTCCATGCGAATACGGCTCAATCAACGGCGTGTACCTGGCGATCTTCCCGGTCCCATTTGGCGTGTGGCAGTCAGCACAGCCCCACCTCGTCGTGGTGAGGTTGATCGAATGGATTGGCGCATTTCCATGACAATCGTCGCAGTCATATCCTGTGAACAGGGTATTTCCAGCTCCAGGAGATGCCCTTGGGTAGTGGGATATTATTTGCTCTGGGACCTGGTATTGTGATACCCAGTACTCAATCGTATGGCATTCTGCACATGTCAGCATGGGAGTCCACATGTTCCTATCGTGGAGGCTTCTTATGGTCGTCCCTGGTACGGCGTGGCAGACCTCGCATGCCAATTTGTCGTGTGCATATACGAGGGTTGCTCTGCCGTACCTCGCTGAAACGTTGGCATCTTGATGACATTCCCTGCAGCCCGTGTGAAGGAGACGTCCGGCGTAATGTGCCACTCTTCCCTCGAGCTCGCCCGCGGGTATGACTATATAGGGGTTGAGATGGACGTTGTGGGAGTTCCTGTGGCACGCCGAGCAGCGCATGTGTGCCTTGACGTCGTCTGCTCCGGCGTAATGCTCAAAGACCAGGGGGGCGTTGAACCTGGGGGTGCCGACATGGCATTCCTCACATGTGAGTGGGTTCTTGTATCTGGCGGGGTGGGCACCTCCAGTTGGTTGAGTGCCGTCGCCGTGACATGCCCAGCAATTCTTGTTTCGTGAATCTACTGTGGCTCTCGCCTCCTTGTTCAAGTTAGCATGAACTGAGGTCATAATTACTGAGACATCGACCTGACCTATCGCCGATTTACCCAGGTCGTGACATGCAACGCAATCGGGGCCCCCTAATGTGCCTATGGCAACGTTATGTGCAAATTCCGT
>BBPE01008925.1_pt3 | contig 19384 bp, 18 predicted proteins | sample 1344301 | NCBI WGS metagenome assembly BBPE01 (sample SAMD00019089, study PRJDB2971) | groundwater metagenome | isolation source: The Cedars highly-alkaline
TAACAGAAGAAGAATTTAAACAATTGGATGGAGATAATAGAATATATTGGGGTGACGGTACAATTATACCAAGATTGAAAAGATTTTTAAATGAACCACAGCCTGTAACTCCTTCTTCCTTAATTAAAAATATTTCCCAGACACAAGGTAATAGAGAATTGAAAAATTTATTCAACGGTAAATTAACATATGACAATCCCAAACCTCTTGAAATTATATCATGGTTGATAATTAATCAATGTGGAAATCAAGATATCATTTTAGACTTCTTCGCCGGTTCAGGCACAACAGGACACGCTGTCTGGAACTTAAACAAAGAAGATGGAGGCAACAGAAAATTTATTCTTGTTCAACTTGATGAAGAAGTTTTAGATGAAGAAATTAAAAAACAGTTTCCAACTGTTGCAGATATCTGTATTGAAAGATTAAGGAGAGTATCAGAAAGGTATAAGAAAGAGAACACCCCGTCCCTGCGGGACACCCCTCTGAAAGAGGGGAATTCCCCTTCTATGAAGGGGTGGCAGGCGAAGCCTGACGGGGTAGTGTTTGGGTTCAAGGTCTTCAAACTTGATAAATCAAACTTCAATCTTAAAGATGAATTTGAATTTGACCCAAGTGAAAATAAAGAAGAGTTAAAAAAGAGATATTTAGAGTGGCTTGGTATGTTTGTTGAACAACCATTAGTTTCTGAGTGGCAAGAGATTGATGTCATTTATGAGGTGATGTTAAGGGAAGGCTTAAATTTAAACTCTGAAATTGAAAAGGTAAAGATTAAAGATAATGAATTTTATTATGTTAAGGATGAAGAACAAAACTTAGATTTTTATATCTCTCTTAAAGACAAATTTACTCCTGAGACCATAGAAGAAATAAGAACTTCAAAATATAAAGGAAAAATGTTTGTCTTTATAGACAAAGCATTAACAGATAACAACAAAATAAATTTGAGTGCTTTTGTGAGATTAAAGGTGATATAAACAATGGAGATGATGTAGATATGAAGAATTTAGAAGAATTAAAAAGAATTATTAACCTGCATAAAAGAGAACTTGAAGAAAAATATAATGTAAAAAATATAGCCATATTTGGTTCTTATGTGAGAAACGAACAAGGTGCAGAAAGTGATATAGATATACTGGTTGAATTTAAGAAACCAGTAGGTTTACTTTTCATCCATCTTGCAGATTATCTGGAAGAAATCTTAGGCATTAAAGTTGACCTGTTAACACCCGAGGCTATAAAACCAAATCGCCGAAGATATGTAATGGAGGAATTGATCTATGTCTAAAAGGGACTGGAAACTTTTTCTTGAAGATGTTTTGGAATCAATGGGTTTAATAGAGGGATATGTGAAAGATATGAATTTTGATAATTTCAAAAGCGACAGAAAAACAATTGACGCGGTTATCAGAAACCTTGAGATAATAGGAGAAGCCTCAAAAAATATTCCGCAAAATATGAGAGATGCTTACAAGGATATTGATTGGAAAGGCATTATTGGCTTAAGAAATAGAATATCTCATGAGTATTTTGGTATAGATTTTTCTGTTATATGGAACATTATTAAACTTGAACTTCCTGCATTTAAAGAAAAATTTCAAAGGATACAGAAAGAAATTGAGCCATAAAATGTTAAAGTTAAAATTTGATTCAAAATTAGATTTCCAGATTGATGCAATAAATTCTGTTGTTGATTTATTTAAAGGTCAGAGGGAGAAGTCATTTGTTTATACATTCCAGATTATTCCTAATTTAATAGATATACCTTCAGAAAAAATCCTTGAAAATCTACAAGAGACTCAAAAGAAAAATGGACTTCCATTATCTAACGCAGACGATTTGAAAGAACCTTATAATTTTACTGTTGAAATGGAGACGGGAACTGGAAAGACCTATGTATATCTAAGGACAATCTTAGAATTAAATCAGAAATACGGATGGACAAAGTTCATTATTGTAGTTCCATCGGTTGCTATAAAAGAAGGAGTTTTAAAAACTTTGGATATTACGAAAGAACATTTTAAACAGTTGTGTGAGAATTTACCTTATACCTATTTTTCTTATAAATCGGACAATCTCGTAATGGTTCGGATGTTTGGTCAAGATACCAACCTTCAGGTTATGGTTATTACAAGAGATGCCTTTAATAAGGATATAAATATAATCCATAATATTCACGATAAAATGGGAGATAAACCAATTGAGATTATCAAAGAGACAAAACCCATCGTTATTCTTGACGAGCCTCAAAAGATGGGCGGAGAAGCAACTTTGTGGGGTTTATCTGAGTTGAATCCACTTTTTGTATTACGCTACTCGGCAACCCACAGAGATATTTACAATCTTGTTTATAAACTAACTCCTTATGATGCATATAATTCAGGGCTTGTTAAAAAAATAGAAGTCCTGTCTATTACAGAAGAAGGAGACCCAAGCAGTAAAAAAATTATTTTAGAAAGAATAGAATCAACATCAAGTGGCTTAAGAGCAAAAGTCAAAGTTTTTGCTAATACAAAAGACGGTATAAAGTTTAAGATGATAACGATTAAACACGGTGATGATCTATCAAATAAGACAGATAATTCCTATTATAATGGCTTTATCACAAGTGAAATAAACAAAGGTGCAGGGTATATCTCTTTTCCTAATGGTGTGAAAATTTACGAAGGAAAATCTTCAATAGATGAAGATGAGATAATTCGTTTTATGGTAAGGGAAACGGTAAGGGAGCATTTAGACAAAAAGAAACAATTAAATCCCAAAGGGATTAAAGTGTTAAGTCTGTTTTTTCTAAATAGAGTTGATGATTATCTATTGGAAGATGGGATTGTCCGACGAATTTTTGAAGAAGAGTTTAACAAATTTATTGAGAATCAATATTCCCCTCTTGTAGAGGGGTGTCCCGAAGGGACGGGGTGTTTTGATGTAAAAAAAGTTCATAGTGGTTATTTTTCAAAGATGAAAAGGGATAAAAGTATTGAAGAAGATGAGTCAGCATACGATTTGATTATGAAGGATAAAGAGAGATTGCTTTCGTTGGGGGAACCGGTAGAGTTTATTTTTTCCCATTCTGCTTTGAGAGAGGGCTGGGATAATCCGAATGTATTTAATATTTGCACTCTTGCTTACTCTTCTTCAGAAATTAAAAAGAGACAGGAAATCGGGAGAGGTTTAAGATTACCAGTTGACCAGAATGGGGATAGAATTCAGGATAGAGATATAAACTTATTGACTGTGATTACAAATGAAAGTTATAGGGAATATTTAGAAAGATTACAGATAGAATACCGAGAAGAAGCAGGTGTTGAAGCACCACCTGTTGAAGAAAGAAGGCAAAGGATAAAAATAAAGCGTAAGGATGAGGTAATTCAAGGAGATTTATTTAAAAATTTATGGAATAGAGTATCTCCGAAAGCAAAGTATATTGTAAATATAGATGGTGGTAAATTCACAGCGCAATGTATCAAGGATTTACAAAAAATTGAAATAAAAAAGCCAGAAATAAGCATTAAAAAAGTTAGAGTAGATAAAATAAGCTATGAAGACATTGAAGAGGAATTTATTAGAAAAGCATCGGAAAAAACGGAGATAACCAAAGTCCTTAATCTTATACCCTGCATTGAAAGAGAAACCAGTTTAACTAAAAATACAATATTTAAGATATTAGAAGGTTGTAATAATCTTCATCTTTTATTTGTGAATCCTCAAAAATATAAAGATATGGTCATAGAAGTTATTAAAGAGTGTAAAAAACAATCTGAAGTTGAGGATATTAAATATATCAATTTGGAAGAAAGTTATGATGTTGGTCTTTTAAGGGAGGAAGTGGCGAGTTATGGTAAATATGTATTAAAAGTACAAAAATCAATTTATGATGGGATAATTAAAGAATCAAATATAGAAGAAGAGTTTGCTAAGGCACTTAATAAAGACTCCCGGATAAAATTATTCATAAAACTGCCTGATTGGTATTCAATAGAAACGCCTGCAGGGAATTACACACCTGACTGGGCGATTGTAATAGAAAAAGTTCAGAATGGTGTAACTTCCGAAAAAATTTACTTTGTAGTTGAAACCAAAGGAACTAATAATATTTATGAATTGAAATCCGATGAAAAAATTAAGATAAGAAGTGCTAAAAAGAGGTTTGAACTTATAAGAGACTCAAAATTTGTGGCACCTGTTAAGGATTTTGATAGTTTTGAGAAGGAGTGGTAAGAGAAACTTTAAATTACCTGATTGTTATAAAAACAGCCACTGACCCAAGATTTTGATGGCAGGGATTTTTCTTTTTCTTGCGAGGCGATAGACAGTTGCCTCATCCATTTGTAGATATTCAGCCATTTGTTTAGTAGTCAATATTTCAGATGCTTTGTTCTTTTTTTTATTTGTTGTTTTATTTTTCCTTCACTGTTATATATGATTGAGCCAAAAGTTCCCCTATAAATTCTGAAAACCTGTCTTGTATTTTTTCTTTTTCTAAAGTCATTCTTATTTTGTCCTGTGCTTCTTCAAATAATATGGCATAGCCCGGACGGTGATCTTCTACTTTAAAGATATAATAATTAGAATTGATCTTGATAGGATTTGATGTCTGTTCCTGTTTAAGCGAAAAAACAATGTCTTCTATTTCTTTCAGCATCTTTCCTTTTTCAATCCATCCCACACTTCCGCCTTCTTTTGCAAACGCATCTTTTGAATATTTTTTTGCAACCTCTGAAAAATCCTCTCCCTGCCTTAAAAGGCTTGATACTTCTTCTGCTGTTTTATTGAAAGAGTCCTCTGTCTGATTTTCTTCTTTTCTCAGTGTAATTTTTCTTAAATAAACTTCTTCATTTTTTTTAAAAAATTCCGGATGCTGGTCATAAAAGTCTTTTATCTCTTTGGGTGTAACAATGGCTTTACCCACAACTTCTTTATCAAATATTATTCTTATTGCAGTCTGTTCTTTTAGTCTTTTTTTAAACCTTTTTTTCGTCCATCCCTGTGCTTTAAGGTTTTTCTCAAACTCTTCTGTGCCCCCTGCTTCTGATTCAAACATTTTAATCTTACCTTCAATGTGCGCATCCTGAACCTTTATATTCTGTCTTTGAGCCTCCTGATACATCATCTTTTCTTGTATAAGTTGTCTTATCACATTTTGTCTTAACTCTGCGAGCTTTTTTTCTAATTCTTCGCCCTGCACTTCCGGTTCCTGCAGGAAAAAAGGCAAGAGAGCCTCCTGTATATCGGATTCCATTATAATATCACTGTTAACGATAGCAATTATTGCATCAAAATTACCCCGCTCAGGTGCAGCCGCACAATTCAGGCCTGCGAGCAAGATTATTTCTATCAAGAAAAGTAATTTTTTCACTATCTGTTATTTCTCCTTTTTCTTTTACCTGTTCTATAGCATCTTTCAATAATCTACAGTAAAGGTCAAAGCCAACCGCACCTATATGTCCGCTTTGTTCTATCCCAAGAAGATTTCCGGCACCTCTTATCTGCAGGTCTTCCATAGCAACACGAAAACCAGAGCCGAGCTCTGTCCATTTTTCCATACAAGAAAGCCTCTCCTTCGCATCTGATGTAAGGATGCTCCTGTCCTGCACTAAAAGATAGCAGGTGGCTGGGATATCTGACCTTCCTACTCTTCCTCTTAATTGATAAAGGTCTGCAAGTCCGAACATATCTGCATTATCTATAAATATCGTATTTGCATTTGGTATGTCAAGCCCGGACTCTATGATACAGGTGCAAACAAGGACACTGATATTTTTTTGTAAAAATTGTTTCATAACATCTTCCAGAACCCGCCCTGGCATCTGTCCGTGGGCAGATGCAATTTTTACACCCGGAACAATAGAAGAAATTTTTTTAGCAACCCCTTCTATTGTTTCAACCCTGTTATGCACAAAAAATACCTGTCCGCCTCTTTTAATTTCTTTTAATATGCCTTCTCTTACAATGTCGCCTGAAAACCGGCAAACTGTTGTTTTTACAGGGATACGAGAAAGAGGCGGTGTATTGATAATAGACATATCCCTTACACCCGTAAGGCTCATATACAGTGTTCGTGGTATGGGTGTTGCGGTAAGCGTAAGAACATCTACAAGAAGTCTTAACCTTTTAAACCTTTCCTTATGCCTTACACCGAATCTTTGCTCCTCATCAATTATAACAAGCCCTAAATCTTTAAAACCCATATCTGATGAAAGAAGCCTGTGTGTTCCTATGACAATATCGGTTTTGCCTTCTGATGCTGCCAATACTGTTGCCTTCTGTTGATGCGGTGTCACAAACCTTGAAAGCATACTTATTTCAACAGGGAAATTCTTGAACCTCTGCTTGAATATAAGGCAATGCTGTTCTGCAAGAAGTGTTGTAGGGGTAAGTATTGCAACCTGTTTATTGCTCATCACAGCCTTAAATGCTGCGCGAAGTGCTACTTCTGTTTTACCATAACCAACATCTCCGCAGATAAGCCTGTCCATCGGCTTTTCCATTTCCATATCTTTTTTTGTTTCAAGCCACGACCTTATCTGGTCGGGCGTTTCTGTGTATGGAAACCCCGATTCAAACTCTTCCTGCCACAGACCATCTTTTGAAAATGCAAATCCTTTTTTTGAAATCCTTACTGCCTGAAGCATCACAAGTCCAGAGGCAAGAGACTGAACAGCTCTGTATGCTTTTTGTTTTGTCTTCTCCCAGAATTTTGTTCCCAATCTACTTAAGTTCGGAGCTCTTTTATCAATGCCGACATATCTTCTTACCATTGAAATATCTTCAATTGGAACATAGAGCCTGTTTTTATCCCTGTATTCAACAACAAGATAATTCTTTAATTCTTCTTTTTCAGGACATTTAAGTTTTTTCCTCCCTAAATATTTTCCTATGCCATGCTGAAAATGGACAACAAAATCCCCCTCTTCAAAATCTGTAAATTTACTTATGTTTTCAGATTCTATGAAGGACTTAAACTGCAAAGAACTAAGACTTTTTATCCCTGCAGGGACAATGATAACAACATTCAATTCTTCAATTATGTTGCCGTCTTTATGATTAAAAGCCGTGAGCCTTTCTATCCTGTTATCAAAAAGTTCAAACCTTACAGGATGTATTCTATCAAAGGCAAATATATCAATTATATATCCTCTGTGCGAAAAATCCCCGGGCAATTCAACACAATCTTTCCACCTATATCCTAAAATCACAAAACTGTTTAAGATATCTTCAAAATTAAATATCTGGTCCTTTTGAAATCTTAAAACTTCTGGAAACTCCGCCATCCTCAGCCTTATCCTCTATCTTTACCTCTTACGCCAGTCACCAGGGCACCAGGGCACCAGAGCACCAGGGCACCAGAGCACCAGAGCACCAGGGCACCTGTTGCCCGTTGCCTATCTTATTATCCTAACCTCTACACCCTTTCTTGGGATAAACTCTATATCTTCTGAGATTAAAACATATGTTTTCCCGTGCTGTTTTACTACACATATAATAGACACATCTTTTAAGTATTTAAGTCCTGAAAGTCCTGCTATTATGGGTACCTTTGCAAGTGCCTGTGCTTTTGCGCAATTATCTGTAATGATAGAAGAACTTATAACATCAGTGTTTGCAGATTCACCACTACTGGTATCTATGATGTGTTCTCTTAAATAATTCCCTGATGTTGCAATGCTGGAAGATAGGGAAAGTGTTCCTAATATTTTTTTATCGTCAATGGGATCCATTAAACCTATGTTCCACGGTTTTCCATTCCTGCCTTTTCCGACCACTCTTATATCTCCTCCGCCATCTATAAGTGCGCTTTTTATATCTAATTTTTTAAGAACATCCACAGCACGGTCTATTGCATAACCTTTTGCAATCCCGCCGAGATCAACTTTCACATCTTTGTCCTTAAAAAATACCGTCCTGTTTTGTTTGTCTAATATTATGTTTTTCCACCCATCCTTTCTTTTCAAAGATGTTGCTGTAATGTCAAATATGCCGTCAGTGCCTTTTGAAAAGTTTTGTGACATTTCAATTATTTTAAAAAGATCTTCACATACTTCCACCGGAAAGTTAGCACCGTCTCTGTTAAGTTTAGAGACACAACTTTCTGAGTCAAACCAGTTCATTATTTTTTCAATTCTTTTTATTTCTTCAAATGCAGACGCAAAGGCTTTTTGAGCAGTTTGCTGTTCTTCAATAATTGTTATTGAAACAGTTGTCCCTAACAAAACCCTTGTCTGCGTATAGGGATGTACAAACACAGGGAATGATAAACAACAAGCAGTAGATAGAAAAAAAAATAAAAAACTTTTCATTATCTATACCTCTTTTTAATCTGTTCCATACCAATAAATTTATAGTCTTTGCCTTTTGCCACTCTTATAACTGCACCTGCAATATTTTTTACACATTCTTATTAAATATTCCTGGTATCACAATGCTTTTTGAAGTCTGCTTTTCTTAGTGCATTTGGTTTGTAATCTAGAATTTTTCCATAATTTTAATTAGTTCTTCAACTGTGGCTGCGGATTTCTTTAACGCAGCATTTTCCTCTGGAGTAAGTCTCAATTGGATAATTTCTTCAATTCCATTAGCTCCTAGTTTAATCGGTACGCCAACGAATAAGCCGTTGATACCATATTCCCCTTCCAGATATGCAGCGCATGGTAGAATTCGTTTTTTATTCAAAATAATTGCTTCAACCATTTGTACTGCTGCACTTGCCGGCGCATAATAAGCGCCCCCTGCTTTCAGTAGTTTAACGATTTCCATGCCGCTATTCCGAGTCCGCTGAATTAACATATCTAATTTTTCTTTCGACAAAATTTCTGGTAAAGGAACTCCGGCTACCGTAGAATATCGCACCAATGGCACCATCGTATCTCCGTGCCCACCAAGAACTAATGCATAAACATCTTCAACAGAAACATTTAATTCCATCGCAATAAAAGTGCGGAATCGGGCAGTATCAAGAATTCCTGCCATCCCCATAACTCGACTTTTCGAAAATCCGCTGGTTTTATATGCTAACTGCGCCATTGCATCTAACGGGTTCGCGACTATAATCAGGATCGCGTTTGGCGAATATTGTGCGACCTGTTCGGTCACCGGTTTAACGATATTATAATTTGCTTCCAATAAATCATCGCGGGACATTCCCGGTTTTCGCGGAACGCCAGCAGTTATGATAACAATATCGGAATATTGCGTATCCGTATAGGAATTGGTTCCAATAACTTTTGTATCATAACTATCTATCGGACCGGTCTGGGTTATATCCAATCCTTTTCCTTGCGGCATCCCCTCGATAATATCAACTAAAATGATATCTGCAAAATCTTTTTCCGCTAATTTCATTGCCATAGTTGCACCAACATTACCCGCACCAATTATACTTACTTTCTGACGCATAGTAATCTCTTTCTAATTTAATGTAGGAGCGACTCGGGGGTCGGATCTCCCAACCCAATCTTTCATAGTCTTCTTACAGAAACAGGAGATGTCATTATGAGGGCGAAGCCAGAAGTGACACTGTAATGTGTCATCTCTTCGCGGAAGTTCACCCTTGAGCAAAAGGAATGGTTCAGAACGGCGCCTGAAAGAGCAATTACCCCTGCTTGAATCTATCAGGGGCTGAAGGAACTCATTAAAATGAATCTTTGCAGACTCTTTTAAGTAACACATATTCCCCTTCCCAGGCATCAGAGCACCAGGGCACCAGTTGCCACTTGCCCTTTTAAGTTGCTTCCCCATATTCCAAATCTTGTAATACTAAAATCATATTTTACGGGGTCATCGGCACATAATTTTATAAAGTTTTTCAAAGTTATCTTTCAAAACCTCTATATCTTTGTAATTTTTTGGGAACATACCAATAAATAAAATTATGCCCTATGCCTGCGGGTGCAACCTCTATGTTATGAAATCTTTTATGGACAATCGGCAATGAGTCTGGGTTAAACAGAAAACAGTACGGTTGTTCATCATAGAGGATTTTATGCACTCTGTGGTAGATTTGTTTTCTTTTTTCCTTATCAAAGGTTGCCCTTCCTTCTTCTATAAGTCTGTCAACTTCTGGATTCTTATATCCAACAAAATTAAATTCTCCTTCTTTTGTTTTTGATGAATGCCAGATATCATATAGGTCAGGGTCCCTGCTCAATGACCAGCCTAAAAGGACTGCATCAAACTTTCTTTTACCAATAAACTCATTGATAAGACTTTTCCACTCAATTATATTTATTCTGACATCCATCCCGATTGCTTTTAACCTTCTTTGTATTATCTCAGATGCCATTCTTCTCGGCTCATTTCCCTGATTTGTAATGAGTGTGAACCTAAAAGGCATTCCATCTTTTCTTAAGACTCCGTTTTTATAAACCCAGCCTGCATCTTTTAACAATTCCTTTGCCTTTTCAGGGTCAAAGGCAGAGGGTTGGACATCTTCATTATATGCCCAACTTCCCGGTATAAAAGGCCCTGTGATCTGTCTTCCAAGCCCATAAAGAACTCCATCTATAATCTCCTGTTTGTCTATTGCTAAATTTATGGCCTTTCTTACTCTTATATCTGAAAAGAGTGGATTTGAAAGATTATATCCTAAGTACGTATATGTGAAAGCCGGATACCTAAATTTATTAAAATTTTCTTTAAAGAATTTTGTGCCAGTCTGTTTTGTGTATTGAAAAGGGTTAAGTCCCATCTGGTCAATACCGCCTGCCCGAAGTTCAAGAAACATAGATGCGGCATTAGGTATTACTCTGTATATATACCTGTCTATGTAAGGTCTTTTTCCAAAGTATGAATTATTTGCGACAAGTTCTATTTTTTCTGCTGTATCCCATAAAAAAAATCTGTAAGGACCAGTGCCAATGGGATTTCTTGAAAATTCTGTTGCATTTAGGTCTTCTTTTTCAAGTAGGTGTTTTGGTATTATGGACATACCCCAGCTTTCAAGTGCTGGGGCAAAAGGTTCACTATATTTTACTCTTACAGTATATTTATCCAAAACCTCAAGGGATTTTACTCTTTCAAAATCTCCACTGTAAGGGGTCCTTACCTGTGGGTCCGTAAGTTTCTTAAATGTGAACTGAACATCGTCTGCTGTAAAAGGAACACCATCATGCCATTTTACATCTTTTCTTAAATGAAAAATTATTGTAAGTCCATCGTCTAAAATCTCCCAGGATTCTGCAAGATCTCCTGTAAGATTCAAATTCTTATCATATTTTACAAGACCATTAAATATAAGCCCACAGATCTCATGTGAGGCACCATCTGAGGCGATTATCGGAACAAGATTTAAGGCATCTGCAATAGAACCGACTACAATTGCATCTCCGTAAGGTAGGGTGATAGGGCCAACCGGCTCTTGAATAGAAACTTCTTCATTTTTTTTCTGGCAGGCTCCCAAGAACAAGGATGTTAGAAGTAATATCTTAAATATTAGTCTCATTGTGTGGTTTGTATAACAGGTTTTTTAAGGCTCACCCTGAGGCGGTGGCTGGGTCGTTTCAGGTATTTCCGGACTTACAGGTCTTGTTTCTGGTACTGCAGGGACAGATCTTCTTCGTTGCATCAGTGAATCAGCGGCATTTTTCTGAACAACACCCATTGTAAGACAGGATATCAAAAAAAGACCTGCAAGAACAGCAGTAATCTTTGCAAGTACTACATTTGTCTGTGCACCAAAAAACTTCTGTGTAGAAGTTACTCCAAAAGCTTCTGAAAGCCCCTCTCCTCTCCCGGGTTGCATAAGAACAGAAATAACAAGAAGCACAGAAATTATAATATGTAATGCAAGTAATATAGTATGTAACATTATATCCCCTTTTTATTCTTTTATTATATTACTAAATTAAACTTTTTTCAAGAAATATTTTTTCTTTTAGGTGTGGTGTGGTATTTATACTACTCCCCCACTTAAAAGTAGGTGAAAATTAGGAGAAAAACAGGTAATGCCGATAATAGCGATGGAAAAGAAGGTAGTGACAGTAATTACTGTGTATACATTTTATTTTTAAGAGATGATAAAATTGAACCTAACTCATAACGAAGAAATAGATGCAGTTTATATTGAATTTGAAGAAGCAAAAAAGGTAGTTAAATAACGATATGTTGTATGATATTATTAATTTCTTTTCATCTCCCAGTATTTTGCATAGGAAAATATCTGGTAGAGACTGTCTTGAAAAGCCATAATAAAACCAATAAAGCCATCACGATAGCCCTTTTTGACAAAATATCTTCTGACAAATCGGTCTATTGCTCTATAGAGATAATGTCCCAGACCAACTTTCTTTTTGTTTAACATCTTTTTTGCTTCCAAGTCACTCTGGCTATTTAACTTGGCAAAAAGGTGATTGAAATTTTTCCAGGAATAATGGATTAAATCACTTTTTAAATGCCCACAACTTCCTTTTAAGAAAGCACGGGGATGAACCGTCGTCTCTTCATAGGAAAAAACATCTTTCTTGAAAAGACGCAGTTGTCCAGCCGGATAAAAACCACCATGGCGAATCCAATAATTACCAATGTAATTTCTACGCGGTATAGAAAATCCTTTATGAAAAATATCTTTTCTCTTCAGAAGAGAAGTAATCTCTGTAACCAATTCTGGACTCACCCTTTCGTCAGCATCAAGACTCAAAACCCACTCATTTCTTGCCTGACCGTAGGCAAAGTTTCTTTTAGCCCCTTCGTTAGCAAGGTTTCCTTTTACCACCTTTGCCTCAAGTTCTCTGGCTATCTCCGCTGTTTTGTCGGTACTTCCATCGTCAAAAAGAATAACTTCATCAGCCCATTTCACCGTAGAGAGACAATCTAACAGGTTCTTTTCTTCATTTTTAGCAATTACGACCACTGATACAGGCACTTTGTCTTTCATCTTCTTGTCTCCTTTTTCTGAATTTATTCAAACGGCTTCTTGGAAAATGTAACGATTGAAGAATTGCCCCCTGAATCTCCCATCCATTCATCATGAAAAGTGTCAATTTTCACCTACGTCCCTCAGGGCAAAAATAATTTTTACTTAAAACAACCGTCCCTTTTTCCGTTTTCATTTCTCAAAAAGTAGCCCGTCCCCTTTTCTATACCATTTTCCTTTTCTATACCCTTTTCTATATACTGTGGAGTGAAATGTTATGGCTTTGGTATTTCAAGGTCTTTACATATTTTCGTGACAAGATATTTATCAATTTCTCTGTGACGGGGAACGGTGCTCGCCTTCTTTTTTCTGCGATTTACATATACCGTATGATTTGCACCTTCTCGTAGGAATTCGCATCCGTTTGACTCAAGATGTCGGATTACATCTTTTCGCTTCAAACCGTTACCGCTCCGAAGTCTTCTTTTATAATTTCGAGACCCTTAAGTTCTTCTTCAAAAAGTTGTCTATTGGCGCCCAAAATAAGCTGGACTGCCTCAATTAAATTTTTTCTTGCTTCTTCAAGTGTTTTGCCTTGAGTATTCGCTCCTGGAAGTTCTTCAATAAAGCCAATATATCCGTATGGCGATTTTTGAAATATTGCCGTTAACTTTTCTTTCATTTTTATTTTTCTCCTTTTTATCTATATTATGCCACAACGGCCAATCTCGCAGGGAGGGGTGCAGTTTCTTGCGATCCCTTAAGTCGCTTAAAGAGAACGGGTGTATTTATTATTCCCATTTTCTTGTTTGCATCTTTTTCATTTAATTAGAACCGTCCCCTTTTCCGTTTTCATTTCTCAAAAAGTAGCCTGTCCCCTTTTCTATATGGAATGTCTTGTTTGGGCTTACTTTATTTGTTTTATGCCAAGGTCCTTGCATATCTTTCTTGCAAGGTTATCGTTGATTTCTGTATGCCGCGGCACAGATGAACGTTTGTTTTGTTCTGGATTCCACCACCATGAGTGGCGACTTCCTTCTCTGATAAATTCACATCCTTGCGACCGTAGATGCTTCAGCAGATCATTGCGTTTCATATAGCAATTTTTTCTTCTACATATCCAGTTCCTATCGCAGAGAGCGCGTCTTGACGGTTAAATTCAAGTGCCTCTTTCAGAGTGGCTCGGAGGCTTTCCATTAACTCTTCACGAGTATGTTCTTGACAGTTTACCCCTGGAATTTCCCCTATCCATCCAATCCACCAATCACCCTCTTGCCTTACTATAGCCGTATATTCTGTATCCATAATTTGCCCCCTTTCAGATAATGTGATTATACCTTAAAATCCACTAATTCAGGCAGCTATATTTATTGACCTAACGATGAAACTAAAATAAAATTAAAGGGGCCTGTTGTTCTCGCTCATTAATTCGGTAACTTTTTCAAGTTTATCAAAAGGTGTCATGGGGACTCTTAATGGACGGTTCTATTTATTATTCACATTTTCTTGTTTGAATCATTTTCATTTAATTAGAACCGTCCCCTTTTCCGTTTTCATTTCTCAAAAAGTAGCCTGTCCCCTTTTCTATATTCCTCAATGTCTCGGCATGTCCTCTATGACAAACGTGTTTTCATAAGGTACATCAATTGTAAAAAACCACGCAAAATCAAATATTGTGAGGATGCGCTCTGCTATATTGGTTGGATTGCCGCTCATCTCATTGATGATATTAACAAGCCCTTCTATATAAACATCCGTGTATGCAACCGTTTCTGGGGTTGTCGCCGGCGCTGCGGTAATGGTGAGAACACCGTTGACGAATGTGATCGTATAATTCGTTGCTGTGCCATCTGCCGCTGTGATGGTATAGCTGCCGACATTTGAACCTGTAGTTGCTGCCGTGTTCAATGTTAATCCGCTTACCACTGCTGATGTGTCAGTTCCCTTTAAACCGCTGTATGTTGCGGTCAATGCCGGATTTGCATCGCCATACACCTTGCTCTTATTATCCGCTGTTATGGTCAGAGGTGCAGGGTTCACAGTCAATGCGCCGTTTACATAGCTAATGTCGTAGCCCTGCTGGTTGGAGTAGTAGCCGCCGGGTGTGATGACATAGCTGCCGGCGTTGATTGCGCCTTGCGAGGTTCCGCCGTAAACCAGTGCGCCTGAGAGCACAGGAGATGGGATGCTGTAGGTTATGCCGCTGCCTCCGCTGTAAGCCAGTCCGTCATAGGTCTTGCTGTCGTTGTTTGCCGTAATGGTCAGCGGAGTCAGGAAGGACTTTAGCAGGGGATAGGTGTTGCCCTCGTAGATGCGCCATGTGCTGGTAAAATCCCAACTTTGTGCCGTTGCGGTCAACAGGGAATATATATTCAATTCTGCCGTATGAGAGTTTGTCAAGGTCTATCTTGTCAAGCCCTGTTACGCCCCTTAACATGAGGAGGTCTCCATCTGCGACAAGGCCGCCTGTATCAAACCATATTGATGCCCTGTGTTTGCTGATGACTTCTGATCCGAAGTTGTCATAGCTTATGCCTGCTGATATATATCGTGAGTCCGTTGCCGCTGCAATAATGTCGGCTGTGCCGGGCTCTTTGCCTGCCTTTAAGGATGCCTTTACATTAAGGGACGGGTATTCGTTGAGGATGAGAAGCGCCCTTTCAAGTGTATCTTCTTTGAGGGACGGGTCTTTCCTTGCTGTTTCAAGGCGCTTCTGTATGAATTCGGCGCTGTAATGTTTATTGCCTGTGACAGCAATGTCTCCTATTTTGCCCTCTATTATTCTAATTCTTACTATTTCCTTTTCTATATCCTGTGCAGGGATGAATGCATAGGCTATTATGTATCCCTTCTTACGGTATTCATTTGTGATTGCCTCTGCTATATTGCTGATTTCAGAAAGGGTAAGTTCTTTGTTTTCATAGGGTGCGGTTATGGACCTGATTGTTTCGACATCAAGCAGTGTCGCACCTTCTACTTTGAATTCACTGACTTTAAACCTGACAGCATCCTTATCTTTTTCCTCAACCTTATCTTTTTCTATTTCTATGACAGGCGGTTCAGAAGGTTTTTCAGGCGGGATGAGTTCTTTTCTTTCAAGTTGCTTCAATACCTCGCCGCTCTTTTCCTGAGCGTGGACAGAAAAACAAAAGGCGCTGCAGATTGAGAAAAATGTTGAGAAAAACAATACAACAATCAAGCCCCTAAACCGTTTCATATATGCATCCCCTTTTAATGATTAACAGCGGAAAACTTTAACAGCAAAAATGTTATCGCGTTTGAAAAATAAAAAGTCAAGCAAAATAAAAAGTCAAGCAAGTTTACAGGGGTCAGTTTTTACCTGCCCATTTACGTCCCCCTCTACGCCTTTTGGGGAAAACTTACCTATTACCAATATACCACATTTCATTAAACCTGTCAATACAATTTTTGGAAAAACTTAACTCGATTCATGGTGTAATTATCCTAACACATATCTCAGGTTCATGTCAAGCCTGTTAGAGAAACCAATATCTATAAACACTTTTGGCATCAAGCAATTCTCTAACAGGGTCAAGTAACATGCAAACAGGCTGAATAGTTACGGTTTTTCTAAAATAAACCTTACTGTTTCAACTACTTCATTAACGGTTATGCTTTTAAGACATTTTCTATCTATTGGGCAACTTTTTAGTTTGCAGGGTGAACAAGGGAGGTTTTTATAGAGAACTACATTATTCTTTCCCAAGGGCCCGGATTTCAGAGGATTAGTTGGTCCATATATTCCAATTACCGGGCATTCAGCTAAAGTAGCTAGATGCAATCCTCCGCAGTCATTACCAATGGTTAATGAAGAAAATTTTAAAATACCAAGGCTGTAAACTGGGTCTTCTCCAAATCTTGCATCCTTCAAAAGTGGAATTATTGGTTCAAAAGTCATCTTTCCTTTAATTTTATGAAGAAGTTTTTTTTCTGATTCGTTCCCAATGAGAATCGTTTTGTACCCCATTTTAGAAAGATTATCAGAAAGCAAGGCAAACTTCTCTTCTCCCCAGGATTTATAAGGATTCCCAGCGCCCGGGATAATGGAGATGAAAGGACCTTCAAAATCATTCAGAAACTTTTTGGCTATAGAAAGAGATTCTGGAGGGATGTTAAATTCTGGACCAAAGTTAACTTCTCCAAAGCCAAGAATGCGAGTTAAAGAGAGTAATCTGGCGGTTATGTGAACCTTTCTTTTATAGTAAAACCGCCAGCAGGAAAAAAGTGGATTTATGGAAAGAAAATGTTTCGGCATCAGAAGCCAGATGTAAAATGAAGGCAAAAACTTTCTTTGTGTATCTACAATAAGGTCAAATTTTCTAAAAAATCTTCTTAAAAATGAAAAATATGTTTTAAAATCCCTTTTCTTTTTTGGGCTTTCATAATGGATATATTCGTCTATATAGGGGATAGTTCTAAAAATTAAATCACAGGTCGGTCTCTGATATAAGCCAAGATAGATAATCTTTGCCTGAGGAAACATCTTTTTAAAACTGCGAAACAAAGGAACACTATGGACCAAATCTCCTAATCCTCCTCCACTTTTATATACAGCTATATTTTTTATTCTCTTCTGAAGCGTAAGATATGCCTTTTTATGATATGCACGCTTAAACAAGGCATCTGAATAATCCCTAACCCTATAAAATTCCATAATCTATCTTTTTTGAGCCTTAATTATAAGATGGCGGCTATAAAGCATTTCGGGGGAAAGTAAAATTTTAAAAATGCGGCTGTAATCCATACCGCCTTTTTTCTTTCCACGTTGACACTTAAAATATGCGTGTAATTTCATTGTTGGAAAACAAACGATAGAAAGTATTCTTGCCTGTATAAGAGAGATGGAAGAAAATATCTTCTCAGTCTTAAATCCTGTGTCAAATAGAATATATTCTAATTCAGGATATTTATAGGCAAAAAGATGAATATTAAAAAGATTATGTTTGGAAAAGGCAGATAGCTCCAGGGGCGGCTCACGAAAGTAGTCATATGTGCCTTCAAAGAGAAATCTCAATCGAGATTTGAGGTTTAAAATGTTTGGTGTAGACAGTATTAAAACTCCTTCTGCTTTAAGAACCCTGTTTATTTCTCTCAATACAAAATAGGGATTCTTCAGGTGTTCAATTACCTCTAACATAACCACACAGTCAAAACTCTTTTCTTCAAAAGGTAAATCCTCGTTGTTTAAATCGCCCTGCCTGAACTCAATTTCACCTTTATACCGAAAGCGAGACTGGTCTGCATCTTGTGCTATAACCTCAAATCCTTTATCCTTGGCCTGCTTGGCTAAACTTCCTTCTCCGGTTCCCAAATCAAGCAACCTTGTTCTCGGTTGATTTTCCAAGATCTTAATTACTTTATTATGCAAATAATTAATTTTATATCCCATTATATTTTCTGAGCATATATTTCCAGGACATTACCAAGACCGAAATAAACAAGCCATCGCCACAGAACAGGAGATATTTTTCTTGTTAACCTTCTCTTTATCTTAAATCCGCATTTTATCAATAAATCCGAGAGTGTCCTTGCACTGAAGAAGAAAATGTGCTCCCGACTCTCAGTAAATCCACGCCATTTATCTTTTTGCATCCAGTATCTTTGACATCCGATATTGGGAGTAGAGATAGCAATCATCCCATTAATCTTCAATAACTGATAGGCTCTTTTTATGTCTGTTTTAGGATCTGCTACATGCTCAATTACATCAAACATAGTAATCAAATCAAATATTTCTTCTTTTTCAGAAAAATCCTCTAAAGTACCTCTATAGATAGGTAAGCCTGTCTTTTTATGTGTTATATCCGCAATAACAAACGAGGGCTCAATACCTTCTCCTTCCCATCCTGCAAGTTTAGCATAATGAAGAAATTCTCCCGAGGCACAGCCCACATCTAAAAGTTTCCCTGGTTTCATCATTTTCTTCAAAAAAGATAGTCTGAGTGGAATCCTTATATTTGGCGGATAAGGATAAAGTAGCTCTTCTGGAATCACCTTCTCAGGCGATGGGCTACTTATATCTTCGGAAGAATTTTCCTGGTATATTTTCAACAACTCTTTATACTCGGGTTGCGGATTCATATATACCAATCCGCAATTTAGACAACGCACAATAGTGCGAGGAAAATATTCAGAATTTGGCTGTTTCAATATTATCTTTGTTTCGTCCTTTCCACAGAGATTACAAGAGATATAATACATATTCACAGGGTAATATTTCTTAAAACTTATGCGAAGTTTCAAGGGATTTTTTAGTTTTCTCTATTTCGTTTTTGTTTAAAGTAGTTGAGACCGAAAAAGTGCCTTTTTTATGATTACACAGATAAACTCTGTTAGGAATTTGTTTTTAAACAGTATAAAACAACCTTTTAATCCCTGCCCCGTTAGATGTTTACTATCTAACGGGGTGAATGTAATATTTTCAAAACTTGTCCTCGTGAAAACGGGGATCTGTGTTTCTAACAAAACGCAAGTAGTAAGTATTCACTTAAGTCCGTCATTGCGAGAAGCGACAGC
>BBPE01000275.1_pt1 | contig 19364 bp, 19 predicted proteins | sample 1344301 | NCBI WGS metagenome assembly BBPE01 (sample SAMD00019089, study PRJDB2971) | groundwater metagenome | isolation source: The Cedars highly-alkaline
TCGACCACGGCGTTGAAGAATCCGGCCCGGGGTGCAGCCTGCGCCAGCGGCGCGATATTGGCTGCGTAACCGTCCCACGACGCGGCGCACGCAGCCGTTCGTGCGGGTGCAGAGGAACAGCGCGCTCAGGCTCGGCAAACACCATGTCAAAGCCGAGCACGGCAATGCGCTGCTCTTCAAACAGCGTATCGACCAGCCGCGCCAACTGCTCACGCGACCAGGGCCAGCGACCCAGCTCAGTCAGGCTTTTTTCGTCGATGTCGACGATCACCACCCGCTGCTCCAGCGTGGCAGGCATGAACGCGCGCAAACGCGCATCTTCTATCAGGTGCTCCAGTCGCTGCAGCGCACCCAGCGGCAGCACAGCGCTGGCGTGCAACAGGGCAAAGAGCAGCGGCAGCAGGGCCAGCGCCAGGCGCGGGCCGCGTCGTCTCAGAGCCCGCATGGGAGCGCCGCAACCAAGAGGTCGCCCGCGCGCCGCGCTGCAGCGCCTTACTGCAGCACGAAGCGCATTTGTGTGCCCGCAAGATCAATCAGATCGCCATCGTGCAGGTCGACCGCCTCGGCGCCCAAAGGCCGGCCGTTGACGCTTGGCTTGACAGCACCCTCGACCAGCGCGACCACATAGCCGTGCGGACGGCGCGTGATGGCCGCCACCGCCAGCCCCGGCTTGCCCATGGTGGTGACCACCTTGACCAGCGGCACCTCGCGCCCGGTGGCCGGGCCAGACAAGACCTTGATCAGCGCCTGCCTCAGCGGCACGGCGGCCGACTGCAGCTGGCCGGCCTGGATGACAGCGGCCTTTTCGACCGAATCGGCGGCTCCGCCTTCGTGCGCAAATCTGATTTTGTATTTGCCGATCTCGATCGTGTCGCCGTTGTGCAACTGCTGCTTTTTGATCGCCTTGCCGTTCACGTAGCTGCCGTTGGTGCTGCTGAGGTCTTCCAGAAACACCTCGGCGCCCGACATTTGCAGCACGGCGTGCTCACCGCTGACCGCCAGGTTGTCGATCACGATGTCGTTGTAGGGGCGACGGCCCAGCGTGGTGCGGTCCTTGGTGAGCTGCACCTCTTTGATGACAACGCCATCGATGGAAACGATCATTTTCGGCATGGCCGACTCCTGTGGAATCTGTAAAACCTGTCTTGTCTGTAGCGTCAACCCAGCACGCGCGCAAACAGACTCTTGCGCGCTGACGTCGAATCCACACGCACCAATATCACCGAGACATTATCACGCCCGCCGCTGTCGTTGGCGGCGTCGATCAGCGCCTGCGCCGTCTGCGCCAGGGTTCCCGACCGCTCCAGAATGGTTTTGATGTGCTCGTCGCTGATCATGTCGTTCAGACCATCGGAGCAAAACAAGTACCGGTCGCCGGCTTCGATGCGGTATTCATTCATCTCGACCGCCACCTGCTCCTCGGCCCCGAGCGCGCGCGTGACCAGGTTTTTATGGGTGGCAAACAGCGCCAGCTCGGGCGAGATCAAGCCGGCATCGATCTGTTCTTGCAGCAGCGAGTGGTCGCGGGTGAGTTGCGTCAACACGCCCTGGCGCCAGCGGTAGCAACGCGAATCGCCCACGTGCCCGGTCAAGATCTGCGCGTCTTGGAACACCGCTGCAACCACCGTGGTGCCCATGCCGGCGTGGTGCGGGTTGGCGTTGGCGGCGTTGAAAATCGTTTGGTTGGCAGTTTGCAGGCTGAGCTGCAGCGCCCGCCTGAGCTCGCTCTGATTGGCCAGGCGAGCATGTTCAGACAGCCAGCGCCGCATCTCAGACATGACCGTGGCGGCGGCCATGGCGCTGGCGACCTCACCTGCGTTATAGCCCCCCATGCCGTCGGCCAGCACCACCATCTGATGCTGCACGTCATACGCGACCGCATCTTCGTTGTTGTTCCGCACCAGGCCCGCGTCAGTCAAACAAAAATACTCAAAAATCATAGTCATGAATTTATAACTGAAAACCTGGTGCGTATTGGCAAAACACCAAAATGTCTTGTACCGGGCGACCTCAACAAGCGTCACAGCAGCGCACGATCTGGCTCAGAGCCTACGACATTGTGTAGCTTCTGCATTGAAATAAATGAGCACCAAGCTCTTAGGCCCGGCATCGTTCGGGCTTGTACCCCGTTCGGGCTGAGCTTGTCGAAGGGCTTCGACAAGCTCAGCCCGAACGGATTTCAAGCTCAGCCCGAACGGANNNAAATGAGCACCAAGCTCTTAGGCCCGGCATCGTTCGGGCTTGTACCCCGTTCGGGCTGAGTTTGTCGAAGGGCTTCGCCAAGCTCAGCCCGAACGGGGCACAAGCTCAGCCCGAACGGATTTCAAGCTCAGCCCGAACGGATATTAAGACTTCACCGGGCCGGATCAACAGACCAGTCGGTCACATGCGTTTTGGAAGGCATGTTTCTGGAACGGGCTCGGCACCTCTTTGCAAAGCTTCCCACGCGCGGTCAGCCTCATGCAGTGGCGCTTCGCTTTGCGCACGGTGACCCGCTTACGGCGGGATTTGCACCCGCAGGTGTGCGCCCATGCCGGGCGCACCAGGCGCAAAAAAACCGGCCCGAAGGCCGGTTTTCGCTGACGCCTGCGGCGTTCAGTTGAACGGCCGTGGCGGCGGGGTCTTGTCGCTCGAGGGCGGCAGAATCGGCAGCATGAGGCGGGGCTGTTGACCGGTCAGGGTTTTCAGGAAGGCCACGATCTGGGCATTTTCCTGCGCCGTGTACACACGGCCCAACTGCAAACGGCCCATCACGTCGACCGCTTCGGTCAGCGTCCTGGCCGAACCGTCGAAGAAGTAGGGGTAGGTCAGTTCGACGTTGCGCATCGTCGGCACTTTGTGCTTGAAGCGGTCAGCGTCCCTGCCCGTGACGCCAGCGCGACCGATCGGCTGGGGGTTGACGCTTTGAAAGGCTTGCACCACGCCCAGGCGCTGAAACGAGGTGCCGCCCGCGTTGGGGCCGTTGTGGCAGGCCACACAGCCGCTGTCCCTGAACAAATGATAGCCGGCCAACTCGTCTTTGGTGATGGCGTTGTCCTCGCCGTCGAGCCAGCGGTCAAAGCGCGAATTGGGCGTGACCAGGGTTTCCTGGAACGCCGCCAGCGCGGTAGTGACCTGGTCAATCGACATCTGGTCGGTGCGAAACACGGTGCGGAATTCACTCGCATAGCCGGGAATGCTGCGCAGCACGTCCATCGCCACCTCGTGCGTCGATGCCATTTCGCCCGGGTTGGCAATCGGGCCGCCCGCCTGCTCTTTGAGCGTCAGGGCGCGGCCGTCCCAGAATTGCGCCAGGTTCAGGCTGGAGTTGAGCACCGTTGGCGCGTTGATCGGGCCTTGGGACCAGTTGTGACCGATCGAGGTCTTGAGGTTGTCCGAGCCGCCGCGGCTCAGGTTGTGGCACGAGGCGCAGGAGATGAAGCCCGAGCGCGACAAGCGCGGATCGTGGAACAATTTTTTGCCCAGTTCGACCAGAGCCGGGTCAATGTTGCGCACCGCCGGAATGGTCTGAATCATTGAATCGCGCTTTTGCGCCAGCGCCGCTCCTGTACTCATGAGGGTGGCGGCTGCTACGGCGCACAGCACCCAGTGGATGGCTCGCGGGGTTTTCATGGTGTGTCCTCTTTCGGTGGGTCAGGCAAGATCACGGCAGTGCAGCAAAGCGGCAGGGCGCTCGTGCGCAGACACTGGCTCGTGACGAAATCACTCTAATCGGACAAACCCGAACCACGCTTGATGCAAGTCAAGCCATCGCCGCGCATGAATAGCTTTCAGCTATGGAACTTTTATGGCTTTTGCTATCGCCTGCACAACTTCGTTGTGCGCTGCCACTTTCAACGCCGCCTGTTCACTGGCGCGCTGGGCGAATTCGGCGCGCAGCGCACGCAATTGCTCGCGCGGGTCTGCGCGCGTGCTGACCTGATCGAGCGCCATTTCGGCAATGAAACGGCTGGGCTGTCCGGGCACGCTGGCGCGCCCGACCTTGCGCCGCTTGAGCCAGCTCACTGCCAGCGTGCGCTGCGCCCGCGTGATGCCGACGTACATCAGGCGGCGCTCCTCCTGCAGGCGCAGCGCCAGCACCTGTTGGGCGTCGGCGTCCTGGTCTGGCGCTGCTTCGAGCTTGAACGGCAGCAGGCCTTCGTTGACACCCACCAGCAGCACGTGTGGCCACTCCAGCCCCTTGGCGGCGTGCAGGGTCGACAACGTCACCACATTCTGATCTTGTTCGCGCTCCGACAGGGTCGAGAGCAGGGCAATGGTTTGCACCACGTCCAACAGGTTTTTGCGTTCGGACGGCAGCGCTGCCGCACTGCCGTCCTCAAGTGGGCCGCCGCAGCGCTTGGCCACCCAGTCGCAAAAGTCCAGCACATGGGCCCAGCGAACGCTGGCGGCCTTGGCACTGTCTGCGCTGTCGTGCAGGTGTTTTTCGTAGCCGATGTCGTGCAACCATTCGCCCAGCAAGGCGCGTGCCGCTTCAAAGCCCAAGGTGTGGCGGGCGCGGTATTGCAGCTCGTTGACGCTGCGACCGAATTCGTGCAGCGCAGCGAGCGCGCGCGCCGGCAACGCGGCAGCCAGCGAATGGGAAAACAGCGCCTCGAACAAACTGAGCTTGTATTGGCTGGCAAAGTTGCCCAGTTGTTGCAGCGTGCTGTGTCCAATGCCGCTCTTGGGCGTGGTGGCCGCGCGCAGGAATGCCGGGTCGTCGTCCGGGTTGGCCAACAAGCGCAACCAGGCGCACAGGTCACGGATTTCGGCGCGGTCAAAGAAGCCTTGTCCGCCCGAGACGCTATACGGTATTTGTGCACGCCGCAGTGCCTGCTCAAAGACGCGCGCCAGGTGGTTGGCGCGGTACAGGATGGCAAAGTCGCGCCATTGCGGCGCCGCCGACTGCGCGTACAAGCCCTGGATACGCGCCACACAACGCTCGGCCTCGTGCTCTTCGTGGTCGGCTGCGCTTACGCGCACCGGCTCGCCCTCGCCCAGCTCGCTCCAGAGCGTTTTCGGATACAGCTTGGGGTTGGGGCCGATGACGTGGTTGGCGGCGCGCAATATGGCGCCAGTCGAGCGGTAGTTCTGTTCCAGCTTGATGACTTTGAGCGCGGAAAAGTCCTGCGGCAGCCGTTTTAGGTTGTCCAGCGTGGCGCCGCGCCAGCCGTAAATGCTCTGGTCGTCGTCGCCGACGGCGGTCAGCCGCGCGCGCTCACCGACCAGCAGTTTGAGCAACTCGTACTGGCTGGCGTTGGTGTCCTGGTACTCATCGACCAGCACGTGGCCCATCTGTTTCTGCCATTTTTCGCACACCTCGGGGTGCAGGCGCAGCAGCTTGAGCGGCAGGCTGATGAGGTCGTCAAAATCTACGCTCTGGTAAGCGCTCAGGCGTTCTTCGTAGTGCGCCATGAGGGTGGCGCAGTGCTGCTGCTCTGGGTTCTGCGCCGCCGCCAGCGCCTGCTGCGCGTTCAGGCCGGCGCTCTTCCAGCCGCTGATGCACCACTGCCACTGCCGCACCTGCGCCAGATCGGTGCTGGCGCCGCAGTCTTTGAGCAAACTGGTGATGTCGTCGCTGTCCAGAATCGAGAACTGCGGCTTGAGGCCGAGCGCCGCACCGTCGGCGCGCAGCAAGCGCACACCCAGCGCGTGAAAGGTGCAGATCAAGACCTTTTGCGCCGGGCGGCCAACCAACTGCTTGGTGCGTTCGCGCATTTCGGCCGCCGCTTTGTTGGTGAAGGTGATCGCGGCAATGCGCTCGGGCGCCAAGCCAGCCTGGATCAGTCGGCCAATTTTGTGCGTGATGACGCGCGTTTTGCCCGAACCGGCGCCAGCCAGCACCAGCGACGGTCCGCCCAGGTGGTTGACCGCTTCGAGCTGAGCCAGATTCAGTCCGCTGGACATTTCAAGAGATGGGCACGCGCGCCGGTGACAAGGCAGCCGATGATAGTGGAGCTTGCCTGCGACAATGCCGCCGTGCTGCAAATCCTGCTCGTGACTTTTCCGTTTTTTGCGCTCGTGTTGGCTGGCTTTGTGGCGGCGCACCGGCGCTGGCTGCCACTGGAGGCGATCCCCGGACTCAACGGCTTCGTGCTGTACTTTGCGCTGCCGGCCATGCTGTACCGCTTTGGCTCGACCACGCCGGTGGCGCAGTTGCTCGACGCCTCGGTGTTCGGCGTCTATTTGCTGTGTGCGCTGGCCATGGTGGCGTTTGCCATCGCCATGACGATCAACCAGCGCCTGCGCTGGAACGACGCCTCGTTCGGTGCGCTGGTGGCTTCTTTTCCCAACACCGGCTTCATGGGTGTGCCACTGTTGGCGGCACTGCTCGGGCCGCACAGCGTGGGCACCGTGATCGTGCTGATCCTGGTCGACATGGTGATCACCAGCTCGCTGTGCATTGCGCTGTCGCGGCTGGATGAAAGCGCGGGTCACAATGGGCGCGCAGCCATGCGGGTGGCGGGCCAAAAGGCGCTGCGCGGCGTCCTCACCAACCCCATGCCCTGGGCCATCATTCTGGGCGCGCTGGCCTCGGCGGTGCAGTTCACGCTGCCCGCGCCGCTGCAAAAAACTGTCTGGCTGCTAGCCGACGCCGCGTCCCCAGTGGCGCTGTTCACCATCGGCGCGGTGCTGGCGCGCGCGCAACTGCAGTCCAGCCACCCGATGCCGCTGAGCGACTACGTGCCGGTGGTGCTGATGAAGCTGCTGCTGCACCCGCTGCTGGTGCTGGCCGTGGGCAGCGCAGCCATACAACTGGGGGTGCCGCTCGACCCCTTTGCCCTTACCGTGATGGTGCTGATAGCGGCGCTGCCCAGCGCCAGCAACGTCTCGCTGTTGGCCGAGCGTTTCGGCGCCGACAACGGACGCATCGCCCGCATCATTCTGGTCAGCACCGCCGCCGCCTTTCTGACTTTTTCGGCCGCGGTGGCGCTGCTCACCTAAAGCATTATTTTTACGTTTTGTTGCCGTCGTGGTTGGTGCCGGCGAAGATTCATGCGGCATAGTGGCCTCGTGACATCCCCGTGACCGCCGGGCAATTTGTCGGCTTGGCGGTTTGTGTCCCACCGGAGCATAAGGAGGCTCTTTTATGAACTTGACGATCAGCGGCCATCATCTTGAAGTTACGCCCGCGCTGCGCAGCTACGTCACCAGCAAGCTCGAACGCATCACCCGCCACTTTGACCAGGTGGTAGATGTCAAGGTGCTGCTGATGGTGGACAACCAGAAAGAAAAAGACCTGCGCCAGCGCGCCGAGTGCAGCATTCACGTCAAGGGCCGCGACCTGTTCGCGGAAAGTGCCCACGCCGACCTGTACGCGGCAGTAGATGAGTTGGCCGACAAACTCGATCGCCAGGTGTTGCGTCATAAAGACAAACTGCAGGAGCACAACCACGAACCGGCCAAGCGTTTGATGTGACGCGCGTCAGCAAGACGCCCGTCGCGACCTCCAGAAAAATATGCTGCACTGCAACAAACCACTTGAAAAGTCAAGCGGCTTTTTTTGTGGCTTCAGTCTAGCCAAGGCCGATCCAGTCGGCATAATTCGCCTCTCAAGAGGCCCGTATGAACCGACTTTCCGCCATTTTGCCCGCCGCGCAAGTTCTTGCGCGCGTGGAAGCAACCAGCAAGAAACGTGCGTTTGAAGAAGCCGGCTTGTTGTTTGAATCCCTGCACGGTCTCAACCGCGCCCTGATCACCGACAGCCTGTTTGCGCGCGAGCGCCTGGGATCGACCGGTCTGGGCCACGGCGTGGCGATTCCGCACGGCCGCATCAAGGGCCTCAAGCAGCCGCTGGCTGCGGTGTTCCAGTTGGCCAGCCCGATCGGCTTTGACGCCCCGGACGAACAACCGGTGCAACTCGTGATCTTCTTGCTGGTGCCCGAAGCGGCAACCCAGAAGCATCTGGAGATTTTGTCCGAAATCGCCGAACTGCTCAGCGACAGCGGGCTGCGCGAGCAGCTCAAAGCAGCCAGCGAATCGCCAACCTTGCACCGCCTGATTGCGGCCTGGCAGTCGGTGCACGCCGCCGCCTGAGCGGGTGCTGCGGCCGTGAAACCGACCGTCGTCAGCGCCGATGTGCTGTTTGAAGACCACCGCGACAACCTGAAGTGGCAATGGGTGGCGGGGCTGGGTGCCAGCGAGCGCCGCTTTGACGAAGTAGCGGTGCGCGCGGCGCGCTCCGGCGCCGATCTGGTCGGCTACCTGAATTACATCCACCCGTATCGGGTACAGGTGCTCGGCCAGCGCGAGGTCGCCTACCTGAGCAGCCCGAACGAAGACGACAACCACCGCCGCGTCGCCCGCATCGTGACACTCGAGCCGCCGGTACTGGTGGTGGCCGACGGCCAGACCATTCCCGCCAACCTGCTGGCGATGTCCGAGCAGGCACAAATACCGACCTTCTCCACCCAGCAGTCGGCCGCCTTCGTGATCGACGTGCTGCGCGCCTACCTGTCGCGCCATTTCGCCGACCGCATATCCATGCACGGCGTGTTCATGGACATCCTGGGCATGGGCGTGATGATCACCGGCGAATCGGGCCTGGGCAAGAGCGAGCTTGGCCTGGAGCTGATCTCGCGCGGCCACGGCCTGGTGGCCGACGACGCGGTCGACCTGCACCGCATCAACCAAGCCAGCATCGAAGGCCGCTGCCCGGAGCTGCTGCAAAACCTGCTCGAAGTGCGCGGCATCGGCCTGCTCGACATCAAGACCATTTTTGGCGAGACCGCCGTGCGCCGCAAGATGCGCCTGAGCTTGATCGTGCATCTGGTGCGCAAGGAAACCCTGGAGCGCGACTACGAGCGCATGCCGCACGAGCCCTTGTACCAAGACGTGCTGGGCGTTCCGGTGCGCAAGGCGGTGATTCAGGTGGTGGCCGGACGCAACATCGCGGTGCTGGTCGAAGCCGCCGTGCGCAACACCATTTTGCAACTGCGCGGCATCGACACCTACCAGGAATTTGTCGCGCGCCACCGCGCTACCATGCTGCGCGGCGACAACTGAAGCCGGCGGCAGCGCAGGGGCTTTGCGACCCCCGCCCTTTCAGCGCATTGGTTCGCGCAGGGCCAGGTTGAGTTGGTCCACCACTTCGGCCCAGTCGGCGTCGCCCACCAGTTCCTCGCGCAGCAGTGCGGCCTGAGCCGGCGTCCAGAAGGGTGCATCTTCCAGCCGGGTGCGCGGGTCCAGCGGCGAATGCCGCTGGATGAAAACGGCGATGTCTTTCTCGTTGCCGGGCAGGCCCAGCTGGGCAAAGAGTTCGCAGAACTGATGGTAGTGAGGCGACATGGTGGGCTTCCTTTTCGGCCCCGCCTGCCAGGGCAGGCGGCGCAGACTGTATTGAACCGATATTGTCCATTAGACGCACCTGCGGTGCTCTGCGCACAACGGCGGGTGTGTAATAGCCTCCTCGACCAAGTGGTCCGCCACTCCCGCAGGAACATCGTCATGCCATTGCTCACCCCCACCCCATCCGCTGCCACGCGCACGGAGTGGGACACTTTCGGCCCCATCGAGGTGCCCAAGGAGCGGCTCTGGGGCGCGCAGACGCAGCGCTCGCTGGCCTGCTTCGCCATCTCCAGCGAACGCATGCCGCAGGAGATCGTGCGGGCGCTGGCCATGGTCAAGCTGGCCAGCGCCCGCGTGAACCTGGAGCTGACCCTGCTGGCGCCCGATAAGGCCATGGCCATCGTCAGCGCGGCCGAAGAGGTGCTGGACGGCGAGCACGATGCCGAATTCCCACTCTCGGTCTGGCAAACCGGCTCGGGCACGCAGAGCCATATGAATATGAACGAGGTGCTGGCCAACCGGGCTTCCGAGCTGCTGGGCGGCCCGCGCGGCCCCGGCCGTCTGGTGCACCCCAATGACGACGTGAACCTGGGCCAGTCGTCCAACGACGTCTTCCCCACGGCCATGCATCTGGCTGCGGCGCACGACATCATCGTGGCGCTGCTGCCGGCGCTGGCGGACCTGCGCCAGACGCTGGCGACCCAGGCCGCAGCCTTTGCCGACATCGTGAAGATAGGTCGCACCCACCTGCAGGACGCCACGCCGCTGACGCTGGGCGACGAGTTTTCGGGCTATGCGGCGCAACTGGCGCAGGTGGAGCTGCATATCCAGGCCAGCCTGGCCGCGCTCTACCCGCTGGCCATCGGCGGCACGGCCGTGGGCACGGGCCTGAACACCCACCCCGAGTTCGGGCCACGGGTGGCAGCCGAGCTGGCCCGGGGCGCGCATCTGCCCTTCACCAGCGCGCCCAACAAGTTCGCGGCCCTGGCTGCGCACGACGCTCTGGTGGCGGTGCACGGGGCCTTGAAGACGCTGGCGGTGGCGTTGATGAAAATCGCCAACGACGTGCGCTGGCTGGCTTCGGGCCCGCGCGCCGGCCTGGGCGAGATCACCCTGCCCGAAAACGAACCGGGCAGCTCCATCATGCCGGGCAAGGTGAACCCCACGCAGTGCGAGGCGCTCACCATGCTGTGCTGCCAGGTGATGGGCAACGACGTGGCCATCACCATCGGCGGCGCTTCGGGGAATTTCGAGCTCAACGTCTACAAGCCGCTGATCGCCCACAATCTGCTGCAAAGCATCCGTCTGCTGGCCGACGGCATGGCCAGCTTCGATGTGCATTGCGTGCGCGGCATCGAAGCGCAGCGCGAACGCATCCAGTCGCTGCTGAACAGTTCACTGATGCTGGTGACAGCCCTGACCCCGCACATAGGCTACGACCGCGCCGCGGCCATTGCCAAACACGCGCACCAAAAAGGCAGCACCCTGCGCGAGGCGGCGCTGGCCTTGGGCGACGTGAGCGCGGCGGACTTCGATCGCTGGGTGAACCCGGCTGACATGGTGCGGCCGCAGGCTTGACGTTGCTTTCGCACCGGAAAGCGTCAGGGTTCGCCAGAAAACCTTCCGAAACGCGCGCGATGGCTGCCGAGTGGGGTCTGAGCGCCGCCAGCGAGTTGCGGCATGCCGCGACTCTTTCTGCAACGCCAGTTGCCGCCTTTTTGCCCTATCCGGTTGGCGCCCTCTGCACACGCGTTGCAACCGGCTCCTGGCCTATTGATCCGGCCCGGTGAAGTAGCAACCGTTCGCCCTGAGCCTGTCGGAAATACCAGCTCAGCCCGAACGGAGCGCAAGACTGCTGCGGGCCGGATCAATAAGCTTGCGACGCATGCTCGGCGTCTGAACCGTCCGAGTCAGGCTCCATCAGCCCCGATCACCGCTTTTGCGGTGCGGGCAATCGGTCTTGTTGCAGTTGGCATAAAGGGATAGGGCGTGCTCCTGCAGAATGAAGCCGCGCGCCTTGGCCACCATTTGCTGGCGCTTTTCGATTTCGGGGTCGAAAAACTCCTCTACCCGGCCGCAGTCCAGGCACACCAGATGGTCGTGGTGCTGGCCCTCGTTGAGTTCGTAGACCGCCTTGCCGGACTCGAAGTTGCTGCGCGTGAGCAAGCCGGCCTGCTCGAACTGCATCAGCACCCGGTAGACCGTGGCCAGCCCGACGTCGGAATGGGCTTGCAGCAGCACGCGAAACACGTCCTCGGCGGTCATGTGGCGCTGCTTGGCGCTCTGGAACACCTCCAGAATCTTCAGGCGCGGCAGCGTGGCTTTGAGCCCGGTGTTCTTCAGTTCATCGATGTTGGTCATGGCTGGCTGGTGCAGGGCACCGACGGCAAAAGAACCTCCGGGGCTACAATGGCCGCATCATATCGTCAGCGCTGCGCTTGACGCTCGTACCGGTGTATTCCATGCCTCACCCCATGCATCATTTCAGTCGTTCTCGCCCAATCTCCCGCGCTCGCTCGCAGCCCTGGCGCGCCGCTGCGCGGCTGGGCGCACTGGCGACCGTGCTGATTTTGTCGGGTTGCGCCGCCGTGGGCGAGCGGCTGCCCGCCGTGCCCAGCATCACCGGCCTGATCACGCCTTACCGCATCGACATCCAGCAGGGCAACGTGGTCACGCGCGAACAGGCGCAGGCGCTGCAAGTCGGCCTGTCGCGCCAGCAGGTGCGTCAAATTCTGGGCTCGCCGTTGCTGAGCAGCATTTTTCACGGCGAGCGCTGGGACTACGTGTTCACGCTGCAGCGCCAAGGGCAAGAACCGCAGCAGCGCCGGCTGACGGTGTTTTTCAAGGACGACGTGCTGGAGCGCGTGGAGAGCGACGAGCTGCCGACCCAAAATGAATTTGTCGCGGCGCTGGCGCACCAGCGCGTGGTGGCGCGGCCACTGCCGCTGCAAGCCACACCCGAGCAGTTGAGCGCGTTCTTGGAACGGCACCCGCCGCTGGCTGCACCAACCCCGGTGCCGCCCACGCCCGGGCGTGTGTTTCCGCCGCTGGAGGCCGGCGCCGGAGCCGCCCGATGAGCGCGCCCGCCCTGCACCGCGTCTGCGTGGCCGGCGCCAGCGGCCGCATGGGGCAGATGCTGGTCGAAGCGGTGCGCGCCAGCGGCGATTGTTGTTTGACGGGCGCGCTCGACCTCGCCAGCAGCTCGGCCATCGGTCGGGACGCGGCCGCATTCGCCGGCCAGACCAGCGGCGTGCCCATCGGCGCCGATTTGGCCACTGGGCTGACCGGCAGCGAATTCCTGATCGACTTCACTCGTCCTGAAGGCACGCTGGCGCATCTGCGCGCGTGCGTCAAACACGGCGTGAAAGCGGTGATTGGCACCACCGGCTTCAACGACGCGCAAAAACAGGAAATCGCTAGCGCCGCGCAACAAATCGCCATCGTCATGGCGCCCAATATGAGCGTGGGCGTCAACGTCACGCTCAAACTGCTGGAGCTGGCGGCGCAGGCCCTGGCAACAGGTTACGACATCGAAATCATAGAGGCGCATCACCGCCACAAGGTCGACGCGCCCAGCGGCACCGCGCTCAAAATGGGCGAGGTGATTGCCCACGCACTCGGGCGCGATCTGCGCGACTGCGCGGTCTATGCGCGCGAGGGTGTGACCGGCGAACGCGACCCCTGCAGCATCGGCTTTGCCACCATTCGCGGCGGCGACATCGTCGGCGACCACACGGTGCTGTTTGCCGGCACGGGCGAGCGCATCGAGATCAGCCACAAGTCGAGCAGCCGCGCCAGCTACGCCCAGGGCAGCCTGCGCGCGCTGCGTTTTCTGGCGCAGCGCCCGCGCGGGCTGTACGACATGTTTGACGTGCTCGGCCTGCGCTGAGCGGTCGGCCGCAGCAGCAGCACCGTGGGCGCCTGGCAAACCCTCAAGCAAGGCGACGCCATCAGCCAGGGCGTGGCCTTGCTGCTGCTGGCCATGTCGGTGGCCAGTTGGGTGGTGATTTTCTGGCAGGGCTGGCGGCTGCGCCGCGCCCGCAGCCAACTGCAACTGGCCTGCACCGCCTTTTGGCAGGCCGCGCAACTGGACGACGCGCAACAGCGTTTGCAGGCGCTCGATCCCCAGCGCCTGCTGCTGCCCTTGCTGCTGGCAGCGCGCCACCTGCAGCGCAGTGCGCCGAACACGCTGGCCGCCGACGCCCAGCGCACGCAGCAACTCACCCGTGTGCTGCGCGATGCGCTGCATCGGGTGTTGGAGCGCTTGCAGTTCGGTCAGGTGTTGCTGGCCTCGGTGGGTGCCACGGCGCCCTTCGTCGGCCTGCTGGGCACGGTCTGGGGCATTTACCACGCGCTCAGCGCCATCGGGATCGATGAGACGTTTCGCATCGAGCAGGTCTCTGGCCCGGTGGGCGAGGCGCTGGTGATGACCGCTGCCGGGCTGGCGGTGGCCATTCCGGCCGTGCTGGCGTACAACGTGCTGGGGCGTCAGATCGCGCGCATCGAGGCCGATCTGGAAGGCTTTGCGCACGATCTGCACGCCTTGCTTTGCCCAGCCGGGGGCCAGGCATGAGCTTTGGCCGCTTGGAACAGGCCCGCAGCCAGCGGCCAATGAGCGAGATCAACGTCGTCCCGCTGATCGACGTCATGCTGGTGCTGCTGGTGATCTTCATCATCGCCGCCCCCGCTCTGGCCAGCCGCCTGGTGCTGGAGCTGCCGCAGGCGCAGGGCAAGACCGCGACCAGCCCTGCCCTGGCCTATGTCTCGATCGGGCTGGACGCGCAGGGCCAGACCTTTTGGGACGACCAGCCGATCGACAACGAGCAGTTGCGCCAGCGCCTGCAGCAAGCCGCACAGCGCAACCCGGCGACCGAAGTGCAGTTGCGCGCCGATGCCGCCGCGCCCTATGGCCGCGTGCTGCACCTGATCGGGCAGGCGCAGGCGGCGGGCCTGTCGCGCATCGGCTTCGTCGCCGACCCGAGCACCGCTGCCACGGCGCCTGCGGCGCGCTGAAGCTGCCGGCAGCCAAACGCCTAAAATTCAGCCACCCCCTTTCTCCTGCACCGGCTGGCCGGTTTCTGGTTCATGCAAGAAAAATACGCCCACCAAGACGTCGAGCGCGCCGCGCAAGCGCACTGGAACGCCACCGACGCCTATCGCGTGCGCGAGGACAAGCGCAAACCCAAGTACTACGCCTGCTCCATGCTGCCCTACCCCAGCGGCAAGCTGCACATGGGCCACGTGCGCAACTACACCATCAACGACATGCTCACGCGCTACCTGCGCATGAACGGCCACAATGTGCTGATGCCCATGGGTTGGGACGCTTTTGGCCTGCCGGCCGAAAACGCGGCGCTCAAGAACGGCGTGCCGCCGGCCCAGTGGACCTACGACAACATCGCCCACATGAAGCAGCAGATGCAGGCCATGGGGCTGGCGATCGACTGGAGCCGCGAGATCGCCACCTGCGACCCGACCTATTACCGCTGGAACCAGTGGCTGTTTCTGAAAATGCTGGAACAGGGCATTGCCTACCGCAAAACCCAGGTCGTCAACTGGGACCCGGTGGACCAGACCGTGCTGGCCAACGAGCAGGTGATAGACGGGCGCGGCTGGCGCACCGGCGCGCCGGTGGAAAAACGCGAAATTCCGGGCTACTACCTGCGCATCACCGCCTACGCCAACGAGCTGCTCGAGCACGTGCAACTGGGCAACCCCAAGGCCACGCTGCACGGCTGGCCCGACAAGGTGCGGCTGATGCAGGAAAACTGGATCGGCAAGAGCGAAGGCGTGCGCTTTGCTTTCCCGCACGAGATCAAAGGCGCCGACGGTGCTTTGATTGGCGATGGCAAGATGTACGTCTTTACCACCCGCGCCGACACCTTGATGGGCGTGACGTTTGTCGCCGTGGCGCCGGAACATCCGCTGGCGCTGCACGCGGCGGCCAGCAACCCGGCGCTGGCGACCTTCCTCGAAAGCTGCAAGACCGGTGGCAGCACCGAGGCCGAACTCGCCACGCAAGAGAAAAAGGGCATGGCCAGCGGCCTGTTCGTGCGCCATCCGCTGAGTGGCGAACCGATCGAGGTCTGGGTTGGCAACTACGTGCTGATGAGCTACGGCGACGGCGCGGTCATGGGCGTGCCGGCGCACGACGAGCGCGATTTTGCTTTCGCGCAGAAGTACGGCCTGAAGATCCAGCAAGTGGTCGCACCCAACCCGGCGCTGGTGTCCCCCGAAGAGGCATACCGGTTCAGCGACGAAGCCTGGCAAGACTGGTACACCGACAAGCAACATGGCGTGTGCGTCAACTCCGGCGTGCTCGACGGTTTGACCTACAAGGCCGCGGTCGACAAGGTCGCCTTGCTGCTCGCAGAAAAGGGGCTTGGCGAGAAGAAAACCACCTTCCGCCTGCGCGACTGGGGCATCAGCCGCCAGCGCTACTGGGGCACGCCGATTCCCATCATCCACTGCGCCGAACACGGCGCGGTGCCCGTGCCCGCACAAGACCTGCCGGTGCTGCTGCCGCCGGACTGCATCCCCGACGGCTCGGGCAACCCGCTGCACAAGCACGAGGGCTTTCACGCCGGCGTGGTCTGCCCCGTTTGCGGCCAGAGCGCACGGCGCGAGACCGACACCATGGACACCTTCGTCGACTCGAGCTGGTACTTCATGCGCTACTGCGACCCGAGCAACGCCGAGCAGATGGTGGGTGACGGCGCGAACTACTGGATGCCGATGGACCAGTACATCGGCGGCATCGAGCATGCCATTTTGCATCTGCTGTACGCGCGTTTTTGGACCAAGGTGATGCGCGACCTCGGGCTGCTCAAGGTCGACGAACCCTTTGCCAAGCTGCTCACGCAAGGCATGGTGCTCAACCACATCTACTCGCGCCGCACCGAACGGGGCGGCAAAGACTATTTCTGGCCGCACGAGGTGGAAAACGTGCTCGACGAAGGCGGCAAGATCGTCGGCGCCCGGCTTCAATTCGCCGTCGGCGCACTGCCCGCGGGCAGCGCCATCGACTACGAAGGCGTGGGCACCATGTCCAAGTCGAAGAACAACGGTGTCGATCCGCAGGACTTGATCGAAAAATACGGCGCCGACACGGCACGCCTGTACACCATGTTCACCGCCCCGCCCGAGGCCACGCTGGAGTGGAACGACGCGGCGGTGGAAGGCAGCTACCGCTTCTTGCGCCGGGTCTGGGCCTGTGCACACCGCAACGCCGACGCGCTGCGCACCGCCTGCGCGCAAGACCTGAGCCAGGCCAGCCTGCGCCCCGAAGCGCGCGCCTTGCGCCGCGAGATGCACCTGGTGCTCAAACAAGTCAGCTACGACTACCAGCGCATGCAGTACAACACGGTGGTCTCGGGCTGCATGAAGCTGCTCAACGCACTGGAAGACTTCACTTTCGACCACAGCCCAGGCGACGCCGCGCTGCGCTGCGAAGGCCTGTCGCTGCTGCTGCGCATGCTCTACCCGGCCTGTCCGCACCTTGCCCATGCGCTGTGGACGGAACTGGGTTACGCCCGCGCCCAGGGCGAGTTGCTCGATGCCCCTTGGCCGGCACCGGACGAAGCGGCGCTGCAGCAAGACGAAATCGAACTGGTGCTGCAAATCAACGGCAAGCACCGCGGCAGCCTGCGCGTGGCCGCCGGCGCCGAACGCGCCGCCGTCGAAGCCGCAGCGCTGGCCAGCGCTGCGTTCCAGAAACACGCGCCCGGCACCAGCCCCAAGAAGGTGGTGCTGGTGCCGGGGCGTTTGGTCAACATCGTGCTCTGAGAGGCTGCGCTGCTCGCCATGAATCTTTCCTCCCCCGTCGCTCCCCTGTTGCCGCCTACCCGGCGGCGGCTGCTGCGTGCGCTGACGCTGGGCGGCGCTGCCCTGCTGGGCCTGTCCGGCTGTGGCTTTGTCTTGCGCGGGACCCCCCGCTTCGCCTTTGAATCGCTGCGCGTGCAAGGTCTCGAAAACACACCGGTGACGCGCGAATTGCGTGCCGCGCTCAGCGCGGCCGGACTGCGTGTGCTTACCCACGACACACCGGCCAACGCCGCTGCAGCCCAGGTCGTGCTGAACGTCATGACCGATCAGCGCGAACGCACCGTGGTCGGCCAGACCGCCGCCGGCCAGGTGCGCGAACTGCTGCTGCGCACACGCTTTCGATTTCACCTGCGCCGCGCGGACGGCCAGGAACTGCTGCCCGAGACCGAGTTGCTGCTCGAGCGCCCCATCAGCTTCACCGAAGGCGCGGTACTGGCCAAAGAGGCCGAAGAAGCGCAAATCTACCGCGACATGCAAACCGATCTCGTGCGCCAGCTCATGCGCCGCCTGGCGGCCGTGCCGGCGCGCTGAGCCAGAGCGCCCCGCGTCATGCAAATTGCCGCCGCCCAACTTGCGGCCCACGTGCAGCGTGGTCTGCAAAAGCTGTACACGCTGCACGGCGATGAGCTGCTGCTGCTGCAAGAAGCGGCCGACGCGCTGCGCACCGCGGCACGCCAGCAAGGCCACAGCGAACGCCGCGTACACAGCGTGCTGGGTGCGCACTTCGATTGGAGTGCAGTGCTCGCCAGCGTCAACTCGCTCAGTCTGTTTGCCGACAAACAACTGGTCGAAATCCGCATCCCGTCCGGCAAACCCGGCAAAGACGGTGCCACCGCCTTGCAGCAAATCGCCGCCAGCGCGCCCGGCAACGACAGCACCCTCACGCTGGTGCTGCTGCCCAAGCTCGATGGCGCGAGCCAAAAGAGCGCCTGGTTTGCTGCGCTGGAGAGCGCAGGCGTGAGCGTCAAGGTCGATCCGGTGACGCTAAGCGCGCTGCCAAACTGGATCGCGCAGCGCTTGCAGCAGCAGGGCCAGCGCGTCGCCGCCGGAGAAGCCGGCCAGCGCACCCTGCAATTTTTTGCCGACCGGGTCGAGGGCAACCTGCTGGCTGCGCAGCAAGAAATTCAGAAACTCGGGCTGCTGCACCCCGTGGGTGAAATCAGCCTGGAGCAGGTGCAGGCCGCCGTGCTCAACGTGGCGCGCTACGACGTTTTCAAGCTCTGCGAGGCGGTGCTGGGCGGGCACAGCCTGCGCGCGCAGCGCATGTTGGACGGCCTGCAAGCCGAGGGTGAGGCGGCGGTGCTGGTGCACTGGGCACTGGCCGAAGACATTCGCAGCCTCAACCGCGCGCGCCGCGCGCTCGACGCCGGGCGCGCGCTGCCGCTGGCACTGCGCGAAAACCGCATCTGGGGCGTGAAGGAAAAGCTGTTCGAGCGCGTCTTGCCGCACCTGAGTCAGACCCAACTGGCGCACTGGCTGCAAGACGCGCACACGGTAGACGGCATTGTCAAGGGCCTCAAACAAGCCGACTGGCCAACCGACCCCTGGCAGGCGCTGCAGCAGCTCGCGCAGCGTGTGACGCAGGCTTGCAGGCGGCACTGAAGTGGCGGCGGGCGCGATCAATCGCCTGCCGGACGAACCAGCAGCACCATCATGGGCGCGCGCCTGAGCGCATCGTTGCGCTGCTCGCCCGTGCCCGTGTGGACCGCCCAGCCATGCATGAACTGCAACTGGTTGACGTTCTGGCCGCTTATGCCTTGCGCAATGTTGTTGTAGTTGTAGATATTGACCGAACGCATCCTGATGGCAGCGGTAGCGCTCCAGCTCCAGCCCTGGCTGGCCACAGGCAGCGTGGCCCGGCCTGCGCCGGGTGATTGCTGGCTCAGGCGGGCCAGTTGTTGCAATTCTTTCAGGTGCGGCAAACGCCAGACCACACCCTCATCCCTGGCCCGTTGGCGTGCCAGGGCGTTGGCTGCGCTGTGATCCAGCAACAGCAACTGGCCCACGCAATGCCTGCCATTCCAGCGCAGCCCTGCGGCACAGCGCGTCCAGATCAACCGGGAGCTGTGCTGAATGAGGTGGGCACCGTCAGACGTCAGTGTCCACTCGGGCTGGGGCGGCGCTGCTTCGGTCGCCCACGACAGGGCCGAGACACCCAGCAGCACAGCGCCCGCAGCCCAGCGCTGCCAGGCGGGCACCAGACGGGCGCAGGAACGGACGATCGCGTGCATGCTCGCTACATCGGCCAAGCGCAGGAAAAACTGAGCCCG
>BBPE01000045.1_pt2 | contig 19231 bp, 15 predicted proteins | sample 1344301 | NCBI WGS metagenome assembly BBPE01 (sample SAMD00019089, study PRJDB2971) | groundwater metagenome | isolation source: The Cedars highly-alkaline
CTACTTCAAGGCCCTGTTCGAGGGGCTCGACGACATGCCCGCCGCGCACCCGGATCTGCGCCAGGCCATCGAGGCCGAAGCCGCGCAAAAGGGCTGGCCCGCGCTGCACGCGCAACTGGCGGCGGTGGATGCGCCGACGGCGGCGCGCTTGAGCCCCAAGGACGCGCAGCGCATCGGGCGTGCGCTCGAAGTCTGGCGCGCCAGCGGGCGGCCGCTGTCGTCGTTTCACACCCGCACCAAGACCAAACCGGCACAGCCCGCCGCGCAGCCAACCGCCCAGCCAGCCCTGCCGCCGCTGCAAATCAACGGCCAGACTGGCCTGCTGCTGGCGCTGGAACCGCTGGACCGCGCCTGGCTGCACCAGCGCATCGCGCAGCGCTTTGCCGCCATGCTGGAGCAAGGCTTCATCGACGAGGTGCGCGCCCTGCGCGAGCGGCCCGAGCTGCACCCCGGCCTGCCCGCCCTGCGCAGCGTGGGCTACCGCCAGCTGTGGGAAGCGCTGGATGCCCTAGCCGCCAGCGGGCGCAGCGACTTCAGCGCGCCCGAGCGCGCCGCCCTGACTGAGCGCGGCAGCAGCGCCACGCGCCAACTGGCCAAACGCCAACTCACCTGGCTGCGCAGCCTGCCGCAGCGCCAGCTGCTGGCGTGCGAACAACCCGACTTGCTGCAAGCCGCCTGCGCGCTGCTGGAGCGGGCGGGCTTGCAACGCGCGGCCTGAAAAACCTGCGCGCGGCTGGGTCGAGCGGCTCCTGAGCCAAGCCTGCGCTATGGGGCTGAGCCCGGCGCAACCCATGCCAAATTGCGCCGCCCCACCCCGAGCGCGACCCCGATCGAGAGCAGCAGCACCAGAGCGGCCCCGGCCAGCGTGGCGGCGTACCAGCCGCGGTCCATGAAAACGCCGAATATCAGCGGTGCGATGGCAAAACCCACGTCCAGGCCCGAATACACCGTGCCATAGACGCGCCCGGTGGCCCCCTTGGGCGTGGCCTGCTTGATCAGCAGGTCGCGGCTGGGCGCGGCTATGCCCACGGCAAAGCCCGTGGCCGCCAGCAGCAGCATGGTGCCCGTGCCACCCAGCCAGCCGCTGGCGGCCAGCAGCAGCAGCAGCGCACCCGCGCCCATCGATGCCCCCACCACCCAATCGGTGCGGCGCGCCTGCGTGGCCACGAAACCGCCCACCAGCATGCCCAGCGCCCCGCACACCATGTAGGCGCTCAGCGTGAGCGTGGCGGCCTCTAGGCTCACGCCGTGCAGCGCTTTGAGGATCGAGGCCGAGTAGTTTTGCACCACACCCAGCATGAGCGTGGTGAGCAAAAAGAAGGCAAAGCACCACCAGATCACCGAATGGCGCAAAAAAGCCAAGTCGTTGCCCGCTGGCGCACCCGCCGGGCGGCGCAGCACCTCCGACTTCAGGTGCTGGCGCTGCCACAGCAGGAGCAAAAACACCAGCAGATACAGCCCGGCGGCGGCGAGGTAGGCGCTGCGCCAGTCCAGCCACATCGACCAGCCGACCAGAAACACCGGGGCCAGCGCCCAGCCCAGGTTGCCGCTGATGCCATGCACGCTGTAGGCGTGGCCCAGCCTGGGGGACGAGATGCGCTGATTCAGGATCGAAAAATCGACCGGATGAAACGAGGCATTGCCCAAGCCAGCCAGCGCCGCCACCCACAGCAGCGTCGTGTAGCTGTTGGCTTGGGATGCCAGCAAGGCCGCACCCATGAACAGCAGCAGCGACGCAAACAACACCGGACGCGCCCCGAAACGGTCCACCACAAAGCCCGAGGCCGCCTGCCCCAGCCCCGAGACGGCGAAAAACAGCGTCATCAGCAGGCCCACTTCGGTGAAGGACAGGCCAAACTCGAGCATCAGCAGCGGGAACAACGGCGGCAGCAGCAGGTGCCCGAAATGCGAGCTGCCATGCGCCAACCCAACCAGCGCCATCACGCGCGCGTCGGTGCGCCACGGTACGGCGGCAGTCGGGTGGGCGGCGGCAGCTAGGCTGAGACTGGACATAGGCGGTCATATTAATGCCAAACGCGCGCCCGCGCCACGCTGCGCGCCCATTGCAACCGCCGCATCCGGGCACAATAGCCGCCATGAATATCGTGATTCTCGACGACTACCAGGATGCGGTGCGCAAGCTCGCCTGCGCCGCCAAGCTCGAAGCCTTTCCGGCCAAGGTGTTTACCAACAACATCAAGGGCGTGGGGCAGTTGTCGGTGCGCCTGCGCGACGCCCAGGCGCTGGTGCTGATTCGCGAGCGCACCCACATCACGCGCCAGTTGCTCGACAAACTGCCCAAGCTGCGCCTGATCGCCCAGACCGGGTCGGTGGGCCCGCACATCGACCTCGATGCCTGCACCGAACACGGAGTGGCAGTGGCCGAAGGCAAGGGCTCGCCGGTGGCCCCGGCCGAGCTCACCTGGGCGCTGATTCTGGCCGCCATGCGCCGCCTGCCGCACTACGTGGCGCATCTGAAACACGGGGTTTGGCAACAATCGGGCCTAAAAACCGCCGCCCTGCCGCCCAATTTTGGCCTTGGCATGGTGCTGCACGGCAAAACGCTGGGCCTGTGGAGCTATGGCCGCATTGGCAAACTGGTGGCTGGCTACGGGCGCGCTTTTGGCATGCGCGTGCTGGTCTGGGGCAGCGAGGCGACGCGCTTGCAGGCCGTGGCCGACGGCTTTGAAGTGGCTGCCTCCAAGGCCGAGCTGCTGGCGCAGTCCGACGTGCTCAGCCTGCACCTGCGCTTGGGGCCCAGTACCCAGGGCTGCCTGAGCTTTGAAGACTTGAGCCTGATGAAACCCAGCGCCGTGCTGGTCAACACCTCGCGCGCCGAACTGATCCAGCCCGATGCCTTGGTGGCGGCCCTCAACCGCGGCCGCCCCGGCATGGCGGCGGTGGATGTGTTCGAGTCCGAACCGATTTTGCAAGGGCACGCCCTGCTGCGTCTGGAAAACTGCATCTGCACCCCGCACATCGGCTTTGTCGAGCAAGAGAGCTACGAAAAGTATTTTTCGGCCGCCTTCGACAACATCCTCAACTTCATCAAAGGCACCCCCTCCCACATCGTCAACCCGGGGGCGCTGCATTACCAGCGCTAAGTGGAAGATCGCCTCCCTGCGCGGACTGCGCTTTTTAGCGGCTAGGGCTTTCCTGAGGGGGGGCGGGGGCCCGGCTCCCAGTCCAAACTCCCGAGGTCGAAGTCGATCGACAGGGGGTCGGGTTTGGGCGCCTCGACCGCTGCAACCGACACCGAATCGGCGCTCGGCCAAGTCTGCAAGGGAATCGATCCAGGCAAGGTGGGCGCAGACCCGCTGGATGCTGCAGGCGCGGGGGCAAGGCCCAAATCGAGCATGGGCAGCGGTGCATGCAGCAAGGCCTCCAGCACGCCACTCAGGGTCAGCAAGTCATCGAAAGCCGCCAGGGTGCGCACGGTCAGCTCGCTGCTGGGATCGCCGGGCTGAGAGGCCAAGGCGCGCTCGATCACCACGGCCGCCGTCGGCTGCGGCCACTGCGCCTGCAGGGTTTGCAAGAGCGCCGTGTCGTGCTCGAGGCCCAGCCCGGAATCGATAACCTCGGTGCGCGGCGCGATGCGCTGAAAGTGGTGCTCGTAAAACCGGGTGGCCTCGCCCAACGCGGTTGCGTCGCCGGCTTGCGCGGCCAAGGCCAACCACCGCAAATAGGGCGCCTCGCTGGCTCGCGCATGCCCGGTCACGTACAACTTGAGCACCTCCATGGCCTGGGTGCGCTGGGCGATCGACTCGAAAAACTCGACCTGCTGCCACACCTCGATCAAGGCACCCAGATCGAGCACCGAAATGGCCACCTCGCCAAACATCGAAGCCTGGCCTTCGGCCACCTCCAGCCCCATTACCCCATCGGCATCCAGCCATGCCGATGACCGAGCGGCTGCGGCAGATGGCTCGAAGGCTGCATCCGGGGGCATCGCAACGGGTGCGGTGGGTGCGGCGTCGGCACGGGTCTCGAGGCCATTCGGGGTCACGGACTGCACCGGCGCGAGGTCCGCTTTGGACTGGGTGGCCGCATCCCCGGGCAGGGTAGACGCCCACCACGGCGTTTGCGTCGCTGCAGCAGGTCGCGCGAGCAACAACCGTCCCGATCGGTAGGCATACAAGACCCCGCCCAGCAGCAACAAGAGCAAGGAACCCAGCCCATAGAGCCACATCGCAGGCACACCGGCTTGGGCTGCGGTTTGCACTTGCAGCAATTGGGCCTGGGTGCTTTGCAGCGCCAGGCGCAGTTGCTCCTGCTCAGCGCGCAAACCCAGCAGCTCTTGCTCCTTGGCGGCCAGCGCGTTAGCGACGGCACCCACATCGGCCAAAGGCCCCTCTGGCGCTGCAGTGGCTGCGGCGCCCACTTGCTCGGGCGCAGCCGTAGCCGCCACCGGCGGAGCTTGCCCGGGCAAGGCAATCGGGTCGAGCTGCAACCGGGCCCCTCCTGCCACCGGGACCGGGGCCAAGGTGGTTGCCGGGGGGGTGGTTGCAGGGGCGGCAGCCGCAGGCACCGGGACGACTCGAGGAGGCGCTTTGCTGCGCAGGCGCTCCAAGTTGGCTGGCCGGGCCGCCGGTGCGCTCAGACGAATCGGGGTTTGGGCTTGGGGCTGTGCCGCCGGTGCCGTGGCTGCTGCGCGTCCTGCAACCGCGGCACCGTTGGGCGCAACAACTGGCACAGGCACAGCCACCACTGCAACCCCCGTTGCCGGGGTGGCTGCAGGGAGGGTGGCGGCAACTGCCGGCGGTTGCGCCGGACTCCAATCGGCCAACAGGGTGTACGAGCGCCTAAAGACCGTTTGACAGCCCACCTGCAAGGCCAAGGTCACAATGGGCTCGTTGATGGGCTCGGTGCTGCGCACCCGCAGCAACGCCACCCCATCGGGTCCGACGCTTTGTACCGCCGTGCTGATGGTGCTGGCCGCCACGCCCGACTCGCCATACTGCAGCTGCACTTGCAGGCACAAGTCGGCTAGGCTTTGGTTGGGCTCGAGCCGGCTTTGCACCAGAATATCGAAGGGGCGACCGATAATGACATCGCCTTGAGTCGGACCCAAGGTTGCCGCCAGCGTTTGCGTGGCCGCCCACAGCAGCGCGCTTCCCACCGCCAACTTCAACATCTGCCAGTCCTTGCCTTAATCGTGTTCGTATTGTCAACTGCTCCACATTTTGACACACCAAACCCCCCACCCCAATTCATTGCCAAAGCGAGCCCCCCATGACCGCCTGCTTAAAAAGCCACAGCCACGATGCCACCTTGGTGTTGACCCTCAGCGACCCCGAGCGCCGCAACGCACTCGGACCCGAGGTCTACGCCGCCGCGGTCGAAGCGCTCAACGTCGCTGAGCGCAGCACCGAAGTGCGCTCGGTCATCATCACCGGTGAAGGGGCGCATTTTTGTGCCGGCGGCAACCTGCAGCGCCTGCTTAACAACCGCGAACAAGCCGTGCAGGTGCAGGCCGACAGCATCGAGGGCCTGCACATCTGGATCGAGGCCTTGCGCAGCTTCCCCAAGCCGGTGGTGGCGGCGGTCGAGGGGGCATGCGCCGGGGCTGGGTTTTCGCTCGCGCTGGCCTGCGATTTCCTGCTGGCGGCGCGCAACAGCGTGTTTGCCCTGTCCTACATCAACGTGGGCCTCTCGCCCGACGGCGGCGCCAGTTGGAGCCTAGCGCGCCGGCTGCCGCGTGCCGTTGCGCTGGAATTGCTGATGCGCGGTGAGCGCATCGAGCCGCAGCGCCTGCTGCAACTGGGGCTGATCAACCGCCTGTGCGAGCCCGGGCAGGCGCTGCACGAGGCGCTGCACTGGTGCGACAGCCTCAACGCCTTGGCCCCCAATGCGCTGGCCAGCATCAAAGAGCTGGTCAACGAGGCGCCCACCCACAGCCTGCACCAGCAACTGCGCCAAGAGCGCGAGCACTTCGTGCAAAACCTGCATCACACCAACGGCGGCGAAGGGATTCGGGCCTTTCTGGAAAAACGCCCGCCGCACTACCGCTGAAGCCATAGGTCGCCGAGGTCGCCCCAGCGACACCTAGACCGCCCCCAGTCACCCACAAGACAGCCCATGGACGAACCGATACTGACAATGCAGGAACGCGAGGCCATCAACGGCGGTCGCTGGTTCAACACCCTTTCACCCTCTTTGCGGCACGACATCCTTCGATGCGCTTACGTCAAACGCTTCCTCGATGGCGAGCTGATCGCCGCCCGCGGCGACCCGCCCAACGAATGGTCGGCGGTGGCCAAGGGCGCGGTGCGGGTGAGCTCGACCTCGCTGGCGGGCAAGCAGGTCACGCTCACCTACGTCGAGCCCGGGGTCTGGTTTGGCGAGATTGCCATGTTCGACGGCGAGCGCCGCACCCACGACGCCTACGCGCACGGGGCCACTTCGCTGCTGTGCGTGGCGCGCAAAGATTTTCAGAAAATCCTGGCCCAGCACGTCGAACTCTACGAGGCGCTGCTTCGCTTGCAGGCGCGGCGCATCCGCAATCTGTTCGGGCTGGTGGAAGACCTCAACACCCTGCCCTTGCGCGCGCGGCTGGCCAAGCAGTTGCTGCATCTGTCGCGCAGCTACGGCGTGCCTTGCCTGGCCAACGCCAGCGAGACCCGCATCGGCCTGCAACTGGCACAAGAAGAGCTGGCGCAGATGCTGGGGGCCTCGCGCCAGCGCGTCAACCAAGAGCTCAAATCGATGGAGCGCGAGCTGGCCATCCGCATCGAGCCCGGCGGGCTGGTGGTGTGCGACCGCAGCGCCCTGCTGCGCATTGCAGCCGCCGAAAACTAAAAACCCTTTCTGCACCCAGCGGCCATGTCTGAACCCTCCTGCCCCACCCCAGCCCCACGGCCTGCGGCCCTGCCCTTTGAAGCCGCCGCGCTGGAGCAGTGGCTGAGCGCGCACCTTGAGGGCTTTGAGGGCCCTTTGCAAATCGAGAAATTTCCCGGCGGCCAGTCCAACCCCACTTACCGCCTGCGCACCGCGCAGCGCGACTGGGTGCTGCGCAGCAAACCCGGGCCGGCGGCCAAGCTGCTGCCTTCGGCGCACGCGATCGAGCGCGAATTTCGCGTCATGCGCGCGCTGGCCGACACCGCGGTGCCGGTGCCGCGCATGGAGGCGCTGTGCGAAGACGAATCCGTGATCGGGCGCGCCTTTTACCTGATGCAATACGTGCCCGGGCGCATCCTGTGGGAGCAGTCGCTGCCGGGCTTGGATGCGGCGCAACGGCGCGCCCACTACCTGGAAATGAACCGGGTGCTGGCGGCGCTGCACCGGGTCGATGTGCAGGCCGTGGGCCTGGCCGACTACGGCAAACCCGGCAACTACTTCGAGCGCCAAATCGCGCGCTGGAGCAAGCAGTACCAGGCCTCGGTGACGCAACCCATCGCCGCAATGGAGCGCCTGATCGACTGGCTGCCCACCCACATCCCGGCGCTGGCGCGCGACGACAGCCGCCTGTGCGTGGTGCACGGCGACTTTCGGCTCGACAACCTGGTGTTCCACCCCGAGCAAGCGCAGGTGCTGGCGGTGCTGGACTGGGAGCTTTCCACCCTCGGGCACCCGCTGGCCGATTTCAGCTACCACTGCATGGCCTGGCACATCGAGCCGGGGCTGTTTCGCGGCATTGCCGGGCTGGATCTGCCCGCTTTGGGGATTCCCAGCGAGCGCGAATACATCGAGCGCTATTGCGCCCACACCGGTTTTTTCGACCCCGAGGCGCTGCAGCAGGACTGGAATTTCTTCCTCGCCTACAACCTGTTTAGGCTGGCGGCGATTTTGCAAGGCATCGCCAAGCGGGTCGAGGCCGGCACCGCTTCCAGCGCCCAAGCGCGCCAGTCGGGTGCCGGAGCGCGCCCCTTGGCCGAACTGGCTTGGTCTTATGCCCAGCGCGCCTAGCCCGATCCAGACCCTGCCCAGCGCCCATGGCCCCCACCCACGCCCCACCTTAGCCCACCCAGCGGAGCCTTTATGCACTTCGATTACAGCCCCAAGGTTCAAGACTTGCAAGCGCGCCTGCAAGCCTTCATGGACGCGCACATCTACCCCAACGAAGCGCGCTTCATGGACGAAGTGGCCGCCAACCGCGCCCGTGGCAACCCGTGGCGCCCCACCGAGCTGGTCGAACGGCTCAAGCCGCTGGCCCGCGCCGCCGGGCTGTGGAACCTGTTTTTACCCAACTCGCCGCGCGCCCCCGAGGGCCTGAGCAACCTCGAGTACGCGCCGCTGTGCGAAATCATGGGCCGCGTGAGCTTTGCGCCCGAGGTGTTCAACTGCTCCGCGCCCGACACTGGCAACATGGAGACGCTGGAGCGCTACGCCAGCGAGGCGCTCAAAGACCGCTGGCTCGCCCCCTTGCTGCGCGGCGAGATCCGCTCAGCCTTTTTGATGACCGAGCCCGAAGTGGCCTCGTCCGACGCCACCAACATCCAGTGCCGCATCGAGCGCGAGGGCGACGAGCTGCGCATCAACGGGCGCAAGTGGTGGTCCTCCGGCGCCGGCGACCCGCGCTGCGCCGTTTTCATCCTGATGGGCAAAACCGACCCGCAAGCGCCCCGGCACGCGCAACAGTCCATGGTCGTGGTGCCGGCCGACGCGCCGGGGGTACACATCGAGCGCGCGCTCACCGTGTTTGGCTACGACGACGCCCCGCACGGCCACATGGAGCTGCGGCTAGAAAACGTGCGCGTGCCCGCCAGCCACATTTTGCTCGGGGCCGGGCGCGGTTTCGAGATCGCCCAAGGCCGCCTCGGGCCGGGGCGCATCCACCACTGCATGCGCTCCATCGGCGCCGCCGAGCGCGCGCTGGAGCTGATGTGCCAGCGCCTGACGCGGCGCGTGGCCTTTGGCAAGCCGCTGGCGGCGCAAAGCGTCTGGCACGAGCGCATCGCCGAGTCGCGCTGCCTGATCGAGCAAGCGCGGCTGCTGACCCTCAAAGCCGCCTACATGATGGACACCGTGGGCAACAAAGTCGCCAAGGCCGAAATCGCCATGATCAAGGTCGTGGCCCCCAACGTGGCCTGCCAAGTGCTCGATTGGGCCATTCAGGCGCACGGCGGCGCCGGGGTGTCGCAAGATTTTGTGCTGGCGCAAAGCTACGCCAACCAGCGCACCCTGCGCCTAGCCGACGGCCCCGACGAGGTGCACCGGATGGCCATCGCCAAGCTGGAGCTGGCGCGCCACCAAGTGCAGGCCACCACCGAACTCGAGCCGCCAGTGACACGCGGCTGCTAAAACACAACCGCCCCAAGCCCGCTGCGGCCTGATACCGGAAACCCGCAGGCCCTCAGCCCATGGTGTTGGAGCGCACCTCGGCCAGGCTGGTCAGGCCTTGCAGCAGTTTTTCAAGGCCGTCTTGGCGCAGGGTGCGCATGCCCTCATCGATGGCCAGGTGTTGCATCTCGGCTGAGCGCGCGCGGGTTTGAACGAGGCGGCGCATCTCGGGGCTGCTGCACAACAACTCGTGCAACGCCAAACGGCCGGCATAGCCGGTATGGGCGCACTGCTCGCAACCCGCGGCGTGGGAAATCCACAAACGCCCATCCTTGGCATAGCGCTGCATCCATTCGTCCAGCAAGGACTGGCCTTGGCGCAACGGGTGCGCCGCCGGCAACAGGGCCTGGTAATCGCGCAGCAGCTCGTCGACTTGGGCCGCCTCAAGCGGCTGCTCGACCGCACAATGTTTGCACACCCGGCGCACCAGGCGCTGCGCCAACACCCCTTGCAGGGAATCGGCAAACGAAAAGGGATCCACCCCCAGATCGATCAGGCGCACCACGGTTTCGGCGGCCGAATTGGTGTGCAGGGTAGAAAACACCAAGTGCCCGGTGAGCGAGGCCTCGATGGCGATTTCCGCCGTTTCGTGGTCGCGGATTTCGCCCACCATGATCACATCCGGGTCGGCGCGCAACAGGGTGCGCAGCGCGGCGGCGAAAGTCCAGCCGATTTTGGGGTTGACCTGAATCTGGCGCAAGCCGCGCTGGGTGATTTCGACCGGGTCTTCGGCGGTCCAGATTTTGCGATTCGGGGTGTTGATGCGCCGCAGCGCCGAATGCAAGGTGGTGGTTTTGCCGGAGCCGGTCGGGCCTACGCACAGAAACAAGCCATAGGGACGCTCGACCAGCGCCTCGAAGCGTTCCAGATTGCGGGCATTGAGCTGCAACTGCTCCAGCGACACCGGCTCGGACGAAGACAGCAGCCGCAACACCACGTCTTCGAGCCCGCCCGCGGTGGGAACGGTGGCCACCCGCAATTCGATTGGCAAATTGCCGAATTTGGAAAAATTGATTTTCCCGTCTTGCGGTTTGCGGCGCTCTGAAATATCCAGATCGCACATGATTTTGATGCGCGCCACCAGGGCATTGCGGTAGCTGGCAGGCAACTCGAGGTAGTTGCGCATCTGGCCATCGACGCGAAAGCGAATCAACAGCTTTTGTCGCCCCGGGTAGGGTTCGATATGAATATCGGAAGCCCCTTGCTGATACGCTTCGGCGATCATGGAATTGATCAGCCGCACCAAAGTGTTGTCGGACTGCTCGATGGGTTTTTCATCGAGTTCGTCTTTGGCGTCACCGGCGAGCTCGACCGCCAATTGCACCGCGTCTTGGGGCTGCTGAGCCGGTCCAGGACGAGGCGACTGGCCGCGCACAGGGGGCGGCGCAGCGGCATGGGCCAAATCGCTCAGGCCCACCTCGCGGTAGGCTTGCTGGATGCGTTCACCAATTTCGGCGCTCACGCTCACCACCGGCAGAATTTTGCGCTGGGTGGTGAACTCGAGGTCGTCGATGACCCGAAACTGCAGCGGATCGGCCATTGCCACCACCAACGCAGAACCCTGCTCGACCAGCGGCAGCACCTGCAAGCGCTGCGCCAAGGCAAAGGGGACGCGGCGCAAAGCCTGCGCATCGATCGGGAACTTGTTCAAGCTGACAAAGGGGTAGCCCATTTTTCGGGCAAAGGCGGTCTGCAAATCGGCCGCAGAAACCAGTCCTTTGTCTAGCAGCAACTGCCCCAGTGGCTGCCGGCTTTGGTCGGCTTGTTGCCATCCCAGCACCTGCGTGAGTTGCTCTTGCGTGAGTTTCCCCAAACCCACCAGGGCTTCGCCTATGGGGACGGGCTTCAGGTTGGCTTGCCTTTGCAGGGCGCGCTGCAAATCGGCCAGGTTTTCCACCACGCTGACCGGATCGGCTGGAGCGGGTGCAAGGGGCTGCGTGTGCACCCATTCGTGCAACAGCGTCTGGGCAAAGTCGGTGTCGGCAATCTGGCTCACATCCCCCGAACGCAGCTCAAAACGCAAAATGCCGTTTTTTGGCACAAAAACACGCTGCGGGTCGCCCTCCAACACCGGCTTGGGGAAAATCCACAAGCCTTGCTCGGTTTTGCGAAAACCTTGGCAAATCCCGGAATACAGCGCCCCGTCGCGCAACGACACCAAAAAGGAATGGGTGCTGGGCGAGAGTTCGAGGCTGTGCGCGTCGGTATGGCCCTGCGCAGCCGCGCGATCGGGGTGGGCGTCGATTTTCAGGCGCTTGATCTGGTTGAACTTCAGACTCAGGCTGCGCAACTGCCCGGCGGGGCGGATTTTGACGACACGGGCAGCCGGATCGAAATCGATCAATTGGCCTTCAACCGATTGCTCGCCCCAACCGTCGGCGCTGCAGATCAGGCCCGTTTGTCCGACTTCAAGCACTTCGTCTTGAAGCAGGTCGGGCAATTCGAATTGGTTGCGGCTCATGCGGATGAAAGGTGGTCAAGTGCTATTCAACGAACCATTTGATCACGCTCTTGGCCAAAAAGCCCAGCATGCCAAAGGAGAGCACCAGCAGCAGCACGAAAGTGCCAAATTTCCCCGCCTTCGATTCGCGCGCCAGGTTGAGCACGATGAACAGCATGAAGAGGATGAAGCCGCCAAGGCCAACGGTAAGACCGAAAGAGGCGATCTGCGCTTCGGTAAAGCCCAATACGGTACCTGGCATGTTATTGCACTCCACCCCATGAGCCCGGCAGGCCAAAAGTGCCCGCCCGCTTCAAATCCACATAGGCGTGCCAGCTGGCATGCCCCAGCCACGGCAACGCCACGATCAGGCCCAACATGCCAGTGAGCAAGCCCACCCCGACCAAGAGGGCGATCAAGAGCGCCCAGAGCACCATGACCACCGGGTACTGCGCCACCACGCGCCAACTGTGCCCCACCGCCACCGGCAAGGGCTGCTCGGTGTCGAGCAGCAGCGGCAGCGTCACCACGCTGGACGCAAACACCGGGGCCGCCAGCAACGCCCCCAGCATGACCCAGCCAACAAACAATCCGTCGTTGGGGGCCAGCAGCACGTGCGCCACGAAGTCGTCCAAGGTGCCGATGGGCTGTGGCGCCCAGAAGGCAAGCAAGCCCGCCGAAAGCAACACCCAAGCCGTGCCGGCCAAGGCGAGCAAAACCCCAAACAGAACCAGGCGCGGGTCGGCCTCGCGCCACAGCTTGAATACGGCTCCCATTTGAGCCCGCTGGCCCAACTGGGCGTGGCGGCTGACCAGCAAGAGGCCGACCAACACCACGGGTGCTACCAGCACCAAGCCCGAAAACGCCCCCGCCAACCACCAGAAATGGCCATCGGCAAACCACAGCAAGCCGGCTCCAAACAGGGCCGCAGCCAAGCCGTGCAGCAAGCCCGGCACCGGGTTGGTGCGCAAATCCTGCCAGCCTAGCGCCAGCCAGCGCAAGGGGGCGGTGACGCTGATGGGGTGCGCGGTCGGATGCGGTGTGGGCGGTTCGTTCATGGCAACAAGCATCTAGCCTTCGTGGCTCTGGTCGGTCTGACTGGTCTGGCTCGCTGGGGCGCTCTGCGACAGCGGCGCACAGGCTTGCAGCAGGCTTTGCGTGTAGGAGTGCTGGGGTGACTGTAACACCTGCTCGGCGCTGCCTTGCTCGACCACCGCCCCGCCCTGCAACACCATGACGTGGTGCGCCAAGGCCCAGATCACGTCCAGGTCGTGCGTGATGAGCAGGTAGCTCAGGCCATGCTGGCGCTGCAGCCGCAGCAGCAGCTCCAGCACCTGCTGCTGCACCGTGACGTCGAGCGCCGAAGTGGGCTCGTCGAGCACCAGCAGGCGCGGCTGCAGGATCAGGGCGCGCGCGATGGCGATGCGCTGGCGCTGGCCGCCCGAAAACTCGTGCGGGTAGCGCTGCAACCAGCGCAGCAGCGCCTGGTTGTGCTGCCCTTGGGCGTTTGGTGCGCCTTGCGCGTCCACTGTCGGCGCCTCGGGCAGCAGCCCAACTTCGTGCAGCGCCTGCAGCACGCGCGTGCGGCGCTGCTCCACGCTCAACAGCGGCTCATGGATGAGCAAACCCTCGCCCACGATCTGCTCGATGTTCAGGCGCGGCGACAGGCTGGAATAGGGGTCTTGGAACACCACCTGCACCTGCTGGCGCAGGCGGCGCAGTCGCGGCGTGTTGGCGCGCCCCTGGCCCACGCCGGGGTCGCCCCAAGCCTGGCCCATGATCTGCAACTCGCCCTGGTGCCGCAGCAGCCCGAGTGCGGCCAGTGCCAGCGTGGATTTGCCCGAACCCGACTCGCCCACCACACCCAGCGTGCGCCCGGGCGGCAGCTCGAAATCGATGCCGCGCACGGCCTCGAAGCGGCCGCTGCGAAACCAGCCCGCCAAACCGGGACGCGGCACCTCGTAGGCCACCACCAGTTGGCGCGCGCGCAGCACGGGTTCTGCTGCAACCGGTGGCTGCGGCCCGAACCCGCGCCGGGGGCGGCTGCCCAGCAAGCGGCGCGTGTAGGGGTGCTGCGCCTGCTCGAACACGCGCTGCACCGGGCCTTGCTCCACCAGGTGGCCACGCTCCATCACCAGCACCCGGTCGGCAAAGCGCTGCACCAGGTGCAGGTCGTGCGTGATCAGCAGCAGCGCCATCCCGAGGCGCTGCTGCAGCGTGCCCAACAGCTCCAGCATCTGGGTGCGCAGGCTGGCGTCGAGGGCGGTGGTGGGCTCGTCGGCGATCAGCAAGCGGGGCTCGCTGGCCAGCGCCATGGCGATCATGGCGCGCTGGCGCTGGCCGCCGCTGAGCTGGTGCGGGTAGGCGCGGGCACGCCGCGCCGGTTCGGGCATGCCGGTGGCGGCCAGCAGCTCCACCACCCGCGCATCGGCCTGGCGCGGGCTCAAGCCTTTTTTGTAGAGCAGGATTTCGCCGATCTGGTTGCCCACGGTGTAGAGCGGATTGAGCGCCGTCATGGGCTCCTGGAAGATGCAGGCCACCTCGTCGCCGCGCACCCCGCGCAGCTCGCGCTCGCTCAACTGCAACAGGTCGCGCCCTTGCAGCAGCGCGCACCCATGCACCTCGGCCTCGGGCATAAGGCGCAGCAGGCTCAGCGCCGACACCGTTTTGCCCGAGCCCGATTCGCCCACCAGCGCCAGCCGCTCACCAGCGGCGAGCTCGAAATCGATCCCATGCACCACTTCCTGCCCGCCAAACGCCACGCGCAGGCCGCGCACTTGCAGCAGCGGCGGCCCCGTGCTGGCTTCGCGGGTGGGCTGATCGGAATCGGGCTGCATCGGCTTCACCGCTGCACCTTTCGGGGGTCGAGCGCGTCGCGCAGGGCATCGCCCATGAAGGTCAGCAGCAGCAGGGTGATGACCAGCACGGCAAAGGTGCTGAGCGAAATCCACCAGGCGTCGATGTTGTTCTTGCCCTGCGCCAGCAGCTCGCCCAGCGAGGGCGTACCGGGCGGCACCCCGAGGCCCAGAAAATCGAGCGCGGTCAAGGCCATGATGGCCGCGCTCATGCGAAACGGCAGAAAGGTGACCACCGGCGTGAGGCTGTTGGGCAGGATGTGGCGGCGGATGATCTGCCAGTTGCTCAAGCCCAGCGCACGCGCGGCGCGCACGTAGTCGAGCTGGCGGTTGCGCAAAAATTCGGCGCGCACGTAGTCGCTCAGGCCCATCCAGCCAAACAGGCTGAGCAAGATCAGCAGCACCAGAATGCCGGGCTCGAACAGCGCCGAAAAAATGATCAACAAATACAGCTCGGGCATGGAACCCCAGACCTCGATGAAGCGCTGCCCCACCAGATCGACCCGGCCGCCGTAATAGCCCTGGACGGCCCCGGCCAGCACGCCCAGCAGCACCCCCACCGCCGTGAGCGCCAGCGCAAACAAGACCGAGAGCCTGAAGCCATACAGCAGCCGAGCGGCGACGTCGCGGCCGCGGTCGTCGGTGCCGAGCCAGTTCTGGGCCGAGGGCGGCGAGGGGTGCGGTTCGGGGGCGAAGTAGTTGATGGTGCTGTGGTGGTAGCGGTTGGGCGCAAACAGCGCCCAGTTGCCGGGCTGCTCGAACTGGCGCTGGATGAAGGGGTCGAGAAAGTCGGTCGGGGTTTCGAAGTCGCCGCCGAAAGCGGTTTCGGGCGGGTTGTGCAGCAGCGGCACAAAAGTCTGCCCCTGGTAGTGCGCCAGCAGCGGTTTGTCGTTCGAGAGCAATTCCGCGCCCAGGCTGAGCACGAACAGGGTGAGGAAAATGATCAGGCTGTAAAAACCCAGCCGGTGCCGGCGAAAGCGCTGCCAAGCCAACTGCCAGGGGCCGAGCGAGGGCGGCAGGGTGTCAATCGAAGCGGACACGGGGATCGACCCAGACGTAGCACAAATCGCTGATCAGGCGCGTGACCAGCGCAATCAGGGCAAAAAAGTACAGCGTGCCCATGACCACGGGGAAGTCGCGCCGGATCACGCTCTCAAAGCCCAGCAGCCCCAGCCCCTCGAGCGAAAACAGGGTTTCGATTAAGAGCGCGCTGGCAAAGAAGGCACCGACAAAGGCGGCCGGAAAGGCGGTGACGATGGGGATCAGGGCGTTGCGAAACACGTGTTTGTAGAGCACGCGGCGCTCGCTCAGGCCCTTGGCGCGCGCGGTGAGCACGTACTGCTTGCGGATTTCTTCGAGCAGCGAATTTTTGGTCAGCATGGTGGTGATGGCAAAGGCCCCGAGCACGCTGGCCGTGACCGGCAGCGTGATGTGCCACAGGTAATCGACGATCTGCGCCCCCAGGCTGAGCTGGTGCCAGTCGCTCGACACCAGCCCGCGCAGCGGGAACCACTGCAACTGGCCGCCAAAAATCACCAGCAGCGCCACCCCGAGCACGAAGCCGGGTATGGCAAAGCCGACCAGCACCAGCACGCTGGTGGCGGTGTCGAAGCGGCTGCCCGCGCGCACCGCCTTGGCGATGCCGAGCGGAATCGAGATCGCGTAGCTGATCAGAAACGTCCACAGCCCGAGGCTGATCGAGACCGGCAGCCGCTCGACGATCAACTGCCAGACCGACTGGTGGTGAAAAAAGCTCTGCCCGAGGTCGAAGCGCAAAAACTGCCCGACCATCTGGATGAAGCGCTCGTGCGCCGGCAGATCGAAGCCGTAGAGGCGGCGGATTTCTTCGATGCGCGCCTCGTCCAGCCCCTGGCGGCCCTGAAAGCCGGCCCCGGCCGCCGCCGCGCCCTCGCCGCCCACGTCGCGCCCCTGCAACTGCGCCACCATCTGCTCCACCGGCCCGCCGGGAACGAACTGGATGATGACGAAGGTCAGCAGCAGGATGCCGAACAGGGTCGGGATCATCAGCAGCAGCCGCTTGAGGATGTAGAGCCACATGCTGTTAGCGCCTGCGCCCTGGGGGCGGGTTGCGGTTGGCCTCGCTGGCCCACCAGGTGGCCAGAATCCAGCCCTCGGGCTGGAAGTAGCGCGGCAGCACGGCCGGCTGCTCGAAGCGCCCGGCGCGGTAGGCGATGCGGTGCGTGCTGCCAAACCAGTGCGGGATCACCAGGTGCTGGTGCCGCAGCACCCGATCGAGTGCGCGCAGCGTCGTCACCAGCTCGGGCCGGGTGCGCGCCGCCACGGCGCGGTGCAGCAGCGCATCCACGGCCGGGTCGCGCACCCCGATCAGGTTGCTCGACCCCTCGGTATCTGCGGCCGCCGAGCCGAAGCGGTCCAGCAGCTCGGCGCCGGGGGCCTCGCTGCCCAGCCAGCGCGTGCTGATGACGTCGAAATCGAAGCGGTCCAGGCGCTGCTGCAACAGGGCAAAGTCGATCACCCGGTAGCTCGATTCGATGCCCAAGCGGCGCAGGTTGTTCTGCATCGGCGTCACCACCCGGCCCATGCCGCCGCCGCTGTCGAGGAATTCGAGCGTGAAGGCTTGGCCCTGGGCGTTGCGCAGCGCGCCGTCGCGGTAGCGCCAGCCGGCCTCGGCCAGCAGGTCGCGGGCACGGCGCAGGTGGTCGCGCAGGGTCTGGCCGGAGTCAAGCTCCAGCCGCGTCACGCTGGGCAGCGGCACCGGCTGCGTGAACACCTGGGGCGGCAACTGGGCGCGCAGCGGCTCCAGCAGCGCCAGCTCATCCGGCCCGGGCAGGCCACGGGCTTCAAAGTCGCTGGCCACAAAGAAGCCGCGCATGCGCTCGAAGGAATTGAAGAACAGTTGCCGATTCATCCACTCGAAGTCCAGCGTCAGCGCCAGCGCCTCGCGCACACGCGGGTCCTGGAACTGGGGCCGGCGGGTGTTGAACAAAAAGCCCTGGAAATCGCCCGCGTTGGCGTGCGCCAGCTCGCGCTTGATGATCTCGCCCCGGTCAAACGGCCGCCCGGTGAGCGCCCGCGCCCATTCGCGCGAGATAAAAGACTGCATGTAGTCGAACTCGCCCGCCAGGAAGGCCTGCACCTGCGCCGTCGGGTCGCGGTAGATTTTGTAGGTGATGCGGTCAAAGTTGAACATGCCACGGCGCACATTCAGGTTTTGCGCCCACCAGGTGGGGTCGCGCTCGAACGTGATGTCGCGCCCAAAGCTCATGCGCCCGATGCGGTAGGGGCCGGAAGCGATCGGGTGCTGCATCACGATCTGGTCGAAAGGCAGCCGCACCCCATCGACCACGCCCCACTGGCGGCTGAACACCGGCAGGCTGCCGATGACCAGCGGCAGCTCCGGGTTGGCGCGCGCGAAATCGAAGCGCAGCAGCCGCTCGCCCAGCACCCGCACCCCCGTCACTTCGCTGAAAAAACTGCGAAACTGCGGTGCCGCCTGGGGGCCGATGAGGGTCTCGAAGGAGTGCCGCACGTCTTCGGCCAGCACCGGGTCGCCGTTGTGAAAACGCGCCTGCGGGTGCAGGCGGAAAGTGACCGAACGGCCGTCGGGGGCCACTTGCACGTCATCGGCCAGCAGGCCGTAGGCGGCGGCGGGCTCGTTCAGGCTGGGGGTGAGCAAGGTCTCGAACAGCAAACCAAACAGCCCCGGCGGCGCCGTGCCGCGCAGGGTGAAGGGGTTGAACTTGTCGAAATTGGTGATGCGCGTGGGCGAAACCAGCGTGATCTCGCCGCCTTTGGGTGCGTTCGGGTTGACGTAGGGAAAGTGCGCAAAGCCGGGCGGCAGCGCCAACTCGCCAAACTGGGCGTAGCCGTGCGCCGCCCACGCCGGTGCGCCCGCCAGCAGCAGCCAGGCGAGCAAGAGCCCGCGCCAGCCGCGCAAACCCGACACCCAAGACGACCACTTGCTCATGCGACAATTCTGCCCTATATTCTCAGGAGCACGACGCATGGGTTTTCTGGCTGGTAAAAAGTTCTTGATCACGGGCGTGTTGTCCAACCGCTCCATCGCCTACGGCATCGCCCGGGCCTGTCACGCGCAGGGGGCCGAGCTGGCGTTTAGCTACGTGGGGGAGCGCTTCCGCGATCGGATCACCGATTTTGCCGCCGAGTTCGACTCCAAACTGGTGTTCGACTGCGATGTGGCCGACGACGAGCAGATCGAGCGCCTGTTCCTCGATTTGTCGGCGCACTGGCCGCGTTTCGATGGCTTTGTGCACAGCATCGGCTTTGCCCCGCGCGAGGCCATTGCCGGCAACCTGCTCGACGGCCTGAGCCGCGAGGCCTTTCGCGTGGCACACGACATCAGCGCCTACAGCTTCCCGGCGCTGGCCAAGGCCGCCCTGCCCTTCCTGAACGACCGCTCGGCCCTGCTGACCCTCAGCTACTTGGGCGCGCTGCGCACCGTTCCGCACTACAACACCATGGGCCTGGCCAAAGCCAGCCTAGAGGCCAGCGTGCGCTACCTGGCCGAAGCCGTGGGGCGGCTCGACGATGGGCGCAGCATCCGCGTCAACGGCGTCAGCGCCGGCCCGATCCGCACCCTAGCCGCCAGCGGCATCAAAGACTTTGGCAAGCTGCTGGGCATGGTGGCCGACGCCGCGCCGCTGCGGCGCAACGT
>BBPE01000698.1_pt5 | contig 19197 bp, 21 predicted proteins | sample 1344301 | NCBI WGS metagenome assembly BBPE01 (sample SAMD00019089, study PRJDB2971) | groundwater metagenome | isolation source: The Cedars highly-alkaline
AGTGCAGCGTCGCAGGCGCGCCGCCCGGGCTCTGGGTCGAGCCGAGCTGGGTGCTGAAAAAGCCGGCGCCCAGCGTACCGCGCTCGATTTCTTGCGGGCTGGCTGCGCGCACCGCGTGCACCTTGAGCGACAGACGCAGCGCGATGCCGGCCAGCGGGTGGTTGCCGTCGAGCACCACGTGTTCCGGGTAGATGCCGCTGACGAAATACAGCCGGCCTGGCGGCGCGGCCGGGTTGCAGCCGCTGGGCAGGCCCTCGAAACTCATGCCTTCTTCGAGGTCTGGCGGCAGCAGATGGCGCGGCTCCAGGAACAGCAGGCGCTCGTCGTAGTCGCCAAAAGCGTCCTGGGGTTCGAGCTGCAACTCCAGCTTGTCGCCCGTCGCATGGTCTTGCAAGGCCTGCTCGATTGCGCTCAACAGGTCGCTGCCGCCGACGAAAAACTCGACCGGCTCGTCGAGCACATCCAGCGTTTCGCCCAAGGTGTCGCGCAGTGTCCAACTCAGGGCAACGACGCAGGGCGAGGCGATCAGAATGGCATTTTTCATCGCACAATTGTCCCATGCCAAAAAGCAAACCACAAATCAAATCCAACATTGCGTCGGCTGCGCTTGCCGCCACCGCTGCACCGCAGCCCGATCGGCCCAGTGCCTTGCTCGGTGGCTTGACGCCCAAGCAATTCATGCGCCGCCACTGGCAGAAGAAACCGCTGCTGATTCGCTCTGCACTGCCGGACTTTGCGCCGCTGCTCAGTCGCCAGCAGTTGTTTGCCCTCGCAGCCGAAGAGGCGGTCGAGTCCCGACTGATCGTGCACCAGCCGCAGGGCTGGTCGCTGCAACATGGGCCGCTGGCGCAGCGCGATCTGCCAGCGCCCGAGCAGCCGCGCTGGACGCTGCTGCTGCAAGGGCTAGACCTGCACCTGGACGCCGCGCACGAGTTGCTGCAGCGGTTTCGCTTCGTGCCCGACGCGCGGCTCGACGACCTGATGATTTCCTGGGCCAGCGATGGGGGCGGTGTAGGCCCGCATTTCGACAGCTACGATGTTTTTTTGCTGCAGGTCAACGGTCAGCGGCGCTGGCGTATTGGGCGGCAGAAGGATTTGTCGCTCGAGCCCGACGTGCCGCTGAAAATTCTCAGTCACTTCGTGCCCGAACAAGAGCACGTGCTCAGTCCGGGAGACATGCTCTACCTGCCGCCGCGCTGGGCACACGACGGCGTTGCCGTGGGTGGGGACTGCATGACTTATTCGATTGGTTTTCGTGTGCCGCAGCGCGCCGGTCTGGCGGCTGAATTGCTCCAGCGCATGGCCGACGACTACTCCGACGCCACGCTCTACCGCGACCCGGACCAGCCCGCCACCGCCACGCCGGCTGCCATGCCGGCGGCGCTGCAGGCGTTTGCGACCCAGGCCTTGCAGCGCCTGCTGGCCGAACGCGAATCCTTGGCTTGTGCGCTGGGCGAGGTCATGACCGAGCCCAAACCGCGCGTCTGGTTCGACGAGCCCAGCAGCCCGTGGCAGATTGCCGGCCTGCGGCTGGACCGGCGCAGCCGCATGATGTATGACCGTCGGCGTATTTTCATCAATGGGGAGAGCTTTCTCGCCCGTGGCGCCGACGCCCGTTTGATGCACTGCCTGGCCGATCAGCGCTGGCTCCCAGTCGAGCAGGTTCGGCGTTCCAGCAGCGCCGCGCGCACCCTGCTGCAAGACTGGTTTGAGGCCGGTTGGCTGCACCGGACGGAGGCGAACCCAAGCTGAACGCTACACCACACGGAAGAGCCGCATGACAGACTTTGCAGAACCACCGCCCGCTGCGGGCGACTTGCCACAAGGCCGGTTTCAGGGGCGCCTGGCGTTCGCCGCGCTGGTGCGGCAGGCGCTGGCGGCAGCGGCTGCACAGGGCTGGAACAGAATCATTCTGTGCGACGCCGATTTTTCCGACTGGCCGCTGGGCGAGCGCGCAACGATTGAGTCATTGAACGCCTGGTCGGCGCACGGGCGTTCGCTGCACCTGCTGGCGTGCGACTACAGCGCGCTGCGGCTGCAGCAGCCCCGGTTCGTGCAATGGCGCCAGACCTGGTCTCATCTGGTGCAGGCGCGCGCCTGCGACCGTGCCTGGGCGGGCGACTTACCCAGCGCCATCTGGTCCTCAGCCTGGACCCTGGAGCGGATCGACCGGGTGCATGACAGCCTGCTGGCGAGCCGGGACGCCGAACGCCGGGTGCTGCTGGCCGAGCGACTGGACCACTGGTGGCAGCGCGCTGGGCCGTCATTTTCCACCGACACGCTGGGGTTGTAGCCGACGCCACGCACCAGCAGCCGTTTACGTCAGGTGCTGGCTGATCAGCTTGGTCATCTCGAACATCGACACCTGCTTTTTCTCGAAGATCACCTTGAGCTTGGCGTCGGCGTTGATCATGCGACGATCAGCCTCATCTTGCAGTTTGTGCTTCTTGATATAAGCCCAGACTTGCTTGGTGACCTCGGTACGTGGCAGCGCTGCAGCGCCGACGATGGCGGCCAGTGCCGCACTCGGGGTCATGGGCTTCATGAAGGCTGAGGCGAGCGCTTTCTTGGCGACCGGGGCGACCGGGGCGACAGACTTGGCAGCGGCTTTTTCCTTCACCGGGGTGAGCGCCTTTTTCGCCGGGGCGGCGGCGGTCTTGACGGCAGCGAGTGCCTTGACGGGCGCAGCAGCCTTTTTTGCTGGCGCAGCCGCCTTTTTTGCCGGCGCAGCTTCTTTTTGGGTCGGTACCGATTTTTTCTCAGTTGCCATGGTTATCATTCCTTTTTTTTTGGGATTGGGGTATGCGCCAGCACAGGAACGTGTTCATGCGCCGGTGTCTCGGATGCTAAATGAGTTGCCGCGTCATTCCAAGTCGATGAGGTGGAATTTTTGCTGCTTTTCACAGAGAAGTCGTCGATTCTGGCCCTGCAAAACAACACAAGCCCACAATAGGGCGACAAACGGCGCTCCGGCAGCGCCACCCAGATGCACAAACAGCATCCTTGCATCGACATTCCGAAGGAATTTCTGTCCATGTCTAAACCCTTTGTTTTTGCCACCTGCGACCTGTGTGACGTTCACAAGAGCGATTTGTCGGGCCACTTTCGCGTCCTGCCGCCGGCCTTGCGTGATTTTGGTGCGCGGCAGCGCTTTGCCGGACCGGTGGCGACGGTCCAGTGCTTTGAGGACAACACGCTGGTCAAGGCGGCGCTGGACAGCCCGGGCGCAGGCCAGGTACTGGTAGTCGACGGCGGGGCCTCGCTGCGCCGAGCGCTGCTGGGCGGCAACCTGGCGGCGGCCGCAGTGCGCAACGGCTGGGCTGGAGTGGTAATAGACGGCTGCGTGCGCGACGTGGCCGAACTCGCATCAAGCCCGATCGGCATACGCGCGCTTGCCTGTATGCCGCTGCCGACCGAAAAGCGCAACCAGGGTCAGCGCGACGTGGCGGTGCAGTTGCAGGGCGTCTGGGTGCGCCCGGGCGACTGGCTGTACGCCGACGCCGATGGTACGGTGGTGTCGGCCCAGGCCTTGCACCACTGAATTTGCAGCGCTCTCAGGCGCTCAGCCCCTTGTGCAGCATATAAGCCGCCAGCAGGTACAAGATGGCGGCAAAGGCACGCTTGAGCGACTTGACCGGCAGCGCGTGCGCGGCCCACGCCCCCAGCGGCGCCGTCAGCACGCTGGCGCTGGCGATCACCAGCAACGCGGGCAGGAATATATAGCCCACAGAGCCGGCTGGCAGGTCGGGCACATCTTGACCCGCCAGCACGTAGCCCAGCACGTTGGCCAGCGCAATCGGAAAACCCAGCGCCGCGCTGGTGGCTACGGCCTGGTGGATGGCGATGTTGCATCGTGTCATGAACGGCACGCTGATGAAGCCACCCCCGGCGCCCACCAGGCCGGAGAGAAAACCGATTGCCGTGCCGGCACCCCACTGGCCGGCTGTGCCGGGCATGGTGCGTGTCGGCTGGGGTTTTTTGCCCAGCAACATCTGCGTGGCCGAAAAACAGACGAAGGCGGCAAAGATCAGCGCCAGCCAGGAACCTTGCAGCAGGGCAAATACCCCCAGGCTGGCCAGCGCAGCCCCGAGCACAATGCCGGGCGTCAAGCCCAGGACAATATCCCAGCGCAGCGCGCCGCGCCGGTGGTGCGATAGCACGCTGGAGACCGAGGTGAAAATAATGGTGGCCATCGAGGTGGCAATCGCCATTTTGACCGCCAGATCGGGGGCCACGCCGCGCGCGCTCAGGATGGCGCTAATGAAGGGCACCATCAGCATGCCACCGCCAATGCCGAACAAGCCGGCCAGAAAGCCTGCGCACAGGCCAAGCAGGGCCAGTTGGGCCATCAGATAAGGGTCTAGCAGGGACATGGGCCGCTGGTGAATCAGAAGGGGTAGGCTGTTCTGTTTGGGCAACAGAGCGAACCCGCACGGCCGCAATGAGGTGTCTGCAAGTGCCGCCGGACCCGCATCCTGAACCGGGGTTCAGGTGGGCAAGGGCAGCGCGGCCTCGGGTTCATCTGACGCGAGACGCTCGCACCAGCCGCGCAATATACCAAGCCCGGGCTCTATGAGCATTGGTTCAAGGAACTATAAAGCCCGGCGTGCACTGCAGACGGTTTAATTGTAGACCTGCATGCTGCTGCTTGGCGGTGCAAACCAATAATTTTTTGCGCCAAGAGCCGTCTCGGATCAGAGCAACTGGCCGTCGTCGCCCAGTGTGTGGTCGAGTCGGCGCATCAGCTCATCCAGGCGCGTGCGTGTCAGCGCATCTTGCGGTCTGGGCGCTGCACGGGTGTCGTCCAGTGCCGCTGGTTCGGTTTGCCCGAACGAAGTGATTTGCGGGTTTTCAGCTTCTTTGAGCGAGAGCTCGAACGCCAGGTTGAGCGAAGCCAGCACCGCGATGCGCTCGCGCGCCTTGACCTTGCCGGCGTCGCGGATGCGGCACATGGCGGTGTCGACCCGCTCGACCGCGTCGAGCAAGGCCGATTCACCCCCATTCGGGCAGGTGAGTAGGTAATTTTGCCCCATGATCTGCACTTCGAGTTGATTGGCTGCGGTATTTTTCATCAGTTCTTGCCTGGGGTGTCGGTCTGGTTGCCCGTGGGCAGGCGATCGAGCAGGGCGTCGATGCGCGCGCGCGCCGCATTCAGCCGCGATTTGAGCGAATCGCGCTCGGCCTGCAAGGTGTGCACCTGCTGCTGCAGCAGCGCCTGGGTGCGTTGCAATTCCTGGTGGCGCAGCAGCAAACGCTCGACGCGATCGCTGACCTGTTCGATGAGCTGGGGGTCTATCATGGTGGCGAAAATAGGGTTGCCCATTGTAGGGTTGTCGCCGCTCGGTGTGGCTTACAATTCGTCCCGTTGGTGCTCGCGGCGTGGCTCACGCGCTGCAGTTCAACGGGAAGCAGGAGGGCACGACCCGGTTCGGGTCGGCCTAACCTGCGCTGCCCCCGCAACGGTAAGCAGACGATTCGACCGCTTCACTCGGGGGTCGAATCCGCTTTCATCACACAGCCACTGGACACCGTCTGGGAAGGCGATGAAGGCAGTTCTGCCAGCCCGGATACCGGCCAACGAGGTGGTGGCGTGCCCGCTTGGGGTGCGCCGCCGTGACGCTCGGATACCGTCGGGGAAGGCGGTAGGGCACATCATCCTTGTCTGCTTCACATGAAAAATCGCAACTTGCGCGCACCACTTGCCGCGCTGCCACTGGCATTATTGGCCACCTTTTCGCACGCCCAGACTGCGCCTGCACCGAGCGCATCCGCCAGCGCCGCCGACCATGGCGGTATCGATCTGCCTGATACCGTGGTCACCGCTACACGCTTGCACACGCAGGCGGATCAATTGGTCAGCGAGGTGGTGTTGATCGATCGCTCAGTGATTGAAGCCAGCAGCGCCCGCACGCTGCCTGAATTGCTGGCCCGCAGCGCCGGACTGCAAATCAGCGCCACCGGCGGGGCCGGCAAAGCTGCCAGCGTGTTCATTCGCGGCACCGAGGCGCGCCATGCCATTTTGTTGATCGACGGCGTGCGCTATGGATCGGCCACCCTGGGTCAACCGACTTGGAACGCGGTGCCGCTGGACATGATAGAGCGCATCGAAGTGCTCAAAGGTCCGGCGTCGGCGCTGTACGGCAGCGACGGCGTGGGCGGCGTGGTGCACATCATCACCCGTCAGGGCCGCGAAGGCTTTCATCCCCATGCGGCGCTGACGCTGGGGGCCAAGTCGCACCGCCAGATGTCGGTCGGTCTCAGCGGTGGCCAGCCCGGCGTGCGCTATACCCTGGGTTTTTCGCAGGTGCGTGAGCAGGGCTTTTCAGCCACGCGTGCCGAGGTGCCGTTTGGCAACCACCACCCGGATCGCGATCCGTGGCAGCAAGACGCCTTACAGGCATCGGTCACGGTCGATTTGCCGGCCGGCTGGCGCGCCGACGCCGGTGTGGTCTACAGCGACGGCCTCAATCACTTCGACGACGGTCTCGGCCGCGACACCCAGACGGCGCAGCGCAGCGTGGTTGCGCGCATGGGTCTGCAGGCGCAGCTCTTGCCCAACTGGCACAGCGAGCTGCGCTGGGGCCAGAGCACCGATTCATCCAACGCCCTGGTCGGCGCCTGGCTGCCAGGTCGTTTTGAAACCCGGCAACAGCAGTGGAGCTGGCAAAACACGTTCCAGACCCCGCTCGGATCGCTGCTGGCCGGCCTGGAGCAGCGCCAGCAAAAGGTCGACTCTTCGACCGCCTACACCGTTCGCGAGCGCGACATCGACGCCGTATTTGTCGGCTTACAAGGCAGTCAGGGGCCGCACAGTTGGCAGCTCAACCTGCGCCGCGACGACAACTCCCAATTTGGCCGCAGCAACACCGGCTTTGCCGGTTACGGCTTTCACCTGAACCCGGCTTGGCGGCTGCACGTCGCGCACGGCACCAGCTTCGTCGCGCCCAGCTTCAACCAGTTGTACTGGCCGGGATTTGGCAACCCTGCCTTGCAGCCCGAACGCGGTCGCAACACCGACCTGGGGTTGAGTTGGCGCAGCGCCGGGCACGAGCTCAAACTGGTGCGCTTTGACAACCGGATTCGCGGTTTCATCAGTTCGACCACCTTGCCGCAAAACGTGCCCCAAGTTCGCATCGACGGCTGGACGCTGGGCTATGAGGGACGGCTGGGGGCCTGGAGCTGGCGCGCCGGGCACGACCTGCTGGACCCGCGTGACCAGAGCAACGGCCGCCAGTTAGCGCGCCGGGCCAGACAGCAAAGCACGCTGGACTTGAACTACCAGCAGGAAAATTGGAGCGTGGGCGGATCCTTGCTGCGTGTGGGGGGGCGTTTTGACGACGCCGCGCAGCAGCGTCGGCTCGCCGCCTACACCACGCTCGATCTGCACGCCCAGTACCGGTTGGCGCAGGACTGGTCGATGCAGTTGCGACTCAACAACTTGGGCAACGCAGTCTACGAGACGGCTTTCGGCTACAAGCAGCCCGGTCGCGGCCTGTTCATGACGCTGCGCTGGCAGCCGCGCTGAGATCGTCATGTTGCCCGGCCCGCAGCGCATCGTCTGCCTGACCGAAGAAACCACCGAGTGGCTGTACCTGCTGGGGCAGGAGCAGCGCATTGTGGGCATCAGCGGCTACACGGTGCGGCCGCGCCGGGCGCGCGACGAGAAGCCCAAGGTGAGTGCTTTCCTCACGGCCAAGGTGGACAAGATCCTGGCCCTGAAGCCCGACTGCGTGTTCGGTTTTTCCGATCTGCAGGCCGACATTGCCGCCGCGCTGATCCGCGCCGGTGTGCAGGTGACGGTGTTCAACCAGCGCAGCGTGGACGAGATTTTTTCCATGCTGTACCAGGTGGCGGCCATGGTCAGTTGTGCCGGTGACGGCCTGGCGCGCATCGCGCTGATGCGTCAGCGGCTCGATGCGATCCGTGCCGAGGTCGCCGCGCTGGTGGCGTCGGGCAAGCGCCGACCGCGCGTGTTCTTTGAAGAGTGGGACGAGCCGCCCATCAGCGCCATCCGCTGGGTGTCGGAGCTGCTGGGCGTGGCCGGGGGCGACGACGTGTTTCCCGAGCTGGCCGCGCAGTCGCTGGGCAAGCATCGCATCATTGCCGACGGTGCCGAGATCGTGCGCCGCAACCCGGACATCGTGATCGGCTCCTGGTGCGGCAAAAAATTCCGGCCCGAGAAGGTGGCGGCCCGTGTGGGCTGGCAAGACGTGCCCGCCGTGTGCCATGGCCAGCTGTTCGAGATCAAGTCGGCCGACATTTTGCAGCCCGGCCCGGCCGCGCTCACCGACGGGGTGGAGCAGCTGCACCGCATCGTCGCATCGTGGATGAAACAATATGGTTGAGATCGTGCGCAGCGAGTTCATCCTGGGTGGCCAAAAGAGCGGCAAGTCGCGCCGCGCCGAGGCATTGGCGAGCGGCTGGCTGAACGCTTCACCCGACCACCGCGCGGTGCTCATTGCCACCGCGCAAGCCGGGGACGCCGAGATGCGCGAGCGCATTGCGCGCCACCAGGCCGACCGCGCGCAGCGTGTGCCGGGCATGGTCACGGTGGAAGAGCCGCTGGCGCTGGGCCAGGCGTTGCGCCAGCACAGCGCGCCGCAGACGCTGGTGGTGGTGGACTGCCTCACGCTGTGGCTCACCAACCAGCTCATGCCCGCCGACCCGAGCCAGGTGGCCAACGCAGACGGTTTGCAGGCGGCCTGCCACGCGCTGTGCGGTGCGCTGGAAGAAGCGCGCGGGCCGGTGGTGCTGGTGGGCAATGAGATCGGGCTGGGCGTGATTCCGATGGGGCGCGAGCTGCGTGCCTTTGTGGACGCGCTGGGCCAGATGAACCAGGCGGTGGCCGCTGCGTGTGACCGCGTCACACTGATGGCGGCTGGCTTGCCGCTGGTGTTGAAAGGTGCCGCATGACAGCGAATGGGTCAGCCTTTCTTATGAGAGGGCAGTTCCGGCCCGTTTCCACAAGTCTTTAACCGGAGTCTCCCCATGAAAACAGCTGCGAACCCGTGCTTGGGCTGGCTGGCCGCGTGCCTGGTGGTCTGGGCTTTTTTTGTCGGCAGTGTGCAGGCGGCCGGGCTGCAGGTGACCGACGACCGTGGCGTGACCGTGCGCTGGGACGCGCCGCCGCAGCGCATCGTCTCGCTGCTGCCGTCGCTGACCGAAACGGTGTGCGAGCTGGGCCAGTGCCACCGCCTGGTGGGGGTGGACCGCTATTCCAACTGGCCACAGGCCATTGCCCAACTGCCGCGCGTGGGCGGCGGCATTGACCCGAATGTGGAAGCCATCGTGGCGCTGCGGCCCGATGTGGTGTTGCTCGCGCAATCGTCGCGGGTGGTGCAGCGGCTGGAGTCCTTGGGGCTGAAGGTGGTGGCGCTGGAGCCCAAAACCCACGCCGATGTGCTGCGCGTGCTGGGCAAGGTGGCGCAGGTGGTGGGTGTGGACGAGCAGGCCGCGCAACGCATCTGGCGCCACATTGACGCGGCGGTGTCGGCGGCGGCGCAGTCGCTGCCGCCGCAGGTGAAAAACACGCGGGTGTACTTTGAAGTGAGCCGAGGGCCCTACGGCGCAGGCACCTCGTCTTTCATTGGCGAAACGCTCACCCGCCTGGGTGTGCAAAACATCGTGCCGGCCAGCCTGGGGCCGTTCCCGAAGCTCAACCCGGAGTTTGTGGTGCGGGCCAACCCCGACGTGATCATGGTGGGCGACCGCAACTTTGAAGGCATGACGCAGCGCCCGGGTTGGCGCAGCATCCGTGCGGTGCGGGAAGACCGCTTGTGCGTGTTCTCGAACACCGAATCCGACGTGCTGGTGCGGCCTGGCCCGCGCATGGCCGAAGCCGCCCGCCTCATGGCGCGCTGCCTGCAGGAGAGGGCGCCTTGAACGGCCCCACGCTGCCAAAGCCTCAAAAGTCTGTGCCGGTCGAGCGGGCCACCTCGGCGCGCCCGCTGTGGCTGGCCCTGGGCTTGGTGTGGGGCGGTGCGGTGCTGGCGGTGCTGGGGCTGGGGGTGGGCAGCACCGGTCTGGAGTCGGTCTGGCGGATGCTGGAAGACCCGGTGGCGGCGCAGATTGTGTGGGACATCCGCGCGCCGCGCACCGTGGGCGCATTTGCTGCCGGCGCTTTGCTGGGCTTGGCCGGCGCGGTGGCGCAGGGTCTGTTTCGCAACCCGCTGGCCGATCCTTTTTTGCTGGGCAGCGCCTCGGGTGCCTCGCTGGGTGTGGCGCTGGCGCTGGCCGGGCTGGGCGTGTCTCCATTTGCGACCGAGTGGGTGGTGCGCCTGGGGCTGACCGGAGCGGCCTTTGTGGGTGCTGTACTGGCGGTGCTGCTCACGCTGGCGCTGGCGCGTGGGGTGCAGCACACGTTGCGCCTGTTGCTGGCCGGTGTGGTGGTGGGGGTGGTGCTGGGTGCGCTCACCTCGCTGGTCACGCTCAGCACGCCCGAGATTTTGCAGGCCATGCAGGCCTTCATGCTCGGCTCCACCGGTTTTGTCGGCTGGGTGTCTTTCGGTTTGATGGCCGGCATCGGGCTGGTGTGCCTGCTGCTGGCCTGGGGCTTGTCGCGTGTGCTCGATGGGCTGGCGCTGGGTGAGTCCACCGCGCTCAGCCTGGGGCTGCCGCTGGGCCCGCTGCGTGCGGCGCTGGTGGGGGTTCTGGCCCTGGCCACCGGCACCGCCGTGGCGCAGACCGGGCTGATCGCGTTTGTAGGCCTGGCCGCGCCGCACCTGGTGCGTGCGGTGGTGAAAACCACCCACGCCTGGTTGGTGCTGCTGGCCAGCTTGATGGGGGGCGTGCTGCTGATGCTGGCCGACATGCTGGCGCGCGGCTTGCTGGCGCCACAAGAGCTGCCGGTGGGCGTGCTCACGGCGGTGCTGGGCGGGGGCTATTTGCTGTGGCTCATGCGCAAGCGGGTGGGCTGACGCCATGTTGAACACCCCCGGCACCCCTGGCACCGGCACCAGCGCACAGCCACGGCGCGCCGCTGCGCTGCAGGCGCTGGGCCTGCACGCCTCGCTGGGCCTGGGGCGCAACCAGCGCCATGTGCTGCAGGGCGTGAACCTGGCGCTGGGCGCTGCCCGCTGGACCTGCATCGTCGGCCCCAATGGCGCGGGCAAATCCACCCTGCTGCGCGCGCTGGCCGGGGTGCTGCCGCACCGTGGCGACGTGCTGCTGCACGGCCAGCCCATGGCGCGCATGGCGCCGCGTGAGCGCGCCCGGGCGCTGGCCTGGCTGGCGCAAAGCGGTGCCGCTGAAGCCAGCGCCGACGACCTCACGGTGTACGACGTGGCCTTGCTGGGGCGCCTGCCGCACCAGGCCTGGCTGGCACCCCCCAGCCCGGCCGACCACGCCGCCGTGGAGCGCGCGCTGCGCCAGACCCAGGCCTGGGACTGGCAGTGCCGCCCGCTGGGTGCGTTGTCGGGTGGCGAGCGTCAGCGCGTGCTGCTGGCGCGGCTGCTGGCGGTAGAGGCCGACGTGCTGCTGATGGACGAGCCGCTGGCCAACCTGGACCCGCCGCACCAGGCCGACTGGATCGCGCTGGTGCGCAGCCTGGTGGCGCAGGGCAAAACCGTGGTCAGCGTGTTGCACGAGATCACGCTGGCGCTGATGGCCGACGAGGTGGTGGTGATGCAGCAGGGCCGCATTGCGCACGCCGGCCCCACGCACCAAACCGCTGCGCACCAGGCGCTGGAAGCGGTGTTCGAGCACCGCATTGCCATTCACGCGCTGGGCTCGCGCTGGGTGGCCTTGCCGCAATGAATGTATGAGCAAACGAACCGGCGACACGACACCAAACCATGCAAATCGAATCTGCACCCACTGAGAAGCCCTACGAAAAACCCGAGGGCGAGCGCCGCGGCCTTGTGATCGTGAACACCGGCGACGGCAAGGGCAAGAGCACGGCGGCTTTTGGCCTGGCACTGCGTGCGCACGGACGTGGCAAAGCGGTGAAAATCTACCAGTTCATGAAAGTGCCCAGTGCGCGCTTTGGCGAGCACCGCCTGTTCGAGCAGATCGGCATCCCGATCGAAGGCCTGGGCGACGGCTTTAGCTGGAAGAGTCAGGACCTGGAGCATTCGGCGCAACTCGCGCGCGACGGCTGGCAGAAGGCGCGCGCGGCTATCATGAGCGGTGATTATTTTCTGGTCGCGCTCGATGAACTGACCTACCCGCTGATCTACGGCTGGCTGGAGCTGGCCGACGTGTTGCAGACGCTGCGCGAGCGCCCGCGCCACACGCACGTGCTCATCACCGGTCGGCGCTGCCCGCCGGAGCTCATCGAGCTGGCCGACACCGTGACCGAAATGACGCTGATCAAGCACGCCTTCCAGGCCGGTATCCCGGCCCAGCGCGGCATAGAAGACTGACCCTCACCACCCATTCAGGACACCCACCGATGAGCAGCACCCTGACCCCCGAATTCCAACCCGTGCGCCTGGTTGCGCGCAGCCCAGCGCTCAGCACCCCGCCCGCAGCGGCGCGCTGGTCGGTGCAGGCCGTGGCCGACCTGTTTGAGCTGCCGTTTGCCGAGCTGCTGTACCGCGCCCAGAGCGTGCACCGCGAGCACTTCGACCCGACCGAGGTCGAGCTGGCCACGCTGCTGTCGGTCAAGACCGGTGGCTGCCCGGAAGACTGCGGCTACTGCCCGCAGTCGGTGCATTTCGACACCGGCCTGGAAGCGGGAAAGCTGATGGGCGTGGACGTCGTGCGCGAAGCCGCGCAGCGTGCCAAGCAGGCAGGGGCCACGCGTTTTTGCATGGGCGCGGCCTGGCGCGCGCCCAAAGACCGCGACGTGCAGGCCGTGGCCGAGCTGGTGCGCACCGTCAAGGCCGAAGGCCTGGAGGCCTGCGCCACGCTGGGCATGCTGGGCGAAGGCCACGCCGAAACCCTGCGCGACGCCGGGTTGGACTACTACAACCACAACCTCGACAGCGCGCCCGATTTCTACGGCGAGATCATCAGCACGCGCGACTACCAGGACCGGCTGGACACGCTGGCGCGCGTGCGCGGCGCGGGCGTCAAGGTGTGCTGCGGCGGCATCGTGGGCCTGGGCGAATCGCGCCTGCAACGCGCCGCGCTGGTGGCCGAGCTGGCCAACCTGACGCCCGCCTACCCCGAGTCGGTGCCGATCAACCACCTGGTGAAGGTCCCGGGCACGCCGCTGGCCGAGCAGCCCGACCTGGACCCGCTGGAGTTCGTGCGCACCATCGCGGTGGCACGCATCACCATGCCGCTGGCGCGGGTGCGCCTGTCGGCCGGGCGCCAGGCGATGAGCGACGCGGTGCAGGCCCTGTGTTTCGCGGCCGGCGCCAACTCCATCTTCTACGGCGAAAAACTGCTCACCACCGGCAACCCCGACGTCGACGCCGACCGCGCGCTGCTGCAGCGCCTGGGCATGAAGCCGCGCCACTCGTTTGGCGCTTGAGGAGTGAGACCATGTTCCGCACCCTGCTGAAATCCAAAATCCACCGCGCCACCGTCACCCACTGCGAGCTGCACTACGAAGGCTCGTGCGGCATCGACGACGACCTGCTGGAGGCGAGCAACATCCGCCCCAACGAGCAGATCCACATCTGGAACGTGAACAACGGCGAGCGTTTCATCACCTACGCCATCCGTGCACCGCGCGGCAGCGGCATCATTTCGCTCAACGGCTCGGCGGCCCGGCGCGCCAGCGTGGGCGACCTGGTGATCATCGCGGCCTTCGGCATGGTGCACGAAGACCGGCTCGACGAAGCCGTGCCCCGGCTGGTGTTCCCCGATGCACGCAACCGCATCGTCGAAACCCGCAGCGAACCGGCCGGGCCACAGGCCGGGGACCCGCTGCTGCTGCCGATCGGCAGCGCCGACTGAGGGCACCCGGCATGTCTGTCAACGACGACTGGCGCCGCCGCAGCCTGGCCGCCGTGTGGCACCCCTGCACCCAGATGAAGCTGCACGAGCCGCAGGGTGCGGCGCTGCCGCTGATTCCGGTGGCGCGGGCCGAGGGCGTGTGGCTGCACGACCACGAAGGCCGGCGCTACCTGGACGCGATCAGCTCGTGGTGGGTCAACCTGTTTGGCCACAACCACCCGGCCATTCGCGCCGCGCTGGTGGAGCAATTGAACACGCTGGACCACGTGATGCTGGCCGGTTTCACCCACGCGCCGGTGGTTGAACTGTCCGAGCGGCTGGGTGCGCTCACCGGCCTGGGCCACGCCTTCTACGGCAGCGACGGCGCCAGCGCCACCGAGATTGCGCTGAAGATGAGCGCGCACCACTGGCGCAACGCCGGGCGTGGCGGCAAGAACCGTTTTGTCGGCGTGGCCGGCGGCTACCACGGCGAGACCGTGGGCGCGCTGGCCGTCACCGACATTCCCTTGTTCCGCGAAGCCTACGCGCCGCTGCTGCGCCTGGCCGCCACCGTGCCCAGCCCGGACGCGCGGCAGGCCGCGCCCGGTGAAACCCCGGCCGGCGTGGCCGAGCGGGCCGCCACCGCCCTGGGCGACTGGCTGGCCGAGCACGCGCATGAAACCGCCGCCGTGATCATCGAGCCGCTGATCCAGTGCGCTGCCGGCATGGCCATGCACGACCCGCTGTACCTGCGGCGCGCGCGCGAACTCTGCGACCGGCACCAGGTGCACCTGGTGCTGGACGAAATCGCGGTCGGCTTCGGCCGCACCGGCACCCTGTTTGCGCACCAGCAGGCGGGCATCCGCCCCGACTTTCTGTGCCTCTCCAAAGGCCTGACCGGCGGCACGCTGCCGCTGTCGGTGGTGCTCAGCACCGACGCGGTGTTTGCGGCGTTTTACGACGACGCGGTGGCGCGTGGCTTTTTGCATTCGCACAGCTACACCGGCAACCCGCTGGCCTGCCGCGCCGCGCTGGCCACGCTGGACCTGTTTGAGCAGACCGACGCGCTGCGCCAGAACGCAGCCAGCAGCGCGCGGCTGGCCGCGCAGTTCGCGCCGCTCTCGGCCCACCCCCGCGTGCGCCACGCGCGCCAGTGCGGCATGGTGTTCGCGTGGGACGTGGCGAGCAGCCTGCCCGACTTCGCCCGCCGCTGCGCCCGCCACGCGCTGGCGCAGGGGCTGCTGCTGCGCCCCATCGGCCACACGCTGTACGCCATGCCGCCGTATGTGATCGACGAGGCCGAGGGCGAGCTGCTGGCCCGGGGCGCGCTGGCCGCCCTGCAAGCCACGCTGGACGAAGAAGTCGCTGCCGGGGCCGGGCGCGAACCCACCCACCAAGGAGTCATGGATGCCGTTTAACACTGTTTTCGTCACCGGAACCGACACCGGCGTGGGCAAGACCCTGGTCAGCGCGGCCTTGCTGCACACGCTGGCACGGCAGCACCGCCGGGTGGTCGGCATGAAGCCGGTGGCGGCGGGCCTGATCGAACACCAGGGGGGCTGGGTCAGCGAAGACCTGCTGGCCCTGCGCGCCGCCTCCACCGTGGCGGTGCCGTCTGCGCTGGACAACCCGGTGGCGCTGCCCGACCCGGTGTCGCCGCACCTGGCGGCGGCGCGCGCCGGGCGCCCGGTGGACGTGGCCGAGCTGCTGGCCGCCTACCGCCATTTGCAAGGGCTGGCCGATGCGGTGGTGGTCGAGGGCGCGGGCGGCTGGCGGGTGCCGCTGAACGCGCATGAAACCCTGGCCGATCTGGCGCGCGCCATTGGCGCGCCGGTGCTGCTGGTGGTCGGTCTGCGGCTGGGTTGCCTGAACCACGCGCTGCTGAGCGCCGAGGCGATCCGCGCCGACGGCCTGCACCTGGCCGGCTGGGTGGCCAACACCCTGGACCCGGCCATGCTGTGCCGCGACGAAAACATCGACACGCTGCGCCAGCGCCTGGGCGCGCCGCTGCTGGGCGTCGTGCCCTGGCAGCCGCAAGGGCCCGATGCGCGCGCGGTGCGGCTGGAACTGCCCAGCGCCTGGAAACACGAAAAGGAAGGCCATGAGCTGGCTGAACGAATTTGACGACCGGCTGGCCGCGCTGGACGCGCAGTCGCTGCGCCGCGTGCGCCGCACGGTCACCCCCGAGCCGGGCGCCCGCCTGAGCGTGGACGGCGTGTCGCTGCTGGCCTTTTGCAGCAACGACTACCTGGGCCTGGCGCAAGACCCGCTGCTGCGCCAGGCGGTGCACACCGCCGTGGACCGCTACGGCGTGGGCTCCGGGGCCTCGCCCATGGTGAGCGGCCACAGCGTGGCCAACGCGGCGCTGGAAGGCGAGCTGGCACAGGCCGTGGGCCTGCCGCGCGCGCTGTATTTTTATGCCGGTTACGCCACCAACGCCAGCATCGTGCCGGCCCTGGTGGGCGAGGGCGACGCGCTGTTCTCTGACGCGTTGAACCACGCCTGCCTGATCGACGGCGCGCGCCTGTCCAAGGCCACGGTGCACCGCTATGCCCATGGCGATCTGGCCCGGCTCGACGCGCTGCTGGCGGCCAGCCCGGCGCGGCGCAAGCTGGTGATCAGCGACGCCGTGTTCAGCATGGACGGCGACGTGGCCGACATCGCCGGGCTGCACGCGCTGTGCGAGCGGCACGACGCGCTGCTGCTGCTGGACGACGCGCACGGCTTTGGCGTGCTGGGGCCGCAGGGCCGGGGCGCGCTGGCCGCCGCCGGGCTGAGCGGGCCGGGCGCTTCGCCGCGCGTGCTGTACATGGCCACGCTGGGCAAGGCGCTGGGCGTGGCCGGTGCCTTTGTGGCCGGGCCCGAGCGGCTGGTCGAGTGGCTGCTGCAAAAGACGCGCAGCTACACCTACGCCACCGCCGCGCCCGCCCTGCTGGCCGAGGCGGTGCGCGCCGGTCTGCGCTGTGTGCTCGGCGCCGAGGGCGAACGCCGGCGCCAGCACCTGCGCGCCCTGGTGGCCCAACTGCGCGCCGGCCTCGCGCCCGGTGCCCACGCAGCGCTGGACGCCGCCGGCTGGGCCCTGCTGCCCTCGGACACCGCGATCCAGCCGCTGCTGATCGGCGACAACGCCGCCGCGCTGGATGTGATGCAGCGCCTGCGCGAACAGGGCCTGTGGGTGCCCGCCATCCGCCCGCCCACCGTGCCGCTGGGCACGGCCCGCTTGCGCATCGCCTTGTCGGCCGCCCACCAGGCCGACGATGTGGAGCTGTTGCTGAGCGCGCTGCGCCACGCGGCTGCCGGGCGCGCCCAGGCGCTGGCTGCGGCACCGCAGGGCGTCCACGCATGAGTGCAGCACGGGGCGGCGTCCGGTGATCGACGCTCTGGCGCTGCCCGACCTGCCGCCGCTGGCGGTCGGTGCGCTGGCGGTGCTGGTGGCCCTGGGGGTGGACCGCGCCTGGGGCGAGCCGCCCGCGCGCTGGCACCCGGTGGTGGCGATGGGCGCGTACCTGGGCTGGGCCGGGCAGCGCGTGGCGCCGCCGATGGGCGAACCCGCCCCGCCGGCTGGGAAGCTGTTCGCGCGCGGTGCGCTGGCCTGGCTGTTCGGGGCTGTTGTGGTGGTGGCCATCGCTTTCGGTCTGGCGGCGCTCCTGGCCGAGGTCTCGCCGTGCTGGCAGGCGCTGGCGCTGGGCCTGCTGCTCAAGCCGCTGCTGGCCTGGCGCATGCTGCAGGGCGAGGTGCGGGCGGTGGAAGCGGCGCTGGGCGAATCGCTGGCCGCTGGCCGGGCGCGGCTGGCCTGGCTGGTGAGCCGCGACGTGAGCGCGCTGGACGAGGCGCAGGTGCGCGAGGGCGCGATCGAAACCCTGGCCGAAAACCTCAACGACTCGGTGCTGGCGCCGCTGTTCTGGTTCGCCGTGGCCGGTCTGCCGGGCGCCGCGCTGTACCGTTTTGCCAACACCGCCGACGCCATGTGGGGCTACCGGGGCGAGCACCAGGGCCGCGACTGGACCTGGGCCGGCCGGTGGGCCGCGCGGGCCGACGACGTGCTGTCGTGGCTGCCAGCGCGCCTGACCGCTGCCTTGCTCGGTGTGCTGGGCGCTGCAGGCCGCTGGCGCGAGCTGTACACCCAAGCGGGCCGCACGCCCTCGCCCAACAGCGGCTGGCCCATGGCCGCCATGGCGCTGGCGCTGGACGTGCGCCTGGCCAAGCCCGGCGTCTACACACTGCACCCGAGCGGGCGCTGCCCGCAGACGGCCGACACCGCGATGGCCTTGCTTTTGTCCGGTCGCGTGGTCGGCGCGCTGGCGCTGCTGGCCGGCGCGGTGTTGCTCTTCATCGTCGCAAAGGCATGGTCATGAACCGCACCCACGGTGGCCCCGATGCCCTGGGCGTGCCGCGCTGGGACTTCTCCACCAACGCCAACGCCTGCGGGCCCTGCCCCACGGCCTTGGCCGCTGTGCAGCAGGCCGACGCGCAGCACTACCCCGACCCGACCTACACCGCCTTGTGCGCCGCGCTCGCTGCGTTCCATGGCGTGGCGGCGCAGCGCATCGTGCCCGCGGGCAGCGCCAGCGAATTCATCGTGCGCATCACAGCCGCCGTGGCGCACTCGGGTGGGCGGCAGGTCTGGCTGCCCGCGCTGGCCTATGGCGATTACGCCCAGGCCGCGCAGGTCTGGGGTCTGCAGCGGGTAAGCGAGCCCGCCCAGGCCGACCTGCTCTGGCTGTGCGAACCGTCCAGCCCGCTGGGCAGCGCTGAGATCATGGCGAATGCAGTGGCAGGACAGGGCGGTGTGGTGGTGCTGGACCGCGCCTACGAACCGCTGCGCCTGAACGGGGAATGCAGCCTGAGCGCCGATGCGCTGGACCGCGTCTGGCAGCTCTGGTCGCCCAACAAGGCGCTGGGTTTGACGGGCGTGCGCGGCGCGTATGCGATTGCGCCCTTGCACGGTCTGGCCCTGGCGCACACGCTGAAGCAGAGGGCGCCCTCGTGGCCGCTGGGCGCGCACGCGGTGGCGATGCTCACGGCCTGGGTGCAGACCGATACGCAGCGCTGGCTGGCGCAAAGCCGCGCGCAACTGGCCGCATGGAAGCTCGCTCAGGAGGAGATGCTGGAACAGACCGGCTGGGCCTGCCTGCCAAGCGAGGCCAACTACTTCTGCGCCCGCGCGCCGCACCCGCTGGACCTGCCCGCGCTGCGTGCGCAAGGCATCAAATTGCGCGACACCGAGTCGCTGGGCCTGCCGGGGCACTGGCGCCTGGGCGTGCTGCCGCCCGATGCCCAGCAGGCCCTCAAGGGCGCGTTGGCGGCGACTGAAAATGAGTAGGGTTAGCTGTCGCATCCCGGATGATTGCATAGACTCCAAGCGGTATC
>BBPE01002259.1_pt1 | contig 19050 bp, 19 predicted proteins | sample 1344301 | NCBI WGS metagenome assembly BBPE01 (sample SAMD00019089, study PRJDB2971) | groundwater metagenome | isolation source: The Cedars highly-alkaline
CATCGGGCCCGCCTCAGCAGACAGCCGACGCACAGGAGCCAAACGAGCACCCGGTCAGGCACTTACACACATTTTTTTGACCACGAAGGCACTCACCTGCTGGGTGAGAGCGCTACGCGCCGGATTTAGCATGAGCTGTCATGCGCGGTTCATCTTGTGTTCAGCGCCTGGTCATGCGCGCTTCAGGTCGGCTTCAGATCAAGGGGGTCCAATACCCCGGTATCGGCTGCAACACATCTTTCTATCGGCCGATGCCTTCAACCCAGCAACAAATGGAGTCTTTCGCATGCACCCGCCCTTTGCCATCCGCCCACTCAGTCTGGCCGCCCTGCTCGTTTTGAGTTGCAGTGCCGCCGTCGCCAAAGCACCCGCGCTCAGCCCGGCCGCAGCCATGCCGACGCTGAGCACGAACATCACCGCCGCCGAAGTGCTGGCCGCACAGCGCGCCTGGGGCAATGCGTTGGTGCAAATTGCCACAGACTTTGAGACCGGCGGCATAGCCAAAGCCACCGCCACCGCCAACGCGGTACTGGACGCCGCCTACGCCTACCAACTGGGCCCGGTCTTGTTCAAGCCAACGCTGACCACGGCGCCGCACACTTTTCGCACCACACGCGAAGGCGCGCTGGCCTACTTCGTCGGTCACAACCCGAATTTTCCGAACGACACCGGCTTTGCCCTCAATGGCTGGCGTTCAGTGGAAATTCGCAACGTCGCCATGCACCTGCAAGGCAACATCGCCAAGACCATGGGCAACGTCATGATTACGGACCGCAACGGCAAGGTCACCACGGTCGATAAGACCTGGGGCTATCTGCGCGACGACCAGGGCCGCCTGCGCATTGTGCTGCACCACTCCTCGCTGCCGGTCACGAACTGAGCGCTGCGTCTTGCTGCATGCGGTAGCCCAGCCCGCGCAAGGTCTGAATGAGGGCCGGCTCGAAGCCTTCGTCGACCTTGGCGCGCAGGCGGCGGATGTAGACGTCGACCACATTGGTCAGCGGGTCTTGGTGCGCACCCCAGACCTGCGCCAGAATGCGTTCGCGGCTGAACACCCGCCCTGGGTGCGTCATGAAGAGTTCCAGCAGGGCCAGCTCTTTGGCGGTTAGTTTTATTTCTGTGGCACCGCGGCGCACACGCATCTGCTCGCGGTCAAAGCACAAGTCAGCGACTTGCAAGTGGCGCGCGGCACCCACGCGCTGATCGCGCGAACGCCGCGCCAGCGCTTCGATTCGCGCCAGCAACTCCTCAAAGGCAAACGGCTTGACCAAATAATCGTCTGCCCCCATGCGAAGGCCGGCCAGCCGGTCTTGCAATTCGCCCAGCGCGCTGAGCACCAGAATCGGCCACTGCACGCCGCCAGCGCGCAAGGTCTGGCACAGCGCCAGTCCGTCCATGTCCGGCAGCATGAGGTCGAGCAGCATCACGCTGGGCTGCTGGAGTTCGCGCGTCTGCGGATACCAAGCGCGCGCCATCGCCTCGCCCTCGCCGCCGCTGCGCGCCCAGCGCAGCACGTGGCCTTCGGCCGTTAGGCCGCGCTGCAAAAAATCGCCCACCCGGGCATCGTCTTCGACCAGCAAAATGTTCATGCGGACTGTTTCGTTGCAGTTGATGGGTAACGTGAGAGTCGGGCCGCGACTGACTTCGCTCCCCTCTGCCGTGTGCGGGAGAGGGGTTGGGGGTGAGGCAGAACGGGCCGGACTTTCATTTTTTGGGGCGCCTTTCAAAGTCATGCCCGTTGGCTGAGCATGGGCAGACACAAGGTGGCTGTCGTGCCCTCGCCCGGCTGGCTGTGCAGGTTCAGGCTGCCGCCGTGCTGGCGCGCCAGCGCCCAGGCAATTGACAGGCCCAGCCCGCTGCCGGCGTCGCAATGCCGTCGCGCGGCCAGACTGCGAAAACCCCGCTCGAACACGCGCGACAGGTCCTCGGGTGCAATCCCGATACCGTGGTCGATGACGCGCAGACACCAGTGCGGCGTGCCATGGGCGTGCGTCTGCTGCGTCACCTCAACCCGCACCCGGCCCTGGGGCCGCGAGTAGCGCACGGCGTTGTCGAGCAGCAAGAGCATGAGTTGCTGTAGGCGCTGCGCGTCGCCCAGCAAACTGGCCGTCGTCTCACACGGCGCTGGCTCATCGATGCCAACCCCGGCCTGCGCCGCCAGTGCGCGCACGTGATCGAGCGCGGCTTGCAGCAGCGGCCAGGGATCGGTCGGCGCCAGCTTGATTGACCAGCTATCGACATCGCTGCGCGCCATGTTCAGCAAGTCCTCGATCACGCCCGAGAGCTGCGCCGCCGCTGCGGCGATGCGCCCCAGCGTGGCCTGCTGTTCGTCCCAGGTCTTGGGGCGCCCACGCAAAGCAATTTCGGCTTCGCCGCGTATCACCGTGGCGGGCGTGCGCAACTCGTGACTGATGTCGGCCAACAGACGGTGACGGCGTCCTTGCCAGTCCTGCAAACGCTCGAGCGCCTGCTGCAAGGCCTGGGTGCGTTCGCGCACCTGTGCTTCCAGGGCGCCCCGGGTCTGCGCCTCGCGGCTGCGGTGCAAGATCAGCTCGTCGGCCATGCGGTTGACGCTGCGGGCAAAGCGGGCAAATTCGTGCTCGCCGTCTTGCGGCACCCGATGCGTCAGATCGCCGGCCGCGAGCGCGTCGGCGCCGGCCTGCAAAGCACCCAAGGGTTGCCGCAGTGAGCGGGCAAAGTAGGCCGCCAAAGCAAGCGCCAGCAGCAACAAAAGCAAGGTGGTGCCCAGCCAGAGTTGCCGAATGCGTTGCAAAGACTGGTAAGTCGCCTGCCGCTCGCGCTGCACGGCCTGCGTTTCACGGGCAATCGCCAGCGTCAGCAGACTGCGCAATTCCTTGCCTTCAGACAATTCGAACACCCGATCCAGTACCGCCCAGGCTTGCCTGGGCTGTTCAATGCCGCCGCCCGGCAACCCGGACAAGGCCAGATTGACGTCCAAAATATGCTGGTGCAAGGTCTGCAAGTCCTGCTGGCGCAGTCGATGTTCGGGCCGCTCCATGTCGGCCAGCCGATCGAGCGCCTGCGCTTGCACACTTAAAACCTGCAAGCGTTCTACGCCGTCCAGCATGGAGCGCCCAAGCAACGCCTGCTGCCCAGGTATGTACGGCACACCGAGCAGGACTTGCAAAGACCAGGCACGCAACACCTGCTTGCTGGCCGCGAGTTCCAGAAAGCCGTTTAGCACATCTCCCGCCACCCGCCCGCGCTGACCGCGCTGCTCGGCCGCATGGGTAACCCACCAGGCCAATGAACCTTGCAAAAAAGACAATAGCGCCAGGAGGGCAAAGGCGGCGGCAAGGCGGCGGCTGAACACGGCGCGTCCTGCCCATCAAGGCTGATCCGGTATGTGCAGTGGCTGCGTATTCAGCGCCGTCAACGCCCGGCCCTGGGTCGGAAATGCGATCAGGTTGTCGGCCGCCAACCGCGCCATCGCCAGCCGGGTGCGCAGCGTAGCGCTGACGATGTGCGGCGTGAGCACCACGTTGCTCAAGGCCAACAGTTGCGGGAATACGGCGCGCGCCACCAGCACGGCGGGCCTGGACGCTGCTTGCATGGGGCTCAGACCGCCAGCAATTCGACTTCGAACAGCAGCGTGGCGTGCGCGGGAATCACGCCGCCGGCGCCGCGCGCGCCGTAGCCCAGCGCAGCGGGAATGAGCAGGCGGCGCGTGCCGCCCACGGCCATGCCCTGCACACCCTCGTCCCAGCCCTTGATGACGTGGCCGGCGCCGAGCGTAAATTCAAACGGCTGACCGCGGTCTTTGCTGGAGTCGAACTGAGCGCCCTGGCTGCTGTTGCTGAAAATCCAGCCGGTGTAGTGCACCTGCACCGGGCGACCGGCGCGGGCGACTTCACCCCGACCGATCACGGTGTCTTCATATTGCAGGCCGCTTGCGGTGCTGATCATGTGTTGTCCTTATCCTTGTGCTTGAACGTGCTTGAACGTGCTTGAATCATTCGATCCAGGTGGTGAAAGACGCCACCGGCTCGCGCGGCGTGTGAAAACCGTTCACCGGATGCGCCGGATCGGCGTAGCCCAGCGCCATGCCGCAGACCAGCATTTCATGGTCGCTCGCGCCGACATGCGGCAAGACAATGCTGGCAAAGACGTTCCAGGCCGCCTGCGGGCAGGTGTGCAGACCCTGCGCCCGCGCGCCCAGCATGATGTTTTGCAAAAACATGCCGTAATCCAACAGCGAGCCGCGTCCCAGCACGCGGTCGAGCGTGAACATCAAACCCACCGGGGCGTCAAAAAAGCGAAAATTGCGCTGCTGCTGCAGGTGCATTTTGTCCTTGTCGCCCTTGCCTATGCCCAGCAGGCCGTACAGGCCCCAGCCGTTCTCGCGCCGGCGGTCGATGTACGGGCTGACCCATTTTTCTGGGTAGTAGTCGTATGCCTCGTGGTACTGGGCTGCCAGCGTCGGGTCGGCGCGCAAGGCGTCGTGCGCGGCGCAGACTTGGTCGACCAGCGCGCTGCGGCTGGCTCCTTGCAGCACGTAGACCTTCCAGGGCTGGGTGTTGGTGCCCGAGGGTGCCCGGCTGGCCACGGCCAAAAGATGTTCCAGCGTGGCACGCGGCACCGGCGTGGGCAAAAAGGCGCGCGCCGACATGCGGCTGGTGATGGCCGCATCGACGCTGGCGGCGTCGATCGGCGTGCGCTGGCATGCAGGGTTTTGTGTCACAAGAGTTTCTCCGGTCTGTGCTTGAACGAATCGGGCAGGGGCTGCGGGCTTGGCGAACTCCTGGCATTGTGCCTGTCTGACCCGGGCTTGCTGGTCACCGAGAGGTCAACCCGGTCGCCTCGGCGATAGCGCTACGCCAGCGCCACGTCAGACGTTTTTTATCGGCACCTGTTTCGATCGGCTCAGGAAAAATCAAAAGAGACGCCGCGTATGGACCAGAAATATGCAGATACGATGACAGTTCACCCATTTAGAATGTTACATCTAGATGACTAAAATTCTGCTAAACACCTTTGCGCCATTGAAGCTTACCTCTATAATCCGGTGCCTGTTGCAGTGCAGCAAAGCGAACAAAGACAACAGCGTCCAGACAGCGCGGCGTTCAATAGCGGCTCTCAACAGCCTGTTTTTCAGGCCCTTGTTTGACTAATTTTCTGGAGTTATGAATATGCTGACCGCCGAACAAATCGTCGCTGCCCAAAAAGCCAATATCGAGACCCTTTTCGGTCTGACCCAAAAAGCCTTCGAAGGCGTGGAAAAGCTGGTTGAACTCAATGTTCAAGCCACCAAGGCCGCTCTGTCCGAGTCGGCCAACAACGCCCAGGCCATGCTCAGCGTCAAGGACGCGCAAGAACTGCTGACGCTGCAAGCCAGCCTGATGCAGCCACTGGCTGAGAAAACCGCCGCCTACAGCCGCCATCTGTACAACATCGCCTCTGGCACCAGCGCCGAATTCAGCAAGGCCGCCGAAGCCCAGAACGCCGACATGCAAAAGCGTTTCATGTCCGTGGTGGACAACGCATCGAAAAACGCGCCGGCCGGCTCCGAGACCGCCGTCGCCGTGATGAAGAGCGCCGTCTCTGCCGCCAGCAACGCCATGGAGTCGGTGCAAAAAGCGGTCAAGCAGGCAACCGAAATGGCCGAAGCCAACTTCAACGCCGTGACCACTTCTGCCGTTGACGCTTCGAAAACGGTGGCCAAGAAGCGCTGATTCTTGCGCGTCTGCGCAGATGCGCTCGGCCCTCACGGCAACGTGAGGGCTTTTTTTATGGCCGCGCCTCGCGCAGCGGCCGCCACTTTGCCAGCTCGGCACGCAGTTGCGGCAGAGCGGCCTGCATGGCCGCACGACCGGCGGCAATCGAGCGCTGGCGCGCGGCGAAGTCGGCACTGCCCACGCCGGCCAGCGCCGGGCGCAGCACCACATCGGCGCCAGCGAGTTCGAGCCGGTTGATACTCTGCCCCATGATGGCAAAGGTTTGCAGCAGCACCTGCAAACCGCCCTCGGCCTGGTTGCCCGCAGGCGCACTGGAAATGTCGACCGCCAGCACCAGCTCGGCCCCCATGGCGCGCGCCTGACTGACCGGCACCGGCGCGACCAGGCCGCCGTCGACAAAATCGCGTCCCCCAATGCGCACCGGCGTGAACACGCCCGGCACCGCGCTGGAGGCGCGCACCGCCTGCGCCGTATCGCCCCGACGAAACAGCACGCCATCTCCGCTGGCCAGGTCGGTGGCCAAAATGCCCAGCGGAATGGCCATGTTTTCGATCAAACGCCCATCGACCGCCTGCCGCACGTAGCGCGCCAGCGCCTCACCGCGCAACAAGCCACGCCCCATGAGGGGCAAGGACCAGTCGGTCAGCGCCGCCTCATCCATGGCCAGCGCCACGCGCTCGAGTTCGGCTGCGCTCTTGCCACTGGCGGCCAGTGCCGCAACCAGGCTGCCGGCCGAGGTGCCGACCACCAAATCGGGGCGAATGCCGTTTTGCTCGAGCACCCCAAGCACGCCGATGTGCGCGAAACCGCGTGCCGCGCCCCCGCCCAGCGCCAGCCCGAGCCGCGGCGGCCGCAGCACCGGATCGACAGCAGCCGGCGGCGGCGGCGCAAGCACGGCTGGTGCATCCACGCCAGGCAGCGCCGCACACGCACTCAGCAGCAGCGTGGCAGCGAAGACAACAAGATACTTAGTGAGAACTATTCGTGTTTGTGTTATCATTATGACCGGTTTGATTGTAGAACCGCCCATGGCGGCATGCGGCGCCAGCTTGCACCCGTTTGTACCAACCTCGAAAGATTGACATGCGAAAATTTGCAAAATTCTCGATGATCGTGGCCACCGTGGCCGCTGCGCTGGGCTTTCAGAGCCAATTGCACGCGCAGGAGAAGGTGTTGAACATCTATTCGGCCCGGCATTACCAGGCCGACAGCGTGATGTACGATGAATTCACCCGCACCACCGGCATACGGATCAACCGCATCGAGTCCGATGATGCCGGTATTTTGGCGCGGCTGCGCGCCGAAGGTGCGGCTTCTCCGGCTGATGTGGTGTTGCTGGTCGACGCCGCCCGGCTGGCGCTGGCCGACAGCCAGGGTCTGTTCCAGCCGTTCAGGTCGGCCCGGCTCGACGCCGCCATCCCACCCAATCTGCGCGCCGCTCCTACGCCAGAAGGCGTGACCTGGACCGGCTTTTCCACCCGCGCCCGTGTCTTCGCCATTGATCCGCAACGCTTGCGCGCCGAAGACGTGGCCACCTACGAGCAGCTCTCAGATCCCAAGCTGCGCGGCATGATTTGCACCCGTTCGGGCTCGCACCCGTACAACATTTCTCTTTTCGCCACCGTGATCGACCGCATTGGCGACCAGCGCGGCGAAGCCTGGCTCAGAGGCATTGTCGCCAACAAGGCGCGCCCACCCCGGGGCGGCGACACCGACCAGATCCGCGCCGTGGCAGCCGGCGAGTGTGCGCTGGCCATCACCAACACCTACTACGTGGCGCGCCTGATGCGCTCGGACAATCCGGCCGACCGCGCGGTCGCCGAGCGGGTGCGTGTGGTGTTCCCGAACCAGGCCACCACCGGCACGCACGTCAACATTGCCGGCGGCGCCATCGCCCGCCACGCCAGAAACCGCGACAACGCCATTGCCTTCATGGAGTTCATGGCCACGCCGTTTGCACAAAAACACTTTGCCGACGGCAACAACGAGTTTGCCGCCGCCCGCAATGTGAGGGTCAACAACCCAGCGCTGAGTGCCATCGGTGGCGACAACTTCAAGGTCGAGAACATTCCGCTCGACGTGGTGGCGCGCAACCTGGTCAAGGTGCAGCAGATGCTGGACCGGGTCGGCTTCAAGTAAGCGGCGCAGGGGCTTGACGCCCCCCCGCAAGGCCCAGGTCTGAACAACAGGCCCGGGCCTTTTTTTATGCTTTGTCGATCTGCTGGCTGGGCCGGCCACGGGCGCATCAGTACACCTGCGGCACGTAGATTTCGCCCGGCACCTGATGGCGGCGATAGCCCTCGTGCCGCACCCGCTCGGGCAAGGTGATGCCAGGGCGCTCGATCTCGTGATACGGTATCTGCCCGAGCAAGTGGGCGATGCAGTTGAGCCTGGCCTTTTTCTTGTCGTCGGCTGGCACCACCCACCAGGGAGACTCGGGAATGTGCGTGCGCTCGAGCATCAGCTCTTTGGCCTTGGTGTAGAGCTCCCAGCGGCGGCGCGACTCCAGGTCCATCGGGCTGAGCTTCCATTGCTTGAGTGGGTCGTGAATGCGGCCCAGAAAGCGCAGGTGCTGCTCTTCGTCCGAGATGGAAAACCAGTACTTGATGAGCTGAATGCCCGAGCGCACGAGCATTTTCTCGAACTCGGGCACGCTGCGGAAAAACTCCTCGTACTGCTCGTCGCTGCAAAAACCCATCACCCGCTCGACGCCGGCGCGGTTGTACCAACTGCGGTCGAACAGCACCATTTCACCGGCGGCGGGCAAATGCGCCGCGTAGCGCTGAAAGTACCACTGCGAGCGCTCGCGGTCACTCGGCGCCGGCAGCGCCACCACACGGCAGACGCGCGGATTGAGCCGCTGCGTGATGCGCTTGATCACCCCGCCCTTGCCGGCCGAGTCGCGGCCTTCAAAAATGATCACCACCTTGTGTCCGCTGGCGGCGACCCAGTCCTGCAACTTGACCAGCTCGGCCTGCAGGCGAAACAGGTGTTGGAAATAACTCTGGCGCTCTTGTTTTTGCTGCGCCAGTGCGGCGCTATCGATCTCGGTTGAAGCGGCACCAAACGGGCGGTCTTCCAGCTCCATTTCCAGTTCTTCGTCGTAACCGTCGAGCAAGTCGGCCTGGATGCGGCGCAGCAATTCGTCGTGACTGTCGATCATGAAAACCCCTGTGCGGTAAAAAAAAAGAATATGTGGAAATGATGACAAAACCGTGAAAAATTTACGTCAATTTGACCAAGGCCATGCGCTGCGCATGGGCCAAGGCGATCAGCGCTCGCTGCTGTCGATCCATAATCGATCGCAAACGCAAACGCAAACACAACCTTCGGCCCTTGCTTCAAGAGATCGCAATCATGGACATTCCAGGCAAGGTTTTCATCGTCACCGGCGGCGCATCGGGGTTGGGCGAAGGCGCGGCGCGCCTGCTTGCGGCACACGGCGCCCGCGTCGTGCTGGCCGACTTGCAGGTCGAAAAAGGCCAGGCGCTGGCGCAAGAGCTGGGCGCTGCCTTCGTGCGCTGCGACGTCTGTAGCGAAGCCGACGCTCAGGCCGTGGTGGCCCAGGCAAGGTCAATGGGAAAGCTGATGGGCCTGGTCAACTGCGCCGGTATCGCACCCGCAGAAAAAACAGTGGGCAAGAACGGTGCGCATGCGCTGGGCGTCTTCACCCGGACCCTCATGGTCAACCTGGTCGGCAGCTTCAACATGATCCGTCTGGCGGCCGAGGCGATGTGCAAAAACCAGCCCGAAGCCAGTGGCGAACGCGGCGTGCTGATCTCCACCGCCAGCGTGGCCGCCTATGACGGCCAGATCGGACAAGCGGCTTACGCCGCGTCCAAGGGCGGCGTGGTCGGGATGACGCTGCCGATCGCGCGCGACCTCGCCCGCAACGGCATTCGCAACATGACGATCGCGCCCGGCATCTTCGGCACCCCTATGCTGTTTGGCATGCCGCAAGACGTGCAAGACGCACTGGCCGCCAGCGTGCCGTTTCCCAGCCGTCTGGGAACCCCGGCCGACTACGCCAAACTGGTCAAGCACATCATCGAAAACGACATGCTCAACGGTGAAGTGATCCGCCTGGACGGCGCGATTCGGCTGGCACCGCGCTGATTCGCCCGTTGCACCCGACGCCACGCCGACGGGTCGCGGGCGTTAAGCTCGCTGCCAGCGAACGGCCATGCTAATCCCTCAGACCTTCATTCAGGAACTGCTCAATCGCGTCGATGTGGTCGACGTGGTGGGCCGCTATGTGGCGCTGAAAAAGGGCGGCGCCAATCTCATGGGCCTGTGCCCGTTCCACAGCGAGAAATCGCCCTCCTTCAGCGTCAGCCCGAGCAAGCAGTTCTACCACTGCTTTGGCTGCGGCGTCAGCGGCGACGCGATTGAATTCCTGATGGCCCACACCGGCACGAGCTTTGTCGAAGCGGTGCAGGAGCTGGCGCAACAAGCCGGGCTGCAAGTACCGCAAGACCCGGCCACGCCGCTGGAACGCGAACGCGCCGCGCAACAGCGCCAGCAGCAGGCCAGCTTGACCGAGCTGCTGGAGAAAGCCGCTCTGGCCTACGCCAAGCAACTCAGGAGCGCGCCGCGCGCGGTGGCCTACCTGAAAGGGCGCGGCTTGTCGGGCCAAATCGCCAAAACGTTCTTACTCGGCTACGCGTCGGATGGCTGGCGCAACCTGGCCAGCGTGTTCCCCGACTACGCCGATGCGCGGCTGGTCGAAGCCGGACTGGTGGTCAGCCACGAGAGCGAGGCAACTGCGCCGGGCCAGAGCAAGCGCTACGATCGCTTTCGCGACCGCATCATGTTTCCGATCCGCAACGTTAAAGGAGAAACCATTGGCTTTGGCGCGCGCGTGATTGACCAGGGCGAACCCAAATACCTCAATTCGCCCGAGACGCCGGTGTTCAGCAAGGGACGCGAACTCTACGGCCTGTTCGAGGCGCGCAGCGCGATCCGCAGTGCGGGCTACTGTCTGGTGACCGAAGGCTATATGGACGTGCTGGCACTGGCCCAACTCGGCTTTGCCAACGTCGTGGCCGCGCTGGGTACCGCCTGCAGCGCTGAACACGTGCAAAAGCTGTTTCGCTTCACCGACGCGCTGGTGTTTGGCTTTGACGGCGACGCCGCCGGCCGTCGCGCCGCATGCAAGGCGCTGCAAGCCGCTCTGCCGCTGGCCAGCGACACGCGCAGCCTGAAGTTTCTTTTTCTGCCGCCCGAGCACGACCCCGATAGTTTCATTCGCGCCCACGGCCAAGCCGCTTTTGCCCAGTGCGTGCAAGAGGCCATGCCCTTGTCGCGCTTTTTGATCGAGACCGCCAGCGCCGGCTGCGACCTCGCCAGCGCCGAAGGCCGCGCACGCATGGCCGCTGCCGCCCGTCCGCTGTGGAGCGCGCTGCCTGAGGGCGCCTTGAAGCGCCTGTTGATCGGCGAACTGGCCGAACGGGTGGCACTCGACAGCCGCGACCTGCTGCAACTCTGGCAGCCAGGCAGCGCCGCGGCCAGCGGCCGACCCAGCGGCCAGGCGCTCGAGAGTCGATCAGCAGCGCGCCCCTACAAAACGGGCGCCTTGGCCCGCGGCGGCCCACGCCGGGGCGTGGTCAGCCGGGCCGACCGTGCGCTCGGGCTGCTGCTGGCCCACGCAGGCGCCTGGGACAGCTTATCGGCCGACGAGCACGCGCTGCTGGGGCAATTGCCCAGCCCGCATGGACCGCTGTTTGCCTGGATCGAGGGGCAGCGGCACGAGCACGGCGCCCAATCCTGGGCGGCTTTGCGTCAGGCCTTGCGCGGCCATACCCACGAAGCATTCGCCAACCTGCAAGTCGAGCAGTTATTGGGCAGCAACGATGACGCCGACGCCGGTGAATTGCGCGACGTGCTGGCGCGGCTGCGACTGGACCAGTGGGAACTGCAAAGCCAGGCACTGGCCGAGCAAGCACACAGCGACCCGCAGGCGCGCTTGCGGCTGCAGGAACTCCATGCCCGGATTCGAACTCAAAAAAAGCACACTCAATCAGGCTGAGAAAAAGTATAATCCCATGTTGTTCAGTTGCAAACTGCGACCGCAGCACCTGCGGCATTGGCCCGACCCCTGACTGCGGGGCCCTGGCCCCCTCAGATTCACGGCTCTGCTGGAACCCCGCAAGGACTGCACGCCACATGTTCGCCCCACCCGCTTGCAGACCCGCCTTTCACCGCGAACGGCGCTTCTTTGGCCCGCCCTGCGCACCGGCATCAGCCGCCTTGCATCCGGCTCCTTTTGTGTGTTGTTCCGACACCCAGCGATACGAAACCCTTTTGAGGTCTTCATGCCCACGATGAAATCCAGCTTGCCCCGCACGTCCAGCAGCCCGGCACCAGCGCCCGCAGCCGCCTTGGCTGCCGCCGAAAAAGAAAGCGCCACTGCGGCCAAGCCCAAAGCGGCTGGCAAGGCCAAGCCGGCTGCGCTGCCGACCGATCCGGGCGCGGCCGCAGCCCCCCCGGTCAGCCGAAAAAAGAGCGCCGCTCCCACCGCTGCGGCGAAAAAACCAGCCGCTGCGCGCGTGCGCAAAGCACAAAGCGCGGCCCAGGCGGCGCCAGAGCAAAGCGAAGCCGACCTGATCGATCTCGAGGAAGAGCTGAGCGGCGAGGTCGAGCCCGAAACTGAAGCCGACGGTTCTGACGCCACCGTGCAGGTGCAGGAAAAGCTCAAACCGCTGCGCATGAAGGTCAGCAAGGCCAAAGAACGCGCGCTGATGAAGGAATTTGGCCTGGATGAGACTGTTCTGACCGAAGAAGAAGCCAAAACCCGGCGCGAGCGCCTGAAAACCCTGATCAAACTAGGCAAGACACGCGGCTACTTGACGAACGGTGAAATCAACGACCACCTGCCCGACAAACTGGCCGAGGCCGAAACGCTGGAAGTGGTGGTCTCGCTGCTCAACGACATGGGCGTGGCAGTGTACGAACAAACGCCTGACGCCGAAACCCTGTTGCTCAACAACACGAGTCCGACCGCCGCCAGCGATGAAGAAGCCGAAGAAGAGGCCGAAGCCGCGCTGTCGACGGTAGACAGCGAATTTGGCCGCACCACCGACCCGGTGCGCATGTACATGCGCGAAATGGGCACGGTCGAACTGCTCACGCGCGAAGGCGAAATCGAGATTGCCAAGCGCATCGAGGGCGGCCTCAACGACATGATGGCAGCGATCAGCGAATCGCCCGCGACCATTGCCGAAATTCTGCAGATGGCCGACGAGATTCGCAGCGGCAAGGTGGTGATCTCGACCGTGGTGGACGGTTTTGCCGATGCCAGTGCGGCCGACGACTACGTGGCCGAAGAAGACTTCGACGACTACGATGAGGGCGACGACGACGACGGCAAGGGCGGCTCCAAGGCGCTGACGCGCAAGCTCGAAGAACTCAAGCGCGAGGCGCTGACCCGCTTTGACACCATGCGCGCGCAGTTCGAGCAACTGCGCCAGACCTACGACAAAGAAGGCTACGGAGGCGCGGCCTACCAAAAAGCGCAAAAGGCCATCACCGAGACGCTGATGTCGATCCGCTTCACCGCCAAGGCGATTGAAAAGCTGTGCAGCTCGCTGCGCGCTCAGGTCGATGAACTGCGCAAAAAAGAACGCGAACTGCGCCGCATCATCGTCGACAAGTGCGGCATGCCGCAGGAAAAATTCATTGCCGACTTCCCCACCCACCTGCTGAACCTGAAATGGGTGGAAAAGCAGGCCAGTGCTGGCAAGCCCTGGAGCGCGGTGATGACGCGCAACATCCCGCCGATTCAAGAGCTGCAACAGGCTCTGCTGGCGCTGCAGGCCAGCGTGGTGGTGCCGCTGGCGCACCTGAAGGACATTCACAAGCGCATGAACCAGGGCGAGGCGACTTCGCGCGGGGCCAAGAAGGAGATGATCGAAGCCAACCTGCGGCTGGTGATCTCGATTGCCAAGAAATACACCAACCGCGGTCTGCAATTCCTCGACCTGATACAGGAAGGCAATATCGGGCTGATGAAGGCGGTGGACAAGTTTGAATACCGGCGCGGCTACAAATTCTCCACCTACGCCACCTGGTGGATTCGCCAGGCCATCACACGCTCGATTGCCGATCAGGCGCGCACCATCCGCATTCCGGTGCACATGATCGAGACCATCAACAAGATGAACCGCCTGAGTCGCCAGCACCTGCAGGAACACGGCTTTGAGCCCGACGCTTCGATCCTGGCCGAGAAGATGGAAATTCCCGAGGACAAGATTCGCAAGATCATGAAAATCGCCAAGGAACCGATCTCGATGGAGACGCCCATTGGCGACGACGACGACTCGCATCTGGGCGACTTCATCGAAGACCATGCCAACACCGCGCCCATCGAGGCCGCGATGCAGGCCGGCTTGCGCGAAGTGGTCAAAGAGATTTTGGACAGCCTGACGCCGCGTGAGGCCAAGGTGCTGCGCATGCGCTTTGGCATAGAGATGAGCACCGACCACACGCTGGAGGAAGTCGGCAAGCAGTTCGACGTCACGCGCGAGCGCATCCGCCAGATCGAGAGCAAGGCGGTGCGCAAGCTCAAGCACCCGAGCCGCTCGGACAAGCTGCGCAGCTTCATCGACACGCTGTAAGCGCGGGGTTGCATCAGGCCGTCGGCGGCTCAGAGGCTGACATTCAGCGCAGCGCGCGGTAAATCGCTTCAGCCAATTCAGCCGAGATGCCCGGCACGCTGCACAAGTCGGCCACGCTGGCGGCTGCCACGCCGCGCACCCCACCAAAGCGCTGCAATAGGCGCGCGCGCTTTTTCGGTCCGACGCCCGCAATGTCTTCGAGCTTGCTGCCCCCGGTGCGCACCCTGGCGCGCGCCGCGCGCATGCCGGTGATGGCGAAGCGGTGCGCCTCGTCGCGGATCTGCGCCACCAGCATCAGCGCCGCCGAGTCGTGGCCCAGATAGACCTTCTCGCGAGCGTCGGCGAACACCAGCTCTTCCAGGCCCACCTTGCGGCCTTCGCCCTTCTCCACACCCACGATGAGCGACAGGTCCAGCCCGAGTTGCTGGAACACCTCGCGCGCCACGCTCACCTGCGCCTTGCCGCCGTCGACCAGCACCAGCTCGGGCATGCGCGGTCCAGTGGGCAGACCGGAGCTGGTGTCGGTGCTGCCTTCGGTCGAAGACGCTGTTCCCTCTGCAGCAGCGGCGCTGGCCAGCGCTTCGTCTGGCTCCGTGCGCAGCGCTTGAGCTGACTCGGCGCGCAGCAGCTCGGCGATCCGACCGTAGCGGCGCAGCAGCACCAAGCGCATGGCGGCGCAGTCGTCGCCGCCGGTGATGCCGTCGATGTGGTAGCGGCGGTACTGCGCGTTCTGCATCTTGTGGCCTTCGAACACCACGCAGGACGCCTGGGTCGATTCGCCCGCCGTGTGCGAAATGTCGAAGCACTCGATGCGCAGCCCGTCCAGATCGTCGTCGGGCAGGCCCAGCGCCTCGGCCAGCGCGCGGGTGCGCGCCTGCTGCGAGCCCTCTTCGGCCAACAGGCGCGCGAGCGCGATGTCGGCGTTTTTCTGCGCCATCTCCAGCCAGATGCGGCGGTGCTCGCGCGGCTGGTGCACCGCGTTGATTCTGGCGCCGGTTTGCTCGGTCAGCGCGTCCAGCAGCGGCCTGCCCACAGCATGGCTGGTCACCAGGGTGTGCGGCATGGCGCTGCCCAGGTAGTGCTGGGCGATGAAGGCTTCGAGCACCTGCACCGCCACGCGCTCAGCCGGGTCTGCGTTCAGCGCCTCGTCACCCTCCAGCAGGACCTGAATCTGCGTCGCGTCTTCCACGTGGGCGGGGAAATACGGCCGGTCGCCGAGATGCCGTCCGCCCCGGACCATAGCCAGGTTGACGCAGGCACGACCACCCTGCACCCTGACAGCCAGCACGTCCACGTCTTTGTCGCAGAGGTTGTCCATCGCCTGCTGGTGCAACACGCGCGAGAGCGCGCTCATCTGGTTGCGGATCTCGGCCGCCTGCTCAAACTCGAGCTTGTCGGCGTGCGCCCGCATGCGCGCCTCCAGCTCGTCGAGCACGGCCTGGGTTTCGCCACGCAGGAAGCGCTCGGCAGCCGCCACATCGCGGCCATAGGCCTCGCTATCGATCAGGTCCACGCAGGGGCCGCTGCAGCGCTTGATCTGGAACAGCAGGCAGGGCCGGGTGCGGTTGGCGAACACCGTGTCTTCGCAGGTGCGCAGGCGAAACACCTTCTGCAGCAGCGTGATGGTTTCCTTCACCGCCCAGGCGCTGGGGTAGGGGCCGTAGCAGTTGTGGCGCTTGTCCACCGCGCCCCGGTAATAGGCCATGCGCGGGAACGCGATCATCGGGATTGGCTTGGCACCTGCGCTGCGGCAGGTCTCGCGCGTGCCGGTGATCTTCAGATAGGGGTAGCTCTTGTCGTCGCGAAACAGGATGTTGAACTTCGGCGCCAGCGTCTTGATCAGGTTGTTTTCCAGCAGCAGCGCCTCGGCCTCGGAGCGCACCACCGTGGTCTGCATGCGCACGATCTTGCCCACCATGTGGCCGATGCGGGTGCCGTCGTGCCTCCTCTGGAAATAGCTGCTGACGCGCTTCTTCAGGTGGCGTGCCTTGCCCACGTAGAGCAACTGGCCCTGCGCATCGAAATAGCGGTAGACGCCGGGCAGACCCGGCAGGGCCGCCACCTCGGCCAGCAAGACGGCGCTGTGCGGGAATGGGGCGCTGCCCGGCGCCGCGTCGGGCGCGGCGGGCGATGGCTCTTTGTTCATGTGGGGTTCAGCTCGGGCGCGGCCGCACGCGCTCGCGCAGCCATTGGGCAAAGCTGTCTTCGGGCAAGTCGCCGGCGGCCAGGGCGAGCATGGTCAACACACAGTCGGCATCGTCGGCTTGCAACTGCTGTCCATTGAGCCAGAGAAACAGCTCCACCGCTACGAAGGCAGTCCGCTTGTTGCCGTCAACAAAGGGATGATTGCGGGCCAGACCGTAGCCATAGGAAGCAGCCAAAGCCGCCGCATCGGGCTCGCCATAGGCAGCGAGGTTGCGAGGTCGGCTGAGCGCGGAGTCGAACAGACCTTCGTCGCGCAAACCGCTGGCGCCGCCGTGTTCGGCCAGTTGCTCCTCATGCACGGCCAGCATCACTTGCCGATCCAGCCATTTCCAGATGAGCGTCATTTGGCCAGCTCGCGCAGCACCTGTCGGCGCTCCTTCATGATCTTGCGCGCCGCGTCCATTTGCGTTTCAAAATCGGCGTTGTACGGCGACAGGTTGACGCCGTGCGCTGCTTCAGTCACAAATACCGTGTCGCCCTTTTCCAGCTTGAGCCGCGCCAGCAGCTCCTTGGGCAGGATCAGGCCGACGGAATTGCCGATCTGGGTGAGTTTGAGTGTGGTCATGGTGGCACCTGAGGCGTTGTAACGCTTGTTATATTACCGCCATCTTCCCACCACTGCAAGGCCATGCCCGCCGCCACCGCACCGCACCGCACCCCGCCTCTGACCTGGGACGTGTTCTGCCACGTCGTCGACAACCTGGGCGACATCGGTGTCTGCTGGCGCTTGTGCGCCGACCTGGCGGCGCGTGGGCAGCGTGTGCGGCTGTGGATCGACGAACCCGGCGCCTTGCGCTGGATGGCGCCCGGCGCGCTCGAGGGCCGCGTTCACGGCGTGCGCGTGCTGCCCTGGACCACGCCGCTGGCGCCGGGCCTGTTGGCGCAACTTCCGCTGGCCGATGTCTGGATCGAGACCTTCGGCTGCCACCCGCCGCCACAGGCACGGGAACACTGGGCCGCCGCGCTCGCTGCTGGCGAGCGGCATCCGGTCTGGATCAACCTCGAATACATGAGCGCGCAGCCGTATGTGGAGCGCTCGCATGGCCTGCCCTCGCTGGTGTCCAGCGGGCCGCTGCGCGGCGTGGGCAAGTGGTTTTTCTACCCTGGTTTCAGCGCCTCTACCGGCGGGCTGCTGCGCGAGCCTGATCTGCCGGTGCGGCAGGCTGCCTTCGACGCCGCTGCCTGGCTGGCGTCGAAGGGCCTGCCGAACGCCAAGCGGCCACGCGCCAGCCTGTTCTGCTACGAGCCCGTCGCCCTGCCCGCTGTGCTGCAACAGGCTGGCGCAGACACTGCCAGCGACTGGCTGGTCACCGCCGGTCGCGCGGGCGACGCCGTCGGCGCCGCCCAGGCGCAGGGGCTGGACACAGGCCATGCCCGCCTGCACCGCTTGCCGCGCCTGACGCAGCGCGACTACGACCACCTGCTCTGGGCCTGCGAGCTGAATTTCGTGCGCGGCGAAGACTCGCTGGTGCGCGCGCTCTGGGCCGGCCAGCCCCTGGTCTGGCAGATCTACCCGCAGCACGACGACGCGCACCACGCCAAGCTCGAAGCCTTCCTGGACTGGCTGCGGGCGCCGGCCTCGCTGCGGGCGTTTCACCGGGCCTGGAACGGCATGGAGCTGCTGGCTGACCCGATCTGGCCCGGCTGGACGGTGCTGGAGAGCTGGCGCGCCTGCGTGCAGGCGGCGCGTGCGCGCCTGCTGGCGCAGCCCGACCTGGTCAGCCAGTTGCTTCAATTCGTCGCCGAGAAGCGGTAGAATGCAAGGTTTTGCAGTAAGCTGCTGCGGATACAGCAGCGCGGCCTGCCCGCCATCTGCATCGCCGCGCAGATCGCAACCACCCCCAGATTGCGGGCGCGCTTCCAAACGCCCCAGCAACAAGCGGCCAACCCCCTTGGAATTTTTATGAAAATCGCTCAAGAACTGCGCGCCGGCAACGTCATCATGCACGGCAAAGATCCCATGATCGTCTTGAAAACCGAGTACAGCCGCGGCGGCCGCGGCGCTGCCACGGTGCGCCTCAAGCTCAAAGCCCTGCTCAACAACATGGCAACCGAAGTGGTCTGCAAGGCCGACGACAAAATGGAGCAAATCATTCTGGACAAAAAGGAGTGCACCTACTCGTACTTTGCCGACCCGATGTACGTCTGCATGGACGCCGACTACAACCAGTACGAAGTCGAGGCCGAGAACATGGGCGACGCACTCAACTACTTGGAAGACGGCATGGCGGTCGAGGTGGTGTTTTACGACGGCAAAGCCATCTCGGTTGAACTGCCTACCAGCGTCGAGCGCTTGGTCAGTTGGACCGAACCCGCCGTCAAGGGCGATACCTCGGGCAAGGTGCTCAAGCCCGCCAAGATCGCCACCGGCTTTGAAGTCGCCGTGCCGCTGTTTGTGGCGCAGGACGACAAGATCGAAATCGACACCCGCACCGGTGAGTACCGCCGCCGGGTCTGATTGACGCTGGCGCGCCACAGCATCAAATCAACCGTTCGCCCTGAGCTCCGTTCATCCTGAGCCTGTCGAAGGGTCT
>BBPE01001070.1_pt6 | contig 19046 bp, 18 predicted proteins | sample 1344301 | NCBI WGS metagenome assembly BBPE01 (sample SAMD00019089, study PRJDB2971) | groundwater metagenome | isolation source: The Cedars highly-alkaline
CTTTCATTTTTTGGGGCGCCTTTCAAAGTCATGACCGTTTGGTTGATGACTGCCGTGACCTGGGTGGCCATGTCAGGCTCCGGCAGGCCGGTGGTACAAGGCGTTGATGCGCTCGGCCAACTCGGCATCGAGCGCGCCCGTGGCACTCGGATCCAAGGTAACGTTGACGTAGGTGGCGCCAAAGTTGATGTTTTGCGGATGCGCTGCACCCGCTGCCGCCAAGGCCGACAGCGCGTCGACGAAGTCGCGCGTCTGGCTGTAGCGCTCAAAGCCGAAGCGGCGAAACAAGATGGCTTGCTGGCCGCGCGACTCCCAGCCGGCGGGAAGTTCGGTCATGACTGATGTGCTCCGTTAACATTGACAAGCAGCGTCTCGACGGCGGCCAGATGCGCTATTTCATCTTGCAGCAGCGCCTGCATCAAAGCCTCGCCATCGACATCGCGCACACGGCGCGCGTGCATCAAGGCCTCCTGGTACAGCCGCACCGCTTCCAGCTCCAGTTGCCGGTTGGCGCGCAGCAGTTCATCGACCTGTCGGCCCAGCCGCGCCGGCGCCAAAGGGCCCGCAGCCGGTGCCACGCCCAACAGCAGCAGGCGCTCCATCAGCCGCTGCGCGTGCTGCAGTTCTTCGTCTGCTTCACGTCGCAGTTGCTGCGCCAGCGCCTGCTCGCCCCACAGGTCGGCCAACACCGCCTGCGCCAGATACTGCTGCACAGCGCCGAGTTCGTGCGTGAGGGCGCGACCGAGCCAGCCCAGGGTGCGCGGATCGGCGTTCATGGGCGCAGCGTTCGGGGTTCAGGAGCGGGTCATGGTGATTTCGGCGTCGCGGCCACCGCCCTCAGTCTGCGGGTCGCTCGGCAAAATGCCTTCGACCTCGCTGTGCACGCGGGCGATGATGTGCGCGGCCACCAGGCCGTCGCCGACGCGCTCGCAGGCATCGGCACCGGCGCGCACCGCTGCGTTGACGGCGCCGGTCTCGCCGCGCACCAGCACGGTGACGTAGCCGCCGCCGACGAACTGACGACCGACCAGCCGCACCTCGGCCGCTTTGGTCATGGCGTCAGCCGCCTCGATGGCGGGCACCAGACCGCGCGTTTCAATCATGCCCAGGGCAATACCTCTGTTCTCAGCCATTTCAGGACTCCTTCATGAAAAAAAGAAAAACAACACAAAACCTCATCCGCCTCGAAGTTTCAGGGCCTTCGCACGCCCGCCAAAATCCTGCAGCAGCTCATTGATCCCATTGATCGATGAGTCCGCAGATCGTCAAGTCAGTAAAAACATCGGACGTATTCATAGCCAGCCGCGCGGCGCTGCCAGATGTGGTGAACACCCACTTGCCTATCGGTGCGCCGACCGGATCGGTGGCCACCGACAGCGCACCCGACTGACTCTGCAGCACCCGCAGCGACACCGATCCCAGGCCCGGCAGTCGGCGCGTACACACCAGCTCGCCCTTGACGCGCATGATGTCCATCAGCTCTGCTCCGCCTGCCAGTGGTCGATGATGCCGACGATGGTCAGATCGGACGGAAAGTCCCTGCTGCCGGCAGCGTCGCGCGCGGCCGAAGAACCCACGCACAGCACCCAGTCGCCCGGCACGCAGCCAATCGGATCGACCGCCACGCTGCGCGCAGCGCCGGCTTTTTCCTGCACCACCAGCAGCGGCCGGTGCCCAAAGGCATCGATGCGGTTGGTCGACACCAGCGTTTTCTCGACTCTCATGATCTTCATACAAACACCTTGCGCGTGGCGGGCATCAATGCGCCGACACATCTTGCGACGCGTCGATCAGGGTGCAGCGTTCGCTGCCGTCTTGGTCACTCAATGCCATCTGGCAGTGCAGCAAACCCTGCGCATGCAAGGCGGCGTAACGCGACTCGATCGCGGCTTTGACGCGCCAGCAGCGCTGCAAGGCACGCTCGCGTGCGCCCGGCACCCGGGCGCGATAATTGAAATGCACCAGCACCGGCACCGGCAGGCCGCGGCTGACGTTGAGCGCGTTGAAAATCTTGATCCCGACGTCCATGTCGGCCGCACCTTCTTCGACGGTGTCAAGATGGGCAAAATAAAACTTGTTGCGCAACTGCACTTCGCTCACGGCTTCGCCGGCACAGATCAGGCGCTCGTTGTGGCCAATGATGGTGTAGCGCCCGGCGTGGTGTCGAATCACGTATTCGATCTGCGACAGATTGGCCTCCAGCAGGCGTTCGACCAGATGGCGCATGCCCGGGCGCAGGCTGTGGCCGCCGGCTGCCGCCTCGACCGCGCGCGCAATCGCCTGGCGCGCCTGCGGCGCCGGCAGGCCCAGCGTCTCGCGAAACACCTGCACATTGTCGACGCTGCGCAGCGCGCTGTGCGCTGAATGCTCATCAGGCAGATGGACCAAAATCGCGTCGGTGTCGGTGTCCACGCCGATCAACAGCGTCTGCGGTGCCGCCCCCTGGCCAAAGGTGTTGTCAACGGCGGCACGCAAACCCTGCAAGCGCGTGGCCGCAGCCTGCATAGCCTGCTCGTCGCTGCTGCCGTGCGCCGCGCAGCCTTGCAAGCAGGGGTCGGACGTGCTGTAGTGATAGACCGCGATTTTCAGGTAGTCACCGTCTTGCGCTCCCGGCAAGGCGCCGCTGAGGCGCTCGAGTTCGCGCCGGGTCCAGTCGGCCAGGTCGAGTTCGATATCGAACAGCGCGCCCGCATACGCTTTGACGCCAATCGAATCGTGCGAAGCCATGCGCAAGACAAAGGGCAGCAGGCCCTGCAAGCGGCCGTCCGAGCAGGGACTGACGTCGACCGTGTGATAAGCGCAGGCGTGCAAAAAAGCCTGATCGATAGCCATGCGCTCGATCCAGGGCGCCTGATCAGCCTCGGCGTGCTCTATGCACGCTTTGAAGCTGCGAAAAATGCAATGCGAATGCAGCGCACGCAAATCCAGACCATTGACCCAGGCCACGCCGAGCAACGGCTCCGGCAGGCTGTAGCCCAGGCGCTGCTGTGCCAATTGCTGCGCGCGGGCGATGAAATCGGCTTCGTGTTGCATCGCCGACAAGTCCTTGAGCAGCTCGATGATCGGGGCAAAGCGACCGCGCACCTGCATCTCATAGGTGAACAGGCGCTGGTTGAGGTCTCGATCGACCAGCGTGTGCTCGCACGCCTGCTCGGAGCCCATGACGCAGGCCGGGTTGTCCAGGCCTGCCGACGGGCGCAGGACAGCACCACGGCGCAGGGCGGCAAGGCGTTTGTACGTATTCACCACAGTCCCCTTAGCCGCGCGCGCCGCCCGACAAGGTCACAGCCGCGCCCTTGGCGGTGTTGCCCGATGAGCCGGTGATGCGGCTTTGCGGCTGTTCGCTGCGCTCGACGTCACGAAACTGCTGGGCGTTCATGCCCATGGCGGGACCGCGCGCCTGGCCCTTTTGCGAAGGATTGCGCCGCAAGGAAGACGCGCCTTCGGTGCCGGTGACGCGCCCCGAAGACTGCCAGGCATCGCCGCTGACGCGCGAGCCGGCCTGGCTGCCTTCACCGGTGAGGCGTCTGGCAGCCGCCACCGGCAGCTCGATCGGCGCGGCGCTCGCAGCAGGCATCGCTTCGCTGTGGCGAAACTCGGGTGTGCCGGTGATCAGGCCGCCGGCTTTGTTGACCGGGCCGGTGATGCGCTGGTTGCTAAAGACAGAACCGGTCACGGCGCCGCGCTCGCGCGCCTGACGCGCCGGCGATTGAATGCTGAAATCTTGCGGCGTCGGCATCTGCACCCTGGGCTGCGGTGGGCGTGCTCGCGTGACGTAGCGGCTGCTGCTGGGCGGGCACTGTGTTGGCGCGTTGTCGCGTCCGACATAAGGGGTTCCACTGACCGAGCCGCAGGCGCCGCGTGCGTCGCCGGTCATCGCCGAGCCGCCCGCACCGGGACGATCGCCGGTGACGGCAGCGGCTGGAATCATCGCCTCGGTGCGCAGCCGCGCCTGCTGCCCGGCCTGTTCGGTTGGCAAACAAAAAGCCTGGTACTGGCCCCGGCCGATATAGGGCGTGCCGCTGATCGGGGCGCAGGCGCCGTATTCGTCGCCGGTTACTTTGTCGGCACGGCCGACGTGGCTGCCGGTGATGCTCTGGCCGCGCCAGGTCTGGTCTTGACCGACCTTGGCGATCGGCGCCACTGGCGTGCTGGATTCGCACACCGCTTGCAGTTGCTGGGTGCTTATGTATTCGGTACCGGTGACGGAACGGCAGGCGCCGCGATCGTCACCGGTGAGCTTTGGGCTGCGGCCCATCTCCGTGCCGGTAACGGTGCTGCCGGCGCCGGTTTGCAACACGGCGACCTTGCTGACGCTGACGCCGCGCGCGCCATCGATATGCATGTACTGACTGCCGGTGAGTAGTCGTGTGGCGCCGGCCTCGTCACCCGTGACTTTGCTGGAAAGACCAAGCTCGCTGCCCGAGACGCGCTGGCCGCCGTGCGACGACATCACGCTGACTTTGCGCGGCGCGGGCTCGGGTACGCTCGCGCAGACCGCCTCGAAATGCTCGCGCGCCAGGTATTCGGTGCCGGTGATGCCGCGACAGGCACCGACTTCGTCACCGGTGACTGCAGCACTGCGGCCGACTTCGGTGCCGGTGATTTTTTGCTCACGCCAGGTGCTGCTGACGCCGACCTTGGCCGGACCCGCTTCGGGCCGCGTGCCGCAGATCGTCTCGAACGGCTCTGCCCCCAGGTATTCGGTGCCGGTGACGTTGCGGCAAAGCCCGCTTTCGTTGCCCGTGACCTTGCTGCTGGCGTCGACCAGGCTGCCACTGACGGTTTGCCCCGACAGCGTCGTGCCCTGCCCCACTTTGGGCGGCACGGCAGCGGCTGGCTGTTTGCTGCGCACGCGCCCGCTGGGTCGGGTTGATTCAGAAGTCGTTTGGCTGGCACCCGCCACGGCGCGCACCAGACGCCGCTGCATCGCCACCTGACGCCCGGTGGCACCTTTGTCGATTGCCAATTGCCAGTCTTGCTGCGGCAGCACCGCCACCAACTTGGTGGCCTGCGCCACACGCCGTTGACCGATCTTGCCGTCGCTGGACATGGCAGCGCGGCGCGCGCGTGCCAGCGCCCGGATGGTTCGGGTCTGCGGCGCGGGCGCAGCAGCTTGCGCAGGGGCTGGCGACGCCGACGCCGACGCTGCCTGCTCGACCTGCGTCTGGCCACAGACTGCGCTGCCACGGCCCGCACAGTCGCAGGAACTCACCGGCAGCGGCAGCGACACCGGCTGTGGACGCCCGGGCAGCGAACGCGCCGCCGTGGATGGCAGCGGCAAGGCCGACTTGCCCGACTGGCTCAAGGCCTGACGGCGCAGCCGCGCCGCATTTTCCGTTGGCCGCAGCAGCACAACAGATGGCGTCGATGCCGCCGCCACCACAGCGCAGGCTGCTTCCGATCGAAGCGCACTGGGAGTGAGCGCGCGCGCTGGCAGCGCAGCCGACGCGCGCACATGCGCCGCCTTGACCACACCCGTCTTGCCGCGCATGGCCAGCGCCTGGCGCCGCATCAGGGCCAGCGCCCGTCCTGACAGGGTGAGGTGGTCGACAGGTGCATCGGCTGTGGTCATTTTTTTACCTCTTGCGCGGGTGGCGGGTGGCGGGTGGCGGCTTGCTGCCGTCTGTGGCTCAGCGATAAACGACGAAGGACATGCCCTGGCTTTGCGAGTAGTTGTCGTAAGCCACGACGCGCACCAGGTGGGTCGGGAACTCGCGATGGCAGGCATCCAGTTCAGCCAGCACGGCATCCACCGATTGCTCACCGAACAGCGGCAACTTCCACATGTACCAGAAGTTGCTGGTGGCAGCGGTGCCCTTTTCGGTGTGCTCGACCGCCGGGTTCCAGCCCTGGCTGATCGAGTAGGCGATTTGACGGCGCACCTGTTCGGCCGTCATGGCCGGCAGGTAGGAGAAAGTTTCGTACTTCTGGGACGATTTATACGCTTGGACAGCCATGTCGGTTTCCTTAACAAGAGAGGGTTGCAATGGGCCGGTGAGTCTCTATCACTTGTGGGACAGATCGAGCTTGTCCACGGTGTCGAACTCAAACTTGATCTCTTTCCAGGTCTCCATGGCGATCTTGAGTTCGGGGCTGCTCGCAGCAGCGTTGCCAAGAATGTCCTTGCCCTCTTTCTCCAACTGACGGCCTTCGTTGCGCGCTTGCACGCAGGCTTCCAAGGCCACGCGGTTGGCGCAGGCACCAGCGGCGTTGCCCCAGGGGTGGCCGAGTGTGCCGCCACCAAACTGCAGCACCGAATCGTCGCCGAAGATGCTGACCAGCGCCGGCATGTGCCAGACATGAATACCACCCGAGGCCACAGCAAAGACGCCAGGCATAGAGCCCCAATCTTGATCGAAGAAGATGCCGCGCGAGCGGTCTTCCGGCACAAAGGATTCGCGCAACAAGTCGATCCAGCCCAGGGTGGAGGCGCGATCGCCTTCGAGCTTGCCGACCACGGTGCCGGTGTGCAAGTGGTCGCCTCCCGAGAGACGCAGAATTTTGGTCAATACGCGAAAGTGAATGCCGTGCTGCGGGTTGCGGTCGATCACCGCGTGCATGGCGCGGTGAATGTGCAGCAGCATGCCGTTGTCGCGGCACCAGTTGGCCAAGCCCGTGTTGGCACAGAAGCCGCCGGTGATGTAGTCGTGCATGATGATGGGTGCGCCAATTTCCTTGGCGTACTCGGCGCGCTTGTACATCTCTTCAGGCGTCGGTGCGGTCACGTTCAGGTAGTGGCCTTTGCGCTCGCCGGTTTCGACTTCGGCCTTCAAGGTGGCCTCTTGCACGAAGTCGAAGCGCTGGCGCCAACGCATAAAGGGCTGGCTGTTGATGTTTTCGTCGTCCTTGGTGAAATCCAGTCCGCCGCGCAGACATTCATACACCGCACGCCCGTAGTTCTTGGCCGACAAGCCCAGCTTGGGCTTGATGGTGCAGCCCAGCAGCGGACGCCCGTACTTGTTCATCAGGTCGCGCTCGACCTGGATGCCGTGCGGCGGACCGCCGCAGGTCTTGATGTAAGCAATCGGGAAGCGCACATCTTCCAGACGCAGCGCGCGCACCGCCTTGAAGCCGAACACGTTGCCCACCAGCGAGGTGAACACGTTGACCACCGAACCTTCTTCGAACAGGTCGATCGGGTAGGCGATGAAGGCATAAAAGCAACTATCGTCGCCCGGCACGTCCTCAATGCGGTAGGCACGGCCTTTGTAATAGTCCATGTCGGTCAGCAGGTCGGTCCACACCGTGGTCCAGGTTCCGGTGGACGATTCAGCGGCCACCGCAGCAGCGGCCTCCTCCCGATCCACGCCGGCTTGCGGCGTGATTTTGAACACCGCCAGAATGTCGGTGTCCAGCGGGGCGTACTCGGGCATCCAGTAGGTCTGGCGATACTCCTTGACACCGGCGTTGTAGGTTTTAACGGCCATTTTCGCTCCTGAAATTACAGACAGATCGATTGCAGTGGTGCGCCCAGTGCGCCCTGCTTGGGTGGATGTGCGCTGAACTGACGTGGATTCTGATAGAGCGACAGCATTATTAAAAGTAAAATATTCAAAACGTTAGGTTTTATTTTTATCAACTGTTGATCGCACTGATGAACCTGCGCCACGCCACCTTGCACCAGTTGCGTATTTTTCTGACCGTGGCGCGCCATTGCAGCTTTGCCCGCGCCGCCGAGGCATTGCACCTGTCGCCGCCGACCCTGTCCTTGCAGGTCAAACAGTTGTCGCAGACGGTGGGGCAACCGCTGTTTGAGCAATTGGGCAAAAAAATCTTTCTCACTGCCGCAGGCCAGACGCTGGCCGATGCCTGCCACGACATCGATGCGCGCCTGGAGCGGCTGGCACAAGACCTGGACGCGCTGCAGGGGGTGGAGCGCGGCAGCCTGAAAATCGCCATTCTGACCACGCTGAAATACACCGTGCCCAAGCTGTTGGGTAGCTTTTGCGCCGCGCATCCGGGCATCGACGTCGCCATGCAGGTCGGCAACCGCGAGCTGCTGTTGCAGCGGCTGGCGCACAACCAGGACGACTTGTACGTGATGGGGCAAGCACCTGAGCAAATGGACCTGGTGTGCGAGGACTTTGCCGACAATCCGCTGGTGCTGGTGGCACCCCCCGGGCACGCGCTGGCAGGGCAAAAAAACATTTCGCCGCAGCGGCTGATGCATCAACCTTTTATCTTTCGCGAACCCGGCTCAGGCACACGCCTGACGGCAGAGAGGTTTTTTGCCAGTCAACAGGTGACGCTGAAGAATCGGCTTGAAATCAGCAGCAATGAAGCCATCAAGCAAACCGTCGCCGGCGGACTCGGGCTGGCGGTGCTCTCACGCACCACCGTGTCGTCTGAACTGGCGCTGGGTGAACTGGTGCTGCTCGACGTGCAGGGCTTTCCGCTGATTCGCCGCTGGCATGTGGTCTACCCGCGCGGCAAGCGCCTGTGCGCCGCCGCATTGGCATTCAAAACCTGGCTGCATCAGCACCGGCCGGTCGCAGACCCCCGCGCCTGAAGACACAGGCGCTTGATCGGACAGCACTTGCACCGACAATCGACCTATGGCTGTTTACGCGGTGGGTGACGTGCAGGGTTGCGACCAAGCGCTGGCGCGCCTGCTCGACACCCTTGCTTTTTCTCCCAGTCGCGACACGCTTTACCTGCTGGGCGACTTGGTCAACCGGGGCCCGCACTCGCTGGCCGTGCTGCGGCGGTTGATGGCGCTCGAAGGCGCGGCCCAGTGCCTGCTGGGCAACCACGACCTGCATCTGCTGGCCAGCGCGCACGGTGTGCGCAAACCGCATCGGAGCGACACGCTGGATGAGATCTTGCACGCGCCTGATCGACTGCGCCTGCTCGACTGGCTGCGCCGGCGCCCCTTGGCCTGGTTCGAACACGGCTGGCTGATGGTGCACGCGGGCGTGCTGCCGCAGTGGGACGCCGCGCAGACGGTAGCGCTGGCGCAGGAACTGCAGGATGCGCTGTGCAGTGCGGACTGGATCGACTTTCTGCGCCAGATGTACGGCAATCAGCCCGATCGATGGAATGAGCGGCTGTGTGGCAGCGAGCGCCTGCGCGTGATCGTCAATGCGCTGACCCGGCTGCGTTTTTGCAGCGCCCAAGGGGTGATGGAATTCGGCAGCAAAGACCGCGCAGATGCTGCGCCGAGCGGCTTCATGCCTTGGTTCGACGTGCCCGGGCGCAAAACTGCCGGGGTGCCGCTGGCTTTTGGCCACTGGTCAACGCTGGGCGCGATCGATCGGGGCGACGTGTTGCCGCTGGATAGCGCTTGCGTCTGGGGTGGACGCCTGACGGCGGCGCGCCTGGGGCATTCAGTCGAGCAGACCGAACTGATTTCGGTCTCTTGCGCGCCGACGTGAGTGTGGGGTGCGCGCGCTCAAGATCAGCCGCTGCTTGTGCGGCACAGGTCTTCCCGATCAGGCGGCTGCCTGCGTCGGCGTGCTGGTCGGTCTTTAGCCTTGCGGCAACTCGGCCACCGGGCTCTTGAACAGGGCCGGCACCTTCTTGCGTGACCTGATGTTGGGAGAAATCGAGCGCGCCGCCGACTTTTGCGTGACCTCCCAGGCGGGCGGCTCTGCGGCGTCCGAACGGGGCTCGTAAGCTTGATCGAACAGCGGATCCGCCGGCGTTTTGGCCGCGCGTGCGGCTGGGGCGCCCGCACGCGAGTCGCTGCGCGCCAGACGCGGCGGCCGAACGGGCGCGTCTGGCGGCTGCTGCCAGACGCGCTGGCCGTCGTTGAAACGACCGGCCGGACGACGGTCAGCCTCGAATTCGAGCGCCTCGAGTTCGAGTTTCTTGCCCAGCAGATGCTCCAAATCTGTCATCAGCCGCGCGTCGCGCCCGCTCACGAACGACACCGCCAAGCCGCAAGCCCCGGCACGGCCGGTGCGGCCGATGCGGTGCACATAGTCTTCGGCGTTGAATGGAATGTCGAAATTGAAAACCGCTGGCACGTCCTTGATGTCCAGGCCACGCGCGGCCACGTCGGTGCAGACCAGCAAATCGACCGCGCCGCTTTTGAACGCTTCCAATGCCTTTAAGCGCTCGTCCTGGCTTTTGTCGCCGTGCAGTGCGGTGGTGTTGAGGCCTTCGCGTTCGAGCGAGCGCGCCAGCCGGGCGCAACCCAGTTTGCTGTTGACAAACACAAACGCCTGCCTGATGCCGCGCTCTTGCAGCACCTGCTTGAGCACGCTGCGCTTGTCGTCGTCTTCTACCCGGTAAAAATGCTGCTCGACGGTGGAAGCGGTGGCGTTGGAGCGCGCCACCTCGATCGTCACCGGGTCTTGCAAGTAGCTGTTGGCCAGACGCTTGATCTCGGTTGAAAAAGTGGCCGAGAACAGCAGCGTGGTGCGCTGCTTGGGCAGGTGCGACAAGATGCGCTGCAGATCGGGCAAAAAGCCGATGTCGAGCATGCGGTCGGCTTCGTCGAGCACCACGTACTCGACCTGGTTGAGCACGCAGTTCTTGGCCTCGATGTGATCGAGCAAACGCCCCGGCGTGGCCACCAGCACCTCGACGCCTTTTTTCAGTTCGGCGGTCTGCGGCCTCATGTCCATGCCGCCAAACACCACCGTGCTGCGCAACTGGGTGTGCTTGGCGTAGAGCGCGATCTGCTCGGCCACCTGGTCGGCGAGTTCGCGCGTGGGCAGCAACACCAGCGCACGCACCGGATGCCGCGCCGGTGAGGTGGAGGCGTTTTCGTGCTTGAGCAAGCGCTGCAGCAGCGGCAGCGAGAAGGCGGCGGTCTTGCCGGTGCCGGTCTGGGCCGCACCCATGACGTCACGTCCTTGCAAGACCACGGGAATGGCCTGCGCCTGGATCGGCGTCATGGTCATGTAACCCATTTCGGCCACGGCGCGCGCCAGCGAAGGGGAAAGTGAGAGTTCGGAAAAAGATTGGGTCATTTAACTTAGGATTGGCCCGCGATTGTCTGTGCAAGCCGAGCGCCGAACAAGCAGCAAAGCGCTGCCAGAGCAGCGCTTGCTAAAAAATGGCAAGGCCTGGTGCTCAGGCCGCCGCAGGCTTGCAGTCGCTGGTCGGGCGGCCCTGAAAGTCGGTCCAGCAACGCCGGGTGAAATCGTAGAGTTTGCACTTGCGTGCGGTATCGAAATACCAGCGCCAAGAAAATTTTTGCACGATGATGCGTCCGGGCAACGTGTCTTCCAGCAGTTTTTGCGCACTCTTGAGCTTGTAGAGCGGAATACTCATGTCCACATGGTGCGCCGTATGCTCCATGATGTGGTGCAACAGGCCGCCGATGCGCAGGGGGAAGGTCAGGTGTACGGTGGTGGAGACGAAGGGGGCGGCCTTGGCCCAGACGGCTTTGTCATCGTGCCACTGCACGGCGGTGTGGGTGTGGTGCACGTAGACCACAAAACCGATCATGGCGTTCCAGAACAGGAAGGGCAGCACAAAACCAAAACCGAGCAAGACCCAGACCGACTGGCCACTGGCATAGGCCGCAGCCACCAGCGCCGCGATCCAGAGCGCCGCACTGACGCTAACGAACAAGCCGTCCCAAATGAATTCTTTGCGCTGCGTGCCCATATAGGTTTTGCGCGGAAAAAACATGCGCAGCCACCACATTTCAATCAGGTAATACAGCGCCGGCCCCCAGCCGCTGCGGTAGATGCGCTCGAGCACACGGCGCGATGGAGACAGCGCCTCGTATTCGGCCTTGGTCAAGGGCGCCCAGACGAAATCTACCCCCTTGAGGTTGGTGTAGCCGTGATGCACCACGTTGTGCCCGACTTCCCACAGGCTGTAGGGGGTGAGCGAGGGCAGCAGCGCAATGCGCCCGAGCAAGCGGTTGAGCTTGCGGTGCGGGGTGTAGCTCTGGTGGCAGGCGTCGTGGCCGATGATGAACAGGCGCCCGATCCAGAAACCAGCCGCCAGGCCGCACAAGAGCTTGGCCCACCAAGGCGTCAGCAGCACCGTGCCGACCATCAGAGCGGCGAAAATGACCCAATCCAGCAGCAGCAAAAACACCGCCAGCGGGGTCCGCCGCGCAGAAATGGGGATCATCCAACTGCGAATGACCTTGCGGTGCGGCAGCGGCTGACCGGCCGGAATGGGCTCGGGGGTCTGAATCGGCGAGGAATTTTGCGACATAGGATAAAAATGAGACCCGCGCAGCACCTGCTGCAGACGTGGCGGACACACAAGCGTTCGCTTTCGAACGCAAACACCCTGTGCGCCGCGGGCGCGGTTTCACACGTGAGTGCGAGTCATTCTAACCGGGCTGGCCAGATCGCGCGCGCGCGCAGGAAAAACCCCCCAGTCGGCTCGGCCTTGAGCGCTGGGCAGCCGCAGTGGCGGCGCAGACAGGTTCAGGCTTTGGGCAGCGTCACCCCGACTTGGTGCTGGTACTTGCCGCCCCGGTCTTTGTAACTCACCTCGCAGACTTCATCGCTCTCGAAGAACAACACTTGGGCGCAGCCTTCGCCGGCATAAATTTTCGCCGGCAGCGGCGTGGTGTTGCTGAATTCCAGCGTCACAAAACCTTCCCACTCGGGCTCGAAGGGTGTGACGTTGACGATGATGCCGCAGCGCGCGTAGGTGCTCTTGCCCAGGCAAATGGTCAGTACGTTGCGCGGAATGCGAAAGTACTCAAGCGTTCGCGCCAGCGCAAAACTATTGGGCGGAATGATGCAGTAATCGCCATAAAAATCAACAAAGCTCTTTTCGTCGAAGTTCTTTGGATCGACCACGGTGCTGTGGATATTGGTGAACACCTTGAATTCGGGCGCGCAGCGGATGTCGTAGCCGTAGCTGCTGGTGCCGTAGCTGACGATTTTCTGGCCCTGCGGGCCCAGGCGCACCTGCGCTGGCTCGAACGGCTCAATCATGCCGTGCTGCTCGGCCATGCGGCGGATCCATCGGTCGCTCTTGATGCTCATGCGCTTGCTCCGCTGCGGCTGGTTTCGGGTGCGCGCATTGTAGGCTCGGCAACCAGGCCACAGGCACTGGCGCTATACTGGCGCCATGCTCCGGGGTGCCGCGCGTCGCAAGATGCAAGGCTGAGATGGCCTGCCAGCCGAACCCGCGAACTTGATCCGGCTAGTACCGGCGAAAGAAGAGCGCAGACCCGCAGGGCCTGCTTGCCGAATCCGACCCGCTGGGGCCACCCACGGCACAGGGTTGCGGCGCAGAACCTGGTCACCGGCCCTGCGGAGCAGTTGCTGCCCCACCAGGAGACCGCCATGAACGCCCCCGACAAACTCCCGCTGGCCCCGCCAGCCGAATCCACTGCTGCGGCTTTGCCGGGCAGTCTTGCCGGCTCGCGCGCGCCTTTTCCGGCGTCGCGCAAAGTCTATGCCGCTGGCAGTCTGCCCGGTGTGCGCGTGCCGATGCGCGAAATCGCCCTCAGCAACGGCGAACGGATCACGGTCTACGACACCTCCGGCCCCTACAGCGACCCGGACGCGGCGATCGACGTGAAGCGCGGCCTGCCCGACCTGCGCTCGGCCTGGATTGAAGCGCGCGGCGACAGCGAGAGCTACCCCGGGCGCGTGCGCCAGGCGCTCGACGACGGCGCGAAAAACCAGGCGCGCCCGCACGACAGCGGCAGCGAGCGCATCGAGGCGCTGCGCGCGCAAGCGGCCGGCCTGCAACGCACGCCGCGGCGCGCCCGGGCCGGCACCAACCTGACCCAGATGCACTACGCGCGCCGTGGCATCGTCACGCCCGAAATGGAGTACGTGGCGCTGCGCGAGAACGGCAAACGCGAGTGGATGCGCGAGTACCTGGGCGATGCAGCGCGGGAAGCGCGCCTGCGCGGCAACCCCATGGGGGCGTGCATTCCCGAGCGCTTCACGCCCGAGTTCGTGCGCCTTGAGGTGGCGCGCGGGCGTGCCATCATCCCGGCCAACATCAACCACACCGAACTCGAGCCGATGGCCATCGGACGCAATTTCGGCGTCAAGATCAACGCCAACATCGGCAACTCGGCGCTGACGTCGAGCATCGAAGAAGAGGTGGACAAGCTGGTGTGGGCAATCCGCTGGGGCGCCGACAACGTGATGGACTTGTCCACCGGCAAAAACATCCACACCACGCGCGACTGGATCGTGCGCAACAGCCCGGTACCCATTGGCACGGTGCCGATCTACCAGGCGCTGGAAAAAGTCGGCGGCGTGGCCGAAGACCTGAGCTGGGCGATCTACCGCGACACGCTGATCGAGCAGGCCGAGCAGGGGGTGGACTACTTCACCATTCACGCCGGCGTGCGGCTGGCCTACATCCACCTGACCGCGCAGCGGCGCACCGGCATCGTCTCGCGCGGTGGCAGCATTCTGGCCAAATGGTGCATCACGCACCACAGGGAAAACTTCCTCTACACACACTTCGAGGAAATCTGCGAAATCATGAAGGCCTACGACGTGAGCTTCTCGCTCGGCGACGGCCTGCGCCCCGGCAGCTCGGCGGACGCCAACGACGAAGCGCAGTTCGCCGAGCTGCGCACCCTGGGCGAGCTGACTCAGGTGGCCTGGAAGCACGAGGTGCAAACCATGATCGAAGGCCCTGGCCACGTGCCCATGCACCTGATCCAGGCCAATATGGACGAGCAGTTGAAGCACTGCGCCGAAGCGCCGTTTTACACCCTGGGGCCGCTGACCATAGACATCGCGCCCGGCTACGACCACATTGCCAGCGCCATCGGCGCGGCCATGATCGGCTGGATGGGCACTTCCATGCTGTGCTACGTCACGCCCAAGGAGCACCTGGGCCTGCCGGATCGAGACGACGTCAAGCAAGGCATCATCGCCTACAAAATCGCCGCCCACGCAGCCGACATCGCCAAAGGCCACCCGGGCGCGCGCGCGCGCGACGACGCCATGAGCAAGGCGCGCTTCGAGTTCCGCTGGCGCGACCAGTTCGCGCTCGGCCTGGACCCGCAGACCGCCGCCGACTACCACGACGAAACCCTGCCGAAAGACTCGTCCAAGGAAGCGCACTTTTGCTCCATGTGCGGGCCCAAGTTCTGCTCGATGAAGATCACGCAGGACGTGCGCGACTACGCCGCCGCGCAGGGCGTGAGCGAGACCGAAGCGCTGCGCAAGGTCGCCGCACAAGGCATGGCGGCCAAATCGGTCGAGTTCAAGGCAGTGGGTGGCGAGTTTTACGTGCCGCTGGAGGCACTCAAGGCAAAGGATTGAACCATGGCATCGATCGGCATTGCCGGCGCCGGGGTGCTGGGGCGGCTGCTGGCCTTTGAACTCAGCCACGCCGGCCACCAGGTCAGCGTGTACGACCCGGCGCCCGGTCCGCAGGCGCGCAGCGACGGCCTGGGCGCAGCCGGCTTCACCGCCGCCGGCATGCTCAGCCCGCTGGCCGAACTGGAAAACGCCGGCCCGGAAATCGCCCACCTGGGCTGGCGTTCGATCCGGCGCTGGCGCGACATCAGCAGCCAACTCAACGCGGCGAGCAGCAGCCCGGCCCTGAACCGGCCTCCCGGCACCCCGATCTACTTTCGCGCCCTGGGCAGCCTGCTGCTGGCCCACGGCAGCGATCTGGGCGCAGCGCAGCGCGTGCTGGCGCGCCTGCAAGGCCATGGGGACCATTGGGGTCAGATTCCCATTTCACCGACCACATCCGGGGCCGATCCCGATCATCCCCATTCCGCCCCGCAAGCACTGGATCGGGCCGCGCTGGCCGCACTCGAACCGGCCTTGGCGGGCGAGCTGCACGCCTGGCTGCTGCCCGGCGAAGGACAGATTCTGCCGCAGCAGATACTGCCGGCGCTGTGCGCAGCCGCACCCCAGGTGCACTGGCACTGGGGCCGATCGGTGGCGCGCGTGCGCGCCGGCACGCTGGAGCTCGACGACGGCAGCAGCCAGCCGTTCGAGCTGGCGGTCGACGTGCGCGGCAGCGGCGCCCGGCCCGACCTGCCGGTGCGCGGCGTGCGCGGCGAAGTGCTCTGGCTGCACGCGCCGGGCGTGGCGCTGGCGCGTCCGGCGCGTCTGCTGCACCCGCGCCACCGGGTCTACATCGTCCCGCGCCCGGGCGACATGATCGTCATCGGTGCGAGCGAAATCGAGAGCGAAGACCGCTCGCCGGTCAGCCTGCGCAGCGCGGTCGAACTGATGACGGCCGCGCACAGCGTGCTGCCCGAACTGGCCGAGGCGCGCATCGTGCATCTGGAGACCAATCTGCGCCCGGCCCTGCCCGACAACCACCCGCACACCCAGGTCGAACCGGGCCTGCTGCGCATCAACGGCTTGTTCCGGCATGGCTGGCTGATTGCGCCCGCGCTGGTAGACGACGCCCTGCAGCGCTGCGGCCTGCCGACCCCCATTGGGCAAAGCAGCATCCATGTCTGAGCACGCCGCCCACCGTATGGCCCCGCCCGCGCCGCTGCCAGCCGGAGCAACGCTGCGTTTGAATGGCGCGCCGCTGCCCTGCCCGGCGCCGTTGTGCTTGCAAGACCTGCTGGAACAACACGGCTTCGAAGCCAACGCTGTGGCCAGCGCCGTCAACGGCTGCTTCGTGCCACGCGCCGCGCGCGCGTCCACCCTGCTGCACCCCGGCGACGAGGTGCTGACTTTTCAAGCGATTGTCGGAGGCTGAGGACATGACGCCAGCCAGAGCACATCCCGCCACCCCGACCCGCAGCCCCTGGAGCGTTTACGGCACCGAACTGAGCAGCCGTTTTCTGCTCGGCAGCGCCGGCTACCCTTCGCCACAGGTGCTGCAGGACGCCATCGCCGCTGCCGGCACGCAAGTCGTCACGGTCGGCCTCAAGCGCACACTGGGTGCCGGCAGCGCCGACAACGGCTTTATCGCCAGCGTGCGCGAGGCGCTGCAGGCGCAGGGCGCGCGCCTGCTGCCCAACACCGCCGGCTGCCGCAGCGCGCGCGAAGCGGTGCTGCTGGCGCAGATGGCACGCGAGATCTACGGCACGCACTGGATCAAGCTCGAAGTGGTGGGCGACGAGCACACCTTGCAACCCGACCCCTGGGGCACGCTGGAAGCTGCGGCGCAACTGATCAAAGACGGTTTTGCCGTTTTCCCCTACTGCACCGACGACCTGGTGAGCTGCCAGCGGCTGCTGGATGTGGGCTGCCAGGTGCTGATGCCCTGGGGCGCGCCGATTGGTTCCGGCCAGGGCCTGCTCAACCCGTTTGCACTGCGCACGCTGCGCGCGCGCCTGCCCGGCGTGCCGCTGGTGGTGGACGCCGGCATAGGCGCGCCCTCGCACGCGGCGGCCGCACTGGAACTCGGTTTCGATGCCGTGCTGCTGAACTCGGCCGTGGCACAGGCGCGCGATCCGGTGCGCATGGCGCGCGCCTTCGGTCTGGCGATCGAAGCCGGCCGCTGCGCCTTCGAAGCCGGTGTGATGGCCGCGCAAGACATGGCGGTGGCCAGCACGCCGGTGAGCGGACGGCCGTTCCTGATCGACTGAACGGGCGCGCCGCGCGCTCGCCTGACGCACTGCACATGTTTCCCACCCCCTCACTGCCCTCACTGCCCTCATCGCCCCCGATCGTCTGGAGCGTGGCCGGCACCGACAGCGGCGGTGGCGCCGGTCTGGCCGCCGATGCGCGCGCCGTGCACGCCTTGGGCGTCCATCTGTGCCCGGTACCAGCCGCCATCACAGCGCAAAACAGCCAGGCCGTCACCCTGGTGCACGCGCTCGACGCCAGCGTGCTGCAAGCCCAGCTCGACGCGCTGGCACACGACCTGCCGCCGCGCGTCATCAAGACCGGCCTGCTCGGCAGCGCCGCCAACGCACGCGCGCTGGCGCACACGCTGGACCGGCTGCGCCAGCGCGCACCGGTGGCGCTGGTGCTGGACCCGGTGCTGCGCGCCAGCACCGGCGCGGCCTTTGCCGACAAAGAACTGCTGCGCGTCTACCGCGACGAGCTGCTGCCGCGCGCCTGCGTCATCACGCCGAACCGGCGCGAAGCCCAAGCCCTGCTCGGCCTGCCCGACGCAGACACGTCAAGCGTGCCCGAACAGGCTCTGGCGCTGCAAGCCCTGGGCGCAGCAAGCGTCTGCATCACCGGCGGCGACGCTGCCGAGCGGTTGGCCAACGACTGGCTGCACAGCCCGCACGCCAGCGGCTGGCTCAGCCTGCCGCGCGTGGCCAGCGTGCACCACCACGGCAGCGGCTGCACCTTTGCCAGCGCGCTGGCGGCTGCGCTGGCGCTGGGCTTCGTCAGCGCCGACGCCGCCGTGCTGGCCAAGATGCTGAGCACCCACGCGCTGCGTCAGTCCTACCCGCTTGGCCAGGGCGCCGGGCCGGTCTGCGCCAGCGCCGGTTTTGGCACCGACCCGACGCTGCTGCCGCGCCTGTCGCTGGAGCCGACGGCGCCGACCGACTGGCCGCAGCGCCAGCGCGCCCAGTCGCCCGGCGTCTACGCCATCGTCGACAGCGCGCAGCGGGTGCGCCAATGCCTGAGCGCAGGCGTGCGCACGCTGCAACTGCGTATCAAACGGCCCGCAGGCCTGGCCGCCACCGACCCGGCCTGGATCGAACACCTGAGCGGCGAAATCCGCGCCGCTCAGGCCGCTGCGCAGACGCACAAAGCCACGCTGTACATCAACGACCACTGGCAGCTCGCACTCGAGCAAGGCGCACGCGCGCTGCACCTGGGGCAAGAAGACCTGCTGGCGCTGAGCGCCGCCGACCGCGCGCGGCTGGCGCAGGCGCGCGCCGACGGTGTGGCGCTGGGCCTGAGCACGCACAGCCTGTGGGAACTCTGCCGCGCCGCCGCCTTGCTGCCCGACGCCATTGCCTGCGGCCCGGTCTGGCCCACCCGCAGCAAAGACATGCCCTGGCACCCGCAAGGGCAAGACAACCTGGCCTGGTGGGCACACATGGCGCCGGCGCCGGTGCTGGCAATTGGCGGCATTCTGACGCCCGAACAACTGGCGCAGACCGCCCGCAGCGGTGCGGCCGGCGGCTGCGTGTTGCGCGGCCTGGGCACCGACCCGGCGCTCAGCCTGCCGCACTGGCTGGCGGCCTGGGAACGGGGCCTGCAAGCGGCGCGCCCAGCGCCACCTGACTTGCCGCACCCCAGCCT
>BBPE01000691.1_pt1 | contig 18931 bp, 21 predicted proteins | sample 1344301 | NCBI WGS metagenome assembly BBPE01 (sample SAMD00019089, study PRJDB2971) | groundwater metagenome | isolation source: The Cedars highly-alkaline
CGAATCCCAAGGCCCGCGCCGCCGTGGCGTTACACTGCGCCAATGGGCACGCTGACCGACATCATGGTCTACCTGACGCAGCCGCATACCTGCGGCTACTGGAGCGAGCGGGTGGCGCGCGATCTCGTGCTCGATCCGCAGGAACCCACGCTCGCTGCGGTATACGAGCAAGCGCTTGCCCTCGGCTTTCGCCGCTCTGGCCGCCACGTCTACCGACCGCACTGCGGGTTCTGCGCCGCCTGCCAGCCGATCCGCGTGGCCGTTGCGCATTTCCTCCCCGACCGCACGCAGCGCCGAAGCCTCAAACGCAACGCCGACCTGACGCTCGACGTGGCCCCCGCGCGATACAGCGACGAACACTTCGACCTCTATACGCGCTACCTCGGCGCTCGCCATGCCGACAGCCCGATGGCTGACCCGACCCACCGAGAGTTCGAGCAATTTCTGATCGCCAACTGGAGCCCAACCCGTTTCTTCGAATGGCGGCTCGATGGCCGCCTCGTCGCCGTCGCAGTCACCGATGTCACCGCGAATGCACTATCGGCGGTCTACACGTTCTTCGACCCCGCCTACGACAGCCGCAGTCTTGGCACCCATGCAGTGCTCGGCCAGATCAACTGGGCGCGTGCGAATATGCGACCGCATCTGTATCTGGGCTTTTGGCTGAAGGATCATCCAAAAATGGACTACAAACGCCAGTTCCGCCCGCTGGAGCGGCTTTGGAACGGCCACTGGATCGCCTTCGATGAGGAACATGCATGAGCTCGACCCTACGCGCCACCGTTGTGGTGTTGCCACTCATCGCCCTGCTCTCGGCTTGCAGCGGAACCTCCGTGATGGCTGAAGACCAAACCCGCGAAACCTTCCGCGTCGCTGCGTTCAACGTGGCCTTGTTCTCGGACGAATCCGATGGCGTGCGGCAACGGCTCGCTGGCGGTGATGACGAGGCCGCGCAGAAAATTGCCGCGATCATCCAGCACACGCGTCCCGACCTTCTTCTGCTCAACGAGGTCGACTACGACGCTGCCGGCGCACTGGCCGATGTCCTGCAACGCGAATACCTCGAAGTTGCGCAACACGGCGAAGCTCCCATCCGCTATGCGCATCGTTTTTTCGCGCCGGTGAACACGGGTGTGCCGAGCGGCATGGATCTCAACGGCGATGGCGAAGTCGGCGGCGTGGGCCGCAAACGCGGCGAAGATGCGTTTGGATTCGGGCTGCAACCGGGGCAATACGGAATGCTCGTGCTTTCGCGCTTCCCCATCGATGCCGACGCCGTGCGTAGCTTCCAGCTCTTTCCATGGTCGCGGCTGCCCGATGCGCGGCGGCCGAAGCATCCTGATGGACGTTGGTGGTACGACGACAATGTCTGGCCGCGGCTGCGGCTGTCTTCGAAATCGCATTGGGATGTGCCGATCGAAACACCGATGGGGCGTGTGCATTTTCTCGTCTCACACCCCACGCCGCCTTCGTTCGACGGGCCCGAAGACCGCAACGGCAAGCGCAATGCCGATGAGATCACCCTTTGGCGGCATTATCTCGATGATCGCGACGCCGACTGGCTTTGCGACGACCAAGGACGCTGCGGTGGCCTTCCAGCCGATGCGCGCTTTGTGCTCGCTGGCGATCTCAACGCCGATCCGATGGACGGCAGTGGTCATCGCGATGCCATTCGCGAGCTGCTGGAGCACCCGCGCATGCTGCGCCATGCAGATCCGCGCAGCGAGGGCGGCACGGCAAGCACCCAAACCCGCGGCGGCGTGAATCTGCAGCACCGCGGCGACCCCGCGCTCGACACCAGTCAATTCGGCCTGTCCACGGGCAATCTTCGGCTCGACTACGTGCTGCCTTCGGTGGGCTTTCGCGTGCTGGGTAGCGGCGTGTTCTGGCCTGCACCGGGCCAGCCGGGTGCCGACTGGGCCGAAGCGAGCGACCATCGGATGGTGTGGATCGACCTCGCAGCGCCAAGTGCCACGAAATGATCGCGCAAGGGGCGATGTTCAGGCGCGACATGCTGCTCTGCGCTTGCCTGAGCGCCATCCTGTGCGCAACCACGAGTGCGGCCAGCGCCGCCGTACCTAGCGAACGTGCCCAACAGCGCCTCGTCGAACGTTACGCCGAAAGCCTCGCGTTCCCGGCTCTGATCCTTCGCTGCCGCGAGTTGCCGGCATTTCGTGCTACGCCCTTCGAGGCCGAGCTAACGCAGTGGCAACAACGCCGCGCGGCGAGCTTGGCGGATGCCGCAACCCTCGTCGACCGTATCGCCGAGGCGCAAAACCAGACCCGCGCGACACTGGACGCTGCCATTCGTGAACGGGCCGAACGTCAATATGCCGAGGCCAACCCCGACACCCTCGCCTACACCTGCGACCGCCTTCGCTACACTTTGCGCGGTGAACCGGTGTTGCCGGTCACGGGCGCAACGCTCGATGAAGACACCCGCCGCGAGGTGCTCGACGAACTGCTCCCCGTCGCAAGCAAGCTGATGGCCTGCGATGCGCCCGAACACATCGACGTGCGCCGCGCTCCGCCGCCGATGCTGCGCACCGATGCCAGTTCGATGGTGGCCTTCGCCGACCGCGTGGAATTGTGGAAGGTCGTCGGCTGCGGCAAGGCGCTCGACGTGGAACTGAGCCTGCGGTTTCCCGCCAACGAACCGCCAACGTTTGCCTTGGGATTTCCGCGAACGACGCAGCCAGCACCCCAATAGGCTGCGCTGCGCGATCTGCATGGCAGGCGCATCGGTGTAGCGTCGCGCCTTGTCGTGACAGGCCCCAATAGGTCATCCTCGCCGGGACTGGAAAATGATCCTCATGCCCTTGCGATCTCTGTTCATCCTGCTGCCCGCCCTCGGCTTGGCCAGCGCGCTCGCTGCCGCCCCGCCGACGTGGTCGACGCCCGTGATCACCGGTGTCATGACCGAGGCACGCTTGACCGAAACCAGCGGCCTCGCCGCCTCGCGCAGTCGACCCGAAGCCTTCTGGGTTCACAACGACAGCGGTAACAGGCCCGAGTTGCATTTGATGTCCCAAGAGGGCAAGCGTCTCGCTACGGCCACGATCGAAGGCGTACGCAATGTCGATTGGGAAGATATTGCCGCTTTCACCGTCGAAGGTCGCCGCTACCTGCTCATCGCCGATACCGGCGACAACGGCGGTCTGCGACGGACGCTAAGCCTCATCATCGTCGAAGAACCCGCCACCGTCACCGATGGCATGCGCCTGCGGCCGGAACGAGTCTTGCGATTCCGCTGGCCCGACGGCGCGCGTGATTGCGAGGCGGTTGCCGTCGATGCCGCAAGCGGCCAAGTGCTGCTGGTCTCGAAGAAGCGCGTGCCACCCGAACTGTTTAGCGTTGCCTTGCACGCCGACGAGGGCGAGTTGCAGGTCGCTCGTCTGCTCGGACATCTTGGCGGTATCGCGCAACCGACAGCCGCCGACCTCGAACGAAACCCCGTTTACGGGCGCTATCGCGCACAAGTGTCCGCCGCCGACCTCAGCCCGGATGGCCGCACGCTCGCCGTGCTGAACTACATGGCCGTGTACGTCTACCACCGCGAAGCGGGCGCTGATTGGTCAAGCGCGCTGGCGAACCCACAGCGGCTCAACTTCGCTTGGATGCCACAGGCCGAGGCGATTACATTCTCGCTCGATGGCCGCGACCTCTGGGTGGCCGGTGAGCAACGGCCAAGCCCGCTGATCCGGTTTCCGCGGAAGGAACCTTGACGACCGGCCAGGCCCGCGCCACGCGCCTGAGCGCGGCTTTGCCGCATTAAACTGCCGCTATGCGCCGCGCTGCCGCCCGACTCGTCAACACGCCCGAGATCGAGCTTTGGCCGGCGGCATTGTGCAAGGCGCGGGCGAATGCGACGGCGCGAATACTGGCCCAGGCCGAGGTGGTGTTTCGGCGCAAACGCGATGGCCGCTTGCTTGCGGCGCTTTGTTCAAGCGAGCTGCGGCCGCTGGTACCCGCGTTGTGGCGCGAGCCGGGGCTCGAAGCCGCCATCGCCGCGCTCGAAGTGTTTACCGCCCGCGATCCTGCTGCCTCGCCCTTTTCGCGCGGCAGCTTGCCGGGAGACGCGGTGCAGGCCAAAAACGCCGCGATGGGCCTCGCCGACGATTACGCGACAACGAGTGGCCTGTCTTTCCACGCCGAACCGCGTCTGCTGGCCCTTGCAGGCCGCGACCGCTTCGGCCGCGCGCTGTGGCTGCTCGCGCCGGCCGCGCAGGCGTGGGCAGCGATGCGCTCGGCGGCGCTAGGCCAAGGCATCGTGCTGGATGCGATCTCCGGCTACCGTAGCCACACCTACCAACGCAGCATCTTCGCGCGGAAGTTCGCGCGCGGACTGACGCTCGGGGACGTGCTGCGCGTCAACGCCGCACCGGGGTATTCCGAGCATCACAGCGGTCGCGCCATCGACGTGGGCACGCGCGGCGAACCCCCCGCCGAGGAGAGTTTCGAGGCCACACCGGCGTTCATGTGGTTGCAGCAACGGGCAGCCGAATTCGGCTTCGGCCTGAGCTACCCGCGTGACAACCCTTACGGCATCAACTTCGAGCCTTGGCATTGGTGCTGGCAGGCACCGCCGTCGCCATCGGCGATACGCCACAGGTAGAGGCTGGCCAGCGTGCGGTAGGGGGCCCAGGCTTCGCCGCGTGCTAGTAGTGCTTTCGGTGTCGGCGCGGCATCGAGCCCATCGAGCATCTGCGCGCCTTTGCGCACGCCGAGGTCGTCGACGGGCAGGATGTCCGGACGGCCGAGGCGGAAGATCAGCAACATCTCGACGGTCCAGCGGCCGATACCACGCACGGCGGTGAGCATTTCGATGAGCGCGGCGTCGTCCATCTTCGGCATCCGGCGCGCGGCAGGCACCTCGCCGGCTTCCGCGCGCCGGCACAGGTCGCGCAGGGCCAGCACCTTGTTGCCGGAAACACCACAGGCGCGCAGCGCCACGTCGTCGATGCGCCCGAGCGCGAGAGGAACGAGTTTGCGTGAGCCGGTCGCCGCTTCCACCCGCCCGACAATCGTCGCCGCGGCTTTGCCCGAGAGCTGCTGATGGAGGATGGCGCGGGCCAGTGCATCGACGGTATCGAAGGGTTTACGCCAGCCTTCCGTGTCGATCGGGCCGATGCATGCCATCCACTGGCCCAAGATGTGGTCGCGCTTAGCAAGATGGGCCTGCGCCGCATCGAGATCGAATCCTCGGCTCATGCGTCGGATTCCTGCTCAGTCCACGCCGAACGCGCTGCGTGGCGTCCACAGCGGCACGGCGACGTCGGGCGTCAACAAGAATTCGCGCCCCGCGAAGCCCGAGCCATGCCGAGGCGGCGCGGCCAGTACACGGGCCCAGGTCTGCTCGCCCTCCCGACGCAGGGCCAGAACGTACCGGGCACTGGCCGGCGATTCGAAACGCAAAATACGCTCGAAGGGTGGATCCTCTCCAGCGGCGCTGGCTCGCAAGCCTTGTTGGCGTGGTGCCAGCAAGGCGGCAACCAGCCCATCCGCCAGCGGCGATGGATTCAGCACGTCGGCATCGACGTGGTAGTGCTGGCCGCGAAGGCGCAGCGCCAATGCCGGTGCGCTGGCGTCCTCGACCCAGACGGTGTCGGGCGTTGCAGGTGGCTCGGCCCAGAGCTGTGGGTCGAACCAGTCCGCAGCGCGCGCCGGCATCCGCAGGTCGATCCGGGTCAGGCAACTGTGCGGCGCACTCTCGACGCGGACGAAGGCACCGCCACGCGGATGCGGATAACCGACAATGACTTGACGGCGTTCGCCGGCAAGCTCGAAAGACAGCCGCCCGGTCGGACGCGCGAATGCCTCGCCCTCGGCGATGGCTGGAACCGACGGCCAAGCCACGCCGATCCGGCCGAAACGCGAGGGGTCGGCGGTACGCGGCTCGTCGCATCGCGCCTCGGCCAAGCCGAGCAGAAGGGGCCGCAGCCAACGCCGGTCGGCGCGCCAACCGGCGGCATCGATGCGCCAATGCTCACCCTCGCGCAACAGCACGAGGCGCTCTTCGGATTGCTCGATGACGATGCGATCAAGCGCCGGCAGTGCTTCAGAAAATCCAGGCAACAGCGCGGGTGGGGATGGCGGTGCATCACTGCAAGCAGTGAGCATGAGCAGCACTGCCATGCTCGCCGCAGCGCTACGCCGCCAATGGCTATGCCAAGCCTTGGCGCTGCCTTGGATCACGGCATGGGCCGCCGCCGCCTTTGCAAGCGCAGCAGGCCACCAACCAGAAACAGCAAAGCCACTCCGGCCGGTATCAGCACGATATTGATGACACGCAGCGTGGTGGATAGCGCATCGATATCGGCATTGAGCTGGCGCTGCACGTCGCGCAGTTGCAGCCGCACCTCGATTTTTTCCTGCTGGAAGCGTGCCAGCTCGGCCTGTTGGGCGGCGTCCAGCGCCTGCGCCCCGTCGTCGCCACGACGCAAGGACACCAGTTGGCGTTCCAGTTCGACGAGACGTTGCTGCAATCGTTGTTCGGTCGCCAGAAATTGTTGTTCGGCGGAACGGCGCAGGGCCTCGACGCGATGAAAGGGCCGCGTACCGACACTGCGCGTGCGCAGCGCAATCAGATCGGTTCGCCCGCTCAAGTTCTCAACCGCGTTGTAAACGAGATCGCCATTGTTGGCGAAGGGCTCCGCGAAACCACCCGGCCCGACATTGACCCAAAACGCATCGGATAGCAGATCGGTATCGGCCACAAAAATGGCCTGAAACGCCTCGCCATGAGCGAGATGCCCCGCGCCTGCGCGCTGCGGGAACGCACTGGCAATAGGGCCAGAAATCCGCGCGGCCAAGGTGTGCGGCCCGCCACCGGCGCGGAACTCCTGCAACAAGTTGGCCGGCGTCGCACTGACCGTCCCGAGAATGCTGGTTGGCAGTTCGCCACTGCCATCCGATGTGCGCAGCAGCGGCTCGAAGCGTGTGCTTGCACCATCGAGTGGGCGCAGTGCACCGGCGGTGGAAAGATTGATCGCCTCCATCTGCGCGGTGACGACATCGGTTTGCTCCAGCCTCTCGGCACCCAGCCCAAGCAGGGTGATCAGGGGCTCGGTGGGGCCACCTTGGTGTGTCTGCACATCCAAGGCCAGGGCCGGATCGGCGACCACCCGCCGCGAATCGAATGCCACGCCCCAGGCGGCGAGCAAGGGCCCAAGATCAGAGGCGCGCATACCAGCGACGTCGCCGGTAAGTAGGTCGGGCATCGCGGCCTCGGCATCGGGATCGATGAAGGCCAGTACGCGGCCGCCGCGCAATGCGAACTGGTCGATCGCGTACAAGCTGTCTTCGGCGAGACCCTGTGGATGAACCAGCATCAGCAGATCGACATCGGGATCAATCACGCTGAAACCGGGCTCCAGTCGGCGTAAATCGAACAACTCGCGAAGCTGTTGATCGACCACCCAGCCCGGCGAAGGTGAGCCGGTCGCGGGGTCGAACGCTGGTGCCATGGGCAGGGTACTGAACAGCGCCAGCACCGGGATGTCTTCAACGCTCAGTGCGGATACCAGCTTGGCTAGGTTGTATTCGAGAAAAGCCTCACGCTCGACTTGCAGAAAGGGGATCGGCAGCTCGCCGTCGGTGCTGTTGTTGCCGACAATGCCGAAGAAGAAGTTTCCGCCAGACGGCAGAGGCAGGGCGGTCAGACCCTGCGCGACGGCGCGGTCTTCTTCCTCCGAGTAGGGCTCGGGATCGACGATCTCGACCCTCAATTGGCCGTCGGAGCGCGCCGCCATCGTCAGCAGCAGCTCATGCACCCGTTGCGCGTAGGCGCGAACCTGCGGGAAGTCGCCAGCGGCGCGCTCGGAAAAATACAGTCGCAAGGTGAGGGGTTCTTCAATACCTTCCAGCAGCGCCACCGTGGCCGGCGACAGCGTGTGCTCGCGGTTCTCGGTAAGGTCGAGGCGCGCACCGCGCAGCAGCAGGGCCGAAAGTGCCACAAGCGCGAGGAAGGCAAGGGCCAGCAGCGGCAAGGCGACGGCCGCGCGGCTCATGGATCGTGTGGCGATCATTCAACCGCCCTTTTTCGCGTCGAGAATGAGCACTGTCGCCCACAGCCAAGCCGTGATCGACAGCAGGAAGAACAACACGTCGCGGAGGTCGAGCACACCGCGGGTAATCGCCTGGAAATGGGTGAGAAAGCTCAAGCCGGCGACCGCATCCACGAGCACGTCGGGTGCCCAGCCCTGTACGGCATCCTGCACCAAGGGGTAGCCCGCGAGCATCAACGCGAAGCACAGCACCACGCTGGCCACGAAGGCCACCACTTGGCTGCGCGTCGCTGCCGACAGTGCGCCAGCCACCGCCAGCATGGCTCCGGCAAGCAACCAGCTACCGAGATAACTGGCGACGATCACGCCATGATCGGGGTCACCGAGCCAAGCCACCGTCGCCCACATCGGCAGTGTCAGCAGCAGCGCCAAACCCAACAGCGCCCAGCCGGCAACGAACTTCCCCAACACGGCCTGCCAGCGTGTCACCGGCAGGGTCAGCAGCAGTTCGAGCGTGCCGGTTTTGCGCTCCTCGGCCCACAAGCGCATTCCCACCGCTGGCACGAGGATCAGATACAGCCAAGGATGGAAAGCGAAGAACGGCTGCAAGTCGGCTTGGCCACGCTCGAACAGGCCACCCAAGTAGAAGGCCAGTGCTGCCGACAAGGCCAAAAACAGCACGATGAACACGGCCGCCAGCGGCGAGGCGAAGTACGCGGCGAACTCGCGTCGAGCGACGGCGAGCATTGGACGGGAGAATGCGCTCATGGTGCGGTCTCCGGGGCAAGGGTGAGGCTGCGGAACACCTCGTCGAGACGACCACGCTCGACACGAAGATCGCCATGCACCAAGCCACGCTCGGTCAGCCGCTTCTCGACGGCATCGAGGGTGATGCCACTTCCGCGCACGAACAGCAGTACACGGCCTTCGCGAGCATCGACGCCGGTATTCTGTGCTGGCACGAGGCCATCGAGTGCAGCCACCGCGGCGACACTGTCGGTGGCGGTGAACGAGATCGCACCGGCAAAACGCGAGAGCGCGAGCAACTCTGCCGGCGTCGCATCGGCGCGCAATCGGCCAGCAGCGAGCACCAGCGCGCGGGTGGCGATGGCCTCGACCTCTTCGAGCAGATGCGTTGAGAGCAGGATCGTGCGCTCGCGGGAGAGTTCGTGGATGAGTCCGCGAACCTCATGCTTCTGGTTGGGATCAAGGCCGTCGGTGGGCTCGTCGAGCATGAGCACGGGCGGATCATGGAGGATCGCCGCAGCAAAACCGACCCGGCGACGAAAGCCCTTGGACAAGGTATCCAGCGGCTGGCGATGCACGCTTTGAAGTTGAAGCCGGACAGCGACGTAGGCCAGCCGCTCGCGCCGATGCTGGCCGGATAGTCCGCGAACATCGGCGATGAATCGGAGAAACTCCGCGACCTCCATCTCGCCATAGCCAGGGGCACCTTCGGGCAAGTAGCCGAGCGCGCGGCGCGCAGCGAGACCATCGGCCGCAACGTCGTGGCCCGCGACTCGCACCACGCCGGCATCCGGTGCAAGGAAGCCGGCGATCATCTTCATGGTCGTTGACTTACCGGCACCATTGGGCCCCAACAGGGCAACGACTTCGCCTGGCCGCACGGAAAAGCTGAGCCGATCCACCGCGACCAACGCGCCGAAGCGCTTGCTCAGTCCATCCACTTCGATCATTGGGTAACTCGTTTTAGCGCCACTCTGAGACGGGCCACGCGGCCCGTCTCGTTGACATTGCACTACGGGGCCTGAGCGGCCTTGAGCGGCAGGAAGGCTTGGAACTCGGCTTCCGGATTCAGCATGTCGGCGATTTCGACTTGGTAATCGTCGAAGCCTTGACCCGCATCGACCTGAAGTCCGCGAACGAGCGCCCAAGCACGCAGCGTGTCACGAACGCGCTGCAAGCCCGGTGCCGGCCCGACCCACTTGGTGTTGGCGGCGCGCAAGGGTGCGACCTGCTCCAACACGATCTCGTTACCTTCGCCGCTGATCGTCGCCGAAAGCACCGGCAGTTCAGCGAGGGAAGCGGCGCGCGACGAGCCCTCGGGCGCATTGGCATCGCGCACCGGAAGCAGCATCGTGAACGAGTAGCTCTCGGTCGTACGGTCGAGGGTGACGATGCGCAGCGGGCCGTCCTTCGCAAAGCCACTGTCCCTGATGACCCTTTCCATCCACTGCAGTTGATTGTTCAGTGAAATGGCAAAACCGTCGTCGGCCAGTGGTGCCGTGACATCGACGCGTAGCGCGTTCATCGCCGGCACATCGACAACCTGCAACGGGTGTTCATAAATGGTGTAGTCGATGCGCGGCACACCCGCCAGCGCGTTGTTCAACACGCGCAAACTCAGTTCGACACGCTTGCCGACATTGGTGGAGACGTACATGCCCACATAGCGGCCAATGAGGTTCCAGCCATATTCAACCCGGTAGCGCTGAGTGATCTCGACATTGCGCTGGTTGCGCCCGGTACGCTCGAAGGTGAAGCGCATGGTCTTGTTGTCACCCATGGCCTCGTCTTCAACGCGGAACACGATGCGCTCGCCCGGCACACTTTCCACGATTTCCCAACTTCCCGAGCCGATGCTTGGGTCAGTGGACGTGAACTCCAAGCGCGCACCCACACCGGAAGCTGGGCCGCTGAGGGTCATCCTCACGTTCGGGTCGATGAGCCGCATGGTGTTCCAGTCATTGAAGCGCTGGAAGCCGTTCAGCATGTCGAAGGTGACGTTGAGCGGGCGGTTGGTCTCGACTGAGTGCGAAATCGAGCGGTAGGACGGCAGGAACAGGCCTACAACGACGCCGAGAAGGGCGACGAGTAGCACCGCGACAACGAATTCAAGGAATCGAGCCATGCATCAAATCTCCGGGATCGGCCTAGGGCGGCATTGGGCCACCCCAAGGAGCGGCAGAGGATACCAGCAGGATCGCGCGGCGTCAGCGCAATCACCCTCGCGATGAATGACACGGCCACGCCGTCACACCAATTTCAACTCGAAGGCCTTCAACACCGCCCGCGTCCGGTCGCGGACGCCCAGCTTGGAGAGGATGTTCGAGACGTGGTTCTTGATCGTGCCTTCGGCGACACCCAGTGAATTCGCGATCTCCTTGTTCGAGAATCCACCGGCCATCAAACGCAGGATTTCCGTCTCACGCTCGGTCAAAGGATCGGGCTGCTCGAGGCTGTGGAAGTCGTTTTGCAAACCCTCAAGGCCTGAGAGCAGGCGCGCCGTGACCGCCGGCTGCACCAGCGAGCCACCAACGGCAACCACTTGAATGGCTGATACCAAGACATCCAGCGTCACATCCTTGAGCAGATAGCCCTTGGCACCTGCCTTGATACCGGCCAGCACCAGTTGGTCGTCGTCGAAGGTGGTCAGGATAATCGCGGGCGGCAGGGCACCCATTGCGGCCAGCGCACGCAGGGCGTCGAGCCCCGACATCACCGGCATACGCATATCCATCAGCAATACGTCGGGGCGCACCAGTGGCACCTGTTCGACTGCCTGCTGTCCATCCGAGGCTTCGGCAACCACTTCGATGGCGTCGGAAAGCTCAAGCAGGGAGCGCACGCCTTGGCGGACCAAGGTTTGATCGTCGACGAGCATCACACGGATCATTGGGGGGCCATCATAGGAAGGTGGATGTCGATGCTGAAGCCTTCGCCCGGTGCGGTCGAGATCTCGACGCGGCCGCCAACGGCCTTCAGGCGCTCGCGCATGCCCGCTAAGCCATTGCCCGGAACGAAGGCGAGGCTGCCGACGCCGTCGTCGCGGGCAGCTAGGTGGATCTCACGCCCGCATTGGACGATCCGGAGGCACAATGTGCTGGCTTGAGCATGGCGAATGGCGTTGGTGATGATTTCCTGCGTGCAACGCACCAGTACCTGCGCGCACTGCGGATCATCCACGGCCATCGGCCCGGCGATGTCGAGCTCGACCTGTAGTGACGGAACGCCTTCGATCAGCGTGCGCAGGGCAAGCTCGACGTCGAGCCGCTCCTCGCCGCGCATGGCGCTTACTGCCTCGCGCACGTCGGTTAGCAACAGCCGCGCCAGGGTATGCGCCTGGCGAACGTGATCTTGCGCTCTGCCCTCGCTCAAATGCCCGGCGACTTCGAGATTGAGGCTCAGCGCCGTCAAATGGTGGCCCAAGAGGTCGTGCAGCTCGCGCGATATGCGCAGGCGTTCGCCAACACGGGCGCTGTCAGCCAACAGCGAGCGGGTGGCCCGTAGCTCGGCGTTCAGACGGCGCTGCTCCTCTCGGGCCTCGGCCTGTTGCTTGGCCGCCAGACCGGCGACATAGACGAAGCCCGAAACACCGACATACAGCATCGACTGCATCGTCGCCTCGAACAGCGAAAAGCCGACGCCAAGCATGAAAACCGCCACCAGCGGCAAATGCTGGATGAGCAGCCAGACCATACCCGGCCAACCGGGCAGCAGCCAAGGCACGACGGCCGCCATCACCATCATCAAGATAGCGCCCAGACCGCTCCCGGTGAACGCACTGATGGCAATGGCCGATAGCGCCATCGCCAAAAGCAAGGACACCTGCCAGACCCAGACACGCTGACCATCGAGCGATCGGGTGGCGAGCCAGAAGGCTGCACCAAACACCAGATAGGCGGCAATCGGGCCAGCCAGCGCCGCTGGCCGAATGCTGCCAGTACCCGCCTCCAGGACGAAAAGGGTGTTCATGACCAGCCCGCTCCCGACCATCAACCAGGTGAACAGGCCGGCATAGCGCAGCAAGGTGGCGTGGGTTACGTGCGGCAGCATGGGCCTATCGTAATCGCTCCGCGCCAAGAGACTTCGGCGAGCATGCGATACTGCACGCTTTCCAACGGCCGGCCAGAACGCCAACCATGCCGATCCTGATCCGCGATGTGCGTGAACACGAGCTTGATCTCGTGGTGGCCATCAACAATTCGGCGGGCCCTTCCATCCTGCCAATGGATGCGGAAAAAGTCCGTTTCTTTTGGGAGCACGCCGATTACTTTCGGGTTTTGGAGCAAGACGATGTCGTCACCGGCTTCCTGGTCGGCTTCAGCGACCAAGCACCGCACGACAGCCCGAACTTCCGCTGGTTCCGCGAGCGCTACGACAACTTCCTCTACATCGACCGCATCGTCATTGCCGCCCCGCGGCGTGGCGGCGGCCGTGGACGGGCCTTCTACGCTGACACCATGAGTTTCGCCGAGCCGCGCTGGGCCAAGCTGTGTTGCGAAGTGTTTCTCGGTATCGGCTACGACCCTGCCCTGCTCTTCCACGGCAGTTTCGGCTTTCGCGAAGTGGGGCAGCAAACCATGGATGGCACTGAGCTACGCGCCAGCATGCTGATGAAAGACCTTTGCAGCCACGAGTGGATCGCCAAAACCTATGGCGACACCCGTCCCAACGTACCCTGGCTGGCTCCAAGGCATCGTCCAACAGCCCCTGCCCGAAACACCGGATCTTGATTCATGGCGAATCCCGCAACATCGAGCATTCCCGACTACGAACAGGCCGGCGAACTGAAATTTGGACAGGTCGGCATCGCCAACTTACGGATACGCACGCTCAATGTCGCTCAACTCGCTGCCGAGATGCGCGAACGGACTGAACGTGCGCCCAAATTGTTTGCGCGTGCCGCGCTGATCCTGGATTTCGGCGGCCTGACGCAGTTGCCCGATGAGGGTTCGGCGCGAGCCTTGCTGACCGCGCTGCAAAGCGCCGGCGTGCATCCCATTGCCTTGGCCTACGGAACGCCGGAAAACGACGCGCTGGCCGAGCGCCTCGGCCTGCCGGTACTCGCCAAGTTCCGCGCGTCCTACGAGCGAGCGGAAGGGGCACCCACTGCCGCACCGCAGCAGGCAGAACATCCGGTTGCGCTAGCAGCCGAGCCGGCACCCCTACGCGAGACTGCGCCCGCGACCGCGCCTACCGATTCCGAGCCCGGCCTCGTGCATACCCTGCCAGTGCGATCCGGCCAACAGGTGTTTGCAACGAACCGCGATCTCACCGTGCTGGCACCGGTTGGTGCTGGCGCGGAAGTGATGTCCGATGGCTCCATCCACGTCTATGGCGCGCTGCGCGGCCGCGCGCTGGCCGGCGCTTCGGGTTTCACCGGTGCCCGCATCTTCTGTCGTGAATTCCACGCCGAACTCGTGGCCATAGCCGGGCACTACAAGGTTCTCGACGACGTACCGAAGGAACTTCGCGGCAAGCCCGTACAAATCTGGCTTGACGCCGACGATATCCTGCAAATCCAGCCGCTGGCCTGACAGCCACAACAAGACGGAGAAACGACTTTGACTGAAATACTTGTAGTGACCTCGGGCAAGGGCGGCGTCGGCAAGACGACTACCTCGGCTAGCATCGCCCTAGGCCTTGCTCGCGCCGGCAAAAAGACCGTCGTCATCGACTTCGATGTCGGCTTGCGCAACCTCGATCTCATCATGGGCTGCGAGCGCCGCGTGGTGTACGACTTCGTCAACGTCGTGCACAACGAAGCCTCATTGAAGCAGGCGCTGATCAAGGACAAGCGCTTCGATAACCTGTTCGTGCTGGCCGCCTCGCAGACCCGCGACAAGGACGCGCTGACGAAGGAAGGCGTCGAGAAGGTGCTGAAAGACCTCGCCGACGACGGCTTCGACTTTATCGTCTGTGACAGCCCGGCCGGCATCGAGAAGGGCGCGTTCCTAGCGATGTACTTCGCCGACCGCGCGCTTGTGGTGGTGAACCCCGAGGTGTCCTCGGTGCGCGACTCCGACCGCATCCTCGGCCTGCTGCAAAGCAAGACCAAGCGTGCCGAGGCTGGCGAGCGCATCCAAGAGCACCTGTTACTGACCCGCTACAACCCAGAGCGCGTCGAACGCGGCGAGATGCTCTCGATTGCGGATGTCGAGGAGATCCTCGGCCTGAAGGTCATCGGTGTCGTTCCGGAATCACCCGATGTGCTGCAAGCCTCGAACTCGGGCAATCCCGTCATTCTTGACGAGCAGAGCGCGGCTGGTCAGGCCTACACCGACGCAGTGGCTCGACTGCTGGGCGAGGAGCGCCCGATGCGCTTCACGACAGCCGAGAAGAAAGGCTTCTTCGCCAAGATCTTCGGGGGCTAAAGCCATGAGCCTGTTCGATTTCTTGATGGGCAAGAAGCCCGCCACAGCCAATCTCGCCAAAGAGCGCCTGCGCATCATCGTCGCGCAGGAGCGCAGCACCCGTGGCGGCCCCGATTACCTGCCCCTGTTGCGGCGCGAACTGCTCGAAGTGATCCGCAAGTACGTCAATGTCGATGTCGATGCGGTCAAGGTTGACCTCGTCAAGGACGGCGAGCACGACGTGCTCGATATCTCGGTCTCTCTGCCCGATAAAAAGGCTTGAGCGGGTGCCCGCACCTTAGGCGGCGGGTCTCACGCATCTCGATAGGCTGGGAGGCCCAATGACGCGCGTGATGACTATCGCCGACATTGGCTGGATGGCACCTGCGGCCTTGCTGGCGCGCTTTGGCCTTGAACTGGTCGAAGTCGATGCAGGCGAAGTCATCCCGGGCAGCTTTTGGGGCGATTCAGAGGCCGGCATAATCGGCACAAGCGTCTACGCTCGTGCCGACACCCCTTTGCATTCGCTGCTACACGAGGCTGGACACCTGATGGTGATGCCGCCCGAGCGTCGCGCCACCGTGCACACCAACGCGGGTGACACGCAGCGCGACGAGGACGCGGTTTGCTATCTACAGCTTCGACTCGCCGACGCGCTACCAGGCTTCGGCATCGAACGCGCCTTCGCTGACATGGACGCTTGGGGTTACACCTTCCGGCTTGGTTCGGCACAAACTTGGTACGAGAACGACGCCGAAGACGCGGCCGCGCATCTGGCCGCCCTGCCACATCTGGCCGATCTGGCGCACTTTCTGGTCATGAAAGACACGCAAATCCAACCTAATATCCGTAGTCTCAACATTCAAGAGAGCGCTTCATGACTGGACTTCGTTATGCATTGCTAGCAACGCTGGCGCTGGTCTTATCGGGTTGTGCTAGGAGCCCGGAATCCACCGTCGAGCGCTTCTACGAGGCTCTTGCCGAAGGTCAGATCAGCGAAGCCCGTTCGTATCTTGCACCGCAAGTCACGGAGTTGTTGGGTGAGCAAAAGGCCCAAGCCGTGATGGTCTCAGAGGCCGAGCGCATCCAAGGCTGCGGTGGAATCCAATCCATCGAAACGGAGATCAGTGGCGAAGGCGAGATCCGTTCGGGCACGGTCACCATCGACTACAAGGGCGATTGTGAGACGCAGACCGAAAAACTGCGCCTCACCCAATCGGAAGGGAAATGGCTGATCGGTGCCAGCAAATAAGCATCTTCTTGCGCTTGGGCTTGGGCTTGTCCTTCTTGCTGGAATGCTGTTCGCTCTCCAGCAAAGAATTACCGCACCGACGCCCAGCCCCGCTCGCGATCAACCGACTTTCCTTCAAACGAAGCTTCCGCCCGAGAACGCACTGGCCGAAGGCGATTTGATCTTCCGACGCGGCAGGGATGCCATTGCCGACGCGGTTATGGTCCTTGGCGGTGGTGTTCGCTTCTCGCATGTCGGTGTCATTCTTCGGCGCGGCGACGCCTTGGTAGTCATTCATGCCCTGCCCTCGGTGGGAGACGCCCTAGGCGGCGTCATCGAAGAGCCTCTCTCGGCATTCGTCGCGCTGGATGTAGCTGCCGATGTCGGCGTCTACCGTTTGTCGTCCCTCGACTCAGAACGCGCCCTCGCCTTTCGGGCCTATCTTCAGTCGCAGATCGGCAAGCCTTTCGACCTAAAGCTCCAATATTCCGACGAAAACAGCCACTACTGCACGGAGCTCGTCATGCGCGGACTCGAAGCCTCTGGACTTTCCATCGCCAAGAGTCTCGACAGCGTGCAGTTTTTATCGATGCCGGAGCCGGCTTTCGCGCCAGAGGCCCTGCTGTCTATCCCCGGATTGAAACCCATCCCCAGCCTGCACCAGGTTCGACTAGAGCCGCAGTGACAGGTCTTCAGGCCACCACCCGGACCGCAGCCAGAGCCTCGGACCGACCGCGAGCAACGTCGACGCGGAACAACAGCGCAAGCCCGATGACGAAGAATGTCGAGGTGAAGATCAGCGCGATGACGTGGTTGCCTCCGGCCATCCAACTGATGACGCCATAGGCGAGCGGGCCGAGCACCATCGCTGCCTTCACCGCGAGACCCCAAAGCCCGAATGCCTCGGCCTCCCGACCCGGCGGGCAAAGATAGCCCACCATCGCGCGACCCGCAGACTGGCTGGCCCCCATACAGATACCGACGATGTTCGCAGCCACCCAAACAACGGGGCGCGCATCCGACAGCGACAGTAGCAGGATCGCCACTAACCAACCGACAAGCGCAATCGCAAGCGCATTGCGATGCCCGATCCGATCCTGCAAGTGGCCAAAGGCGAAAGCGCCTACTGCGGCAGTGATGTTGACGGCCAAAATCAAGGTGATGCTCTCGGCCGTGGTAAAGCCCAAAGCCTGCTGCGCGTAGATGGCGGCAACGGTGATGACGGTTCCCACACCAGCCTGGTACGCGACAATACAGGCGAGAAAACGCCCGAGCTGCGGTAAATCGCTGGCACCACCGAGCACCCGCCGCCAGCGCAGCAGTGATTCCTGCCACAGCATGGTGAAAGCCCGCGGTGTCGCGCGGTTACGCTCACGCACCAGCAAAAACGTCGGCAACGCGGCCAAGATCACCATCGCACCGGTGAGCAGCATGGTGTCACGCACCGCAGTACCGGTGTCGCTGCCGCGAGCTTCGGCACCATGAACCCACCACAGGCAGGCGGCCAGCAGGATTACGGCCCCGAAATAACCGAGCGACCAACCATAGCCGGAGAGCCGCCCCATGCCGTCCTCGCTGGCGAGTTCCGGCAAAAAGGCCGCGATCAGATTCTCGCCGGTACCGAAAGCGGTATTGGTGATGATAATTAATGTCAACGCAAGCGCGACGTCACCGGGCCCACAAAACCACAGCGCGGCAGTGCCCGCACCGCAAAGCGCAGTGGTCGCCATCAACAGCGACTTTTTTCGTGCGTGGGCATCGGCGTACAGGCCGAGCAAGGGTGCCGTGGCCATCACCAACAGGTACGAAACCGACAAAGCCGCCGTCCATGCGAAGGTGGCCCAAGGCGCGTCCGCAGCGATGACAGCAACGAAATAGGCGCTGAAAATCGCGGTGATGACGACCGTGGTATAGCCTGAGTTCGCGAAATCGAAGCCGGCCCAGGCGAAAAGCTCGCGGCGCTGCACCACGGGAATACTGGAATCCGTATACTTTCGGCGTAGCGGTCGCAGGGAAGCCATTGGCAGTCACCTCAGGGCAGGAGCGGCCACACTCTAGCAGCGCAGCGCGGCGAGCCCTTCAGGAACATCGCCTGAGAGAGCATAATCGACCACTGTTCCCGCTTCCCAAGGTGTGACCATGCTCGATGTTGGTGCTTCGATGCCGGACTTCTCGCTCAAGGCCAGCGATGGCCGGATGGTTTCCGCCGAAGATCTGCGCGGTCAACGCTACGTGTTGTATTTCTACCCGAAGGACGACACACCGGGCTGCACCAAGGAAGCCTGCGAGTTCCGCGACGAACGCCCGCGCTTCGACAGCATCAAGACGCCGGTCTTCGGTGTCTCCGCCGACAACGACGCTTCCCACCACAAATTCGCTGCGAAGTACCAACTGAACTTCCCGCTGCTCGCCGACCCCGAGTTAACGCTGCTGAAAGCCGTTGGCGTGTGGGTGCAGAAAAGCATGTACGGCAAAACCTACATGAGTGTGGCGCGCGCGACCTTTGTGGTCGGTGCCGACGGCCGTGTCGAAAAAGTCTGGCCGAAGGTGAGCCCCGAGGGTCATGCCGAAGAAGTCTTAACCTACCTTGGCGCTCC